>Ga0315338_1000145_pt1 | contig 311547 bp, 252 predicted proteins | sample ASW8metaG_FD_204518 | JGI IMG/M metagenome (GOLD analysis project Ga0315338, IMG submission 204518) | Ammonia-oxidizing marine archaeal communities from Monterey Bay, California, United States - ASW #8 | ecosystem: Environmental > Aquatic > Marine > Coastal | place: USA: California | collected... | reverse complement strand
AAGGTCAAGCACTGGATGCGAACCGCTCAAAAACGAAACCTTGAAGAAACATGGCGTCACGTTGGCCACATTGCCGGTACATTCTCGCCAGACGAATGTGCACGTTATTTCACTAATGCCGGGTACGATTCCGTTAAAACGTGAAGGAGTCTAGTCAATTAGGAAACATCATGAGCGAAGCCTACTGGCAGGACATTCTCGTGGCCCTGCGCCAGATTATCCGGGCGACCGATTTACATTCAAAACGGATGATGAAAAACTGCGGCCTGACCATTCCGCAAGTCATGGTGTTGCGCGCAATTGACGAGCTGCAAAATGTCACGGTCAAACGCATTTCCAACCACGTTTCGCTTAGTCAGGCGACGGTGACCACTATCTTAAACCGCCTAGAACAGCGAAACCTTGCCGAACGTCGCCGCAGCACCACCGATAAACGTGTGGTCAATACGGTCCTGACCGATGCCGGGCGCGAAATCCTGTCAACCGCGCCGACCATGCTGCATGAAGAGTTTATTTCCCAATTCGAAGCCTTGCCCGATTGGGAAAAGACCCAGCTCCTCACATCCATGCAGCGCGTGGCCTTCATGATGGACGCGGAAAAGATTGATGCCGCCCCGATCCTTGACCTTAGGTCTGATCCGACCCGGTAACGATCCGATGCCCATTCCGCCGGGCGTCCCCCACGGCAGAAAACGTTGCACCATCTGCACTGACCTTGGCCGCATGCACCCCGCCAAAGAACATATCCTCGGACTCCCAACGCTGTTGGTTTTTCATGCTTAAGCCATCAAGAAGTGCCTCATCAAAGCCCGGCTCGACTGACAGTAAACCGTCCTCGACATGTAGTCTTGGGGCAGCAACCGCGCCATGCAGGGTCATGTCAAAGGCATCCATGTTCAGCATCACCTGAAGCATGGTGGATCGAATGCGGTTTGATCCGCCTGATCCCAAGGCAACCGATGATCCATCCGCCCCCAGATAAAGGGCCGGGGTCATCATCGATGTCATCCGAACCCCACAAGGCCATTGATGAAAACCATCGGATGACAAATCGGCCTCACCCAGCATGTTGTTCATCATAATGCCGGTTGTGGGCACCACCCGCCCGGATGACGACCCGTTTGATAGGGTTGCCGCCGCAAGGTTACCATCCTGATCGACAACCGAAATATGGGTCGTTCCGCGCTGACTAAGCGGGCGCTCGCCAATCATCATACGATAACTTTCGCACAACTCATCTGACAGGATAACCGGCGACGCACCGTACTCACCACGCGCAAGCCCGGTGGCATGTAAAACGCCCGACACGGCTTCAAGATGGCGGGCAGACCCAAACGACCCCAAGGCCATATCACGCGCCAGTTTAAGACCAAACCCAACCAGAACCCCGCCCGATGCAGGCGGGGGGTTCAGCACAAAGCGGCCTTTACGCCCGGCAACCAAAAGCGGGTCACGGACCAACACCCGGTAAGCCGCCAAATCCTTACGGGTCAAATAGCCACCTGATGCACGGCTTTCGCGCACAAGCGCATCGCCAAGGTCACCGTGATAAAACCCGTCAACACCGGTTCGGATCAGATAATCAATGCTGTGCGCTAAATCGGCTTGTTGATGAAGAACGCCGTCATCAAGCAATTCGAAGCCGTCATCATCCTGATGACCGGGTTTGCCAAAGATTTTCCGGCTGTCGGGTGAAAACCCAAGTAACGGTTCAACAATGCCCATCACATAGCGCTGAAATGCATCCAGTTCGATCCCGTCACGCGCAGCCATGATCGCAGGTTCAGCCAATTGCGACATGGGTAAACCCGCAAGATCGTCATGAATTTTAAACAGCCCAGCGACAACGCCCGGCGTTGCCACCGATCCGTAGCCACCATGAAATTCCTGCGTGACCCCGCCAGCAAATGTCGCAAGGCGACTTTCAAATTCCAGATCCTCACGCGCACGTTTTTCAAGCGGGGTTTCAACAAAGAAATCATAAAGACGTGGTGGCTTACCAGCCGGTCGGGCCATCACAAACCCGCCGCCGCCAAGGGACGCCAAAACCGGTTCAGCCACACAGGCAGCCCACATCGCGGCAATTACTGCATCAAAGGCGTTGCCATCTTCCTCAAGCACACGGGCAGCGGCACCTGCGGTAACATCATGTCCTGCGGCAACGGCCCCGTGCTTTTTCATGGCATGCGTTTCCCGTTAGTTTTTGGCGTTTGCCGCCTTTTGTGCGTCTTCCATCGGCGGGACCAGCAGTTGCGCATCCACGCGCGCCGCCCCGACATTGATCCGCCAATCCAAATGCGGTCCGGTGGCCCGGCCCGATGCACCAACTTTGCCGATCAGATCACCCTGCTTGACCACATCGCCGACTTTGACATCGATTTCAGACAAGTGCAAAAACGCCGACACCATGCCAAGACCATGATCAAGAAACAGGGTCGCCCCAGAAAAATACATATCCGGGTGGGCCAGCGTCACGATCCCGTCGGCTGGTGCAACCACGGCCGTTCCGGTCGGAACCGCAATATCCACCCCCCAATGTGGGGATCGGGGTTCACCGTTTAAAATCCGTTGTGATCCATAGACACCACTGATCGGCCCTAACGCAGGCCAGATAAAACCGCTTTCGAGGAATTTTTCGGTGAACCGTTCGGTGCGCGCTTCGCGGGCCTGACGGGAATCATCCTTGATCCGGTCCATCACGGCGGGATCAGGTGTGACCATTTTCTTGGGCAAACCATCAATCCGCTGAATATCAAATTCACGATCCCCGATGTCATAGGCAAAGTCTGCGACACTGCCATCCGTATGCTTGATCGTCAGTTTGGCAGGACCCTCGTAATCGCGTGGGAAACCCAGAACAAACCGGCCATCACCTGCGATGGTATCAATGGCTGTGCCATCTAGCAGAACCTGATCCCCGGCGTCAGTTTGACCAAACACAATTCCACCCTGAACAAACTGTCCCTGATAGGCTGGTTCTGCGGCCCTGACTGTGGTGGCGGCGAAGAGTCCAGCAGCTGCGATAAGGGTGGTGATTGCCAAGCGCATTACAAAAGGCTCCCTTGCCTGTCATCGTCTTTTGGTTGTGGGTCTTTCTTATTGACGGCTTTTGGTTTGCTGGCCGTTTCGGGCTTTGATGTGGCAACCGCTTTAACTGGCATATCTTCGCCATCACGCGACCCACCTGACGTCGGGGCTGTCGGCGTTGATACAGGCCCAGTTGTCGCATCGCCAGCCGTAACACGGGTCACGCCATCACCCAGCTCAAGATCATATCCCTGCCCGGTGATAATATCGGCGGATTTTTCCACCAGATTCCCCGCCCCGTCGCGCACCACGGCAAAGCCGCGTTTCAGCACATTGCGATAAGAATAGCTTTCCAGCAGCCGGTCATAGCGCGCCAGTCCTTCGGCTTCACGCGTCAGGGTGTTTTTCACCGCTGCCCCCATGCGCGCACCAAGATCTGTGATCTGTTTGCGGGCCCGATCAACATCGCGTTTGGCGTCACTTGGGCGCAACCCGGCAGACGCGCGATCAAGGCGGGATTTTTGCAGTTGCAAGGCCGACTTCATCGCCCCGTCCAGCCGCACAGCGGCATTGTCAAGACGCCCGCGTTTTTCCGAAAGCTGTTCACGCGGACTGACCAGTCGTGCGCTGGTTTCATTAAGCCGCGCACGGGCTTGGCTTACGACATTGACCGCCGAACGTGGCAACCGATCCGCCCAGTTATCCAACATCTGATTGCGTTCTTCGAGCATCCTTTTGGGATCGCCCAAACCCCGTGCCAGACTTTCAAGGGCCGTCTTCTTTTCGACACCCAACCGCCGGACCGCTTGCGACAACCGCAATCCGTTTTCTTCGATCTGACCGATCAGGTCGCCGCGCACAGGCACGGCCTTTTCCGCCGCCCCGGTCGGCGTGGGTGCACGCAGATCAGATACAAAATCAATCAGGGTGGTATCGGTTTCATGCCCGACGGCGGAAATCACCGGAATGTCAGAATAGGCCACCGCACGGGCAACCACTTCCTCGTTAAAGGCCCATAAGTCTTCAAGCGATCCACCGCCACGCGCGACAATCAAAACATCGGGGCGCGGAATATGGCCATAGGGCAAAAGATCGTTAAAACCCCGCACGGCTTCGGCCACCTGTTCGGCAGACCCTTTTCCCTGCACAATCACCGGCCATAACAAAACCCGGCGCGGAAAACGATCGCGCAGGCGATGCATGATGTCGCGGATCACTGCCCCCGTCGGGGATGTGACAATGCCAATGACATCGGGCAAAAACGGGATCGGCTTTTTGCGGTCCGCGTCAAACAGGCCTTCACCCGCCAGCTTCTTTTTACGTTCTTCCAGAAGTTTTAAAAGCGCGCCTTCCCCGGCGACTTCCATCGTTTCGATGACAATCTGGTATTTCGACCGTCCGGGAAATGTAGTCAACCGCCCGGTAACGATGACTTCCATACCGTCTTCGGGCACAAGGCCAAGCTTCCCCGCCTGCCCGCGCCAGCAGACCCCGTCCAAAACCGCCTTGTCGTCCTTAAGCGCCAAATACATATGGCCGCTGCTGGCACGCTTGAACCCGGAAATTTCACCGCGCACGCGCACAAACGAAAAGGCATCTTCAACGGTGTTCTTTAACGCGTTGGACAGGTCGGACACCGAAAATTCGGGCGCATTTCCCGATTTCGCGGGGGTTTCAGGAACCGGGGCAAAAGGGTCGAACAAATCTTGCGTCATCAAGGGCACTTTATGCTAAAAGCCCGCTTTAAATCATTGGCGGGATGAACTGTGCCACAAGCCTAGTTCATCCCGCACGGACCATCAAGCAATCGGACAAGTCGAAGGATAAAGTCATGAAGGTTCTGGTCGTTGGCGGCGGTGGACGCGAACACGCACTTTGCTGGGCCATTGCGCGCAGCCCGCGCATTTCCAAACTCTGGTGCGCACCGGGCAATGCCGGAATAGCGGATTCGGCCGAATGCGTGACGATTTCCGATGGCGATGTCGACGGTCTGGTAACCTTTGCCAAGGACAATAGCGTTGATCTGGTCGTCGTCGGCCCCGAAGCGCCATTGGTCGCAGGGCTAGTTGACGCACTTGACGGGGCCGGGATCAAATCATTTGGCTGTTCCAAGGCCGCCGCCCAGCTTGAAGGCTCCAAGGGCTTCATGAAGGACATGGTGGCAAAGTTCGGTGTGCCGACTGCTGCCTATGGCCGGTTCACCACGCCAGATGATGCCAAAGTGTTTGTCAAAACACATGGCGCACCGATTGTGGTTAAGACCGATGGCTTGGCCGCTGGTAAGGGCGTAATCATTTGTATGACAATTGACGAAGCCATTGATGCCATTGACGAATGCATGGTCGGCGGCAAATTTGGCGATGCCGGTGCGGAAATCGTCATTGAAGAATTTCTTGTTGGCGAGGAAGCATCCTTCTTTGCGGTGTGTGACGGCGAAAACGTCATCCCACTGGTCGCCGCACAGGACCACAAGGCGGTTGGCGAAGGCGACACGGGGCCTAATACCGGCGGCATGGGTGCTTATTCCCCGGCCCCAGTTTTCACCAAGGACGTCGAAACCAAAGTCATGGAACAGATCATTGTTCCCACGGTTAAGGGCATGGCCGACGAAGGCCACCCGTTCAAGGGTGTCTTGTTTGCCGGTCTGATGATTGATGATACGGGCAATCCGAAACTGATCGAATACAACATTCGGTTCGGCGACCCGGAATGTCAGGTTCTGATGACACGGCTGAAATCAGACGTTCTTGATATCCTTGATGGGGCGGCCAGCGGAACCCTCGATACCGTCAAACCACAATGGTATGAGGAAACCGCCATGGTGGTTGTGATGGCGGCAAAAGGATATCCGGGGTCTTATGAAAAAGGCACCGAGATCAAAAACGTCGCCGCGGCAGACGCCATGGACAAGGTCAAGGTTCTGCATGCCGGAACCAAAATGGCTGGTGATAAGCTGACCGCGACGGGCGGCCGCGTTTTGGGGGTTACCGCACGCGGTGCGACTGTCACCGAAACGCAAAAACGCGCCTATGAGGCCGTTGATGCAATTGACTGGCAGGATGGTTTTTGCCGCCGGGATATCGGCTGGCGCGCGGTTGCTCGCGAACAGAAATAAGCCACCGCACCATCGCATTTTCAAAAGACCGGATTTACGCAATCCGGTCTTTTTTTATGTCTGCTTTCATTTCCGTGAAATCTGACACGACGTCTGTATTTGCACCCCCGGCATGATAGCGGATCATGCAGCGCCCCGGATGGATATCATCGGGTTCCACCGTTGCCGACACCCCAAAAACATCGCGCAGATTTTCTGGTATGAGGATATCTTGCGGGGTCCCAATCGCGCGTAATTTTCCACCATCCATCATCGCGATCCGGTCACAAAACATCGCCGCATGGTTCAAATCATGCAAGGCGGCAACCACTGTTACCGGCAATCTTCGGACCAGTTCAAGAATGCCCAACTGATGGCGGATATCAAGATGGTTGGTCGGTTCATCAAGCAACAGAAATTCCGGTTCCTGTGCCAGTGCACGGGCGATATGGACCCGCTGTTTTTCACCGCCCGAAAGCGTATGCCATATGCGATCTTTCATTGATCGCATATCGACCGCGTCAAGGGCATCGTCCACCACCGCGTCATCATTTTGCGACCACGGGGACAGCAGACTAAGGTAAGGCGTCCTGCCAAGCGACACCGCCTCGGTCACGGTAATCCGGTCAATGGTGTCGGCCTGTTGTTCGACAAATCCGATGCGCCGCGCAAGATTGCGCCGCCCGATGCTTTTTAACGCCTGCCCATCCAAAATGGCATCGCCGCGCGATGGTCGACGAAGGCCGCCCAAAACCGACATCAATGTGGTTTTACCCGAGCCGTTCGGCCCGATCAGGCCCAGGAACTCGCCGGGCTTTACCGCAATTGTCACATCCGTAATGATCTTTTTGAACCCGGCTTGCCAGTCTACATTTTGCAGTTCAAGGCTCATCGAAGGACCCTTCCGTGACAGAGGATCAAGGCAAAGGCCGGCGCACCGATCAAGGCCGTAATCACCCCGATGGGCAGGACCTGACCCGGCACAATCATGCGTGAAAAGACATCGGCACAGACAAGAAACAGCGCACCAATAAGGGCCGATACCGGCAAAAGAGCACTATGGCGTGTGCCAACGAAAAACCGTGCGGCATGCGGGATCACCAAACCAACAAATCCAATAGACCCGACAATACTGACCATCACAGCCGTCATCAGGGCGGCACAGCCAATCAACACGACATAGGCGCGCCGGACCGGAACGCCAAGAGAAGCGGCTGAATCCCGGCCAAAGGTGAAGGCATCCAGGGCACGCGAATAGCCAAAACAGATTACAAGACCAACAATGGCCACCGGCAAGGCCAACCAGACGTCGGGCCAGCGCACACCACTCAGGTTACCCAGCAACCAGAACATGATCCCGCGAGCTTCTTCAGCGCTGGCAGATTTGGTCACGATAAAAGAGGTCATCGCATTGAAAAGTTGCGACCCCGCAACGCCTGCAAGGATAATCGCCCCGGTTCCCCTGCCCGCCTGCAGCGACAATAAGGCAACAAATGCGAATGCCACCAGCGACCCGATAAAGGCCCCGACCGACAACCCAAGCACCCCGGCCCCCAATCCAAGGATTGCGACACTGACCGCCCCGGTCGATGCCCCGGCCGAAATCCCCAACAAATAGGGATCGGCCAACGCATTGCGCAGCAAGCCCTGCAACACAGCACCGGCAACCGCCAATGATGCCCCGCAACTGGCCGCAACCACCGCACGGCTTAGCCGGTAATTCCAGACAATGCCCGCATCAATGACATCAACCTCATGCCCGGCATTCCAGACATGATTCGCAATGGTATTGATGACGGTTTGCATTGGAATGGCCGTCTCACCGACCGATGCAGCAAACGCCAGTGTCACGCACAGAAGCATCAGCGCGACGAGCGTCGCACTGATGCGGTTGGTGAAGGCAAGTGAAAGCAGACCAATCAATTGCTGGTGTCCATATGGAAGCCTTCAACGGCGTCGGCCAGTTTTTCGATGCCGTTGATCGTGCGGATCGTCGGGTTCATCGACAACGCATCAAGGACGATCACATGATCATTTTTAACCGCGTTCATTTGACGTGTGACCGGATCCGATTGCAGGAATTTCATCTTGAGTTCCCAATCATCGGCCGGGAAGCGGCGACGGTCCATCTTGCCAATCGCAATGATGTCGGGGTTGGATCGTGCAATTGTTTCCCAACCAACTTTTGGCCATTCATCGTCACTGTCGATGACGTTTTTCACGCCCAGCACATTGGCGATATAGGCCGGGGCGCCTTTTTGCCCGGCAACAAACGGATCAACATCAAGTTCCGCACTTGAGAACCAGAACAAGGCACTGATGCCACGACCATCCACATCACTGACACGATCACGCGCCGCCTGTTCACGCGCACGAAGATCCGCCATCAGTTCGGCACCACGTTCTTCAACATCAAAAATCTGCGCCATTTCGGTGATGGTTCGATAAATCAAATCCATCGAAAACGCGTCAATGCGCGTGCCATCGCCGCCGGTGGTATTGTCCTTGCCCACGCAATCGGCGGGTGCGGTATAGACCGGAATGGAAAGCTCGGAAAACTGTTTAATGGTTCCCACCGCCCCATTGGGCCCGACATGCCACTGATATTGGTTGGTCACCAGATCGGGCTTCTGTCCGACGACACTTTCGAAACTGGGATCATTATCGGCAAGACGCGGTATTTTGGCATTGGCGTCGCGGTATTCCTCGGCAACCGGATTAAACCATACAGCCGTCCCGACAACCCGGTCGGCCAGCCCCAGCATATAAAGAATTTCGGTATTGCTTTGCCCAAGCGAGACAACGCGAGTTGGCACCTGATCGAAGGTTACCGTACGACCGCAATTTTCCAAGGTCAGCGGATAATCCGTTGCCGATGCATTTTGTGAAACAGATGCCAGTCCCGCAGCAAACACCCCGGCTGCAAGAACATGTTTGTTCAATGTGATCACTTTGTACCCTTTCCAAGGATATGACGGCCAAGGAGACTTTTCCTGAAACCGAACATCCCAAATCAACACATGTTATGTTATAACATAACATAATCATTCCTGTCGTCAATGGACTGGCAAAAGTGTCGGGAAATGGCGGACGGTATCAGGGCCAAAGAAAGGGCGGGATGATTGATATCCTGCCAGTGACCGAAACACATGGCCGACATTTTCCGGGGCACCCCGCCCGGTCCAGTGTCGTCATGTTGGTAGGTCTCCTGGCTCGCGGGTCGTCACACTTTTCTGCCTTCCCAGGGTAAACCCCAGTGGCATTTCATCAGAAAAGTACTCACCGCCTACAGTTGCGGGGGCAGCTTCGGTTGGCAACCTTGCCAATTGGCGCGGCTGCGTCGAATTCCCTTTATCCTTTACGGATACCAACACAATGAGGATGTCACACAGCCCCCCGTACCCGTCAAGCGAATTGCGGACAACACACGTCGCAGACGCATTTTAGCGTGCCTAATGAACGGAAGGTTCCGCCACATGCCCTGATGGCTGGCTTAGAATTGACGCCACGTCACGCATCGGTGGCGCCCCAAACATGCGGGCATATTCGCGGCTGAACTGGGATGTACTTTCGTATCCCACCTCATAGGCCGCACTGGCCGCATCCTTCATTTCGGCCAACATGATTTGCCGGGCCGTGGTTAAGCGCAGGCGTTTTTGATACTGCAGCGGGCTCATGGCGGTCACCTGCTTGAAATGATGATGGAATGAAGACGCGCTCATATTGGCATGTCTGGCCAATTCATCGACCCGGAGCGGTTTGTGGAAATTATCCTTCATCAAACGCAGCACGGCTGAAATCCGCTGCATATTGCTGCCGCCCATCGCCAGACGGGCAATCAAGGCACCCTGCCCGGTTCTTAACAAGCGATAATGCACTTCGCGCATCAAAAGCGGCAACATCACCGATATTTCTTCGGGGTGTTCGAGAAGCTCAACGACACGCAAGACCGCATCAACAAGTCCTGCGGATGTTTCTTCGACGAACAGGCCCCTGAAACTGTCGCCGTCGCCCCCGATGTTCAAATCCATGCAGGCAACAAGATCGCCAAGAATTTTCCCATCGAGATCAAGAGACAAACTGCGATAGGGCAGATCAGGTGTCGCATCCGTCACATGCCCGACCAATGGCAAGTCCACCGACGCCGCAAGCAACTGCCCCGGCGCATAGCGATAGACCTCCTGACCGAGCGTAACTTCCTTGGCACCGGAAATGATCAGACACAGACAGGGCTTGTAAATCGTTGGCACCTTAAGGGTTGGCCCGGTCGAACGATACATCCATACCGGTTCAACCGCTGTGCGCACAGCCCCATCCGGTTCACAGTATTTGTCAATTAAATGACATAGCCGTTGAAAGTTATCCATCACCCAAACCCTTTGTTTTCCATGGCTCCAGTATACACCGCGAAACAGCATCGCAAAGTGCCTCAAACCAGATTTGGAGGATTAGGCAATCGATGTCGAGTTCTGTGTATTCATCAAACGCATCGAAAACGACACAGTAAGGCCATGACACAAACACACGGAGGATGTCATGTCGAACCCAGCCAATCACGTCGAAAACAAAACCGTTATCATCACCGGTGCCAGCAGCGGCATCGGCGAAGCCACCGCCAAACTTCTGGCCAGCCGTGGTGCAAACGTCGTTCTGGGTGCGCGCCGCACCGAACGACTTGACCAACTTGCCACCGAAATCGAAGCATCGGGTGGCAAAGCAATGGCGCGCGCGGTCGATGTCACCAACGGCGAAAGTGTCGAAGCACTTGTCTATCATGCAAAGAACATGTTTGGCCGTGTAGATGCGATCTTCAACAATGCTGGTGTCATGCCGCTTTCCCATATGGCGGAACTTAAAACCGACGAATGGGACAATATGATCAATGTCAATATTCGCGGCGTTTTGAATGGCATTGCCGCGGTCCTTCCGATCTTTAAGGAACAGGGCATCGGGCATGTAATCAATACCGCATCTATTGCCGCCCATGTCGTCGCACCAAGTGCCGCCGTTTACTGTGCGACCAAATATGCCGTTTGGGCCATTTCCGAAGGACTGCGTCAAGAAAGCGAAAATGTTCGCGTGACGATCATTTCACCGGGCGTGGTCGAAACCGAACTTGGCCATGACATCACGGATGAAACCGGCAAGGAAATGCTAAAGCAGTTCCGTCAAATTGCCCTTTCCCCGGATGCCATTGCACGTGCTGTTCTTTACGCGCTTGATCAACCGGCAGATGTCGACGTCAACGAAGTCATCGTCCGTCCAACCGCGTCGGCATTCTAACTAATTCGAACCAAGACGCAGGCTTCCATCATGAGACGTCACGTTTTCTTATCACGTTTGATACTCCTGCTGATGGTGTTCGCACCATCAGCAGCCTTCCCGCAGGAGACAGAGATGAGAACAGCATTACAAACGTCACCGCATCCTTATGTCGGCATGTGGGTCACCGAGGATGGGTATGTCCGCCAGGAGTTGCGTTCTGACGGTCGCTATGACGAGGCACGCGGAACACAACAATCGGCCTATCAGGGCGATTATCAAATTTCGGGAAACTACGTTACCTATCAGGATGACACCGGTTTTACCGCCGATGGATATTTTGAAAATGATGTGCTGTATCACGGCGGCATGGTGATGTTTCGCCAAGATCAAACCAACTGATCCCAGCACGCACCCGCAACCGCCCGGCAACTGTCGTCACGTTTATTTCAAGTATCGCAACTCCACCAAGATCGATATCGCCCGGCGGTATCGATCTTTCTTGTGAAATGTCGTTCCTGCGAAGTGTCATGCATAAGATGCAGTGATTACGACCTTGAATTTGCCATCATTTGTCCCGATTACCTCCACACTGTCAGGTATTATTCCGGCATATTCGATAAACGGGACTTGGTGAATGACAACTTCTTTGGAACGCAGACGTTTTTTGAAATCCGTGGCCGCCGCAGGTGTCATCCTGCCGGGCATGTCGATGTTTGGTGCGGCAATGGCCGCGAACGACACGCTTGAGCTTGGCGATGCGCAGAACTTTGATTTTGACGCACTGATCAAACGGGCGCGAACGATGGCAACGAAGGACTATGTTGCCCCCATCGCACCCGACCCCGAGATTGTCGGCAAGATCGATTACGACACCCACGGAAAGCTGCATTACAAACGCGACCATTCGCCGTTTGCCGATGGGTCGGGCACTTATCCGATGACGTTCTTCCACTTGGGTATGTATTTCGCCAAGCCGGTGCACATGTATCTGCTTGAAGACGGGGCGGCGCGTGAAGTTGTCTATCGTCCCGATTACTTTGACATGCCCGAAGACAGCATTGCGCGTAAACTGTCCGACAACAGTGGCTTTGCCGGATTCCGCCTGCATGAAAACCTTGAACGCGATGACTGGAAAACCCAGGATTGGGCGGCATTTCTTGGTGCATCCTATTTCCGCGCCATCGGCGATGAAGGCCAGTATGGCCTGTCCGCACGTGGCATCACGGTCAATACCGCCACATCCGTCCCCGAAGAATTCCCCGATTTTCGCGAATTTTACATCGAACCTGCCAAATCGGCCGAAGACCCGGTAACCATCTATGCCCTGCTCGATGGGCCCAGCATTTCGGGTGCGTATAAATTCCTACTCTATCGTGGCAAAGGGGTCACGATGGACATCGAAAAGCACCTGTTTATCCGCAAAGACATCGAACGTCTTGGCATTGCGCCGCTGACCAGCATGTTCTGGTATTCCGAACAAAACAAATCATTCCGGTTTGACTGGCGCCCGGAAGTCCACGATTCCGACGGTTTGGAGCTTTGGACCGGCAGTGGTGAACGTATCTGGCGACAGCTCAATAACCCCGAAGTCATCCGCGCTTCCGCCTTTGGCGATCACACGCCACGTGGTTTTGGTTTGATGCAGCGCGACCGTGAGGTCAGCCATTATCTTGATGGGGTGCGCTATCACCGCCGTCCCAGCCTGTGGGTTGAACCGCTTGAAGACTGGAACAAGGGCGCTGTTCAGCTGATTGAAATTCCGACCGATGACGAAATTCACGACAATATCGCGTCATTCTGGGTGCCTGATGAGCCGGCCAAGGCGGGCAACAGTTATCAGTTCAAATATCGTTTGTACTGGCAGGCTGAAAATCCGTTCCCGGTTGAAAAACTGGCCAAGGTCACCGCAACCCGCATGGGTCGCGGCGGGGAACCCGGTACGAACCGCCCCAAAGACGAGATCAAGTTTTCCGTCGAGTTCGAAGGCGATATTCTGGGCACCCTTGAATATGGCGAGTTCCCGGAAGTCATCGTTTCGACATCACGCGGCGAGATTGTCCGCACCAAGATAGAACCGATCATGGATACAAGGATCTGGCGGGCCGCGTTCGATCTTAAGGCCACCGGCACCGATCCGGTTGATTTGCGCATGTATCTGAAACTTGATGATGCACCGCTCAGTGAAACCTGGATGTTCCAGCATCTGCCGGGTCTTACCAACCAGCAGCAAGGCTAAGTCGGTACATACCGAAATACGGCGGACCGGCATCATGACGATGTCGGTCCGTTTGCATTTAAGTTTGCCGGTTAACCTTTGCGCTCAAGGGCGATGACCGTGTCGAGCACCATGCCTTCTTCGCCGTTCGGGCCCTTTGCCAAACGGTCAAGGTTATCGACGCAGATCTGCGTCCATTCAGTCAGATCAAGGCTTAGGTTTTCGAGCGCCTCTTTTGGTTTTGGGTAGTATTTATCGGGCTTTTCCCATGACCATGACGGCACCGACCCATGCGATGTCACTAACAGCAATCCCCCCGGCGCAACCAGACGCGATGCACAGTTGATAATCGAATTACGCGCAAACACCACCGGGGATTCAAGAAACTGTGCGGTCACCAACGTAAAACTACCCGTGGGAAAATCGGTCATAAGATCTCGTTGATCAAATGTGATCTTTTCCAAAACGCCGTTGCGCACCGCGTTGGAGCGCGCATAGCCCATCGCGGTTGCGGAAATATCAATCGCGGTCACAGCCCAGCCATTTTTCGCCAGCCAGACCGCGTCGTCCCCCTTGCCACATCCAAGTTCAAGCGCAGCGCCGGGAGTCCGGCCAGTTACGAATTTCTCCAGCACCGCCGTTGGCCGACCGCTGGTTTCGGACGTGGCCTTTTCATAATGCTGTTGCCAAAATTCCGTCGGGTCCATGTTCGGATCAATCTTCATGTCGTGCCTCAATTCAATGACAAGTGCGTTCTCAAAAGCGAATCATGTATCATTTAAAGTTACATGATTCGCTGCGCCTGTCAATTTCATGTATCTTTGGTTGTTTCATGTGTTAAAGATCAGACAGGACAGACCGACCAACAGGAGCCCTTTGATGCGTCAAGACAACCGCATGCCCCGCGTGCTGCATGCCCTTTTGCACCTTGACCAGATGACGGAGCCGGCAACATCCGATCTGCTTGCCGGGATGCTCAACACCAATGCGGCTGTTGTCCGGCGCACCATGGCCGGATTGCGCGATCAGGGGTTTGTCACCTCGACCAAGGGGCATGGCGGGGGCTGGGTTTTGGCCAAACCCCTGTCAGAGATCACACTGGCCGGGATTTATGACGCGCTTGGCGCGCCGAAGCTTTTTGCGCTGGGCTGTGGCAACGAAGAATCACACTGTTTGATGGAACAGGCCGCCAATGCGGCCACCGCCGAAGCTTTGCGCGTGGCCTCAGAAACATTTCTAAGCACGCTTTCGGCAATCACGATGGCCGATCTTGCCCGTGATTATGAAACCCGGATGAAAGAACTTGGCTTAAATCCGGATGATTACCGGTTTGATGCCAGCAAAATCCCCTAAGCCCGTATGCCGCTCATCAGCGCAGGCTGCCAAAGAAATCCTTCAGCAACTTACCGGCTTCAATCTCGCCAATACCGCCATACACTTCGGGGCGGTGATGGCATGATGAGCTTTCAAACACGCGTGGCCCGTGGTCAACGCCACCGCCCTTCGGATCATAGGCACCGAAATAAACCCGGCGCAGACGGGCAAAGGAAATGGCCGTGGCACACATCGGGCAAGGTTCAAGCGTGACATACAGATCGCAATTGGGAAGCCTTGGCTCGCCCTTGGCCCCGGCTGCCGCGCGAATGACAAGGATTTCGGCATGCGCAGTCGGATCGTTCAGTTCCTCGGTCAAGTTGCCTGCACGTGCAAGGACTTCGCCCGTATCGGCATCGACCAGAACCGCCCCCACCGGCACCTCACCGCGACGGGCGGCGGCACGGGCTTCTTCAAGGGCCATGTCCATAAAGCTGTCTGCGCTCATGATTTTTCCATCCCGATCACGCACTGCACGGAGCAAGCGGCACAACTTGCCAAAGCGGCGTTTGTTTTTACTTGATGTTAGGGCCCGTTTAGGGTCTGAACCCAATAGGGTTATGCCCTCGCCATATGACAGTGCAATCTCGCACAGGATCGGTCAAGAGATCATCATGGGATGGTCCGTTGGATGATGCCAGTTTGGCCTTTGCACACAACGCATAGACCATCGGCGTGAATTGCCGTTGCCCTTAGGCGGTTGCAAGGGTAGTTTCCGCCAAGAATTATTCGCCGTAGGGTCAGGACCTATTAATTTGATTGAAATGGCAGTCGTTATATTTGCCAAATCCAAGGAAAAGCCCGCAGAACGGGTCGGCATCCCGAACAAGGGATTTGACGCAGGAGTTGACAAATATAACGACTGTCCTTCGGATCAATCGGATTTGCACGGGCTACTTTGTCGCAAAAACTTGAAAGATATATATCTTCCTGCATTCTTGCTTCGCCTATCCGCACAAATCTGATTGACCATTTCAACCAAATTAATAGGCCCTGACCCTAGCATTACCACAAGCAAAGTTGCACCCGACATGACCACGCGCAAGCCGATCATTGGTATTACACTCGATTCCGAAGAACCGGGTGGTTATTCGAAATTTCCGTGGTATGCGCTGCGTGAAAACTATGCCGGTGCGGTGGCGCAAGCAGGCGGCATTCCAATGCCGCTGCCCCATGAGGTTGACCTTGTGCCTGATCTGCTTGATCTGATTGACGGGCTGGTGGTGACCGGCGGGGCGTTTGATGTTTCGCCAACCCTGTTTGGCGCAGAAGAAGTCCATGATACGGTTGTCACCAAAGATCGCCGCACCAAGTTTGAATGGGCGATGGCCGAAGGTGCGCTTAAACGTGATATGCCGGTTCTGGGGATTTGTGGCGGGCAGCAATTGCTCAACGTGATCCTTGGCGGGTCGCTGATCCAGCACATTCCTGATAGCGTCAAAAACGCGCTGGCGCATGAACAGCCCAATCCGCGTGATGAAGCAGGTCACGATGTTACGGTTGAACCGGGCACACTGCTTGCGAAAATTGTTGGCGACGTCAAAACGCTTTCGGTCAATTCCGCCCACCATCAGGCCGTTGATGGGGTTGGCCCGGATGTGATCATTAACTCGGTCGCGCCTGACGGCGTGATCGAAGGCATTGAACATCCGAAATACCGTTATTGTCTCGGGGTCCAGTGGCATCCCGAATTTCATATCAGTTCGGGCGATGCGAAGATTTTCGACGCCCTGATTTCCGAGGCCCGCACATGAGCGACAAGACCCCGACACCCGGCGAAAACAAACCCGAACGCATTGCCAAGCGCATTGCGCGGTCAGGTGTATGTTCACGCCGCGATGCTGAACGCATGATCGACGAAGGTCTGGTCAAACTGAATGGCAAGGTGCTTGATAGCCCCGCCGTCACCGTGACCGACGAAGACGAGATTTACGTCAACGGCAAACCCTTGCCGGAAAAAGAAAAGCCGCGTCTTTGGCGTCTGTTTAAAAAACGCGGACTGGTCACCAGCCACCGCGATGAACAGGGCCGCGACACGGTATTTGAACATCTGCCAAGCTATGTGCCGCGTGTAATTTCAGTCGGACGGCTTGATTTGAACTCCGAAGGGTTGTTGTTGCTGACCAATGACGGCGAATTGGCCCGTTATCTCGAACTGCCTGCAACCGGCTGGGCGCGCCGCTATCGTGTGCGTGTGCATGGCCGCATTGAAGAATCAAAGCTTAAACAGCTTGAAGAAGGTGTCACCGTTGATGGTGTGCACTACGGATCGATCCATGCCGAGGTTGATGTTCAAAAAGATTCCAACGCCTGGATGACGGTGACCTTGCGCGAAGGCAAGAACCGTGAAATCCGCCGCGTGATGGAACATCTTGGCTGGCCGGTCACGCGTTTGATGCGTGTGTCTTATGGTCCGTTCCAGTTGGGCAGCCTTGCCCCGGGTGATTGCGAAGAAATCACCGGCAAGGTGATGAAAGAACAGCTCGCAGCGTTCTTTAAGGGCGACTACAGCAAGGTTTCAGAAAAGAAATCCGTGGCACGTGGCGGCACATCGCGCCCCAAAGCACCGCGCACTGTTTTTGGCCAACCCGCACAGCGCAAACGCCAGCAAGGCGGTCTGGGCCAAAACCCGAACGCCAATGCCAATGGCACCGATGACGACCCGCGCGATAGCCGTGCAGGCCGTCCAAGCCTTGGCCGTCCGGGGGCGGGTCGCTCCTATGGACGCCCATCGGATCGTTCCGAGGGTGACCGCAACGAGGCGGGTCGTGATGGCGGCAATGACCGTCGTGGCAATGATGCCCCTGATGGTGGGTCCTCGCGTGATGATAAGCGCAGTGCTTCGTCGCGCTCGGAAAAGCCGCGTATCGGCGCAGCCCCACGTCCCGGCGGGCGCGGAAAACCGGCGGCCAGCAACGCTCGTCCGGAACGCGACGACCGTGATGATCGTAATGATCGCAGTTCGAGCCGTCCGACCGACAAGGGACGCGGGCGCTATGCTTCCGGTGGAACGTCTGGTTCTGACAAACCCGGTCGCGGCAGATTCGCTGGCTCCGATTCCAGAGATGGTCGTGGCCGTGATGGCGGTCGAGACGGTGGGCGAAATAGTGGCCGAGATGGCTTTGGACGCGATGGCGCCAGAGATTCTGGTGGCAGAGACTCTGGTGGTAGAGACGGCGGAAACCGCGATAGCGGTGCGCGCGGCACAGGTCCACGCGGCAGTACCGGCGGACGGAGCAGCAATGCCCGAGATGGCGGACGCGATAGCGGACGTGGCGGTTCTCGCGATAATGCCCGTGACAGCGGCCGGCGCGATGGTGCCGGGTTCGTGGGCGGTCGCGGCAAGCCGGGTGGCAAACCAGCCGGTCGTTCAGGCAATAGCACAAGCACCCCGGGCCGCAAGCCCGCAGGCAACCGCCCACGCGGCAAGAAGGACTAATCGAACATGCGGATTGTAGGTGGCAGTCATCGCGGCCGGGCTCTGACCCCGCCAGCAGGACGTGAAACACGCCCGACCCTTGATCGTGTACGCGAAGCACTTTTTAGCATCCTGTCGCATGCATCGCGCTGGTATGAGGATGATTTCCATCCGCTGTTTGATGGCGTGATCCTTGATGCCTATGCCGGATCGGGGGCCTTGGGCCTTGAAGCGATTTCACGCGGGGCAAGCAAGGCGGTTTTGTTTGATACCGACCGCGGTGCTCTGGCGGTGATCGAAGAAAACATCACCAATTTGAAGCTTGGCGATCAGGCACGCGTTCAGCGTGCCGATGCCACCAAGCCACCACGCGCGTCTGCCCCTGCCAGCATGGTTTTCCTTGATCCGCCCTATGGCAAGCAATTGCTTGAAACCAGCATTACTGCCCTTGCTGCCGCGGGCTGGATTGATGGCAACACATTGATCATTGCCGAACGTGACCCACGCGACCCGGAAATCACGCTGGACGGGTTTGAGCTGTGTGACAGCCGCAAATACGGAAAATGTCAGATCGATATCGGGCGGTTTTCGGCCTGACCTGCGATCATTTGCGCAAAGCTGGCCGTCACATCAACCTGCTGCAAAAACCCGTGATCTGTGGTAGCGTTTTGACGTTAAACGATATGGTTAAGCGCAATGAAACCCTTGCCCCAAATAGCACCGGACGCTGAATTTGGCCGTCGCCTGCGCCATTGGCGTCGTGAAAGCGACATCAAGCAGGCCCGCCTTGCCGATATTCTAGGCGTCACGCAGGCGACCGTTTCGCGCTGGGAAAAGGGCATGCAACGCCCCGCCCCGGTCCAGCTTGATCTGATTGATCAGATGATGACGCGCAAGCGCAATTTCCGTCTGGATCAGGCAATCAAACGGCTTGTCATTCATTCGAACCAGCGCGTGCACCTGATCGAAGACCGATCCCACCGGTTGCTCTGTGCCTCACAGGCCCGCGAACATGAATGGCAACGTGATTGTTCCGATCTTCTGGGCACATCACTTTGGCGGTTTGCCACACCGGAAATCGCGGTTGCGGAAAAAAGCCTGCATGTCCTTGGCTGGCACGAAGATCAAACCGACCACCTGACATTTGAAACGTCGCGACGCGACGGCGCACCGATGCGCATTGTCGATAGCTACATCCTGTGGGAACGTTTTTTCCTGTCAGATGGAACGGCCGTGCGGCTGACAACCGGGTTTGATCACGCGCCTCACACCATCTAACGCATTTTACCATAACCACGCATATTTCATTCGTGGATATTCAAGGCGGTTTTCAGGTACATCTGAAAACCGCCTTTTGCATGTTTGCCACGATTTAAAAGCACCGGCAAAACTGCACAGCAAACCAAAAATAAAAGACACCAAACGGACACGCCCCACATGCCTCCGATCTTTGTAATTTCGATCCTGTACGGACTTGGACTGACGGCTTCGATGCAGGTCGGCTTGATTGGCCCGATTGCACCTGATCTGCGCGCGGGTTTTGGATTAAGTCAGGCGGAATTTGGCCTTGTGGCATCGCTGATTACCGCTGCGGGTGCGCTGACCGCCATTCCAACAGGTGTTTGGGCCGCCCGCGCCGGATTGCGTAAATCGCTTGTTCTGGGCTGTTTAATGATGATCCTTGGCGCAACCATTTTTGCCACGGCCGATGTCGCGGTTATGCTCTATGTCGGGCGGGTTGTTACCAGCATCGGGTATCTTTTGATCGTGGTCGGCGCACCAAGCTGGATGGCCGGATTTGAGAATCCCAAAATTGTTGCCATGGCCATGAGCATCTGGGGCACGTTTATCCCGGTCGGTATTGCCATGGGCAACTGGGTCAGTGCGGCAGTGCTGGTTTGGCTTGACTGGCGGCTGGCGGTGGTGGCCTGCACGGTTCCGGTTGTGATCCTGTTGCCGTTGCTTGCCGTTATGACGCCCCCCGCGACAAGCACACCACGTAAATCGCTTCTGGTCGGGGTAATGGGGGTTTTAAAATCACGTGCGGCCTTACGCGTCGCGCTGACATTTTCGGCCTTTGCCGGGGCGACCTCCGCCGCCCTTGCCTTCATGCCCGCGATGCTTGCCGATAATCTTGATATTGGTATCGCACCCGCCGCCGGAATTATTGGCACCACAGCCATTGTCGGGAATATCATCGGCAGCGTCGGGGCTGGCATGGCATTGGGCCGAAATATTGCCGGACGTCAGATTTTGATGCTGTTTTTACCCATGATGGCAGTTGCGATTTCCACCCTTTTTGTCAGCACGCATATGCCACTGAGCCTGACGGCACTGATCATTTTCAACATCGGTCAGGGGGCGGTTGCGGGCACATGCTTTGCCCTATTGCCCGGCATTGCCAAAGGTGGGCTTTCGATGCCCGCCCTTCAGGGGATGCTCGCCCAGTTCGCCGAGATTTTTGTCGTGATTGTCCCGCCTGTTGCGGGCGCGATGATTGATCGCAGCGGCTGGTCCGGGGCGGCGGGGGTTCTTGGCGCGCTTTACTTTGCCGGCTTCCTGATTTCACTGGGGAAATCGTCACATAAACGCAGTGCAACATAAGGCGACCTATACGATACGATGACTTGACCTGTCCATCGAAGCAGGCGACTCTCATGCTCTGAAGCAGTCGGGAGTACTGCGAAGCTCGTAACAGGGAAAACGGAATGAAACTGATCAAGGCCATCTTTATCGGCACGATATTGCTTGGTCTTATGGTTGTTTCCGGCTTTTTCATCTGGCTTGCCCCGATCGGCGCCGGTTACAGCGCAAAGATCATGTGTTCGGCCATTTTTGTAAACGGGCTGCCATCCAGCCGGGCGCAGGCCGAAGATGTTCTGGCTGATAACAACCCGCTATTGTCATTGATTACGACCAATGTTGATCTGCGCAACCAGACTGTTAGCGCACATGCCTTTGGTTTTCGCAAACGCTGGGCGGTGTATCGACCACATCTGGGTTGCGTTCTAGCCAATGACGCAGACCAGATCACCCGTTTACGCAACAGCACCCCGCTTATCAGCCCCATCACGGCAAGGCCGCTTTTAACCGGACCATTGCCAATTGATGTCGAACGCCGTGCACTTACCGGCCTGTTGTTTGACGCGATGGATGAACCCGGCCCAAAACCAACACGGCGCACCCGCGCCCTTGTCATTTTGCATCAAGGCAAGGTGATTGCAGAACGTTATGACGACGGGATTTCGGCCAACACGCCCCTTCCCGGCTGGTCGATGACCAAAAGCGTGTTTAATGCGCTGCTTGGTCGGATGCAGTTCGAAGGCATGATTGGCGACATGGCCGACCCGGTCCTGATCAATGAATGGCACGCAGAAGCAGGCGACCCACGCGCGACCATCACCTATGACAACTTACTGCATATGAGCAGTGGTCTCGAATTTGATGAAAGCTATGCCAACCCGTTATCAGACGTTGTGCAGATGCTGTTTATCGAGCCGGCCGCCGCCGGGTTTGCCGTGTCCCAACCACTTGCCAATCCGCCCGGGGAGGTCTTTTCCTATAACTCCGGGACAACCAACATTCTATCGGCTGCAATCCGCAATCTGAGCGGATCGCGCGAAACATACCAAAAACGTCCGGCAGAACTTCTGTTCCGTCCGCTTGGCATTAACAATGCGGTGATTGAAACCGATCAGGATGGCTACTTTATCGCATCAAGCTTCATGCATGCCACCGCGCGCGATTGGGCAAAAATCGGCCAGTTGTTCCTGCAAGACGGCGTATGGGACGGCGAACGTCTTTTACCCAAAGAATGGGTGACGTATTCCACCACCCCGGCACCAGCCGCGCCAAATGGTAATTACGGCGCGCATTGGTGGCTTGATCTACCGGGCGGCACTGATAGCCGCCCTGGTGCACCGCAGGTACCCGATGATGCCTTTTTCGCGCTTGGACATGATGGACAATCCATCAGCGTCATTCCGTCAAAAGAACTGGTTGTTGTTCGTTTGGGCCTGACACGCAACCGCGATGGTTTTGATTTGCGCCAGTTCATCGCCAACCTGAGCCAGCTTTTCCCAACGGTTGACCCAAACGCCATCAAGCTGCCAGACGGCGAAGGCGAGGATCAGGGTGCAGGGCAGAACGAAAAACCTGCTGAATAAAGCCAGCTTAGATCAAACCAACAACATATCCCAGCAATGCCCCCAACCCGACCAAGGCCCACACCGGCATGACCCGCCATTGCAGGATGGCAAAGGCCACAGCGACGCAGACGATATCGACAACATCATGAATGGCCCCGGTCCAGATCGGATCATATAAAACCGCCGCCAGCAAGCCGACCACAGCCGCGTTCACCCCCAGCAACCCTGCCCGCATGCTTTGCACATGCCGTACACGATCCCAGAACGGCAAAATGCCAATCACCAGCAACCATGCAGGCAGGAAAATCGCGATGAGTGTGATCAACGCGGTAACCGAACTGATCAACCACGTGCCCGATCCCTCACCCGCATGAAGCACAGCCCCAAGATAGGCCGCAAAGGTAAAAATCGGACCGGGCACGGCCTGTGTTGCGCCGTACCCGGCAAGGAAGGCTTCCTGATTAACCCAACCGGGATCAACCACGGCAGCCTCAAGCAAGGGCAAAACAACATGCCCACCGCCAAACACCAACGCCCCACTGCGATAGAATCCGTTTATGACGGCAAACAGCCCGCTGTGATCAAAATGGGCGACAATCGGCAGTCCTGCGAGCAACACAAAGAACACGCCAAGCGCAAAAACCGCCCCCTTGGTGGAATGCGATGTTGGCGCATCGTAGCTCTCGGGCTCGGTTACAGTACGTAGTAGGATAAATCCGGCAATCATCCCGCCGATAATCACACCAAACTGTGCCAACACCGTATCGCTGACAATCATCACACCGGCCGCAACTACCGCAATGGTGGCACGTGGCACGTCCGGACACAGATTTCGGGCCATCCCGACAAGCGCATGGGCGACAACGCCAACCGCCACCAATTTGAGCCCCCGAATGACGTTATCAATCGCCGCCAGATCAAAATGCACAAATGTTATGCCAAGGACCGCCAGGACAATCGCCGACGGCATGGTAAAGCCAAGCCACGCCACCAATGATCCACGCACCCCGCCAAGCGCCATGCCAATTCCCATCCCGACCTGTGAACTGGCCGGTCCGGGGGCGAATTGACACAAAGCCACCAGGTCGGCATAGCGCGCATCACTTAGCCAGCGACGACGATGCACGAACTCTTCGCGGAAATAACTGATATGGGCGACCGGCCCGCCAAAGCTCGTCAGGCCAAGACGCAAAAAGATCAGGAAAACCTGCCAAAGTGTGACCCCATCGGATGGCAGAACACCTGTATCGGCGTTGTTTGCCCCGCCCTTATCCTGATCGGCTTTCGCCGTATCACTTGGTGTTTTTTGTGACATTGCCGGTCTCGTCCCCTGATCGTTTGGCATATTCTACGTGCCGCCAGAACATATCCAATGGCACCAAAGGCGAAAAGCCAAAAGCCGACCATTTGGCAATCGTCATCAAACCATAACAAAACCCCTGCCACGCGGCTTGAACCGAACGACAGGGGTTTGATTTTTAAATCCGAACCTCTTACCGGAAGGCTGGTTCGTCCAACGACCGCAATTTACGCGAATGAAGCTGATTGACGTCCTGGCGCAGCGTATCGATCGTATCAAGCCCGACCTGAAGGTGCTGGCCGATCCGCTGACGGTAGAAGGTATTTGCCATGCCCGGCAGTTTCAATTCGCCGTGCACCGGCTTGTCCGACACACACAACAACGTTCCATACGGAACGCGGAACCGAAAACCGTTGGCGGCAATCGTCGCACTTTCCATATCGACCGCAATTGCACGCGACTGGTTAAGACGGACAAACAGTTCGCTATAACGCAGTTCCCAGTTCCGGTTATCGGTTGTGGCAACCGTCCCGGTCCGCATGCGTGCCTTCATCTCGCGGCCTTTAAGACCAGTGATTTTGGTCACCGAATTTGCCAATGCGACTTGCACCTCGGCAATTGGCGGTACGGGAACCCACAACGGCAGATCGGAATCAAGCACATGATCATCGCGGACATACCCGTGTGCAAGAACGTAATCCCCCAAAAGCTGACTACGACGCAATCCGGCACAATGGCCCAGCATCAACCAGCAATGCGGTCGCAGGACCGCGATATGGTCGGTGGCCGTTTTGGCATTCGACGGTCCAACACCGATGTTGACCAGCGTCACGCCCAACCCGTCTTCGCGGACCAGATGGTAGGATGGCATCTGAGGCAGTTGTGCTGCCGCCTCACCACTTTCTTTCCACTTTTTAGGAGCGTTTTTGCTGACATGAACCTTTGGCCCCGGCTCGACAAAGGCGATATACGGACTTTCGGGATCATCAAGCTGTTCCTTGGCAAACTCGATGAACTCGTCGACATAGCGCTGATAGTTGGTGAACAGCACGAACTTTTGAAAATGTTCCGGTGCGGTTGCCGTGTAATGGCGAAGACGCGCCAGCGAATAATCAACCCGTTCACCCGAAAACAGCGACAGCGGCTTTGGTCCGGCTGTCACCCCGTAATGAACACCGTTTGCGATGTCATCATCGGTCCGCGCCAGATCAGGCATATCAAAGACCATCTGCAACTGACGGATATCGGTCGGGCCGATGCTATCGGTTGCGGTTTCGACCAGAAACGGCAATGGGATCGGACGATCCGACACACCGACAACAACCGGAACGTCGTGATTTTTCAGCAGAAGCTCGATCTGCTGGCGGTAATATTCTTCAAACACATCCGGACGGGTGAGCGTCGTGCCATAAACACCGGGGTCGCGGGGCGCGCCAAAAGACAATGTACTTTCGACATGCAGTTTTTCCGGCGGCACTTCAATTCCCAGATAGGGGTAGTATGCCCGCACAGGGGAAGATTGCTTACCTTCGCCAAAAAGATCAAAGGCCTCTTGGACAGCCTTGGCACCGTTCGCATAGATGTCCTTTATGCGATCAAGTGCCTTTTGGGCGTCGGTGAATTCAAACAGTTCTCTTACAGACCCGTGAACTTCTGAAACCATAATGGATGCTCCTTTTTGTTATTGTTGTTTGGTCCTGTTGTTTTGCGTCTACATGACTTTATTCAAGTGACAGCAAATAACAACAGCCCTTGGAGCGAGAGATTTATCACCGCTCGCCCGTCACCTGACAACCGAAAACTTTTTGGGTTTCCTCAATCAGCAGGCGAAGTCGTTTTCATGCCATAACATGCATATTTCGCTTTGGCCCGGTTTGCCGTCGGTTTCAGCAGGTTATGACTTAATATGTCGGGATGATTTTCAAGAATTCCAAATGACAGTTTTGATGCGCTGATCATAACAGCATCAAAAACACTGGCACGCCTTTGGCGTCGTCACCTGTACAAAACTGGAATGCAGATAAAAAAAGGGCCGAAACCGGGGGACGGTTTCGGCAATTTCGAGGAGGTGCCTTAGACGTTGAGGGAAAAGACGGTCAACCTCGATGTATGATTAGTATCTGACCGATGGTCACTAAAGTCAATATTATTTTATATCAACTTCCATGCATGGAATGCATACCTTAACTGCACGCCCCTATTTTATTCGCTATCTCGCGCAGTTTTCTCAGACGACGAAACGCTTCAATATCAAATGTCCCGTCGTCACCTATATCGTCTGCCTGTATGTTTTCAACAACATCAGCTGCCCGCAGGTCACTTTTTACAAGACTTTCAATTTCTTGTTGTTCTTCTTTGTCACCAAGTGTCCCGCGAACGTAGGCAAGGATGTCCTCCTTGCCATAGATCGCAAGAACCGCACACATTTTAAGCTGCCTCCGAAACATAACGGGATGCATGTTCACGTGCTTCGATTCGACCGACTGACGCACGCAACTTACGGCGTGCACGGCCAACGCGGGATTTTACAGTCCCGATTTCCACACACATCTGATCCGCAGCATCCTGATAGGATACGTCTTCAACAGCCGTTAGCATGATTGCCTGACGCTCCTGCTCAGGCAGCTCTTCAAGAACGCGGTCAGCATCACGAAGCTGCAAACGCGCCATCTGATTACTGCCATGGCCGTAAACGTCGCCCAGATCGTCCCAGTCCACTTGCGGACCACGTGTTTTTTCCCGGCGCTTGCCAGAAATAAACGTGTTGAACAGGATCCGGTGCAACCAAGCCTTCAGGCTCGTACCTTCTTCGAACTGATCCTTTTTGCTGATGGCTTTCAACAGGGTGTCCTGAACCAGATCCTGTGCACGGTCCATGCTGCCAGCCAGCCGATATGCATGACGGCGCAACGCGGGTACATGATCTTCGATTTCATTCATCACTTGTTTAGACATCACAACCTCCTTGTTCGATGACCCAACCGTAACAAATAAAAATAATAGTTAAAGTAAAATCGTGTACTTTACTTATGCAACACAGTGAAGTTGCTGCATATACATAACAACACCAACACACATATTTGACACATTATAGTTCACCGGCTGAATGTACATCCATTACTATACATAATTACTTTACATTACTTACTTAACTGAATGGACTTACGCCAACTAAGCAAGATGGTTGTCTTATGGAACAAACAGCGGTAACGTAAGTTACTCCAAAATCTTGAAGTGCCTTAATAATCAACGGCTTCAGGCGGATGTTAGTCCCGCTGTAAACGACAGGAAACCCACGTGGCAGCCCCGAAAAGAACAGAAAAACTCCAGATTATGCTGGATGACGATGAACTAAAGGTCATTGATGATTGGCGTTTTGAGCATCGTATGCCGACACGTGCTGCTGCAATCCGCGAGCTTATCCGCCGCGGCTTGATCAACGAAAAGCTCGCTGAACCGGAAACCGATGGCAAAGCCACAACCGATTTCCGCGTCGAATCAGAATAAATTTTCTGTTTGATAATGAAAATGGCCCGGTAATTTACCGGGCCATTTGTCTTTTTCATGCTGTATCAGCCAGAATTTCGACTGACTTTTGGCTTTCGTCCCTCGAATATGCGGGCGATTCCGGCCCCGAAACCTAAAACCAGCAACCATAAACCGTAATATCGCAATGCGCGCGAAGCCGAAATTGCAATAACAAACAGCCAAACCGGATAGGACGCCGCCCCGGCAGCCAATGCTGCGATTTGCATGGGGACTGGCGTGACACTGATGGCAAACACCATCCAGAACCCACCCGTTTCAAATTTGGTCTGCAAATCGTCAAACTGCGCCTGACCGCCCGCCATATCAATTAGCGGCTGGGCCAGATCGTCAAACAGCAGATAGGCCAAAAGATACAACGCCAATGCGCCTGCGACACTGCCAGCAAGTGTCACTGTCGCGACAATAAAACCGCGCGCACGCGAAGCTGCCATTACCGGCGCGATCACAATTTCAATGGGGATAGGAATGATTGTGGTTTCCATGAAGGACGCCAGCGCAATCCCCCAAAGCCCCTTTCGGCCCGCCGCCAGCGTAGCAAGACGGTCCTGCCAGATTTTCAGTTTTTGCCGCATCGACGATGGTGATTGTTGTTTTTCATTTTTTGCCATTCAGACAGCCCTTTGCATCGACCTAACGAATGTCCGCACAAAGAAACAGCCCGCCCGAAATGGGCGGGCGGCAACTCCCGGAACGTCACGTCACCGAGTTCAAGTTGTGATGTCTTACTCGACGGCTTGATCGTCCGAGAGAGCATTCTGAGCATCTTCAAGCGCAGTCATGGTATTTTTCTTTACCTCTTCCCAGCTTTCGGCGGACGCTTCCTTCGCGTCTTCGAACGCCTCACCAAGCTCGGCGCTTGCACCATTCCATGCTTCAGCAAGTTCATCGACAGCTTCTTCGCTGTCCTGTTTCACACTCGCTGATACCTCGTCATACTGGTCGCCCAACTGGTCACTTTTCTCTTCGACCCAAGCCAGAAACTCATCTTTCTCTTCATAGGTGAAGTCCTTCGCGTCTTCATACTCGTTCGCGACCTCGTCACCCATTTTGTTGGCGTCCGATTTCATTGCGTCGTCGGTTGCCATCGTATCTGCCTGGTCGGTCGTAGCAGTCGATCCGGCATATACAGGACCGGCAACAGCAACAGACATTATCGTACCAACCATAAGTGCAGTTTTACTAAACATCACAACCTCCTTATTCGTGAAATACAGCGCAATTACTTGCACGCTGCTTACAATGATCAACGGATGGGTCAAAAGAATGTTCCAATTATGTTGATTTTAATTCATGGAACTTTTGCCTCCCCCTTTACGTTTTTAAAGCAACTACCCGCGATACGGCGTACGTCTTGTGCCTGTCGCAGTCGCATAAAGACGCTCAAGAAACCAAAGGAGTTTTGAGATGGCACATAACAGTATGAAAACCGTTGCGAAGGAATTTCCCGTCGATGCCGGTGTCGATCGCAAGGATCGTCAGAAACTTGCCAAAATGCTCACCCGGATCGTTGGTTCGTCGCACGTGCTTTATGCCAAAACCCGCGGCGTTCACTGGAACGTTGTTGGACCGACCTTTTATTCGCTGCATAAAATGACCGAAGAACACTACGAGGATCTGCATGTCGCAAACGACGATATGGCAGAACGCATCCGTGCAATCGGTTTCGCAGCACCGACCGGGATCACGGAAATGATTGAACATTCCGTCATCACCGATCAGGAAAAGCTCCTTCCGGCCAACGAAATGGTCAAGGAACTGGTCGAGGATCATGAAAAAATGGCCCGACTGATCCGTGACGGTGTTGCCGCAGCAGAAGAAGTCGAGGATGTAAAAACCGCCGACCTTCTGACCGAACGCATCGGCGTGCACGAAGAATCCGCATGGATGTTGCGTGCAACAATTTCCTGATCTTGCCATAATGCTGACCGGTGTCTGACACAGGCACCGGTCACAATGCATTTTTCCTTATCAAAGGGGATCCCGGTGAAAAACTCTGATCTAACGGGCAAAGTCAGTCTGTTGCTGACCAAATCAAAGCTTCCCGACGACTGGCGCCAGAATGGTGCCCAAGCCTTGCGTGATGTGTTTGAAGATGCCGGGTATCAGACGAACCTGACCCTGTGTGAGGATCCATCCAAGATTCGTGATTGCATCATCAACGACACTGAACCGGGCGATATCGTTGTCGTTGGCGGCGGAGATGGCACAATGAATGCCATTCTTGATACCGTGATTGAACACAAGGTGGTGTTGATCCCCCTGCCCCTTGGCACGGCCAATGATTTTGCCCGCACACTGACATTGCTTGATGATCCCTTGACCGCCGCGCGTTCGGCAATTCATGGCCGGATCGCAATGATTGATGTTGGTCAGGTCAATGATCAGACTTTTGTAAATGCGGCGAGCATCGGCGTGCCCGCAGATGCCCGGCACCGGATCAATCCCGATTTAAAACGTGCATTTGGCGCTGTCAGCTATGCAGTGGCAAACTGGCAAAGCTGGCAGGAAATGACGCCGATGGATTTATCGGTGACGTGTGGCGATAACGCACCGCAGTCGCTGACACTTCGGCAGTTGACCGTAACCAATGGTCGTTATTTCGGTGGCGGGCTCCGCCCAAGCGAAGCCAAGCGCCCCGATGACGGCTACCTTCACATGTTTGCCATCCGCGATAGCGTCGATACACTAAGCGGCATGGACATTGCCGCCGAACTTCTGTTTGGCTCGGTCGATGACAGCACCTATGCCCTGACCATGGAATGTGACGAGATCACCATCACCGGGCAGGATGGCGCACCGATCCTTGCCGACGGCGAAATCATCAGTAAACTTCCCGCACATTTCACCATCCATCGCCGCGTGCTTCCCGTATTTGCACCAAACACCTTTTTTGATCTCGATACAGACGGTGCCCCACAGGAAGAAAGCCCGCACGCAGACCTTACGCAGCGGGCCCTGATCAACGACATCATGATCGATACCCTCGATTTTGCGATCCGTTTGGAAGCAATATTTCCGGTGGCCAAAAGCGGCACATTACGGGCGGTCTGCAACGATGGCGCACGCGATCTCCGCGCTATTTCCCGTCAGCTTGAACTAGCCCTACACAAATATGGCCTTCCGACATCGTCACCCGATCCGGATTTGCACAGCCTGGAAGAACTCCGTGACCATGTTATGGGCTGGTTGCTTGAAAACGCCGACCAGCGGCTGGCACACGGCCTTAAAGCCCGCTCAGATGCCCTGTCAACGCAAACAGAGCAGATTGACATGACGCAATTGCCTGCTGATGCGCAACACCCTATGGACGCACTTAAAAGTGAAATCAGCCGCATCAGCGAAAGTTTTGCGGAACTAAAGGCATAACAAAAAGGCAGCCTCATCAGGCTGCCTTTTCAAATTCTCTGTCCGCAGTTAAAATGCAACCGCAAATCTAATCTAGTCTTCAAGCCCGGCCAAACTGCGCGCAAAAGACCTTGCCTCGAACGGGCGTAAGTCTTCGGCGGCTTCACCAACACCAATCGCATGCACCGGCTTGCCGAATTTTTCGGCCAGCGCGACAACAACGCCCCCTTTGGCTGTGCCATCAAGCTTGGTAACAATCAGCCCGCTAACATTTGTTGCCTGAGAAAATGTTTCGACCTGTGAATGGGCGTTTTGGCCGGTGGTCGCATCAAGAACCAGAAGCGTATCATGCGGCGCCGTTTCATCGCGCTTGGTGATCACCCGGACGATCTTTTTAAGCTCGTCCATCAGATGCGCCTTGTTTTGCAGGCGACCGGCAGTATCAACCAACAGCACGTCATAGCCTTCGCGCTTGGCCTGATCAATCGCATCAAAGGCAAGACCGGCGGCATCCGCCCCGGTATCACGCGCAATCACCGGGCAATCGGTGCGCTCACCCCAGACTTTAAGTTGCTCGACCGCGGCTGCACGGAATGTATCGCCCGCCGCCATCATGACCTTGAGGCCCTGATCCTTATAGGTTTTTGCAAGCTTGCCGATTGTTGTGGTTTTACCCGATCCATTAACACCAACCACCAAAATCACATGGGGTTTCTTTGTCGGATCAATCACCAGTGGCTTGGCCACAGGCTCCAGGATTTTGGTAACTTCATCAGCGATAAATTGCTGAATTTCCGCAGAATCGACTTCTTTGTCGAACCGGGTTTTGGCCAGTTCCGCGCTCAGCTTGGCAGCGGTTGTAACCCCAAGGTCCGATGTAATCAGAAGATCTTCAAATTCTTCAAGCGCATCATCATCAAGACGGCGCTTGGTGAAGATGTCGGCAATCCCGGTGGTCAGCTTTGAGGAGGAGCGTTTCAGCCCGTTTTTTAACCGGGCAAACCAGCTTGTCTTCCCCTCTTCACTCATCCCGTAAGCTCCGCTATCAGTTTTCCATCTTCAAGGCCGGTGACTTTGGCCTTGGCTATCGTGCCCGCTTCTATCACGCGATCAAGCATAACGGGAGCAAAATGCTCCGTATGGCCGGTATTTTCCTTTTCAACCAAGACATTCTCGATCATGCCGATGCGTGACTTCAAAAACGTGTTGAGTTGAATATCCCCTGCGGCACGCAAAGCAGCCGCACGATCCTTGCGAATGTCTTTTCGCACCTGGGGCATTTTTGCCGCCGGTGTGCCAGGCCTAGATGAATACGGGAAGACATGCAGGTAAATCAGGCCGCATTCGTCAACAAGACGCAGGGTATTTTCGGCCATCTCGTCAGTTTCGGTTGGGAAACCGGCAATGATGTCCGCACCGAATGTCACATCGGATCGCAGTTCGCGGACTTTTTTACAAAAATCGACGACGTCTTGGCGCAAATGACGACGTTTCATGCGCTTGAGAACCATGTCATCACCCGCCTGCAAACTGATATGCATATGAGGCATCAGACGCGGTTCGGTTTCGATCAAACGGAATAAATCCTCGTCAACCTCGACCGGGTCAATCGATGAAATGCGCAGACGCGGCAATTCGGGGACCTGTGCCAGCAACCGACGTGACATCTGGCCCAAGGTCGGCTTGCCCGGCAAATCATGACCATAGGACGTGATATCAACACCGGTCAGAACAACTTCACCATATCCGTTGGCCACAAGTTCGCGCACCTGACTAACGATCTCGCCCATCGGCACACTGCGGGAATTGCCCCGGCCAAACGGGATGATGCAAAACGTACAACGATGATCACAACCGTTTTGGACCTGCACAAAGGCGCGTGCGCGGCCTTCAAACCCGGAAACAAGGTGACTTGCGGTTTCCTCGACCGACATGATGTCGTTAACGACAACACGTTCATGGTCAGGCATCAGGAATGTTTCGGCCTTCATCTTGGCATCGTTGCCAAAGATGCGGTCAATTTCGCCCATCTTGGCGAATTTGTCCGGGTTGACCTGAACCGCACAGCCGGTCACGAAAATCTTGGCGTCCGGATTTTCACGACGCAGGCGGCGAATGCTTTGCCGCGCCTGACGTTCTGCCTCGGTCGTGACCGCACAGGTATTGATAATGATCGCATCATCAAGTCCCGCATTTTTGGCATGGTCGCGCATCACCTCGGATTCATAGGTGTTCAAACGACATCCAAATGTAACGACGCGTGGCTCTTTGATGCTCGACATTTTGCGATCAATCTCAGGTTCGGGAAATATTCCACAATGTCCCTCATTGAAGGGCAAGTGCGGAGCGCCCGGCAAGGTCAATCACCTTGCCGGGCGCTGGTTACATACGCTTTTGCACTGTTTAATGCAAGCCTGCGCCGTTCATGGCACACATGCACAAGACGCGCAAAACCACGCACTTTGCGCACATTTACAGTAGAACGATGTCTTACTCGGCTGCAAAGTGACGGTTGCGACCATCCTTTTTTGCGCGGTACAGCGCACTGTCTGCACGATCAATCAGTTTTGCCCCGCCTTCATGGGCAACATATTCCGCCGCACCGACTGAAACCGTCATGTGGCCATATGAGGCCCCGGAATTCTTTGCCTTGATCTCGCGTGCGGCGATGCGTTTGCTCATATCGGCGGCAACTTCCATCGCATCATCAAGCGAGGTTTGCGGAAGCAAAATTGCGAACTCATCGCCGCCATAGCGCGCAACGATATCGCGGCCCTTGATGTTGGCCTTAAGCATCGATGCGATCAAAACCAGAATTTCGTCGCCGATCCGATGACCAAACCGGTCATTGATGGACTTGAACTGATCAAGATCGACCATCATCACACAAAACGGCTCGGCGTCTTCGCTGCTGTCATATTCCTTGGCAAGCTGGGACAACTGTTCTTCGAAATGCATGCGATTTGAAACGCGGGTCAGGCCGTCTGTGTAAGACCGTTCGCGGGTTTGCTCAAGTTCGCGCTGAAGCAAAACAACGCGGTTAAGATATCCGTCCAACCGCACATGAAGGTTGTCGATGGTGGATTTCATGTCTTCGGTCTGGTCGACAATCTCGCCCAAAACCGGCCCGACGTCCTTGTGCGCGCGAAGGGTCCCCAACGAACTTTTCAGCAGTTCGCCATAACTGCGGATATTGTTTCGCGCCGACGTCAGGCATTCGTCACTGATTTCGACAACCTGCGAAAAATCTTCCATTCCGCGCTGAAGGAAATCGGCGGCCTGACGGTCAAAGATATACCGATAGTATAGCTGCAGAAGGGTATCTTCGGCGAGATCATCGCCGCTGGCATTTACCGCATCAATGACCCGCAATATTTCCGGGTTTTCTGCAGCAAAATAAATGAACCACACATGATAAAGTTCGGGTGTTGGACGCAAACCGCGATCACGCAGGGCTTTCAGGGTTGCGTCGGCATATCCCCAATGACGAGATATCTGTTCTTCCGTCGTCGGCACAACGGTTGCTCCGGGTAATTTTATAAAAAAATCTCAATGGGTTATGATGATTTCGCATCAAATTCCGCACCAAGTTATCCTAATTCATCCCGCAGAGCCAGATTTACGCCGCAAAAACTATACTAAAGTGGTGGAATTCTTCCGGACTACTCACGCGCCCGGATCATCGTGCCTGCACCACGTTCGGTAAACAGCTCCAGCAAGACCGCATGCGGCGCACGACCATCAACAATTACAGATGCTTCAACCCCGTTCTGTACTGCATCCATGCAGGTTTCAGTTTTGGGTATCATGCCGCCTTGAATGGTCCCGTCCGCAATCATCTCATTGATATGGTCAATGGTGGCGTCCCGAACAAGGTTCTTGTCTCCATCAAGTATACCTTTTACATCCGTCAGCATATACAAACGGCTTGCACCAACCGCCTTGGCGATCGCGCCAGCAGCGGTATCCGCATTGATATTGTATGTCTGCCCGTCTTCGCCAACACCGATGGGCGAAATAACCGGAATTATGTCGGTATTGATAAAGCAATCAAGCACATGCGGGTCCACTTTGACCGGTTCGCCGACAAAGCCAAGATCGAGCACTTTTTCGATATTGCTTTCAGGATCACGTTTGGTCCGCGTCAGTTTGCGCGCGGTGATAAGATTGGCATCCTTACCGCACAGACCAACAGCAACGCCGCCAGCGGCATTGATGTTTGAAACGATTTCCTTGTTGATTTTCCCGGCCAGAACCATTTCGACAACGTCGATGGTCTGTTGATCCGTCACCCGAAGACCATCAACAAATTCCGACTGGATATTAAGCTGCTTAAGCATCTGGCCAATCTGCGGTCCCCCGCCATGCACCACAATCGGGTTCATGCCGACCTGCTTTAAAAGCACCACATCCTGCGCAAACAAACGCGCCAGTTCGGGGTCACCCATCGCGTGACCGCCGTATTTAATCACAATCGTCTGACCGTTAAAGCGACGCATATAGGGAAGAGCTTCGGATAGGACCTTCGCACGGGCCAACGTCCGGTATGCGCTGGATTCCGATTGATCTTCTTCAGAACGGATTTCTTCGTTCATCCTACTCTTCCCCATATTAACGCATCAGGATATTAACGCATCAGACCGGCAATTTTACAGCAGCGACGCGATTTCAGCGCGCAATTCTGCCAGTCCGGTATTCTTTTCACTCGACGTCGCAAAGATTTTTGGCAAGGCCGCTGGATGCTTAACCAGTGCGTTGACCACTTCCTTGATACGTTTTTCGAGCTGTCCCTTTTTTAGCTTATCAGCCTTGGTCAGCACAACCTGATAGGTCACGGCACTTTCATCAAGCACCTTCATCATGTCGAGGTCGGCTTTCATAAAGCCATGCCGTGAATCGATCAACACGAAGACACGCCGCAGGGTTACCCGACCACGCAGATACTGCTTGATCAGGTTTTGCCACGTATCAACGATGTCTTTTGGGGCTTGCGCAAAGCCATAGCCCGGCAAATCGACAACATGGCAGGCGCCATCAAGATCAAAATAGTTAAGCTGCTGCGTCCGGCCGGGTGTGTTGGACGTACGCGCAATGTCCTTACGGCCCGTGATCGCGTTGATCAGGCTCGATTTACCAACATTGGACCGTCCGGCAAAACAGATTTCCGTTTTGTCTTCAGGCGGCAATTGCTCAAGCTGGGCAACCCCCAAAAGAAAGGTAACCGGGCGGGAAAAAAGTTTCCGCCCGGCTTCGATTTGCGGTGCTTTGTATGTCGGTATTGACGTTACCGACGGCAGGTTTTCGTCTGTCATCGTTCTTCCTTCCCCATGATCCGGGGATCTTCCCCGAAGGGAAGATCAACCCAGAAAGGGTAGATGGGGATTAAATCCCCATCTTATACATGATGTAGCGCTGCTGAATGATCGACAGCGTATTGTTCCAGGCCCAATAGATCACAAGACCAGCCGGGAAGCTTGCCAGCATGAAGGTAAAGATCAGCGGCAAGAACATCATGATCTTGGCTTGGGTCGGATCGGCAGGCGCCGGGTTGAGTTTCTGCTGCAAGAACATGGTAAGACCCATGATCAGCGGCCAGACACCAATCATCAACATCTGCGGCGGATCAAACGGGATCAGACCAAACAGGTTGAACAAAGACGTCGGATCCGGAGCGGACAAATCCTGAATCCAGCCAAAGAACGGCGCGTGACGCATCTCAATGCTCACAAACAGAACCTTGTACAGCGCAAAGAACACCGGAATCTGTACAATGATCGGCAAACAACCCGAGGCCGGGTTGATTTTCTCACGCTTGTACAGCGCCATCATTTCCTGTTGCTGACGTTGGCGGTCATCCTTGAACTGCTCACGCATTTCAGTGATCTGCGGCTGCAGCTTTTTCATCGCACTCATGGATTTGTACGATTTATTCGCCAACGGGAACATGACTGCTTTAACGGCGACCGTAATCAGCAAAATGGCAACACCGAAGTTACCAACAAGATGATACATCCACTGTAGAACAAGGAAGAACGGCTTGGTCAGGAAGTAGAACCAGCCAAAATCAATCGCGAGATCGAAGTTGGTGATGCCGTAATCCTCGGCATAAGTATCAAGCAGGGTCACTTCCTTGGCACCCGCAAACAGACGGGTTTCCGCCTTTGCTTCGCTGCCATTGGCAACCGTGCGAGCTGCACCAAGATAGTCGGTCTGATACTTGTCCGTATTTTCGGCAAAATGGTGGCTGAAACGCGTGGTCATGACTTCGTCCGAGGACGGCGCCAATGCAACCAGCCAGTATTTATCGGTAATGCCAAGCCAGCCGCCGGTGGTTTTCTTTTCAACGGCACCGTCATCGGCAAGATCATCATAATCGATCTCGGTCAAAGTCCCGTCGATCACGCCAAGCGGACCTTCATGCAGGATATAGAACCCTGCGGTCTGCGGCTTGTTCTTGCGCGAAATCAGACCGTAAGGATGCAGGATAACTTCGCTACCGCTGTTATTGACCACTGACTGATTAACGGTGAACAGATAATTCTGATCGATGGAAATTTCGCGTTTGAAGGTCAGGCCGGCACCGTTATCCCAACTTAGCGTAATCGGGTTATCGACCGTCAGGGTGTCGCCACTTGCGCTCCAGCGGGTTTCACTGCTGGGCAGAACAACATCCTTGCCCGTACCGACCCAGCCGAACTCCGCGAAATAGGCATCACTGCTGCCGGTCGGGTTCAAAACATGGATCAGCGGGCTGTCGGGTTCTTCGGTTTCGTGATAATCCTGAAGCTGGATATCATCAATCACACCACCGACAAGACGTATCGAACCTTCGACGCGCGGCGTATCAATTGCGATACGTGGTGACTTCGCCAGCGCATCATCCCGATTAACGGTCGGGACAGCAGGCTGCCCCCCCGGGACACTTGGCCCACCGGTGGATGCCTGCGGCGGATTACTACCACTTGCATCAAGCTGTTCGCGAACTTGCGCTTCACGAACCTGAGTATCAGGCTCGGGCGCGAAGAAGAATTGCCAACCGATGAGAATCACAACTGCCGATGCAATTGCGACCCATAGGTTACGTTGTTCGTTCATCGCTTCTTTCCGCTTTTCTCAGCCAGCATCAACCGACCGATTATTCTATTTACATGACGAAAGCGCCGGGGATCGGTTTTCACCATCCGACGACGCTTTGTTTTGTTCGCAGCCACATTCGGGCACCGGATCATAACCATGACCACCCCATGGATGGCAACGCATTATCCGTTTAAATCCCATCCAGCCGCCTTTTATTGCCCCATGACGGGCCAATGCTTCCATCATGAAAGCCGAACAGGTCGGCTGATAACGGCAAGACCACCCGATATAAGGCGATAAAAAGAGCTGGTAACCGCGAACTGCGATTTGAAGAAGACGTGCAAGGGGACCGGGGGATCGACTCGAAGAGTTCATGTCGCAGGACCTCCTGCTTTTGTCGAACCGCCGGGCTTCTTTGCGCCGCCCCCCTTACGGGGACGACGAGAATCGGCCGGAGACGGCTTTGCATCAGGGACTCGGCGCAGGGCAAACCGCATATCATCAACCAGCTTTTCAAAAGGCCGATCGATGGTTTGGTTACGACCGATCACAACATAATCCCAACCGGGCAATGCGAGTTCAGTCATCAATTGCTCTGCCACAGCACGCAAACGCCGCCGAACGCGATTGCGGACGACGGCCTTTCCCACCTTTTTGGTGACAGTAAAGCCTACTCGTACGAGCAAGTCTTCACCGGCGTATTCTGTATCCGGCTTGATCCCCGGGCGTGGTGCGCCCTGCAGGATCAATCCCTGTGTAACCCATTTTCGGCGGGTGCCCGCAACACGGAGGAATTCCGTACGCTTTTTAAGGCGTTCCACCGAAATGGTCACAACATTAGGCCGACAGACGCTTGCGGCCCTTGGCGCGGCGTGCGGTAAGCACACGGCGGCCACCGACGGTCGCGCTGCGGGAACGGAAGCCGTGGCGGCGTTTCCGTACGAGATTGCTAGGCTGGTAGGTGCGCTTCACTGCACTTACTCCGTTCTAAATAAGGTAATCCGATAAAATTCGAGGTCCGCTGTATAGGACTTCACACCCATGCTGTCAACTCGTGACAAGGTGTTGGTCCCCAGAAAACCGGCAATGCCGTCGGGATTTTGTCCCGACGGCACCCGAAATGCGAATTCGTCACCATTCGATACGTTCGACGTTGGAGAATGTCAACTCAGAACCGTCCGAAAAGACGATAGTTCCCGACGAATCGGTCGAAAGTTCCAGATGGTGCTTTTTCGAATCGGTGATTTCGCCTTCATCAAGGATCAAGGTCCAGTCACTCGAGTCGATTTTGCCGCCACCTATGCCGTTCAATTCGATGGTGTCCGTGGTCCATCCATTGGCCCCACCATCTACAGAATCATTGCCTTCGCCCATGTTAAAGATGAACAGGTCCGACCCACCGTCGCCATAAAGCGTATCGTCGCCTATGCCGCCGATCAGGGTGTCATCATCATCCCCGCCAAACAGCGTGTCATTACCATCGCCACCATCAAGGGTATCCCGGCCTGCGCCGCCCAGAAGAGTGTCGTCACCTTCATCGCCATACAGCTTGTCATTGCCCCCGCCACTGCTCAGCGTATCGTCACCTGAGCCGCCATAGAAGGTGTCCTTGCCCCATCCGCCGGTCAGGGTGTCGTTATCCGCTCCGCCGTCGAAATAGTTATCGCCGCCGTCGGCAACAAGAATATCGTTCCCATCGCCGCCAAAGAAGCTGTCATCCCCCCAAGTACCGTGGATGGAGTCGTTACCGCCCTCACCCCAGACTTTGTTTCTACCGTCGCCAACATCGATATTGTCATTACCATCCCCGGCATTGACCGTATCATTGCCGCCGCTTGCGGTGATGCTGTCGTTACCGCTGCCTGTCTCGATGATGTTATTCCCACCACCCGCGGAAATCGTGTTGTTGCCATCTCCGGCATAAATTTTGTCATTTTCCGAACCGGTGCTGATGGTATCGTTACCAGACCCCGCCCAGATGGTGTTTTTGCCTTCGCCAGCGGTTATTTCGTTGTTGCCGTCCCCACCAATGATCGTGTCGTCGTCACTTCCTGACGTAATGCGATCATTGCCAGATCCAGTTACAATGTAATTTTCACCCTCGCCTGCGCTGACGTAGTTGTCGCCATCACCACCAAGGATTGTGTCGTCACCACTCCCGGCATACAGGCTGTCATTGCCTGCACCGGTTTCAATATGGTTATTACCCTCGTTGGCATAGATGATGTTGTCACCGTCGCTGGCATAGATACTGTCGTCATCGCTGCCGCCAGTGATGTAGTTATTCCCCGATCCGCCATAGATCGTATTTTCACCTTCACCACCGTGAACGGTATCATTGCCGGCACCGGCATCAATGTAATCGTCACCACCGTCGCCGGTGACACTGTCGTCACCGTCACCAGCATAGATTACATCATTGCCATTCCCGGCCCAGATCGTGTCATTGCCGGCATTGGTTGAAATCGTGTCATGACCGCCACCAGAACCGATGGTGTCATTGCCCGATCCGGTCTCAATGTTATCATTCGAATCAGATCCCCAGACGACTTCATCCGCAGCAACCATTTCTTCAATCGTGACGTCAAGAATGGCGGTGGTCGTTGCGGTGTCATCGCCATCGCGCGACTGCACAGAAACATTGAGCTCAAACGTGCCGGAATAGTCACTGGCCGCGGCAATCGTCAGTCCAACCAATTGCGCGGACGTCAGGGTCCAGGTACCGTCACCGTTGTTGGTTCCGGCAGACAACGTTGCCCCCGACGGCACGCCACTGATGGTAATGCTCAGCGTTTCGCTGCTATCGGTCACGGCGGCATCGATATCCAGTGCAACGCTGTTACCTTCGTCACCGCTGGCATCCGACACCTCAAGGGTTGGCATGTCGGCAACACCCTCAACATCAACTGTGACGGTATCAGAAACGCTTACGGTATCATCACCGTCGGTCGAGGTCACCGTCACGGTCAGATCAAACGATCCGCTGTAATCGTCCGCCGGTTTGATCGTCAGACCATCCAGATCACCTGCCGACAAAGTCCATGTGCCATCCCCATTATTCGTACCCGCCGACAGAGTTGCCCCATCCGGAACGCCAGAAATCGTAACGGAAAGAACTTCTGACGCGTCATTTAGACCTGCGTCGATATCAAGTGCAATGTTGGTATCTTCATCACCAGATGCGTCACTTGCATCAAGTGTCGGCGTATCGGCCACACCGGCAACATCCACCGTGATGGCATCGGTGACACTCGAGGTATCTTCGCCGTCGGCCGATGTCACCGTGACACTCAGATCAAACGATCCGCTATAGTCATCCGCCGGCTTGATCGTCAGTCCGTCCAGATCACCTACCGACAAAGTCCATGTGCCATCCCCATTATCGGTACCAGCCGACAGGGTCGCACCATCTGGAACGCCAGAAACCGTGACGGAAAGAACTTCGGACGCATCACTTAACCCTGCGTCGATATCAAGCGCTATGTTGGTATCTTCGTCACCGCTGGCATCCGACACATCAAGCGTCGGCGTATCGGCAACACCGGCAATATCAACTGTGATGACATCGGTGACACTCGCAGTATCTTCGCCATCAGCCGAGGTCACTGTCACACTCAGATCAAATGATCCCGAATAATCATCCGCAGGGGTAATTGTAAGACCTTCAAGATCGCCTGACGGCAACGTCCAAGTACCATCGCCATTATTCGTACCAGCGGACAGAGTTGCACCATCTGGCACGCCGGAGACGGTGACAGACAGAACTTCGGATGCGTCCGTCAGCCCCGCATCAATTACAAGTTCAATAGCACTCTCTTCGCTGCCAGATGCATCTGCAACATCCAGCGTCGGCGCATCTGCAACACCCGTCACATCAACCGTGATCGAACCAGAGGTCGTCGCAATATCTTCGCCGTCCGCAGACTGCGCCGTCACACCAAGCTCGAACGAACCGCTAAAGTCGTCCGCAGGTGTAAGCGTCAAACCATCAAGGTCACCAGACGACAGGGTCCATGTGCCGTCACCGTTATCAGTACCAGCGGACAGAGTCGCACCATCCGGAACACCGGAGATCGTGACTGTCAGCGTTTCCGAGCTATCCGTCAGGCCTGCATCAATATCCAGTGCAATGGCCGAATCTTCAGCACCCATCGCATCTGTAAGCTCAAGTGTTGGCGCGTCGGCAACACCGGCGACATCAACTGTGATCGAACCGGACGTGGTCGCTACATCTTCACCGTCCGCAGACTGAGCACTCACACCAAGATCAAACGACCCACTGAAATCATCAGCAGGCGTAATCGTCAGCCCTTCAAGGTCGCCTGAACTCAACGTCCAGGTGCCATCCCCATTATCTGTACCAGCCGACAGGGTCGCGCCGTCCGGAACACCGGAGATGGTCACTGTAAGAATTTCAGAACTGTCGGTAAGGCCCGCATCGATATCAAGCGCAATAGCGCTATCTTCCGAACCGTTCCCGTCAGACGTTTCCAACGTCGGTGCATCCGCAACGCCAGCAACATCAATAGTGATTGATCTACTGGTCGTGGCAACATCGTCGCCATCAGCCGACTGTGCCGTCACACCCAGATCGAACGACCCGCTAAAATCATCCGCAGGCGTAATCGTCAGACCTTCAAGATCGCCCGACGACAGCGTCCAGGTGCCATCCCCGTTATCCGTACCTGCCGACAGGATCGCACCGTCCGGAACACCGGAGATGGTGACTGTTAGCGTTTCACTGGAATCCGTCAGACCCGCGTCGATATCGAGTGCAATCGCTGAATCTTCGCTACCAGATGCATCAGCAACATCCAGCGTCGGCGCATCCGCAACACCAGCCACATCAACCGTCAGACTGTCGGTCGTTACGGCAACGTCTTCACCATCCGCAGACTGAGCAGTGACGCCCAGATCAAAGCTGCCAGAGAAGTCATCCGCAGGCGTAATCGTAAGGCCTTCAAGATCGCCCGATGACAGGGTCCAAGTGCCGTCACCGTTATCCGTACCCGCCGACAGGGTCGCACCATCTGGCACGCCACTGATGGTCACAGTGAGAACTTCATTGGAATCCGTCAGACCGGCGTCAATATCAAGTGCAATAGCTGAATCTTCGCTGCCAGACGCATCCGCAACATCAAGCGTCGGCGCATCCGCAACGCCCGCGACATCAACTGTCAGACTGTCGGTCGTAACCGCAACATCTTCGCCGTCGGCAGATTGCGCCGTCACACCAAGATCAAACGAACCGCTAAAGTCATCGGCAGGCGTAATCGTCAGACCTTCAAGATCGCCCGACGACAGCGTCCAGGTACCATTCCCGTTATCCGTACCGGCCGAGAGGGTCGCGCCATCCGGAACACCTGAGATCGTAACAGACAGAACTTCCGAGCTATCCGTCAGACCAGCACCGATATCCAGCGCAATAGCTGAATCTTCATTGCCAGATGCATCCGCAACATCCAGTGTTGGCGTATCCGCAACACCCGCGACATCAACTGTCAGACTATCGGTCGTAACTGCAACGTCCTCGCCATCTGCCGACTGCGCCGTCACACCAAGGTCGAACGACCCACTAAAGTCGTCGGCTGGCGTAATTGTCAGACCTTCAAGATCACCCAATGACAGCGTCCAAGTGCCATCACCATTATCCGTACCAGCCGACAGGGCCGCACCATCAGGTACGCCAGAGATCGTGACCGTCAGCGTTTCGGAGCTGTCGGTAAGACCTGCATCGATATCAAGTGCAATCGCACTGTCTTCCGAACCGCTGGCATCAGACGTTTCCAGCGTCGGCGCATCCGCAACACCCGAAACATCAACCGTGATTGAGCCAGAAGTGGTCGCAACATCGTCGCCATCGGCAGACTGTGCCGTCACACCAAGATCAAACGACCCGCTAAAATCATTCGCTGGCGTAATCGTCAGACCTTCAAGGTCGCCCGACGACAGCGTCCAAGTGCCATCCCCATTATCCGTACCGGCAGACAAAGTCGCACCGTCCGGAACACCGGAGACGGTCACCGTCAGAACTTCCGAGCTATCGGTAAGACCTGCGTCGATATCCAATGCAATCGCTGAATCTTCACTGCCAGACGCATCCGCCACATCAAGTGTTGGCGCATCCGCAACACCAGCCACATGAACCGTCAGACTGTCGGTCGTCACCGCAACATCTTCACCATCGGCAGACTGTGCACTGACACCCAAGTCAAAGCTGCCAGAGAAATCATCGGCAGGCGTAATCGTCAGGCCTTCAAGGTCGCCTGAACTCAACGTCCAGGTGCCATCCCCATTATTCGTACCCGCTGACAAAGTCGCGCCATCCGGAACACCAGAGATGGTAACCGTCAGAGTTTCGGAGCTGTCGGTAAGACCCGCATCGATATCAAGTGCGATGGCTGAATCTTCATTGCCAGACGCATCCGCAACATCAAGCGTCGGTGTATCCGCAACACCGGTCACATCTACCGTGATTGAGCCGGAAGTCGTCGCAACATCTTCACCATCGGCAGACTGAGCTGTGACGCCCAAATCAAACGAACCGCTAAAGTCATCCGCTGGCGTAATCGTCAAACCTTCAAGGTCACCCGACGATAGCGTCCAAGTCCCGTCACCATTATCCGTACCCGCCGACAGGGTCGCACCATCCGGAACACCGGAGATCGTGACAGAAAGAACTTCACTGGAATCCGTCAGACCCGCATCAATATCAAGCGCAATCGCGCTGTCTTCCGAACCGCTGGCATCAGACGTTTCCAACGTCGGTGCATCCGCGACGCCGACGATATCAACTGTCAGACTGTCGGTCGTTACGGCAACATCTTCACCGTCCGCAGACTGAGCACTCACACCAAGATCAAACGACCCACTGAAATCATCAGCAGGCGTAATCGTCAGACCTTCAAGGTCGCCTGAACTCAACGTCCAGGTGCCATCCCCATTATCTGTACCAGCCGACAGGGTCGCGCCGTCCGGAACACCGGAGATGGTCACTGTAAGAATTTCAGAACTGTCGGTAAGACCCGCATCGATATCAAGCGCAATTGCGCTGTCTTCTGAACCGCTGGCGTCGGAAACTTCAAGCGTGGGCAGATCAGCATCACCAATCACATCCACCATTACCGTGTCAGAAACACTTGCGATATCAACGCCGTCTTGTGTGCTCGCCGTAATTTGAAGATCGAAACTGCCACTATAATCAGAAGGCGGTGTAACCGAGAGCCCGGCAAGATCATCCGACGACAAGGTCCAAGTACCATCCCCGTTATCGGTACCAGCAGACAGCGTAGCGCCGTCCGGAACACCAGAGATCGTAATCGTTAAGGTTTCTGAACTGTCGGCAAGACCTGCGTCAATGTTGAGTGCAATGGCACTGTCTTCGTTGCCAGACGCGTCCAAAACATCAAGCGTCGGTGCATCCGCGACGCCAGCAACATTAACTGTCAAACTATCTGTCGTTACGGCGACATCTTCGCCGTCCGCAGATTGCGCACTCACATCAAGATCGAAGCTGCCAGAGAAGTCATCGGCAGGGGTGATCGTCAGACCTTCGAGGTCGCCTGACGACAACGTCCATGTGCCATCACCATTATCCGTACCCGCCGACAGGGTCGCACCATCAGGCACACCGGAGATGGTTACTGTCAAAGTCTCGGAGCTGTCGGTAAGACCGGCGTCGATATCAAGCGCAATCGCACTGTCTTCCGAACCGCTGGCATCCGACGTTTCCAGCGTCGGTGCATCTGCAACGCCAGCCACATCGACTGTGATTGATCCACTGGTCGTGGCAACATCCTCGCCGTCCACAGACTGCGCGGTAACACCAAGATCAAAGCTGCCAGAGAAGTCATCCGCAGGCGTGATCGTCAGACCTTCGAGGTCGCCCGACGACAACGTCCAGATGCCGTCACCATTATCCGTACCAGCAGACAGGGTCGCGCCATCCGGAACACCGGAGATCGTCACTGTCAGAGTTTCCGAGCTGTCGGTAAGTCCAGCATCGATATCAAGAGCGATAGCTGAATCTTCATTGCCGGATGCATCCGCAACATCAAGCGTCGGCGCATCGGCAATACCGGCGACATCCACCGTGATCGAACCACTGGTCGTGGCAACATCCTCTCCGTCTGCAGACTGAGCACTGACGCCCAGATCAAAGCTGCCAGAGAAGTCATCCGCTGGTGTAATCGTCAGACCTTCAAGATCGCCAGACGACAGGGTCCAAGTCCCGTCCCCATTATCCGTACCAGCCGACAGGGTCGCGCCATCCGGAACGCCAGAGATCGTGACTGTAAGTGTCTCGCTGGAATCCGTCAGACCCGCATCGATATCAAGCGCAATCGCACTGTCTTCCGAACCGCTCGCATCAGACGTTTCCAATGTCGGCGCATCCGCAACACCCGCGACATCTACCGTGATTGAGCCACTGGTCGTGGCAACATCTTCACCATCCGCAGACTGTGCCGTAACGCCAAGATCAAAGCTGCCAGAGAAGTCATCAGCCGGTGTAATCGTCAGACCTTCAAGATCGTCCGAGCCCAACGTCCAGGTGCCGTCGCCATTATCTGTACCCGCCGACAGAGTTGCACCGTCCGGCACGCCGGAGATCGTAACCGTCAGAACTTCCGAGCTATCGGTAAGACCGGCATCAATGTCGAGCGCAATAGCACTGTCTTCATTGCCGGAAGCGTTCGACGTCTCAAGCGTTGGTGCATCGGCAACACCGGCAACATCGACGGTGATTGACCCAGAGGTCGTCGCGACATCTTCGCCATCCGCAGACTGCGCCGTCACACCCAGATCAAACGAACCGCTAAAATCATCCACTGGTGTAATCGTCAGACCTTCAAGGTCACTCAACGACAGCGTCCAAGTCCCGTCACCATTATCCATACCAGCCGACAGGATCGCACCATCCGGTACGCCACTTATAGTAACTGTCAAAGTTTCCGAGCTGTCGGTAAGACCCGCATCAATATCAAGCGCAATCGCCGAATCTTCACTACCAGATGCATCGGCAACATCAAGTGTTGGTGTATCCGCGACGCCAGTAACCTCAACCGTAATCGTGTTGCTACCAGAGCTTGAGCCCCGCGTCAGTCGAATTGGGTCTGATGTCGATGCAGAAGAATCACCATCCGTGGATCGGGCAACAACACTCAGATCGAAAGATCCGCTATAGTTTTCCGGTGGTGTAATTGTGAGACCTTCGAGGTCATCGGCCCCAAGTGTCCAGGTCCCATCACCGTTATCCGTACCCGCTGACAGGGTCGCACCATCCGGAACACCACTCACTGTAACGGTCAGAACTTCACTGGAATCGGTCAGACTTGCGTCTATATCAAGCGCGATCGCACTGTCTTCATTCCCCAATGCATCAGACACATCAAGGAGCGGTCTGTCTGCAACGCCTTCGACATCAACAGTGATACTGTCACTTACGCTGGCAACATCCGATCCGTCCGCTGATTGTGCACTCACGTCGAGATCAAATGACCCGCTAAAATTATGGGCCGGGCGTATCTTGAGGCCATCAAGGTCGCCTGAGCTCAACGTCCAGCTGCCGTCACCGTTATCCGTACCAGCGGACAAAGTCGCACCGTCCGGAACACCAGAGATCGTAACAGTAAGAATTTCGGAGTTATCGGTCAGACCCGCATCAATATCGAGTGCAATTGAGCGATCTTCGTAACCACTCGCGTCGGACACTTCCAACGTCGGAGCGTCGGCGACACCCGTCACATCAACCGTGATAGAACCACTGGTCGTCGTAACGTCTTCGCCATCCGCAGACTGTACTGCCACACCAAGATCGAAGCTACCTGAGAAGTCATCAGCCGGTGTAATAGTCAGACCTTCGAGATCGCCTGAACTCAACGTCCAGCTGCCGTCACCATTATCCGTACCAGCCGATAAAGTCGCACCGTCCGGCACACCGGAGAGGGTAATGGTAAGAACTTCGCTAGAATCTGTAAGCCCCGCATCGATATCCAGTGCAATGGCTGAATCTTCATTGCCAGATGCATCGGCGACATCAAGTGTCGGCGCATCGGCAACGCCAGCCACATCGACGGTCAGACTGTCGGTCGTGACCGCAACATCTTCACCATCCGCAGACTGAGCACTAACGTCCAGATCAAACGAACCGCTAAAATCATCAGCAGGCGTAATCGTTAGACCTTCAAGATCACCAGATGACAAGGTCCAAGTCCCATCACCGTTATCTGTACCAGCCGACAAGGTCGCACCGCCCGGAACACCAGAGATCGTGATCGTCAAGGTTTCTGAACCATCGGTCAGACCTACGTCGATGTTGAGCGCGATCGCGCTGTCTTCAGTGCCAGATGCATCCGCAACATCAAGCGTCGGCGCATCCGCAACGCCCGCGACATCAACTGTCAGACTGTCGGTCGTAACCGCAACATCTTCGCCGTCGGCAGATTGCGCCGTCACACCAAGGTCGAACGAACCGCTAAAGTCATCCGCAGGCGTAATCGTCAGACCTTCAAGATCACCCGACGACAGCGTCCAGGTGCCATCACCATTATCCGTACCAGCCGACAGGGTCGCACCATCAGGCACACCGGAGATGGTTACTGTCAAAGTCTCGGAGCTGTCAGTAAGACCTGCATCAATATCGAGTGCAATCGCACTGTCTTCCGAACCACTGGCATCAGATGTTTCCAATGTCGGAGCATCCGCGACACCGGCAACATCAACCGTGATCGAACCGCTGGTCGTCGCAACATCCTCGCCATCCGCTGACTGAGCACTAACGCCCAGATCAAACGAACCGCTAAAGTCATCAGCAGGTGTGATCTTAAGGCCTTCAAGATCACCCGACGATAGCGTCCAAGTGCCATCACCGTTATCCGTACCCGCCGACAAAGTCGCACCGTCCGGAACACCGGAGATGGTTACTGTCAGAGTCTCAGAGCTGTCGGTCAGGCCCGCATCGATATCCAGTGCAATCGCACTGTCTTCAGAGCCGCTGGCATCAGAGGTTTCCAGCGTCGGTGCATCGGCAACGCCTGCTACATCGACGGTGATTGACCCAGAGGTCGTCGCAACGTCTTCACCATCCGCAGACTGAGCACTCACACCAAGATCGAACGACCCACTAAAGTCGTCGGCTGGCGTAATTGTCAGACCTTCAAGGTCGCCCGACGACAGCGTCCAAGTGCCATCCCCATTATCCGTACCGGCAGACAAAGTCGCACCGTCCGGAACACCGGAGACGGTCACCGTCAGAACTTCCGAGCTGTCGGTCAGGCCCGCATCGATATCCAGTGCAATCGCACTGTCTTCAGAGCCGCTGGCATCCGCAACATCAAGCGTCGGCGCATCGGCAACACCTGCAACATCAACCGTGATCGAACCACTGGTCGTCGTAACGTCTTCACCATCCGCAGACTGTGCCGTCACACCCAGATCGAAGCTACCAGAGAAGTCATCCGCTGGCGTAATCGTCAGACCTTCAAGATCGCCAGGCGACAGCGTCCAAGTGCCATCCCCATTATCCGTACCGGCAGACAAAGTCGCACCGTCCGGAACACCGGAGACGGTCACCGTCAGAACTTCCGAGCTATCGGTAAGACCTGCGTCGATATCCAATGCAATCGCTGAATCTTCATTACCCGACACATCAGACGTTTCCAACTTCGGCGCATCCGCAACACCAGCCACATCAACCGTCAGACTGTCGGTCGTTACGGCAACGTCTTCACCATCCGCAGACTGAGCACTCACACCAAGATCAAACGAACCACTGAAGTCATCCGCAGGCGTGATCGTCAGACCCTCAAGGTCGCCCGACGACAAAGTCCATGTGCCGTCACCATTATCCGTACCCGCCGACAGGGTCGCACCATCCGGAACGCCGGAGATGGTGACTGTCAGCGTTTCGGAGCTGTCGGTCAGGCCCGCGTCGATGCTGAGTGCAATCGCGCTGTCTTCAGTGCCAGACGCATCCGCCATATCAAGCGTCGGCGCATCGGCCGTACCGCCAACATCGACGGTAAGTTCTTCCATCACGACGGCTGTATCATCGCCGTCGGTGGTCGAGACCAGAACGGTCAGGTTGATTTCGCCGCTGAAGTCATCCGCAGGCGTGATCGTCAAACCTTCGAGCTGTTCAGGCGTGAGCGACCATGTGCCATCACCATTGTCGGTACCAGCCGACAGGATCGCCCCGTCCGGAACACCGGAAATCGTGATGGCCAGACTTTCACTGTCATCAAGAAGCTCGGTATCAATGCTAAGCGCGATCGCGCTGTCTTCAGAACCACTGGCATTTGAGACATCAAGGGTCGCGCCATCGGCAACACCGGCAACATCAACCGTCATGGTCGAGCTGCTTGATGCCGTTGTCCCGTTGCTTTCGCGGCTGGTTGCCGTCACGGCAAGGTCGAAACTGCCGCTGAAATCGTCTGCCGGCGTGATGGTAAGCCCCGCAAGCTGGCCCACCGAAAGTGACCAGGTCCCATCGCCATTATCGGTACCAGCCGACAGGATTGCGCCTTCTGGCACACCGGAAATAACGATTGTGAGCGTCTCATTGCCGCCATCAAGATCATTCAGGGCAGCAGAAACATTAAGCGAAATCGCGCTGTCTTCCGACCCACTGACATCACCGGCCACAAGGTCAGGCGCATCGGCAACTTTGGGGTCCTCCACAACATCTTCGACGATATCGTCAACGGTATCGTCTTGCGTGTCCTCGGTCTCGTCGAGAGCTTGTGCCTCCTCCTCAACCTCAGCAACCTGCTCTTCGGTCAGCACGACATCCGGGTTAAGGCCCTCACGGCCTTCACGGCCGGGAACGTCGCGTTCACCGCGCAAATCGGTTGTGTCATTGGTCGAAAGATTGCTTTCAGGCAGGTCAACCGTGCCGGGATCGGATTTGAGCGATATATCATCCGCACCCGCCCCACCGGCACTGGAATCTGCTGTGTCTGCACCTGTGTCGACGTTACGATCAAACTCGACCTGTTCGGCCTGAGCTATGGTCTGCTTTTCGGTGGCTTCAGCAGCCTGATTGCGTTCCTGACGCTGACTGGATGCATTGCGACGACGGAAGGTTTGCTGTTGCTCGCCCTGTGGGTTAAAGACCTGATTGCCGTAGTGGACAGATCCTAATTCCTGATCTGGCACGCTGGGGGCATTGGCCTGATCATCATGCAGCTCAACCAGCTCTTCGCTTTCGTCCCCCTGATCATCACCGCGCAACAAATCATTCGGTGCATCTTCTTGATTGAAGTCACCCTTGCTATTGTCACGTGCGTTTTCAGTTTCGCGAGGATCGTCCGCCATTCACCCACTCTCCGTAAAGTGCGAGATGGATACACCCATCCCACACGTTCTATACATTAGTATAGACTCTCTGATTTAAACCAGAGAAATGTGCGGCCGGGCAGTAGAAATGAGCATTTCATTTCCAGCGGGACCAATTAAATGCTCATCGTTCAGAGAACGCCTGATCAAGCGAGACATAGACCGGTTTCAGCAGATACTGCAGAAGGGTCCTCTCCCCGGTCTGGATATCCGCCTGAACGGTCATCCCGGGTATGATCTTTTGAGCAGAAGCCCCCTCACCGACAGAATCAGCATTAAGAGCAACTTTACCTTTATAATACGGTTGGCCTTCTTCGTCTACAAAAGTAGAGGCCGATATCGATACCAATTCACCCTTGATACCACCATATCGTATAAAGTCGAAGGCACTGACTTTGACCGTGACCGGCTGACCCAAATGCACATGTCCGATATCCTCGGTCGAAATGCGGGTTTCCGCAATCAGCACGTCATCCGCCGGGACCAGTTCCATCACCACCTGTGCCGGCGCAATCACCCCGCCAATGGTCGAGAATTGAAGCCCCTTGATATAGCCACGCGCAGGCGCCACGATTTCAAGCCGCGCGACACGATCACGTAATTTCCGCAAGGTTTCGCTGGCCTGTGCGATTTCACCGCCAAGACGACCAAGCTCTGTAATCGCTTCTTCGCGTTGACTTTTTTCCAACTCATTAAGCCGCAAGTTTGCTTCGGCGATGGTTTCGCGTGCGCGTGCCTTTTCGGCAACAACACCGGAAAGACTGCCCTGTGCCTCGTTCAGTTCACGCTGAATATTAAGGAAAAGCACCTTGGAGTTCAGCCCCTGCTCATAGAGCGACCGGCGCATGGTGACTTCCTGATTTAGCAGGCCAAGCGACTTGCGAAGGGTCGCTTCCTGCTGGCTTAGCTGTGCCAACTCCGCATTGCGTTCCTTGATCTGAACCTGAAGAATTTCGGTCTGATTGGCATCAAGTTCAGTCTGGATATTATAGATTTCCTGCTGATTAAGCGCCAACTCAGGATACTGCCCCAGCATTGTCGAAAAATCAGGCACGCGGCCTTCGGCCAGTGCGCGATAGCGTTCAGCTTCCAGACGTAAATTGCCAAGTTTGGTTTCGGTTTGCGAAAGCTCCGCCTGCGCTGATTCGGGCTTAAGGCGGATCAAAACCTGCCCTTTTTCAACCAGATCACCATCACGGATCATGATTTGATCAATGATCCCGCCTTCAAGGTGCTGGATTTTATTCACCGCCCCCGTTGGCATAACCTGACCAAATGTGATCGCGGTTTCCTTGATTTGCGTTGTCGCCGCCCATGCAATCAAGGCCAGAAAACCGACCGACAGCATAATCAGGGCGGACCGCACAAAGATCGAAATCCCGCCTTCTTCAAGCAATACCGCATGCGACAAATAGCGCGCCATACGTCGTGAACGACGGAAACGCTCGATCGCAGTATTCTGAACTGCCACGTCACTCATAGGTAGCCTCCGTCTATCACTTGCTGCTTGATCCGTTCGGGCGGCGCATCGCCGCGCAACTGTCCGGCTTCAAGCACAAGTATGCGATCGGCCAGATCAAGATGGCTTGGCCGATGGGTAATGAGGAAGATGGTCGAACCACCGCGCAAACGGTTGATCGTATGCTGAAACGCCCGATCTGCTTTTTGATCCAGACCATTGGTCGGCTCATCAAACAAAATGACCGGGGCTTCGCGAACAAATGCACGCGCCAAGGCAAGGCGCTGCAGGAAGCTTGCGGAAAAGCGCGAAGAATGCTGATCACCGACACGTGTCGAGAAACCCTTGGGCAAATTTTCGATATCTTGCAAAACGCCAGCCGACATGCAGGCCATGCGCAAATCATCCTGTGATGCCACCGGGTTCGCCAGACGCAGGTTTTGCGCAATGGAGCCGCGGAAAAATTCAATATCCTGCGGCACATATGAAATCGCCTGACGCAGCGTTTGCGGATCCATCTGGCGAATATCGGCCCCATCAATCAAAACCGCACCAGCCTGGGGTTGATACATCCCCGCGACCAGCTTAATCAACGATGATTTACCTGCACCATTTGCCCCGACAACGGCAATGACCTGTCCCGGTTTAATATCAAAATTAACCCCGACAAGTGCCGGATCTGACTCCGGGCTATAGCGGAAACTGACGCGGGAAAAACTGACAGCTCCTGCAAAACGGCGCTGATCAACGGAACGCGGCACCAAGTCACCTTCGGGCGCAATCGTCATAAGCCGGTTAATCTGGCGCACACTGCCGCGCAGTTGCGCCAACCGCGGCATACCGATAAAGGCCTGATTGATCGGGCCAAGAACACGCCACGCCAACATCATCGATGCCACAAGGGCGCCGACACTCATTTGGGCATTCATCACCTGATAGGCCCCGAAGGCCAACACCAGCGCACCAGATGAAATCATAAGAATCTGTGCCAGCGTGTTGATCACGTTATTGACCATCGAAACCCGGAAACCGGCATAGGCCGTATCAGCCGAAATTTCGCGAAACCGCGACAACCAGCGTTTTTCCGACGCGGTATATTTCAGGGCCGACATCTTTCCGACCGTTTCGACCAGAAATTCCTGACGGTTGGCTCCATTGCGCCCAAGCTCCGACACCCGACGAGAAACGATGGGGAAGGATATAAGGCCAATCAGGACAAAAACGCCAATCAGCGCAATCGGGACCATGGCAAGCCAGCCGCCGAGATAGAACATCACAATCAAAAAGATCGGCACAAACGGCATTTCAAGCATCACCATGGCCATCGGACCGGTGAAAAACTCGCGCACACTTTCAAAATCACGAATACGCGAAATCTGGACACCAACCGGTGCACGTTCGGTGAATGCCGGCGGCAGTGCCAGCAACCGTTCAAAGATCGCCCCGCTGACCAGGGTATCCAGTCGCGCCCCAAAATGGCTGACGATCTGGCTGCGCAATGTGCGCAGCACCCATGTCATGATCAGGATGATGCCGATACCAATTGAAAACTGGATCAACATTGAAATCGACCGCGTTCCAATCACGCGATCATAGATGCCCATCACGAAGATCGGCGTCGCCAATGCCATGATGTTGAGCACAAAGGTAATCAGTAACAACTGATACCCAAGCTGCGAAAACCGCGTCGCAATACCGCCAAACCAGCCGCGTTTGTCATCTTCAAAATAACGTTCGCGACGGTTTGCGCTGCTGAACTGATAGAGCCTGCCGGGCAAGGACGATGCCTTGATCACTATCTCACGGTCGGTGCCGCCGTCATAAACCCGAATGCCGTTTGCTTCCGGGCGAATGACAACCAGTGCGGTGCCGTTATCTGGCACAAACAGGCACGGCATCAGACGGTCGTCAATCTGGCTAAACACCACATCGATTTCGCGCGACTGATAGTTCAAATGTGCGAGAACATTGCGAAAATCAGTCAGATCAAGCGCCTGATCCATATGCGGCAAAGCTTCGGCGACCTGACGGGGCAAGCCGCGCCATCCCAAGGCCTGAAGCAACGGCCAAAGACAGGCATCAAAGTCCGACTGCGAATCTGTGCTGGCAAGGCCCATGCGGTAATTTTGGGCAAATTCCATATTGTCGATATTCATGTCGACGCCCCCGCCTTAACAGACACAGTGCCTTTTGAACCCACCTTTGCAACCCGTTGGTTGGTCCGCTTAAGAACCGGCACAAGACGTTGATCAACCAGGCGGTATTGCTTGTTGGCCAGCGCAATCAACGACGGACGGTGTGACACCATCACAAGCGTGCAATGTTTCTTCAATTCCAGCATCAGGCTGGTCATGATGTTGTCACCCGCGATATCAAGCGAGCTATTAGCTTCGTCAAACAGCACAATACGGGGGTAATCGATCAACGCACGGGCAACGGCGATCCGCTGTTTCACCCCGCGCGGCAGGGTTTCCGATGCCTGCCCGCCCACTTCGGTGTCATAGCCGTGCGGCATGCGCATGACGATATCATCAAGCCCGAGACGGCGGGCAATTTCGACCACACGTTCAACGCCGATGTCCTTGCGAAAACCGGTGATGTTTTCAATGATCGTCCCTTTGAACATCACGCCATGTTGCGGCAGATAGGCAATCTGGCGACGAATGGATTCAGAACTGTAGTTACCGATTTCCCTGCCATCGAGCAGGATTTCACCCTGATCCGGACGCAACGCCCCCATCAACATCCACAGCAACGTGGTTTTACCGGTCCCGTTGTCACCGGTAATGGCAACAGATTCACCCGGCTCAATCACCAGATCAAGACCATCAAACACCTTTTTGCCATCGCCGTGCGCAAAGGACACATTGAGCAATTCAATCTTGCCATCAAGCAACGGCATCTCGGGCGAGCCATCATCGTCTTCTGGTTCTATTTCAAACAGTTCCTGACAGCGCTGGCGCGCTACCCGGATATTCTGAAACTGGGTCCAAAGGCTCATGGCGCGCTGAAGGGGCTGAATAGATCGCCCGGCCAGCATGGTGCAGGCCGCAAGCCCCCCAACCGTCAGATCGGCATCAATCACCAGAACACTGCCAACCGCGGCAACCAGAACCATGGTCAGCATTGAAAATGTCGCACTGGCATTGACAGCCGCATGGGCGGAACGTGCCGCGACAAGGTCGTCCTCGGCGCACTGAACCTGAAGCTGCTCATGACGACGGATCATCAAGTTTTCCATCGCCATCGACTTGATCGTATGTACCCCGGTAAGGGTTTCGATAATGAAATTATAGCGCCGCTCATCAGACTGGCTACGCTGATCAAGCGCCTTGCGCAATTGCCGCCCCAGCACGAGTGCAGTGATAAAAAACGCAATCAGAATGCCCAGCGGAACCGCAACAAGCACCCCGCCGATCACCGCAATCAAGCCAAGGAACAAAACAATGAACGGTAAATCTATGACCGCGCCAATCGCCTGACCGGAATAGAAATCACGCAACATGTTCAGACTGTTAAGGCGCTGCAAATGTAACCCGGGGGCGGTTTTGTCATAATCAGTCAAACTTGCCGACAGCAGATGCCCAACAGCGGCCTGTGAACTGCGATGTTCAAACTTTGCTGCGGACAGCGACGAAACATACGCCCGCCCCAAACGCAAGATGGCCTCGATCATCAACGCAGCCATCACACCAAGGATAAGCAGGGTCAGTGTCGGGATCGAATTATGCGGCAAAACACGGTCATAAACTTGCAGCAAGGTAATCGGCAACGCCAGTGACAACAGGTTGATCACCAATGCGGCAACCAACAAGGCAAAGCGGCCTGTCTGCAAATGCGACAATGTCCCGATATTCAATGCGGGATGTCGTCTGGCGTGACGTGTCATAGGGCCGACATACTCCGTGACTCAAAATCCATACCACCCAAAAGGTGGTTAACTATACCATTAGATAGGATCAATAGCCGATCCCTTTCTCACTGGCAAGAAATTCCTGATCTGTGTACAACCCGATACGAATGGTTACCACACAGTATAATACACGCTCTCATTACTATGTTCGCGTATTAGCCTGTCGTAGATCACAACGGGTTGAAAGAATCACATCAATTTCACTGATTTTAGGCGTCCTCGTCGTCGCCGCGTAAACGATCAAGCGCACGTCTTTCTGCCTTTGTCGGCCGTCCGGAACCTGCTTCACGCGCGCCCACAGGGGCGGTGCGAATATCAGACGCAACTTCCTTTTTTGCCACGCGCGGCGGGGAATGGTCGGTATAAAGCGCCTGTGCCTCTGGGGCGGGACCGCGACGTTCGCCAAGTGCGACCACTTCGACCACACGAAGATGCGGCCCCTGAAAGAATTGCAGATGATCGCCCACCGATACCGTCGCACTGGACTTAGACACCGACTGACCGTTCAAGACAATATGGCCCGCCTGGCAGGCTTTGCTGGCAAGTGACCGCGTTTTATAAAACCGTGCGTGCCACAGCCATTTATCAACCCGAAGTTTTTCTGCAAGTTCCGTCACGACCGTCTCGGTCCCCGTATCATTGATCAAACATCATTTAACGCAACAGGCCTTCAAACGCAAAACGGCGACCCAAAAAGGATCGCCGTTCTGGAAATTCATATGCTACGCGATCAGCCTTTGGCTTCAAGCATTTCCTTGAGCTTGGCAAAGGGCGAGTCTTCGTTGATCTTGTTTTCTTTCACCGGTGCAGGATTGCGCCCACCCGGTTTGCCAGAACGATCACCGTTACCACCACGGTTCGGACGATTACCACCCTTACCTTTTGGTGCGCCTTTACCACCGCGTGCGTCCTGACGCGGACCGCGCTGGCCACGACCAGCAGCACCACCGCGCTTGCGACGATCAACCCGGACGAAGAATTTAACTTCGACCAGCTCATCACCATCCGCGTCGGTTTCAACCGGCTTTGCATCGGCAGCGTCTTCACCAGCACCAGCACCCGCCTCAGCCTTGGCAACAACAGGTTCAGCTGCTGCTTCTGGTTCTTTGGCGGCTTCTTCGGCTTTGGCCTCAACCGGTGCTTGCGTTACTTCGGCTTCGGCTGGTGCTGGCGCCTCTGCATTTGCAGCTGGCTCAGCATCCGCCTTGACGGCATCCTTGGCTGCATCAGCATTCTCTGCTTTCGCAGGTGCTGGCGCATTTTTCTCGGCCTCTTTGGCTTCAAGCGTCGATTTCTTGACCTTGGTCACCTCGGCACGCCAGCCAAGTGCGGTAAACACGCCTTCAGCCTGTTCGACCGTACAGCCCAGAAGTGACAGAAGATCGGGATCAGGACGGACTTTGCCATCGTTTTCCCGTGCCTTCTGACGCAGCAATGCGGCAAAGCGTTCGAGCATATCAACACGTGCGGCCAAAGGCCCCACCGGCATATAGCCAGCCGCCAGATAGAACCCCTTGGAGTTCGCCCGGTCATTGGGCACCGACGTGCGGCCCGCAGGCGGCAGCTCTGGCAATGCATCAAGTTCGCGCGCAACGGCCCAAAGAATACCGCGCAGCTCAACCGGATCGGGCTTAAGCGCGTCAAGCACATGGACGGTTTCAACACCCAAACGCACGCCAAGCTTGGCAAGTGCTTTGCGGTCTTCGTCCGACAAATCCTTGACCAGGCTTTCAAGTTCCGAACGCGGAACACAGCCCAGACCTTCGTTCAGCTGGAACAAAAGACCCCGAATTGGCCCGGAAAGCTGACAGTCACGCAGACGGGTCAGCATTTTAAGCCGCGTTTCGATATGGGAATTGATGAAATTCTGCAGACGTGTTCGCACACGTTCGCGGGTCGGACCGTCAAAGAACTCGCTGTCGATCACATGGACCTCAGGAGACAGAACCGTGTCACCTTTTTTCAGCACGCCAACCTGCGCACCGCTCCAAATGACATCGAGCTGCCCATTCACCGAGAATTTATCGTCTTCATCGGTTTCAAGTTGTTTGACGCGCTGGGCGATTTCGCCTGTCAACGCGCGACGTGCGGCACTGGCAATTGCCTTGCCTTCGAAAGCAGCATCGGTTTCATCAGCGATGAAACGGAATCCTTCAAGACGGCCGACAAATTCACCTTCGACCTGTACTTCACCATTCGCAGTGATGGTAGACATGAGTTCAGACTTGTCCTTGAGACTTTTCAATAAAACCGAAGTTCGTCTATCGACGAACCTTTGGGTCAGGCGTTCATGTAGCACATCTGACAGCTTGTCCTCAATGGCACGTGTACGTTCCTGCCAATGATTGGCATCTTCGAGCCAGTGATGCTTATGCGATACATATGTCCAGACGCGAATACCTGCCAAACGTGATGATAACTGATCGATATCACCATCATAACGATCCAGACGCAAGACTTGTTCGCCCAACCAGTCGATTGGCAGTCTGCTTCCGGGTTTCGCCAGATAACGATAGATAGATGTTAGCAGCCTTGGATGCGTATCGGTATGGATATTTCTAAAGTCGGGAATCTGGCAGACTTCCCAAAGTAATTGCACCCGATCCGGTGCAGTTGCAATCCGTGCAACGTCTTCGTTCTGGGCCAGATGCTCCAACATAATTTCATCAACCGGCTCGCGCGCCAAAATCAGGGTCGGGTCATCTGACCGTCGACGCAATGATTTTTGCAGCGCATCGACGCTGCGAAATTCAAGTCGCGCATTCCGCCAAAACACTTTTGCCAGCGGTTCGAATTCATGTGATTCGATTTGTTCGATGATGTCGGGATCAATTCCCGAAAGGTTGCCCGTCACCCCGAACGACCCGTTGTTCATGTGGCGTCCTGCACGCCCGGCAATCTGTGCGGTTTCCGCCGCCGAAAGCGACCGGTTGAATTTGCCATCATACTTGTGCATGGCGGCAAAGGCGACATGGTCAAGATCAAGGTTAAGCCCCATGCCGATTGCGTCCGTCGCAATCAGGTGCTCAACCTCGCCATTCTGGAACATTTCGACCTGGGCATTACGCGTACGCGGGCTCAGCGCGCCAAGCACCACCGCCGCCCCGCCCTTCTGACGCCGCACCAGTTCGGCAACGGCGTACACTTCCTGTGCTGAAAACGTCACAATGGCCGATTGCGACGGAAGACGCTGGATTTTCTTGGCCCCGTTATAGGTCAGGGTCGAAAATCGCGCACGCGTGTCAAATTCAACATTCTCAACCAGCTTGCGGATCACCGGACGGATGGTTTCCGCCCCCATAAACATGGTTTCCGAACGTCCGCGTGCATGCAACAGCCGGTCGGTAAACACATGCCCGCGTTCAGGATCGGCGCACATCTGGATTTCATCAACGCCCAGGAATTCAACCTGCTTGGCCACCGGCATGGCTTCAACGGTGCACATGAAATAACGGGCTGTTTTAGGCAGAATGCGTTCTTCGCCGGTAATCAGCGCCACCGCACCCTTGCCAACCTTGGCCACCGCGCGGTCATAATTTTCGCGCGCCAAAAGACGCAGCGGGAACCCGATCATCCCGGTCGTGTGTGCCAACATCCGTTCCATGGCCAGATGGGTCTTGCCGGTGTTGGTCGGCCCCAATATGGCAAGGATACGAGGACCGGATCGGGTTGAAATCTGCATCAAACTCTTTCAATGGACAGCCCAATGATCCGGGCCGCCCCATTCATCTGGCCTTTCAACACTCGAACCGCTGTAATGTCAAGCATTCAGCCCGCAGCCTCCCATGCGTCCGACGCAGGACCAAACAGTCTGCGGGGGAATTACGGTGTGTCGGGCTCATCCATCTCAAGCAACCTGGCCCCCGGCCCGGCCTGTGCCAACTCATCATAAGGGTTGCGCAAGGGACAGTCGGAAATTGACAGACACCCACAACCGATACATTGCCCCAATTGATCCCGAAGCCGGGTCAATTGATCAATCCGTTCATTCAGATCATCACGCCACTGCGATGACAGCTTTGCCCAGTCCTCGGCTGTTGGCACCGTATTGCGTGGCAATTTATCAAGGGCTGCCCCAATTTCTGCAAGCGGAATACCCGTTTTTTGCGCCACCTTGATAATCGCAAGCTTCCGCAGGATACCGCGATGAAAACGGCGTTGATTGCCATCGGTCCGGATGGAACTGATCAGGCCTTTACGCTCGTAAAAATGAACGGCCGAGACGGAAATTCCGCAACGGCGTGCGACATCGCCAACACTTAAATATCGCTGTAATGGTCCGACTTCCGCCATTTTTAGGTTCCCTGCCTGTGACAAACAGGATGCGTACCTTCCTGCTTGACCTGAACTATAGTTAAGGTTTTATAGCATTACTCCTTGTTGCGAAAATATCAAGGAGTCAAACCCGTGAAAGAGACATTCAATCTTGCTGTCATTTACGGCAGTGCGCGCGAAGGACGGTTCTGTGACACGGTCGCGAACTGGGCTGTCGAAACCCTGAAAAAAGACCCCGAGCTGTCCGTTGAAACGATTGATCCTGCTGTTCTGGACCTCCCGTCACGTCATGTTGACGACCAGCATCCGGGTATTGGCGAACTCCACACGGCCCTGAGCGAGGCGGACGCCTTCATCGTCGTCACCCCGGAATATAATCACAGTTTTACCGGCGAGCTTAAGTTGCTGATTGATGCCGCGAAACCGCAATGGCGGCGCAAACCGCTGGCATTTGTATCCTATGGCGGGATGTCTGGTGGATTGCGTGCCGTTGAACAGTTGCGCCTTGTCTTTGCCGAACTGCATGTTGTCACCATGCGAGACGTGGTCAGTTTTGCCAATGTTTGGGACCTGTTTGACTCCCAAGGGCAGCCAATCAACGCCACCAGCAGCGAAAATGCCCTGAACAACATGGTCGGTGACTTGAAGTGGTGGGCAACAGCCCTTCGAAATGCCCGCTATCCACAAGCACCACAGGCATCACAGGCACCGCAAAAGGTGCTGGAGGTTTGCGCATGAGTGATCCTCATCAAACACCGACGGATGAAGTCATCACCATCAGTCAGGTTACGCCAAAACCCGGCCAATATGATGCCTTTGTCACGCTTCAGACAGCATTTCAAAATCGCGTTGCACCGGAAATCGACGGCCTTCTTGGCGGGCGTTTGTTCCGCGGAGACGATGGAAAAACACTTGTCATCATGTCCCGTTTTCGATCTCGCGCGGACCTGAACAACTGGACGTCATCCCCCCGGTTTGCCGAGCATATGCTCCGTGTTCGGCAAATGATTGAACCGGCAAACCCCGGCCGGTTCACCGTCCTTTACCAGTCAGGCAACGTTTAAGCCCACGCACATTATCCTGTGCAAGCGATGCAATTGCGTTTCGGAAATCCCTTGGGTCTACCCCATGGACTGCCCCCTTGCGCCACCCGCCGATGGGGACTGTTCCGAAACACAAAACGGGGCGACCAACCGGTCGCCCCGTCCTTTATTTAATCCCAACAGGGACCTTAATGGTTCCGCATCTTATCGGCATATTCCTTGAGCTGTCGACGGGCGGCCTGAAAACTGTTTTTAAGTGCGATGTAGACATCCTCATGCGCGTGGTCGGCACTGTCGCGTTTCACCATGATTTCCTTGCCCGGCACATGGATGCCGAAATGCACGGCAAAGCGATTTCCGTGTTTATGAGACGCTTGTGGACGTTCGACAATGACATGACAACTGGTCATGCGATCAAAGGTGTCTTCGAGTTTTTGCACCTTGTAATGAATACGCTCATCAAGCGCATCTGACTGATCAACATCGCGATAGGTGATCTGAACGGGAACGTTCATGATACGGCCTCCTGTTATACAGCCTTGGACGTGTAGCAGGGCATTGCACCCCACCGTTTTACCCCGGATGCTTTGCAGCACCGGGACATTTGGGAACGCGTATTGTATGGTTTGCGCGCCCCCGGAAAAAACCGTCTATATCTATACTTAGGATAGAGGACTTGCGCTGCAAGGTGCCTTGACGCATATCAAGCACGGCTTATGCTTAACCCTTTGAGTTGCTGAACCTTCTGCCAATATCGGGGATGGTCAGTAGATGATTGAAATACAGGAGAAAAAAGAGGTCATGACGGAAGAAAAAATGCGGTTCGAGGCCGAGGTTAGTCGACTGCTCGATATCGTTGTCCATTCGCTTTATTCCAACAAGGACATCTTCCTGCGCGAGCTGATCTCAAACGCATCCGATGCGTGTGACAAGCTGCGCTATGAAGCAATTGCCAATCCGGATCTGCTTGCAGGGGATGCTGACTTCAAGGTCCGCCTGCTGACCGATGATGTTCGTAATGTTCTGACGATTGCCGACAACGGGATCGGGATGAACAAGGAAGACCTGATTGACAACCTTGGCACCATTGCCAATTCCGGCACTGCCAAATTCCTCGATGCGGTTGCCAAATCCGACGCGCCAAAAGATGTCGATCTAATCGGTCAGTTTGGGGTCGGATTTTATTCGGCCTTCATGGTCGCTGGCAAAGTCGATGTCGTCAGCAAAAAAGCCGGTGAAGATCAGGCGTGGAAATGGTCATCGGACGGCAAAGGTGAATACACCATCGCCGAGGCCGAAATGGAAGGCCACGGCACGCAAATCACCCTGCATCTGACCGACGAATACAAAGAATTCACCGACGAACACCGCCTGAAACACATCGTCAAAACCTATTCCGATCATATCGGCATTCCGGTTGTTTTGATGAAGGGCGACGGGGACGAGACGCTGAACGAGGCGTCCGCCCTTTGGACCCGTCCGAAATCAGAAATCACCGAAGAACAATACAAAGAGTTTTATAAGCACAACTCGCACGCCTTCGATGATCCGTGGAAAACCATCCATTACCGCGCCGAAGGTGCAATTGAATATACCGGCCTTCTCTATCTGCCAACCATGCGTCCGTTTGATTTGTATGAGCCACAGCGCAAAGGCCATCTGAAACTTTACGTGCGCAAGGTGTTCATCACCGAGGGTGCCGATGACCTGCTGCCGCCATGGCTGCGGTTTGTCTCGGGTGTGGTTGACAGTCAGGACCTGCCGCTGAACGTCTCGCGCGAGATGCTCCAGCACAATCCGGTTCTGACCAAAATCAAAAACGGCCTGACCAAGAAAATCCTGTCCGAACTTGAAACGGCGGCGAAAAAAGATGCCGAAGGGTTCGAAACCTTCTGGGAAAACTTTGGCGCAGTCGTCAAGGAAGGCCTGTATGAGGATCCGTCAAACCGCGACCGTATTCTCAAGATCGCCAAATTCCGCTCAACCAAGGATGATGGCTGGACCACGCTTGCCGACTATGTCGAACGCATGAAGGATGGCCAGAAGGCGATTTACTACATCAGCGGCGAAGACATCGAGGCCCTTAAACGCAGCCCACAGCTTGAAGGCTTTGCCGCCAAGGGCATCGAAGTCCTGCTTCTGACCGATCCGGTTGACGAATTCTGGCTGCCATCGGTTGGCCAGTTTGACGAAAAAGACTTCAAATCCGTCACCCGTGGCGGTGCTGACCTCAATGACGTCAAGGCCGATGACAAAGACGATGCCAAGGACGACAAAAAGGACGATGCCGCAAGTGATGCATCGCTTGATGCCCTGATTGCATCGATCAAGATCGCCCTTGGCGACGGGATCAAGGACGTTCGCGAATCTGATCGCCTGACCAGTTCGGCCTGCTGCCTGATTGCCGATGAAACCGGCATGGATTTGCGCATGGAACGTCTGATGAAACAGCACAACCGTGTGGATCAAATCAGCCCGCGTATCCTTGAAATCAATGCCAAGCACAGCCTGATCAAAAAGCTGTCAGACATTGCAATTAAGGATGCCAAGGCCCCGATCCTGAATGACGCGGCCCTGCTTCTGCTTGATCAGGCCCGTATTCTTGAGGGCGAGGCGCTTCCTGATCCGGTCAATTTTGCACGTCGGTTGGATTTGATCATGGAAAAGGGTTTGGGCGCTTAACCCACCCCGCTTTCCAATGAACATGCAAAACGGCGCGTCAAAAGATGCGCCGTTTTCTTTTGGATTTATGCAAAATTTAAAATGCTTATTTACCAACACCGTTCATAAAGACCCACATACAAAACAGACCGGAACCCGTCGGGAAGGCCCAAACCACCATGACTGCGATGATGAACTGGCAAAAACTGCTGTCACCGGCCCGGCTTGGCACCCGTCATTCCAGCGTTGGTGCCTTTGGTCGTTCCGATTTTCACAAGGATTATGACCGGATCATCTTTTCCGCAGCGTTCCGGCGCCTGCAGCGCAAGACGCAGGTGCACCCGCTGCCCGAAAATGACAATGTCCATACAAGGCTCACCCACAGCCTTGAGGTCTCCTGCATCGGGCGTTCACTGGGCCTGATGGTCGGTCATCGGTTGCACGAAAAGGGAAGCCTTCCGGCATCGATCGAACCCGATCACATGGCCGCGATTGTTCAGGCTGCAGCCCTTTCCCATGACATCGGCAACCCGCCTTTTGGCCACGCCGGGGAATATGCCATTCGTCAGTGGTTTGAAGATGCCGCACCGGAATACATATCATCGCTTAGCCCGGAACAGTTCGCCGATTTGACCACCTATGAAGGCAATGCGCAGGGGTTCCGTCTTCTGACCAACAAACGGACTGGTCTGTATGATGGCGGCATGCGACTGACCTATGCGACGCTGGCAAGCTTCATCAAATACCCTTGGTCGGCCGCCGGAAGTCCCTTCCCGCACAAGAAGAAATTCGGTGCTTTCCAAAAGGAATTCGCCCTGCTCGAAGAAGTCGCCGAGGCGACGGGCCTTATCCGTACACACGCGCAAGCCTTTTGCCGCCACCCGCTTGTTTATCTGGTCGAGGCCGCTGATGATGTTTGCTACGCCCTGATTGACATCGAAGACGGGGTTGAACTTGAACTGGTTGATTTCACGGTTCTCGAAAACATGCTTTTGCCGTGCATTTCCGAAGAACTTCCGGCCGAATATCACCGCGAAACCAACATCAGCCGCAAAATTTCGTTCCTGCGCGGTAAAATCATAACCGGCTTGCTTGATGCACTGGTCGATGCGTTCGTTACCAACGAAGAAGCCCTTCTGGCGGGTGAATGGAAAGGCGAGCTTCTGGCCTCTGCTACTGGCCCCTATAACGAGCTGATCACAACGGCCAAGTCATTTTCTGAAAAGCAAATCATCCTTAACCGGCGCAAGGTCCAGATCGAGGTCGGGGCATTCGCCCACCTTGAAACTTTGCTTGATACCTTCTGCCGTACGGCCTTTGATGTGCATCACGCCACATCTGACGCCGATATTCCCTACCGGGCCGGGCGGGTGCGCGAATTGATCGGCACCGACGCCATGCCGATTGGCGCATCCCTGTATGATCTTTATCTGGTGATCCTTGATTACGTCTCGGGCATGACCGATGATTTTGCCGCCCGACTTGCGCGCGACATTGGCGGCGGGCAGCACTGACCGATGTGGTTGCTTGGTCCCTTTATCGCACGTTATCGCCGCCGAACCGCATTCTTTGCCGCCGCTGCTTTGGCCGCCATCGTTTACGGCCTTGTTGAACAAAGCACGCGCCCGGAAATGCAGGCATGGTATTGGCCCACCATATCAGGTGCAATCACCTTTATCCTGACCCGGTTTATTATTTCGCGCATTCTTGCGCGGTTTGTCGGCGGCGTTCGGCGTCACCTACATTAAGCCAAACAAAGAAAGGCAGGCCCGAAAGCCTGCCTTTACTCTATGGATTTCCACGTTCATGCATGAACACAACGTGGATCGGGTCCGTTATTCCTGACCGCCACCCATGGCGCTGCTGATTTTCTTGTCAGTGTTATACTGACTAAGCGCATAGACAGCCCAGATCGCGGCCGGAATCCAGCCCAGAAGCGTGATCTGCAAAATCAGGCAGATAATCCCGGCAAAAGGCCGCCCAATGGTAAAGAACAGTAACCAGGGCAGAAGAAGTGCGATCAAAAGACGCATGGATGAAATCCCCTTTGATGTGGGACGGCGTTACATGCCGTCTTCGAAAGTAACAGTCACGACGCGATTGCCTTGTTCGGCAACACCGTCCGCGGTTGATACCGGAACATTGGCTTCGCCACTGATGCTAATGGCAAGCTTGCTTGCCGGTACACCACCCGCACGCAATGCGCTAACAACCGCATCAACACGCGATTTGGCAAGAATGTCGTTATACATCGCATCACCTGCACGGTCAGCATAGGCAACCAGACTGATCATTGCCGGGTTGTATTTGGCATAGGCTTCTGCAATGCCGTCAACAACCGACATGCCTTTGCTGTCGATTTCAGATTTGTCGAACCCGAAATAGACATTCATCGGAACCGGCATTGCCATTGGCATTGCTTTGGCCACCGGGCCGGTATCAATTTCGGCCTGAACAATTGCCAGTGCCTGATAGAAGGCAGAACGGCAATTGTCGATGTCTTCCTGCTGGATGTTTTCTTCGAGTTCCTGCATCCAGCAATCGAAGCTCGTCTGCGCGCGTGCAGCAGGCGATGCTGCCTTGTCACGTCCACCACCGTCAAGTGCGGCAAGAAGGTCAGCACGGGCGACTTCAATTTCGCCCATTGAGCCTTCTGGCAAGGTACGCTCGGCAATCATCTGCGGACCACTATCCCGTCCAGCAGCGGCCATTTTCGAACGGCTGGTGAAATACCGCGCGTCGGCCCAGTCGGCCTCGTCATACTCGGCCTGTGCCAGATCGGCGTAATTCTGGTGAAGGGCTGCGTCAAAAGCCGACCCTTCGTCGGCCATGTCACGTACCCCGGGAATATTCATGTTCGCGCACGCGCTAAGAAATGCAGCGGCGGATACAACGGCAAGCAGTTTAGCTTTCATCGGTGTTACTCCTTGTCTGACCGACAATCAGGTCCCAAACCCATTTCATTATCGCGAATATGGTGGCATCTGTTTTTCCGATACCTTGCACATCCGCTATGATGGCCATTTTGGCCTTTTGTTTTTTCCGATGTCGTTCTTGCAGTCGATCAGATCATTTCCAATCTGACCCCGAATTTTGACCCGGCAAAACGCCCGGATCAAATGCCCCAAGACAACATTCTTCCTGGATATAACTATCCCTATTCAGAGATATATAGAAGTCGAATTCATGAAAAAAAGCAGTGGGATAGAGAAAATTCACATTCTCATAACACCGAACATCCGGGGTTGACCGGATACAACCAGCAATTTCCAAGCGCCCAGACCATTAGATACTTAAGATATACACCATCCATTTTTACCCATAAAAAATGGCCCGACACGTCTTTTTACGTATCGGGCCATCTTTGTTCTGATCATCTCTTGTTACGAGACGGACAATTATTCGGCCTTGTCAGAAGATCCACCAAACAGACCTTTGACAGCACCACCAAGCGCATCTGCGCCATCTTTGATCTTGCCGCCACTGCCGCTGGCGGCACCGCCAACAGCGCCCATCACACCTTTGCTAAGGTCGCCAACGCCCTGCATCAAGCCGTCTACATTCAGGCTGGAAACCGACTTGAACACTGACGTGTTGATTGCAGTCAGGATTTCACCGGCCACCTCGGCCGGGGTGGCACCATTGTCTTCCTTGCCAACATCTTTGAGATGGATTTCCGGCAAGCCAACCGACATCTTCTTACCCTGCAAGAAGCCTGCGGAAACACTTACGTCACCATCACGGATATAAACGTTATCAATGATGACCTTTGTCCCAGATGCATTTTCCGATGAAGCATCCTCAGCACCATCAGCGCCGCCTGCACCGGTCGGCCCTGATACACGCTGAACAAAGCTCTCAACATTGCGCTGAATGGTGGCGATGTTTGACGTGTTGTTGCCAAGCTCATAGGTCACGCTGGGTGCTGCAATGATAACTTCGATAACCCGAATGGTGTCGCTGGTAAGCGTCGATCCGTCAAGTCGGACCGAAATATTGCCAAGCGAGAACGCGTAATCAGTATTGAACCCATCCGGGTTGCCAACAATCAACCCATTGATTGCGGCCGAATCCTGTGTGGTATCAATCGCAACACTATCCACCGACACATCGGCCAGCGTCACACGTGTGCCCGCCTCTTCGATCGTGGATTTAACGATATTGTCGAGATTGACATACACATAAACAAGCCCTGCAACGACGATCAAAACGATCACCGTCAGACCAATCAGTATCTTTTTCATTGCCCGTATCCTGCCTTGTTTGTCACCGAAACAGTGCGCCATTCAGAAGATGGGCACAATTCCAGCCTTGTTCAACCATAAGAGTTGCGCCGTTCGACGCGACAATCAAGTTGTTTCCCATGACAAAACAGCGGACTAGGTTTCCCATGCCCGCTGTTTTGGTATCAAAAATCGGTATCTTTTCTCAGAGATTGAACTCAACCACCACAGGTGCGTGATCCGATGGCTTTTCCCAGTCACGGGCCAGATCATACACCGAAGCTGTCCGGGCGGTTCCCGCCATGTTTGGCGTCATCCAGACATGATCGAGACGCCGCCCCTTGTTGCTGGCTCGCCAGTCGCGCGCGCGATAGCTCCACCAGCTAAACAGTTTTTCGGGTTCCGGCACGACTTCACGCACCGCATCAATGAAATCACCGGACTGGCGGAACTTTTCAAGGATTTCGACCTCGACCGGCGTGTGGCTAACCACACGCAGCAGCTTCTTATGCGACCAAACATCATTTTCCGATGGCGCGATATTGAAATCGCCAACCAGAACCGCTTTGCGATTTGGGTCGGTTGCCCGGCGATCGGCCCACCAGCTGGTCATTTCATCAACAAACGACAGTTTGTGTGCAAACTTCTCATTAATCGTCGGATCGGGTTCATCGCCGCCTGCCGGGATATAGAAGTTATGCAGTTCAACCCCGTTCTCAAACTTCGCCATACAATGACGGCGGTCTTCCTTGCCACAGAAATGCTTGATGTCGGTTTCAATAAACGGCAAGCGCGATACGATGGCCACACCGTTATAGCTTTTCATGCCATGGTTATGGCGATGGACATATCCGGCGGCCTCGAATGCGTCATGCGGGAAATGCTCGTCCGGGCATTTCAGTTCCTGCAAACACAGCGCATCTGGCTGCTGATCCTCAAGAAACTTAACCACCTGCTCAATGCGCAGACGAACGGAATTGATATTCCAGCTTACAATTTTCAAAACGGGCTCCGTTTTATCTTAGTCGGGATGGTGCGGGATGGAATCGGCTTCTGACCCGAAATCCCAAAACACAAAGAACTACGTCAGCGTCACGGAAAGTTCGGCCACATCAGCAATGACCAAATCCATGCGATCCCCCCGAACAACCTGACCAACACCCTCGGGCGTTCCGGTGAACAACAGATCGCCGGGTTTCAGCTCAATCAGGGTCGACAAATGCACAAGCGCATCGACCACCGGCCAGATCATTTTTGCTGTCGTGTCATCTTGTCGGGCCGTCCCGTTGACAGACAGTTTCAAATTGGTCGCATGCGGATTGCCCGCATCGGACTTTGGCCTGATCGCTGAAACAACCGCACAACCATCAAACGATTTCGCCATATCCCACGGCAAACGGCGTTCTTTAAGGTCGGCCTGAACATCACGTCGGGTCATATCAAGCCCGGCGGCATATCCGAAAATCGCATCTTCGACGGCCGCACGGTCAAGGTCCTTGCCCCCGCGTGACAAGGCCACCACAAGTTCGCCCTCATAGTGCAAGTCTTCTGTCGCGGACGGATATGGCAAATCGCCATTCCCCACCACCAGACAATCGGTCGGCTTCATGAATATACAAGGCGGAGTATCAGACGGATCGGATCCCATTTCGCGCACGTGATCGGCATAGTTTTTACCAATGCAGAAAATGCGGTTTACAGCAAACAGTTGATCGGAATTTGCAATTGGAATGGTGGTTGGTTCGGCAGCAGGAAAAATCAAATCCATGGTGGCCTCCTTTGATCAGGATATCTTTGCCATACTGATAGCTAAGCCACGGGCAAAAGGAAATGCCCGACCACACCCAAGAGAAATAAAAACAGAACATCTCCTGCCAATTCCTGTCAGGAACCAGTAAAGACGGCCTGCCAAATCGGCAAACCGTGCAATATTCTCAAAGCTTGGTTCAAAGGATTGTTTTTAATAAAGGCCAAGAAAGCAAGGCCACCCCGCCGTCACAATGCCGCGGGGACCGTCAGTACAAGAATCTTTGCCTTGTTTACAGCTGCAACACGGTAGGAAGCAGCAACACCCTGCGGGATCACGACTGTTTCACCGCTACTTAAAGTTTGCTGATCCTTGCCAACCAAGACATGCAAGCGGCCAGACAGAACTACAACAACCTTGTCAGCATGAATGTCTCTGATTTCTTGAATCCGCCACGGGCCGTTAACAACCCGAGTTTCGCCCAACAGTCCCATAAGGGCTTCAGAGGAATTGATCGCCGATGATACCGAGTTGAGATTACCTTGTCGTGACTCTTCGTCAACCGAGCCAATCACTAAGTCACGTTCAGTTCTTGTCTGCTGACATCCCATATCAAGGCTCCCATACAAGGATATATCTGTGTTCTGCAGACAACTTCTGCAGCAAGATTGAACACATCAATATCCCCAAATGAGGAGGCAACCGTATAGTACGTAATTATACCTATGTATTAAATGAAAACAGCGTTCTTCATTGACCTACAACAGCCCTTCGATCACCCGATCAGGTGGAGTATGCCCATCAACGAAGGTCTTGATATTGATCAGAACCTTTTCGCCCATATCAACACGGCCCTCGATGGTTGCCGACCCCATATGGGGCAGCAGAACCGCATTTTGCAGCTCCAGCAATTTCGGGCTTACGGCCGGTTCATGTTCAAACACATCCAAACCCGCACCAGCGATTTCGCCGTCCGACAACATCCGGGTTAAGGCTGGCTCATCAACGATTTCACCACGCGCGGTATTGACCAAAATGGCATGCGGCTGCATCAATTTCAGACGGCGTGCGGACAACAAATGATAGGTTGCCGGTGTATGCGGGCAGTTGACCGAAACAATGTCAACATGTGCTAGCATCTGATCCAGGCTTTCCCAATAGGTTGCATCAAGTTCTTCTTCGGTATCAGGATGCACACGGCGACGGTTGTGGTAATGCACCGACAACCCGAACCCCTTTGCCCGACGCGCCAGCGCACGGCCAATACGCCCCATACCAACAATACCAAGACGCTTGCCCCAGATGCGGTGACCCAACATCAATGTCGGCCCCCACCCGGCCCAGTCACCTTTACGGATCACGCGTTCGCCCTCGGCCAAACGGCGCGACACCGACAGGATCAGCGCCATGGTCATATCGGCGGTATCTTCGGTCAGGACATCGGGTGTGTTGGTCACCGTAATGCCGCGCGACCGTGCGGTTTGCAGATCGACGTGATCAACACCCGTCCCGAAATTGGCAATCAAACGCAGGTTCGGCCCCGCATGGGCAAGAACAGCCGCGTCAATCTTGTCAGTGACGGTCGGGACAAGAACATCCGCCTGTTTGACCGCATCAATCAGTTCCTGTTTGCTCATGATCGCGTCATCTATGTTAAGACGGGCGTCAAACAGTTCCATCATGCGGGTTTCAATCGCTTCCGGCAGCTTGCGGGTTACGACAACGAGCGGTTTTTTCTTGGTCATGCGCCGTTCCTATGCGGTCTTTTAACTCTTTTGCTGGCAAAATGGTCTACGTCGGGGCTTTGCACCTTGCCGCATTGCAGTGATGCCATGCCAAAAGGTACAAAAGCAAGGATTTTGACGTCATTTTTGTAATTTTATTTCGCGTACGTTTTTCGAAATACTGACGCGACATGCCGAAAAAAGCAGGGAATACCAGCAACATGCCGCGAATTTTTCGCACCTTTTTGTATCGTTTGATGGCTTTGGCGATTTTCGCAAGCCTCGCGACACCCATCGTGGCAAGCGCACAAGAATCCGGCTTACCCATTCCGCGCTTTGTCGCACTGCGGTCAGACAAGGTATTTTTGCGGTCCGGGCCGGGGCTGCGATATCCCAAGGTCTGGATATATCAGCGTCGCAACATGCCGATGGAAGTTGTGTCCGAATTTGATACATGGCGCAAAGTCCGTGATTGGGAAGGCAGCGAAGGCTGGGTGCATCAAAGCCTTCTGGTTGGGTCACGCCATGTGATTGTCACCGATGACACCATCACGCTGTATTCCGCCGCCGACGAAAACGCACGCAAGATCGCGCTGGTTTCTGCCAATGTCATTGGCAAAGTCGAAGACTGCCCGGCAAGCATGAACTGGTGCCAATTGCGGTTTGGTGATTTTGAAGGCTGGGCTCCGCGCCAAGGTTTCTGGGGCCTTTATGAGAACGAGCAGGTCGAAGGATAAACGCCCTTCGCTGGCATAATTATTATGGTGCCTGAAACACTGACGCCGCAATACGGATGCTTAAACATACACGCGGCGAAAACTCAGTGATCAGGCGTCAATCGAAACCCGATTGCTTGAACCACCCGAAGATGATCCGCTGTGCACGGATGTCCCATTGCCACCGCTGTCATATCCGCTAAACACTGGCCCGGTGAACGCTGGCTGACTGCGGCTTTGCGGTGCGGTTCTTTCGCCTGCTGGCTGTTGGGTAAATCCAAACTGCTGATCCTGATTTTCAGTATTTGGCGCAAACGGATCAAAGGCATAAGGATCTTCCACCCGTTCTGGGATCGGATCAGATTTCGGTTCTGGCAGGCCAAAGCCACCAACGGTTACTGTCTGATTTTCAAGCTGTGCCGAAATATTCCCAAGATAAGCCTGCAGGTTTTCAGAAATACGCGCCTGCGTTTCTGCGGCGGGATCACTTTGCGATGCCGCGATCTGGGCCTGCAGAACAGTATCACCGGCAACCTGTGAAATCCGGTTTTGATCCTGTGCCACGGCCAGACTACCGCGATCAGAATTGAGTGAAATTTCCCGATCCCGCAGGGCTTCCTGCGCTTGGTCCACCAAGGTCCGCGCATTGGCAACAGCAGTATTGTCTGACAGATCAATTGACGAAAGACCGGTCGCAAGGTCCTCAGATGCCGAAGCAAAAAGTTCGACGTCAATCTGGTTATCCGATGACGTGCCGGAACCGACTTGCAAGGTGATGGTCTGGTCTTCAGCCAGAAGGTTTTTGTCTTTGAAACTGCTGTTGGCGGCAATACCGTCAATATCAGCAAGATAATCTTCGATCTGGGCGGTTAACTGGGCACGTTGCTGCTTGGAAAGGTCACTGTTTTCTTCGGCAAGTTCGACCAGCGCATCAATCTCATCAAGCGCATCACCGATGCGCGACAAATCTGTTGATGCCTGCGACAGCAACTCACTGGCACCACCAAGCGAGCCGCGCAAATTTTCAAAGGCGTAATTGGCATTGCGCAGGAAATCTGCATTGCGGTCAGAACGCAAAGAACTTTGACTGAACTGGCTGGCGTCAGAGTCGATTAACCTATTCTGCGGTGCGATCGCACGCGCAGTGTTGGTATAGATCGGAAGTTGACTACCCAGCGGTTCCATTGCTTTTCCGCACAAACAAGCCGGCAAGACAACTACATGTTGCGCAAACAAGGGTTCTGACGAAATTCAAAAACCCTTCTAAACCTGACCATCCTGGTGTCCGGCGGAAATATCAACCGATAGTATAGTGTATTAGCAGAGAAAAATTAAGCCAAAATGCATCCCCATGCACACCTATCACCTAAGATGTGCATCATTCGGTCAAACTGGCCTATTCATGTACCGCATTTTGGCAGCCACGGGATTACGTGCGACGCAATAATGCAAACATTTCAAGATGCGACGACCACAGGAACTGATCAATCGGCACAACCTGCTCAAGCTCATACCCGCCATTGCGCAAAACGCGTATGTCGCGGGTAAAGGTTGCCGGATTACATGACACCGCAATGACCCATTCCGGTCCGGTTGCCGCCAGTTGTTCTGCCTGTGACAGGGCACCTGCCCGCGGGGGATCAAACAACACCAGATCAAGGTTGCTAAGCTCATCGCCGGTTAACGGCTGGCGGAACAAATCACGTTTGATGACCTGTATCGGGCTACCAGACTGGCCCACCGCATATTGCAACAACTCCACCGCACGGGGATCACTTTCAACCGCCAAAGTTGACCGGCGTTTGCCTGCAAGTGCCAACGCAAAGGTAAAGCTTCCGATACCACAAAACAGATCGGCGACCTGACGCGGCTGTGCTTTTTCAAGTGCCGATGTCACCGCGGTGACAAGGGCGTGCTCCCCTTCGCGGGTTGCCTGCAAAAATCCGCCCGGTGGCACCGCAACATCGACACCCTGAAACCTGACAACAGGTATACGTCGGGCCGCGACAGGCTCATCGGGTTCATCACCAGTTTTCCAGCTCAGACGCGCAAGGTCATTGTCATCGGCAAACTCGGCCAGATCCTGACGCATATCAAGATCCGGGTCCTTGGCCGCATGAACGACAACATCCAGCCCGTTATCGGCCAGTGTGACGAAGACTTCCTTGATATCACGCGCATGATCGGGCGGGCAGGCCTCAAGGAACGTTACAAACGCCGCACGAAAGGCCATCAACTCAGGACGTAAAACGGCACAATCTGGAACATTCAAGACCGTGTGGCTAAATCGGCCATGGAAACCAACATGCACCCCGGTTGCACCGACATGCACAGAAAATCCTGCGCGCCGGCGGCTTTGTGCCGGGGAAACTTCGACGGGTGCGACAAGCCGTTCGGCATCATCGGCGTCAAGACCGGCACGCTGAACCGCGACCTTGGCTTTTTGACGTTTCCAGTCGCGATACTGGTCGTCATCCATATGCTGAAGCGCACAGCCGCCGCATTCCTTGAAATGCGAACACCGTGGCTCATTGAAAAGTGCCGTGCGCGCGATTTCCGCGACCACTTCGGCGCCATATCCATCACCGCGTTTCGACCGCAACGCCACACGAACTTCGTCGCCGGGCAAAACGCAATCGACATACACCAGAACTGATCTGCCGTCTGGTGCGCTGACATGCGCAATGCCGTCGCCGCGTGCGCCAACTTGTTCAATCGTGACCGGGGCTTCAAATCCGATCAATGGATCGCGCCGGGCTGATTGACGTTTGCGTCCGCCGCGTGCACGGGGGTTGCGCTGATGATGTTTCATAAACTCTCTCTCGGAGGTGATCTTCGCCACTTTTGGTCAGGAAATAATCTCGACGGGATCCTGACGCACGCCTGAGATACACCAGATGGGCCGCTCAGAACAGGGCCGTCTGGTTAAATATACGTCCCGATTTGCATGACACCCCTGACAAATCGCCCTGCGCGTAACCTTTGATCTAAAAATTAATGCGCAATTGAACGCGACCAACCCCTTAAAATCGTGTAAGAATACCCCCATAAAACACATGTAAGTGCTTAACGCAGGGTAGAACGCTGATCATTGAATTTACAACAATGACCCGCACAACAGCGTAAAACCTTCGTCGTTTGCGCAACGTCGCAAAGATACAGAACACCTTAAATGCTCTAACGAATATTGCGCATTTGACATATTCAGGGCGGGGGGCGCCTGAATGAGATGTCGTTCTTGGGGAAGACATGGAAACTGAAAACAGACAGACGACCGAAGAAAAAGCCGCGACACAACAATCGCGCGTCAAAAGGCACGCACTGTTGGCGGCATTTCTGACCGCCGTTTTCTTCGCATCAGCAACATTCTTCTTCTGGACAGCCGCAATCGAAAACCGTCGGGCGATTTTGGCATCTGCCGCAAATATCACCGCCACCGCGATTGCCCAGCAGGTCAAACAGATTGTCGAGGCCAATCTTGGTGTTCTGGAAAGTTTTGCCGACATTTGGCAAGACGGCCCACCCGAGGACGAACGCGCCTATCTTTCGGTTGCAACCCCGTTACAGGCCCGTTTCAGTGCCCTTCAGGCAATTAACTGGATTTCGCCAAATTACATCATTCTGTACGTCGCCCCGATCAAGGGCAACGTTCCGGCCATGGGCGCTGATTTAAAACGCCACCCTGTCGCGGGACCGGTTTTGGACATCGCACTTGATCAACGGCGCACCCAAATCACGCCAACACTTGAACTTCTTCAAGGTGGACGCGGATTTGCCGCCTATAGCCCGGTTCTGGGACGCGATGGACAAATCATCGGCGTCATCAACGGGGCCTTTCGCATTCGATCCATGCTCGCATCTGTCATCAATACCGAACAGGTCAATGATTACACTGTCCGCGTGCGTGAAAATGATACCGTATTATTTGAAATCCGCGGCGAAGGTGATGACGAAACCCTTCAACATACCGCCGCAGCCGACATTGTCGGTCGCCAATGGCATATCGACGTCATTGCCGATCCGAAACTGGCAAGTGCTGGCACGACAAACCCGCAGCTGATTTTGATCCTGGGGGTTCTTGCCACCATCCTGTTTACGATTGCGATCTTTGTTCTGGCAAACCGCCAACAGGCCGCAGCGCGCCGAACCATGCATCACATCAATGCCGGTGATGACATTAATGATCTGGCGTTGTCGATTACCAAGCTTGATGGTCATTTGAAATCGATGTCGCCGGAAACGGCTGATTTCTTTGACCTGCGTGAAGAAGATTACGGCTTCATCCGGTTCTACAATCTGGCGCCCGAATTCCAGTCAGACGGCAGTTCATCGCGCAGATCGCAAGAAAAAATGCTCCTTGCCATCAACCGTGGCGACGATGAAGTGCGCCGCGAATGGATTGTGCGCAGTTCCGAAGGCGTTCACGTCGTCTGTAATCTGGCGATGAAACCATCAACGGCCAATCCTGATTGTGTTGACATCACCCTGCACCACAACCCGGCGGCAAATGCGTCGGTCAACCGTCTGCGGTATCTTGCAACACATGACCCGCTGACCGGGCTTCCCAATCATGCCCTGTTTGATGACCGACTTAATCAGGCGGTTGCGCATGCAAAACGCTATGAAAAGCTGTTGTCTGTGCTGGTGGTCGATATCGACAATTTCCGCGCCGTCAATGACCGGTTTGGTGCGGATGTCGGTGATGAAACATTGCGAACCATATCGGGCCGCTTGCGCGCCACTGTGCGCGAAAAAGACAGCTGTGCGCGGTTCTCGGGCGACATGTTTGCCATCATCGCCACCGACCTTTCCGAGGCCGAAGGTGCCGCCCTCGTCGCCGAACGCGTTGTTGAAGCCATATCCCAACCCATCCAAACCGGCGGGAACGAGGAAATCCGGCTGCATGTCAGTGTCGGTGTTGCGCTTTATCCCAATGATGCCCGCGCACCGTCCCAATTGCTCGCCAATGCAGATGCGGCCATGTACCGTGCGCAAAAATCAGCCGAATCGTCTTATTGCTTCTTTGTCGAGACGATGAACAATGTAATGCACGCGCGCCTGTCGATGGAAACGCAGCTACGCCGGGCGGTTGATGAAAAACGCTTTGTTCTGGAATATCAACCGCGCTATCGCACATCAGATCAAAACCTGACCGGGTTTGAAGCCCTGCTGCGCTGGATCGATGATAGTGGCAAGCGTCGCCTGCCGCCTGATTTCATCGCGGTTGCTGACCGTACCGGGCTTTTGTCGCCACTGGGTCACTGGATCATTGAAACCGTTTGCAAACAGATCGCCGAATGGCGCGATGCCGGTTATGCGCCGGTTCCGATTGCGCTGAATGTGTCCAGCCGTCAATTCATTCAGGCCGACCTGATCAAAAACATCCTCGACCTGACAGCCGAATACGAAATTGATCCGGGCATCATCGAAGTTGAGGTATCCGAAGACATCGCCATGCGCGATCCCGAACGCGCCCTTGGACAGTTCTATCGCTTTGCCGAGGCCGGGATTGGCTTGACCCTTGATCACTTTGCCGCGGGCAATACATCCCTTCGGTATCTCAAACGGTTCCCGATCCAGCGTATCAAACTGTCAAAATCGCTGTTTGACTTCGCACTCGATGAGCAACCTGAAAACAGCATTTTGCAACCCGCAATCCGGCTGTGCAAAAGCCTGAACCGTAAGGTTGTCGCCGTCGGCGTCGAAACCGAAGAACAACTGGCCATGCTGAAATCAGCCGACTGTGACGAGATCCAGGGTTTCCTGTTGTCCCGGCCGGTAGATGCCTCAAAAACCACTGGCCTTCTGCCCCGGTTAAGCAACGCCGATCCGTCGCCAACCGCCAAAAGCTGATTTTCAAACACAGAAACCACCATAAAAAACACCTGTCGGCATCCGCCTGACAGGTGTTTTTTGGTTCGGGATGGATTTTCTAAAGGAGGAACAGGGCTGCCAAACCAAGGAAGGCAAAGAACCCAACCACATCGGTAATCGTGGTTAGAAAGACCGATGAGGATACCGCCGGGTCAATCCCGGCACGTTCCAGACCAAGCGGGATCAAGGCACCAAACAAACCGGCAAACAGCAGGTTAATGATCATGGCAACGCCAATGACCGACCCCAGCAAGCCATCTTCAAACCAGAACCACGTCACCCCGCCGGCCAGAAAAGCAAACGCCAAGCCGTTAAGGCCACACACCGCGACTTCCTTGCGGATCACACGCCATGCGTTGGTACTTGTAAGCTCACGCGTGGCAATCGCGCGCACGGCGACCGTAAGGGTCTGTGTGCCTGCATTCCCGCCCATTGAGGCCACGATTGGCATCAGAACCGCAAGCGCAACCAGTCTTTCGATCGTATTTTCAAACGCACTAATGACCATGGACGCCATGATCGCCGTGCCCAGATTGATCAAAAGCCACGTGAACCGCGACCGGGTGGTATCAAGGATCGCACTCGAAAGATCATCTTCCTCGCCAACACCGGCAAGGCGCATCATGTCTTCTTCATATTCTTCATCAATAACGTCAACCACGTCATCGACCGTGATCACACCGACAAGACGCCCGCTGTCATCGACAACCGGTGCAGAAATAAGGTCACGTTGACGGAACAGATGGGCGACGTTTTCCTGTTCTTCGGTCACAACGACCGTGCGCATTTCATCTGATTCCATCACATCGCGCACCAGAACCGGACGGTTGGTGCGGATCACGCGTGATAACGGCACAATCCCGACCGGGCTATAGCGCGGATCAACAATGATGATGTCGTAAAAATCTTCCGGCAGGTTCTTTGCCGAGCGCAGGAAATCAATCGTTTGCCCAACCGACCAATAATCGGGGATCGCCACCAGCTCGCGCTGCATGATACGACCGGCGGTATATTCCGGATACGACAGCGCCTCTTCGACACGCGCGCGTTCAATATCAGAAAGCGCGCCAAGAAGTTCGCGTTGCTCTTCCTTATCGAAATCCTCAATGACTTCGACCACGTCATCGGAATCAAGTTCCGAAATCGCCTCGGCAACAACATCCGTGCCAAGACGGCTGATGACCTCTTCACGCAGTTCGTCATCAAGTTCGGTCAGAAGTTCCGGATCAAAGTCCGGCCGGATCAGATCAACAAGCTGTTCACGCTGATTGCTGCTTGCCCACCCCAAAAGGTCGGCAATATCGGCAAAGTGAAGTTCGGAAATAAGTTCGGACGCGCGCGAGTGATCATCTTCGCCAAGCGCATCAAGGACTTCACGCCCATATTCAGGTGTCAGATCAACATAGTCGTCGCTGCTGGATGTGCTATCCGCAGGACGGTCGAGTTCTTCGACGTCACTTGTCATCTGCCCCTCCTGATGTGCGTGCTGGTTTTACGTCCTGCAACCTGATTGGGTTCAGACCCTTAAAAATGCCGTGCCGGGGATCGATTGATCGATCTCCCGACACGGCTGTTTCTGCGCTATCACATGGCCCCGGTCAAGGGGCACAATTGCAGATAGATTTTATGCGCCTTCCTGACTGCGGGTAACCGCATCAACCACGGCAATGGCTGTCATGTTGACAATGCCACGCACCGTAATCGACGGGCTCACCACGTGGGCGGATTTCGCCGCACCGACCAAGATCGGCCCCACCGGCAAACCATCACCCAACATTTTGACCATGTTGTAGGAAATGTTGGCCGCATCAAGCGTCGGCATCACCAGAAGGTTGGCCGATCCCTTAAGCATCGAATGGGGGAAAATGCGATCACGGATCGGCTGCGAAATCGCCGCGTCCGCATGCATTTCACCTTCGATCTCAAGATCAGGTGCTTGCGTTCGGATCAGTTGCAACGCATCGCGCATTTTGCAGGCGGATTTATTTTCGTGACTGCCAAAGTTGGAATGCGAAATCAACGCTGCCTTGGGCGTAATCCCGAACCGTTTGACCACATCGGCGGCCATAATCGCGGTTTCCGCGACATGTTCAGGGGTCGGATCAACCGACACATACGTATCTGTCAGGAAGAACGTCCCCTGCTTCATGATCATCATGTTGACCGTGGAAAAATCGGTCACACCTTTGCGCAAACCCACAAGGTTGCGGACATAGCGCAGATGACGCAGGAAACCGCCCTGACAGCCACACAGCATCGCATCAACTTCGCCACGGCGCAGCATCAGGGATGCAATCACGGTTGGACGTGTCCGGACAATCGCACGGGCATATTCCGGGTTGATCCCGCGACGGCCCATGATGTTGTGGAAGTCCTGCCAATCCTGTTCGAAATGCGCATTATCGTCCGGATCGTGAATTTCGATCTGCTCATCTGGCACGATGCGCAGGCCAAGCTCGGTAATCCGTTCAAGAATGACACTACGACGCCCAATAAGCACCGGATGACAAATGCCGTCATCCACCAGAACCTGACAGGCCTGAAGCACACGGCGCGATTCGCCCTCGGGATAGACGACGCGTTTTTTATGCGCACGCGCCATATCAAAGACCGGCTTCATCACCAGACCGGACCGGAAGACAAAGCCTTCAAGCTGCTGACGATAGGCATCAAAATCTTTGATCGGGCGTTTGGCAACGCCACTGTCCATCGCTGCCTTGGCAACGCGCGGCGGAATTTCGATCATCAAACGCGGATCAAACGGTTTGGGGATCAAATATTCCGGCCCGAATTTAAGTTCCATGCCGCCATAGGCGGTTGCAACCACGTCCGATACCTCGGCCTTTGCCAAATCGGCAATGGCATGCACCGCGGCAATCTTCATTTCCTCGTTGATCTCGGTCGCACCAACATCAAGTGCCCCACGGAACAGGAACGGGAAACACAGAACGTTATTCACCTGATTGGGATAATCGGTACGTCCGGTGGCCATCACCGCATCGGGGCGGATTTCCTTGACCAGTTCAGGCGAAACTTCCGGGGTCGGGTTTGCCAACGCCATGATAATCGGGCCTTCGCCCATCTTGCGAAGCTCTTCCTCGCCCATGACGTTTGGTGCCGAAAGACCAAGGAAAATATCAGCCCCTTCGATCACATCGCTTAGCGTACGGGCATTGGTTTCAATGGCATATTCGTCTTTCCACGGGTCCATTTCATCTTTACGGCCCTTGTACACCACACCAAAACGGTCGGTGACCGTGATGTTGTGTTTGGGCAGCCCCATGGACACCAGCAAGTTCAAACACGCCAAGGCGGCCGCACCGGCACCCGACGTCACAAGGCGGACCTTGTTGATATCCTTGCCCGTGACACGCAAACCATTAAGGACGGCTGCGGCAACGCAAATTGCCGTGCCATGCTGATCATCATGGAAAATCGGGATGTTGCAGCGTTCGCGCAGGGCTTTCTCAATGATGAAGCATTCCGGCGCCTTAATGTCTTCGAGGTTAACCCCCCCGAAAGTCGGCTCCAGTGCGGCCACAATATCGATGAATTTCTGCGGGTCGGTCTCGTCAACTTCAAGGTCAAAGACGTCAATATTGGCGAACTTCTTAAACAGAACCGCCTTGCCTTCCATGACCGGTTTGGACGCCAGCGGACCAATCGGCCCAAGACCAAGCACCGCCGTCCCGTTGGAAATCACGCCAACCAGATTGGCACGCGCGGTATATTCCGCTGCGGTTTCCGGGTCTTTGACGATTTCCTCACAGGCGAATGCCACCCCCGGCGAATAGGCCAGCGCAAGATCGCGCTGGTTCGCAAGGGTCGTGGTTGCTGTTACGGACAATTTCCCCGGGGTGGGATACCGGTGATAGTCCAAAGCTGCTTCGCGCAGCTTGTCATTTCGATTTGCCATCATAATACCTTTTAATCTCAGGTATTTACATTAATTAACCATCAAGTGGTTAAATCCTGATAATTCATTTTAGTGGGATATACAGACTAAAGCAGTTTCCCGTACGTTTGAAGCATTCAGTGTGTCGTTCCGCCAAAGGGCAGCATTGCGTAATTTTCAACGCGGCACTGCACAATAAATCAATCACTTGCACCGGCACGGCCCTCTGACAAACATCCTGTCTGATCCATGCTGTTTCAAACGCATTGTAGGGCATATATCGGCAGGAACCAAAAACGAAAAAACCCGCCATTTCTGGCGGGGTCTTTTTCATGATATCTTATCGCCTGAGCCAAGGGCCAGAATCAAAAAAGCCCCCTCTTAAAAAGAGGAGGCGTTTTTGGTGCGGTCGAGAAGACTCGAACTTCCACGGGGGTTAGCCCACAGCGACCTCAACGCTGCGCGTCTACCAATTCCGCCACGACCGCATATGTCGTAACAACAAGGCTACTGAGGTAAGTTTGTAGGCTTGCCTTGCTGCGAAAAGGGAGATAGCAAATTGATTACCCCTGATCAAGGGCTCATTTCACTTATTTGACAGGAAAAATGCAAAGCATCGCCCCAACCGCGCAAATCCCCGACTGGCGCACCGCCTCCGGGTTGGTTTCATACCCCGAAGCACTGGCAGAAATGGAAGCCCGCGCTGACGCCATACATGAGGGAAAAGCAAGGGAACTCATATGGTTTTTAGAACACCCCCCGCTTTATACATCGGGAACCAGCGCGCATATCGAGGACCTTGTCGATCCGGATCGCTTTCCTGTTTATAACGCCGGACGTGGCGGACAATATACCTATCATGGACCGGGCCAACGCATCGCGTACCTGATGCTGGACCTTAAAACACGCGGTCGCGACGTGCGCGCCTATGTTCATAACCTTGAAGAATGGGTGATTCGCACCCTCTCCCTGCTCGGTGTAACCGGCGAACGCCGCGATGGACGTGTTGGCATCTGGGTGGTCCGCGATGACGGCCGCGAAGACAAGATTTCCGCCATCGGGGTGCGGGTGCGTCGCTGGGTGACCTTTCATGGCATCGCGATTAACGTATCACCCGACCTGTCGCATTTTGGCGGCATTGTTCCCTGTGGCATTGCCGACCACGGCGTCACAAGTTTGGCTGACCTTGGCGTCGATATTTCTATGGAAGAACTCGACCGCCTGTTAAAACAAACCTTTACGGAAATCTTTCCCGGAACATCTGCATGAGTGACAGGTCGCAATCGGCCCCAGATAAAGCCGCTGCCAAAAGCCCCGCCAAAGGCCATAAAATGCCTGGAAGTGTTGCTGACGGCGGAATGGCGGACGCCGAACGCGACATTCTGGCCGAGCTCGACAAGGCCCTTGGCGAACATGTTGCCTTGCTGCTGCGCTGGAACAGGATACTGGTGCTGCCCGATTCTCCGTTGCCATCGGACGTCGATGGCAATGACCATGACCATGACCATGACGCGACCCATCACCATGATTGCGATTTCGGGGCATGGTATGCGATCAATCGCCATAACCGGTTGATTGACCAGCCTGCAATGCATGCACTGGCAACAACGCATCAGCAACTTCACGAGTCGGCCAAACGCCTTATCGAAGGACGTGAGCTTGACGGCGAAGTCGATCCGGCTGAATTCGATATGATGGCCTTACGGGCCGAATCCTTTTTTTCCCAGCTGCGCCGCCTTGAACGCGCCTTTAGAACCGCCCGGTCCGATGTCGATCCGCTCACGGGCACCTATAACCGGCAAACCATGCTGGGCGACTTAAACGCCGAACGCGAACGCGCAATCCGTACCGGCGTACCAACCGCCATCGCCTTGGTTGACCTTGATCACTTCAAGGCCGTTAATGACACCCACGGCCATCAGACCGGTGACATGGTCCTGCAATCGATTGCCGGCATCCTGCAATCGCATGTACGCCCGTTTGATAAGGTTTACCGTTATGGCGGTGAAGAATTCCTGATCTGCCTGCCCAACGCCGACATGACACAATGTGCCCGCGTGCTTGAACGGTTGCGCCGCGTGGTCGAGGCATCCCCCGTCCCCATCACCGAGACAACCACCTTGCCGGTAACCGCATCGATTGGCGCAGCCCCGATGACCAAGGGGCGCAGCGTCGAACAAATCATCGAAAAGGCCGATCAGGCGCTTTATGCCGCCAAGCAAGGCGGCCGCAACCGGGTCCGCGTCTGGCGTAATCCGGACGATAAAAAACCCGCAAAAAAGCACAAAAAATAGCGCATCGGCTCGCACCTTCCCGACAAAGCCGCAACGATACGCGCCGTAAACTTCAACCGGCAAAGCAACGCTTGATAGGATGTGTCACATTCTGATCAAACCGGCGTCGTCAGGTTGATGCCGATAAATTGATCAAAAATATCAAAAACCTTTCGGCACGCGGGCAACGCAAAACCACACGCTTTTTCAGTTTATTAGCCGTTTGATGGGCCAAAACCACACAGCAAGATAAAAATTTCAACCAAAGCGCAATCTTGTCTTCACAAGTTAGAAACATATCTGCAAACTATAATAATAAAAAGCAGCAGGGCTTTGCCCACCACAGAATAGCTGCACGCTTGGGAGGGAATTCGTTTCGATCTGAACGGAGGCCCATGAATGACAAGTTCTATGAATTTTGCGCCTGGCGACCCTGCCTTGATGCTGACGGTTCTGCGCAGTGCCGGGGAAAACCTTGATCGCAGTATGCTTTTGGGGCGTGTTTTGTCCCTTTTCTGTACTGACGATGATGGTAATCAGGTTGCCATTGAAGACAACGCTGACCTGCAGCGTCGCATCGAAAATGCGGTTACCCATCTTGAAATGGCGGGTCTGATTTGCCAGACAGCCGGGGCGGAACTTTCCATCACCTCACTTGGCACGGCCATGATGATGGCTTATCCGCTTGGTATTGATGACGGCGTTTTGTGCTCTCTACCTGCTTTCCGCAACCAGATGTATGAAACCAACGCACCGGTGGTCCGCCAGCGCTATCTGCCAAATTCGGCCCTTGGCTCTGGATTTTCCGCTGGGCTCGATGCGCATCGACTGACTGAAAACCCTTATCCATCAGACTCCCGCGACCATGAAGACTGGCTTATGGGCTGGGATGAGGCCCTTGATCAAAGCAAACGCGAAGCAGAAACGCTTCTGAACTAGCGCCGCGTTTTGATCTTGGAATGTAAAAAGAAGACATGTGACCACTACCGACTTGCGTGGGAATATGTGTGCTGCGTTAAGCTACATTAATCCCGCATCGCATCATCGGTAGTGTGATTTGAATTCCCGGCAACACCCGCCGGTATGGCCGCCAAGCATCTGCTTTTGATCGGCCTGCTTCCTGTCCGCGTGATCTCGCTGCTGGCATCAAATACCTGTCACAGCGCATCAGATCCGGGCAAAGATACCCTTCCCTTTATGCACAGCGACAGCCTCCTCAAAACCCGACGACAGAACACGTCCGTCATAGCGTTTTGAGAAACGGCATCATATTCGGCGCCCCTATTGGCGGTCGGGGATATTGGGTGAGAATATTGAAATGACGTTGGTTTGGTCATCTTTGACAAGGGCGGCATCGCCGTCCTTGGTTTCAGGACCATCCGAAACCTCCGGTCCGCAATTCAGTCCGGAATTGATCTGATCGGCATGTACGCCAGCATCGGAAACCGGCTCAGACGCATCCGCCATCAAACGATGCCCATCAAGGTGTCTGTCTGCCTTTTGATGTTCGGCATCCGTCAATCGGCGTTCTTGGCGTGACCGTCCATGCAAGGCACGATTGGCATCGGCCTTTTTGGCCTTCTGATCGCGTTGCTTGCGTTTGCGTTCCTGCCGCAGATTAACGAGGTCGCCCATAGCACCTTGCTTGTTGTCCGTCACACATCATTCGGCCACACCAACAGTTGGCATGATCAGACTATAATGTGTTTGCACAAGCCCCAAAAAACAAGCGGGCACCTCGAAATATCGAGGCACCCGCCATAGCCGTTCTTAAAATCCGTTCTGTCTGCCGACTTAGCGCACGAAGACGTGGACCTCATTGGCAGAAACAGATGCGCTGGTCGCATCAGAAGCACGCACGCGCGAACCTGGCATGCCCATATCGGCCAACGACCGAAGAACTGCCTGCGCGTTGCGCTTGGATTTATTGGAGTTCAGCGCAACCTGTGCCGGGGTGCCCCGGTTCGGTGTCACCGCAACAACATCAAAGCTTGCCTGCGGGCGACGCTCCAGAACGCGGTTAACCGCGTTATAAAGGGCCTGCTCGTATTTCACGCTGGCACTATCAAACCGGATCACCACAAGCGGGCGGTCACTGGTTGATGCCATGCGCTGGCTGCTGGGCGCTGGTGCGGCCTGCGACTGGAAGACACGCTTGGAAAGTGAGTCCCCGAAAATCTCGCCATTCTTAACAGCCAGCGCAAGCGCGTTAAGGTTCGCCCGCTCCGTACTGACATAAGACGTCTGGCGCGAAAGGCTTTCGCTGATTTCGTTCAGAAGACGGTCAATCAGCACCGTGGTGCGGTTGGTTTCGTCTTCAAGCAGTGCCAACTGACGATGGTCTTCGTCAACAGCACCGGAAACCTGATAGGCCGAGCGAACGGACTCAAGCAAGAAGGTCGACAGGGTCGAATCTGCTGCAACCTTGTTGGCCAATGAGTTCAACGCGGCGATATCGTCGTTCACACGGTCAAGTTCAGACTGTGCGGTGTTCCACTGCTGGACCAGAACCGGGTTACCCGGCGTGGTGCCAACTTGCAAGCGCGCACTGATCGCCGCCACAGTGCCATGATAGGCCTGCGAATGCGATACGGTCTGTCCGCGCAACTGCTGTAATTCATTATTGTGTTGGTTCAGAGCCGACTTAAGACGGTTCAGCTCCTGCTGCATGTTTTCGACCCGCGAACCAACAAAGGTTCCGGTCTGTGACACACCGGTTAACGGCTGCGTGCTTTGCGCCGCATCGTAACTGGTTGCGGCATCACTCCCCATCGGTTCAGAAGCAGCGACAGCGGAATTTTCCGTATCGGAGTCTGATCCGGCAAGTGTCGGCCAAAGGGCCTCAGAAGAAAAAGAACATCCCCCCAGCATCAGGGCGGCGCCAATCAAGGCAAGGTAGGTTTTACGAACGGCCATTTCGATCTATTACCTAAGTAGAAATATGCGAATCTCCCTGGGCCCGCTTTTTATGAGAAGAAACAAGCCCCTGTTCCCCCGGGATTGAATGCATCTTAGTCTACGACCACTTGTGGAACAAGACGCATTTGCCCCTTTTTTGCCGAGTCCTCTCCATAATGCCGACAAACGGGACAAAGCCGGGCAAAACAACGCCCTAGCAAGGCGGAAAATGGCCCTCACGGGAAAAATACGGTTTTTTGAAATTTACTGCTTGCAATGACCCGCTCGTTTGCATAAGTTCCGCTCCGCCGACGGGGAGTTCGTACAGAGCAAACCGGCGGAAACGCTAGACAAAGCGCCCGTAGCTCAGCTGGATAGAGTATCTGACTACGAATCAGAGGGCCGGAGGTTCGAATCCTTCCGGGCGCACCATCGGAAGGCTCGACGTTCACGCGTCGAGCCTTCGCCATTTAGCGTAGAACATAAAATGCGCCCGTAGCTCAGCTGGATAGAGTATCTGACTACGAATCAGAGGGCCGGAGGTTCGAATCCTTCCGGGCGCACCATTGAAAGGCTCGACGTTCCCGCGTCGGGCCTTTGTCATTTGCCCTGATCAGTCTTGCGCACACCTTCTCCAAACCCCCTGACTTTCCCCGCGAAAATGTGACCCATATCACTGCGCTGCCCGCAAAAAGGGCCTCAAAGCACGACTTTGCCCATATCGGTCTTGCCGTTTGCCGCCCCCTAAACATATCGAGCATTGGGCAAAGTAAAAAAATGCAGGAGATGTTCATGGATATCGGAAAACTTCTAAGCGATGTTTTGGGAAACTCGGGTGGCGGGCGTTCGACAATGTCCGGAAAACTGGGCGGTATCGCAGACAGCCTCGCCAACAAAGGTGGCAACACCAGCGGCGACACTGGCGGTAAATCTGGCGGCTTGGCCAACATGGTTGGGAATAGCCTGGGCAGTGGCGTTGGTGGCGGATTGGTGGGGGGTGCGATCAGCGGCGGCTTGATGTCGGCCGTCCTGGGCTCCAAGAAAGGCCGCAAAATGGGCGGTAAAGTGCTGGCCTATGGCGGCACAGCCCTTGTTGCCGGTCTGGCTTACAAGGCATGGCGCGATTACAAAAACAATGCATCGCCCAAGGATCACAGTCAGGATAGCGACCTTGACCATGTCCCGGCCGACAGCGGTTTTTCCCCGGAACTCGAACGCAGCCGCGACAACGCCGATTTTCGCCTGACCTTGATCCGCGCAATGATCGCAGCAGCCAAATCCGACGGACATATTGATCAGACGGAACATAAACGCATCGCCAAACAGATTGAGGCCCTTAACCTCGGCCCAAACGAAAAAGCATTCCTGTTTGATGCTTTTTCCGCTGATTCCGACCCGATGCAGACCGCCAAGCTGGCACGTACTCAGGAACAGGCCGCAGAAATCTATCTTGCGTCCTGTCTGGCAATCGACCCGGATGATCCAGAGGAAGAACGCTATCTTGAACGCCTTGGTGACTGCCTCGACCTTGCAATGGATTTACGCCGGCACCTTGATCATCAGGCCATCAGCGTCCGTCAGAATATGCTTGAAACCACCCCGGTCAGCTAAGCCCTTTTGCTTTAAAGCAGCCCAACCCGTAATGACCCAACCCGGAAGCATTCCAACGCTTTGAACCTTTTCTGACATGCCCAAGGCACTCAAACCGATTACGTGCATCATCGTAAAAAAAAGCAGCCCCGCACGAACACGTGCGGGGCTGCGCTGCTTAAATGGCCTGCGACTTACATGCCCGGCATGATCACGGTATCAATGACGTGGATCACACCGTTATCGGCCTCAATATCGGCCGAGGTAACAGTTGCACCGTCAACCATCACGCCGTTCATGGCATTCACATCAATCGTGTCGCCCTGAACGCTTTTGACCATCATTTCCTTGCCCGCGATATCGCCTGACATCACTTTGCCCGGCACAACGTGGTAGGTCAGAACGGCCACAAGCTTGTCTTTGTTCTCCGGCTTGAGCAGATCCTCAACCGTACCGGCGGGCAATTTGGCAAAGGCTTCATCGGTCGGTGCAAATACCGTGAACGGGCCTTCACCCTTTAAGGTATCGACCAGACCTGCGGCCTTCACTGCGGCAACCAGTGTCGTGAACGACCCGGCAGATACCGCCGTGTCGACAATATCGGCGGCCTTGGCCGACATTGCGCCAAAGGTCAAAGTCGCACCGGCAACAACTGCAAGAACGGTTTTTTTGAACGCACGCATCTCTCAAACTCCTGTAAGTTTGTTATGTTGAACATTGCTGTTCGAAATTACGCTGTCGGGATGCTTACGGGGCCGTCATGACGATCAGTTCATTCATATGATTGTGATCATCTGCTAGTAATCCGTTTGTGCCATCGGCACGTATCTGCGGCCTTGCGATCGCGGGTATAATTATCACTGCATGTCGGGCGACTGCGATGATATGCTCAAGCTTCGCCACTGCCCAAGCGACCTTGAATATGACGGAGATTCTCAAATGAATGCCAATGCGCGGATCACCATTTCCTGCAATGACCGGGTCGGTCTTGTGTCCGACATCTCTGGCCGTATTTTTGACATCGGCGCCAATTTGGGACCGACATATTTTGCCCTTGAGGATGGCACAGCAAAATTCGAAACCAGCTGTGAGTTGCCTGACGACTGCCCGGTAAGCGAATGCGCAACCGCACTGAACGCGCTGTCACTGGAAAATGCGGATATCAAGGTGGAAGAAATCGTTGCCATCCCGGCGCTCACCACAGCGCCCGGCGCGACCCACATGATCGAATGTTCCGGCATTGATCAGCCCGGCCTAATCGCGCGTCTGTCGGAAATCTTTATCGAATACAACGCCAACATCGTGCGCCTCGCCGCCTCAAGCACCGATGAAAAGGACGCCCGGATTTACACCACACGCTTTGCCGTTACCATCGCGCCAGAACGGGCCAGCAACTGTCTGGCAACGCTTGCAAATACAGCCGGATCGATGCGGCTGGTGTTTAAGTTTGACGAGCTTTAAGGGGCACGCCCCGGCTCAGCCAAGAATATCGTCATCTGCAAAGTCGAAATTGCTGCTGTCCAAATCGGATTTTTCAACACCATCAAGCACCACACCATATGTGTGGCCGCGACCGTTGCTAAAATCGATATAGACTCCTTCGTCGGTCTGCTGGGCATGCGCCAGCACGTCACTAATATCGTGAATGCCGCTTTTGTCCTGAAACTCGGAACCAAGTGCGATACGGTCGCCATAGCGCCCCGCCTGAAAATCCCCTATCCGGTCGCGCTCAGGCCCGTCTTCGTATTCACTCCAGACGAATGTATTGGCCCCGCCGCCATCGTGGCGTCCTTCGGTTCCGCCCAGAAGATAATCATTCCCGTCACCACCCTCGATGGTATCCGCGCCATAAGCCCCGATCAGAAAGTCATGTCCGCCACCGCCAGAAATAACATCATCGCCAAACCCGCCATACAGTTCGTTGCGGTCCTGATTTCCGATCAGGAAGTCGTCTTCTGCCGATCCGATGATGTGGGTGAAATTGGAAATGACATCCCCTTGCGCATCCCCACCAGACACAACGCCGGTCTTAATATTGGCATAAACACCCTCTGAACCCGTGCTCAGTGTCTTTTGATACACCAGCCAGTTTTCGCCCTCTCCGCCATCAAGGACATCCGCACCGACACCGCCTTCGATCCGGTCGTCACCCGCCCCACCCAGCAAAATGTCATTCCCGGCACCGCCGTTAAGCAAATCCTTTCCGTCACCGCCAAGGATGGTATCGTCACTGATGGTGACACTTACCGGGGCGGGCCCGTAGTAGCCGTCACCGGCCAGTTGATCATTGCCATCGCCACCAATGATCAAATCATCACCGGCATAGCCATCAATATCGTTGTCCGTGTCGCTGCCAATCAAAACGTCTTCGAAAGACGATCCATAGACATCTTCAATGCTTGAAAACACGTCTCCGTCCGCCTCAGCACCACTGACTTGCGACGTCGCAAGATTGACGTAAACCCCCGAAGACGCGTCGCGATAGTCGATCCGGTCCTGCCCGTCACCGCCGATCATAACGTCCCGGCCCGGCCCGCCATTGAAATAATCATTCCCGCTAGTACCCAGCATCGTGTCATTCCCGGCATCCCCGTGCAGCGCACCACCGTCACCGCGCGCCTCAAGCAGGTCATCCCCGTCCCCGCCATGCAGGTAAACGTCATTATAAAGGCCACTTGCCCCCACCAGATGATCGTCATGGTTTGAGCCATGAACGGTAAGGCCACGCACAGTTAAAAATACGTCGCCGTTGGCATCCCCGCCGTCAAATAGGCCGGCATCGAAATCAAGATGTACAGCTTCGGGCGAATGCGCATATGTCACCGCCCCCGACGTCAGATCAAACTGATCAGCACCAGCCCCGCCTTCCACCAGTTTCCAATGACCGCTAAACGCGTCGTCATATCTGGTTCCCGTGATGCTGATGTTCGCAAAATCGGCCTGAACATCGCTCCGGTCAATATCACCCGCACCGTCACGAACATAGGTTGTGCCATCCCGATACAGATATGCGCGTTCAATCGCCACATCAGAATCAGCGTAATCAAGCGTCACATCCTGCCAGTCTTCGGTCAGAACAAACGTATCCGATCCCGGCCCACCGATCAGGGTATCGCCAATACCAACCGCCTCAAGGCGATCATCCCCCGCAAACCCGTATATCTGGTCAACATCGGCAGTCCCGATCAGGCTGTCATTCGCATCTGTTCCGATGATCTTGGCCATGGCGTCCTCCACTGGGTTGATCGGGCTTAACACCGCACAGATTACAGATCGTCAATCGGCGGCAGGCCATCATCGTCATCATCAAAAACGACGTGCCCGGGTGTCAGTTCATCAAGCGTGACCCCGTCAATCTGCACGCCATATCCATAGTGACGGCCATCGGCGAAATCGACATACACACCTGTGTCGTTTTCACTGGCGTGATCCAGAAAATCATCGAAACTTTCAATCCCGCTTTTTTCCTGAAACGTTTTGCCAAAGACAAACCGGTCGCCCTGCTCACCGGTGTCAAAATCAGTAATGCGATCACGCTCGGCGCCGCCTTCAAAAACCGTCCATAAAAATGTATCTGATCCGGGCGCTCCATAGGCATCCCGACCATCGCCGGTCAGAAGATCATTGCCATCCCCGCCTTCAAGGGTGTCATTGCCGCCACCGCCCGTCAGGACATCGTGAAAATCACCACCCCGCACATGATCGTCGCCGTAAAATCCGTCCAGATGGTTGCGCCCGTCATCGCCGACAATCACATCGGCGACACCCGAACCACGCACATTTTCAAACCCGTCAAACACATCTCCATCGGCGGTGCCACCCGATGCGGTCCCGGTCGCAAGGTTAATCGCCACCCCTTCGGTGCCGTTATCATTGTAATCAAGGGTATCCACCCCGGCCCCACCCGACAGGATGTCACCATCGGCCCCACCGGCAAGGCGATCATTCCCATCACCGCCAATCAGAATGTCATTGCCGTCCCGCCCGGTCAGGGTGTCATTGCCATCGCCGCCCAAAACGGTGTCATCACCGGACGTATCGCCAAGATAATCGCCATACAGAAAATCATCCCCGTCACCGCCGATAAGGAGGTCACTGCCGCCCCGCCCCCAAAGAACATCGCTTTGATCACTGCCAATCAGGGTATCGTCAAATTCCGTGCCATAGACGACTTCAATGTCACGCAGCACTTCCCCCTCGGCTTCACCGCCAAACCCTGTGCCGGTTGCAAGATTGACGTGGACCGCATCCGTGGCATTTTCACCCTCATAAAACACCGCATCCCGGATGCCCGAGCCACCGTCCAACACATCCGTCCCGGCCCCGCCAGTCAGTCGGTCGTTTCCGCCCCCGCCAGTCAGTGTATCGTCCCCGTTTCCACCAAACAGGGAACTGATGCCATTGTTGCCAATCAACGTGTCATCGCCATCCATGCCATACAGCGTACTGTTTGCCGTGGTTTCATACAGAACGTCGTCACCATCTGTTCCAATAAGCGGCACCATCATGCCCTCCGTCAAAGGTTCGCAAATAGGGGGTGGATTGGAATTTCGATCTGGATCAATGCCTTCGCCTGACGCACAGCTATCCAAGATAATCGGCGAAAATGACATTGTCGGGCGTCAATTCGTCAACTGTCATGTCATCGATTTGCACCCCATAGGCATAATGCCGCCCATTGGCAAAATCGATATAGACGCCGTCTTCATTATCGCTGGCGTGTTCAAGGAAATCATCGAAGTCCTCGATGCCGCTTTTTTCCTGAAACGTTTTCCCGAACATCAAATGATTGCTGTATTCCCCGGCATCGGGATTGAAATCGGTGATGCGGTCGCGTTCAGCCCCGCCTTCAAACACACGCCAAACGAACGTCCCGCCGGTTAGAAGGTCGTTGCCATCGCCCCCTTCGACCCATTCGTCTTGGCCATGCCCACCATTAAGAACGTCATGCCCGTCACCGCCAAAAACATGGTCATCGCCCGTGCCGCCATTGATCACATCCCGGCCAGCACCGCCCGACATGTAATCGTCGCCGAACCCGCCGTTCATAACGTCATCGCCGTTACCGCCAAACATAACATCATCGGCGACATGGCCGGTCATCATGTCATCACCATTCCCACCCCACATGGAGGTCGCGTCAGGTTCAATGAAATCATCGTAATAAACGTTAAGGGCGGTCAGCGTATCATTGCCCTCCCCGCCATAAAGGTGATCGCCCCCGTCATTGCCATGCAGGGTATCGTCGCCATCCCCGCCATCAAGCGTATCGCGGCCGCCCATGCCGTGCTGCTGGCCATGCAAGATGTCATCACCGGCCTCGCCATAGACGAAAGTGCCCGAAAGGGTGTCGTTGCCCTCCCCGCCATAGACCGAATCAAAACCATAAAAGCCGTCGATCACGTTGTCGCCGTCATTGCCGATCAGGACGTCTGAATAGCGCGACCCGAATATATCCTCGACGCCGGTAATGACGTCACCCTCGGCATGGCCGCCACTGACAATCGCCGCACCATCCGTCAACTCGACATGAACACCCTCGTTGGAATGGATGAATGTGGCTTCATCCTGACCGTCTCCGCCATTGATGAAATCGGCACCCGACCCGCCATTCAGTGTGTCATCACCGCCATGGCCCAGCAGTGTATCATTGCCCCACTCACCCCAAAGTTCATTGGAACGCTCGCTCCCGACAAGGAAATCATCCCCGCCAGCTCCCATCAGGATACCGCCGCGCTCTTCACCGGCAATCAAGGTGTCGTCATGATTGGAGCCACGCACATTAAGATCGGGGGTTTCTTCCGTGTCATCGAGAATTGAAATCTGGTCGCCGTCCGCATCACCGCCAACACCGGTCATGCTGTCCTGATCAAAAATGACACCTTCTGGTGATTTGACGTATGTGACTGTTGCCTCATAAGGGCCGAAATTTCTGACATCCCGATAATCAAATATGATCGTATCGGCACCGCCGCCGCCATCAACGGAATAAAATTCCCCCTGAAGATAATCATCATGATCGGAACCGGTGAGGTCGAACTCCTGCTCATGGTAATAATCGTCGTTGTAAAACTCTAACGTATCGCCCTCGGCATCACCGCCATGTCCGGTAAGCTCGATATCGCGAGTCTCGCGGTCGTCATTATAATGATTGTAAAACTCGACATGAACCGGGTCGTCTGACAGTTCATAGGACAGCGTATAATCCTGGCTCGTCCGGGCAATAAAGGTATCTGCCCCAGGACCACCGATAATGGTGTCTCCACTGCCGAAATAGATGGTGTCATCACCTTCCAGACCATAGACAGTGTCATTGGTCCATTCGTCCCAGATTACGTCGTCTTGATTTGTACCGATGATGCGCGCCATTGGAATCCTCCATAAATAATGAAAAGACTCCAAAAGACTAACACCAGAAAACTAATCGTAAAACGATAATAAAAATAAATATATTGAACCAATAATTGTGTATTTTTACTTCAAATTTGAATTAATATTATTCGAAATTTCATTCGAATACTGAACATTTTCTTATATTCAGATGGAAATTCGATTGCGTCCAGCTTGCTTGGCCTCGTAAAGCTTCTGATCGGCGCGCTTCAAAACCGCCCAAGGGTCTTTTACATCCTCGTCAATTTCTGAAAGGCCGACTGAAATCGTCACCGATACGGTTTTGTTCTTTTCGGGCACGGTGATTTTATTGTCGGCAATCCGTTTGCGCAGGGCCTCAAGCGGTTCATGAACTTTTTCTGCCGTGCGCCCGGCAAAGACAACGGTAAATTCCTCCCCGCCATATCGGAACGCCTTGCCACCCCCGCCAACACGGCCCAACTCACGCGCGACCTTTTTCAGGACAATATCGCCAACGTCATGCCCATAGGTGTCATTGAACTTTTTGAAATGATCAACATCAAGCATGGCAATCGCATACTGGCTGCCAAGTTCCGCCATGGCATGGCCAAGCGCACGCCGCCCGGCAAGCCCGGTCAAATCATCGACAAACGCCATCCGCCACGCTTCCTGCGCCAATCCGGCCAGTACCACGGCGGTTGCTGCCAGATAGCCATATTGAATGGCACCGGGGCCTATCACCGTTGCCACTGTGATGGCAATGATTGCTGCAGCAAAACTTGTCTCAAGCGGCTTATGACGGATCAACAACAAGATCACCGCAACCACAGACAGGATCATGGCCGGATGCGGCATGACCGACAGAAACCCGCCATCATTTATGAACCGGGTATCAAGCACGCGATAAAGTGCCAAGCCAACATCAGGCTGCCCTGCCAGCATCAACATGACAAAAATCTGCAAGCCAAGAACAAGCATTCGCGCAATGCCACGCGGATTTAACACCCCGCGTTCAGCGGTAAAGCCAAGGATCAACAAGTTGGCCGGGATCACATACAGGGTCGCAATGCGTAAAAAAGCCATTCCATCGGGCGAAAAACCCGCCCCATTACCCACCAAAAGCCAGTAACACACCAGCAAAAGCAGCATGACAAAAACCGCGCGCCCACGGTTGAACCACCATGCGATGGCCCCGCCCAGCCCCGCCAGAAGAAACGGGCCATACCGCACCAGCCCCGAAAGTTCCGCCGGCACAAGGCCGGGCGATATCGCCAGCACCAAACAGGCCCCCATAATCAACAATGGGGCCAGTCCGACAGAAACAAGGGTGGAATAAGCGCGACGCATGGGTCGTTTGATACTACCTGTAGATGGGGCAACGCGTGTTGGGAAACGATCCCGAACCATGATATCGGCGGTAATCTAACGGCTGTTGGGTTAAGGGGCTATTGCTTTGTCCTTCGTAGTTGCAGTTTTTCTTATTCAGCATCGGTCTGCACCCAAAGCACAATACGACCCGGTGTTTTTAAGCTTGCCAGCATTCGCATCTGCACCATAAATTGAAACCCAGCCTACTGCGGCGCACAATGATCGCAGAAAAGCAGACTGTCACGGCGGCCACGGTACGATCCCGAAAACGGGACGCAATAACACGCCACAAGAATACGACAAAGGCATCGCACGGCGATCTTGCCGACGCGCTGTCTTCTTGAAATGACAGGTTTTGGAGAAACGTTATCATGAGCTTCACAACACCGACCCCGGCCCCCGCGCGCCTGAACCGGTCCGAACTTGCCGTTCCCGGCAGCCGGATCGAACTGTTTGAAAAGGCCGCCAAATCAAAAGCCGACGCCATTTTCCTTGATCTCGAAGACGCAGTTGCGCCCAGTGACAAGGAACAGGCACGCAAAAATATCATCGCTGCGATCAATGACATTGATTGGGGCAATAAGGTGCTGTCGGTGCGCATCAACGGACTTGATACCCATTATATGTACCGCGATGTTGTTGATGTGCTTGAACAGGCAGGCGACCGGCTTGATCTGATCATGATCCCCAAGGTCGGAACAGCGGCTGATGTGTATGCCTTGGATATGCTCGCCACCCAGATTGAAACGGCCAAGGGCCGCAAAAAACGCATCGGGTTTGAACTGATCATTGAAACCGCCCTTGGCATGCAAAACATCCACGAAGTCGCCGCCGCCTCACCGCGCAATGAAAGCCTGCATTTCGGGGTGGCCGATTACGCCGCCTCAACCAAGGCTATGACAACCGGCATTGGCGGCCCAAACCCGCATTACGGCGTTTTGACCGATAAGGACGGCGACACACCACGCGATTACCATTGGGGTGACATGTGGCATTACGCCATTGCCCGCATGGTCGTCGCGGCCCGCGCCAATGGTCTGCGCCCGATTGATGGCCCGTTTGGGGATTTTTCCGACCCGGATGGCTACCGCGCACAAGCCGCGCGCGCCATGGTGCTGGGCTGCGAAGGCAAATGGGCCATCCACCCCAGCCAGATCACCCTTGCAAACGAAGTCTATTCCCCGTCAGACGCCGAAGTCACCAAGGCCAAACGCATTCTTGAAGCCATGGCAAAAGCCCAGGCCGAAGGGGCCGGTGCCGTTGCACTTGATGGTCGCCTGATTGATATCGCCTCCATCAAACAGGCCGAAGTCATGGTCAGGCAAGCAGACGTGATTGCGGCACTTAACGAAAGCTGACGACCAAATCGTCCCGCCATAACACCCGTTAAACTCAAAGGGGCGCCATTATCTGGCGCCCCTTTGTGATGTCTTGCATCAGGTCCGGCTGTCACACCGCGAAGTTTCCGACTACTCCGGAATGGCCTCAAAGGTGATTTTGCCAATCGCCTTGCCGCTTTCAAGAAGGATATGCGCCTTTTGCAGGCTTTCCGGCGTCAGCGGACCAAAGCTTTCAGTGGCCGTGTTTTTGATCACACCGTCGTCAACCAGTTGGGCGACGGTCGCCAACAATTTATGTTGTTCGATCATGTCGGGCGTTTCAAACATCGAACGGGTAAACATAAACTCATAGGAAAAGCTGGCGGATTTCGCCTTGAGCAAATCCACATTATGCTCTTTCGATGCTTCGGTAATCGTCACGATCCGTCCCTGCGGGGCAATGATTTCGGTCATCACGTCAAAATACTGATCGGTTTCAGATGTGCAGAAAATGTAATCAACCACAGCAACATCAAGGGCGGCCAATTCATCCTTAAGCGGACGGCGATGATTGATCACCTGATCGGCACCCAGTTTTTTGACCCAGTTGGTGGTCTCATCGCGCGATGCTGTGGCAATCACGTTCAACCCGGCCAGTTTGGCAAGCTGGATCGCGATGGAGCCAACGCCCCCCGCACCACCAATGATCAGGATGGTTTTGCCCGCATTGGCATCGGTTGCAGAACGGTCAATCAACAGTCGGTCAAACATCGCTTCCCAAGCGGTGATCGTCGTCAAGGGCAAGGCCGCCGCCGCTGCGAAATCAAGCGATTTGGGCTTTGGCGCAACAATGCGTTCATCGACAAGCTGAAATTCGCTGTTTGACCCGGAACGGGTTACATCGCCCGCATACCAAACCTCATCGCCCGGACGAAACAGGGTGACATCTTCACCAACGGCCTCAACCACGCCTGCCGCATCCCAGCCAAGCACGGTAAATTCACCTTCCTTGGCCCGACCCTTACGTACTTTAAAATCAACCGGGTTCACCGCGACACCCTTTACCCGTACCAGAATATCGCGACCTTCGGCGGTCGGCGTGTCGGTGTCAATCTGGGTAAAAAGGCCCGGCGTCTCGACCGGGGCAGGTTTGTTAATACCAATGGATTTCATATTTGTATTCCTTGTAACGCACGTTTGATTTGTGAATGCGCCGAAGATACCTCATAATGCCCTCAATAAGAAGTACGCACAATTTCGACCCATAGTGTGATTTTGTATACTAATGGACTTTACTGAGGCTTTCAGAGCATCAGGAGATTAAATATGGACCGTTGCGCACCCAATCGCAGCCCCGGTTGCCCGGTGGAAGGCGCACTTGATGTCATTGGTGGCAAGTGGAAAGGCGTTGTGATGTACCATCTGCTTGATGGCACCAAACGCTTTAACGAACTGCACCGCATGATGCCGGGTGTCACCCAGCGGATGCTCACCCGTCAGCTGCGTGAGCTTGAGGCAGACGGACTGGTGCATCGCGAAGTCTATGCCGAAGTTCCGCCCCGGGTTGAATACAGCCTGACGGCAAAGGGCGACACCCTCCGCCAGATCATTCTCGCCCTTAAGGCATGGGGCGAAACCCATGTACCCTATTACGCGCACGACAAAAAACAGAACCCCGAACGCCTCAAGGCATGATCGGCGATACCCGCCGTAATGATCCCGGTGCGGCCAGATAATTGCGACCAGATAGTCGGCTGCGAACGACGTCGCCCACTTGATGAACTTTAGGGTCTGCTCATCCCGTCAAGGTCGCGCGCCATTTTCCAGAATGTCACACGATCATATCCGTCGTGCATACCTTCGCCGACGATCTCGAACCCGCGTGACTTGAAATAGGCAACATTGCCCGTCAGTTCAACACGCACATGCAGACGCATCTTTTCCTTGCCGCGCCCCGCCGCATCGTCACATGCCGCAGTGACCAATGCCCTGCCAATTCCGCCTTTCTGAATGGCGGCATCAACGGACAGTTTATACAGATAGGCATCCCTGCCAGTATCCTCGACCCAGACTTGCCCAACAACCGTCCCCGTCTCATTGGTTGCCAAAAACAGTCTGTCTCGGGCGAAACGCCACTGAAGCTCGGATACCGTGACCGATTTTGCCGAACTTGGCGGATTAACAATGCCATCTTGCGCGGCAAACGCCGCCAAAAGCATTTCCGTCAGGTGCTGAAACGGGACTTCTTGGGGGTTTGAGGGGCAAATAATCTGAATACTGGACGTCATGGGGCAACCGTGTGCAAACTGTCATTATGTTTTTTGGAACATACGCCATAATTCTTACGTAAACGGAAAATATGTGTAACGGCTCCCTCAACGCTTGACGTAGCGGGCCGATATACTATGTTCCGGCCCATTGTTTCCCAGTCGGATATGATGCCCTGATGCATAACTTCCTCGATTTTGAAAAACCGATCGCCGAACTTGAAGGCAAGATCGAAGAACTCCGTCATCTTACCGGTAATGACGAAGTCAATATCGCAGATGAGGTCGCACGCCTGCAGGATAAGCTGACCAAACTGCTGCAAGGCACCTATGGCAAGCTAACCCCGTGGCAAAAGACGCAAGTTGCACGCCACCCTGATCGGCCGCATTTCACCGACTATATCGGTCATCTTTTCGAAGATTTCACCCCGCTTTCCGGCGACCGCCTGTTTGGCGAAGACGAGGCCATCATCGGTGGTCTTGCCCGTCTTCAGGGCCGCAGCGTGATGGTGATTGGCCACGAAAAAGGTCACGACACCGAAACCCGTGTAAAACACAATTTCGGCTCGGCCCGCCCGGAAGGCTACCGCAAGGCGGTTCGCCTGATGCGCATGGCAGAACGGTTTAACATCCCGGTGGTCACACTGGTTGATACCGCCGGGGCCTTCCCCGGTGCGGATGCCGAAGCACGCGGTCAGTCAGAAGCCATCGCACGGTCCATCGAAACCTGCCTTGATATCAAGGTGCCATTGATTTCGATTGTGATCGGCGAAGGTGGTTCGGGTGGTGCGATTGCACTTGCGGTCGCAAACACCGTTTTGATGCTCGAAAACTCGATCTATTCGGTGATCTCGCCAGAGGGCTGCGCATCGATCCTGTGGCGTTCGGGTGACGAGGCCAAAACCGCTGCCGAGGCCCTGCGCCTTACCGCACAGGATTTGCTGCAGCTTGGCGTGATTGATGACATCATCCCGGAACCGCTTGGCGGCGCACAGCGTTCACCAGCCGAGGCCTGCAAACGTGTTGGTGCTGCCATCATCAAGGCTCTTGAAAGCATGGATGACGTCGAAGGCGGCGTTCTTAAAGCCCGCCGTCGCGACAAGTTTCTTGAAATGGGCCGTAAAGGCCTGAACTGATTTTTCCATTCAGGACGCAGATCATCTTCGGGTGACTGCGTCCTGTTGTTATTTCATCCGGCGCTGTCTGCCGTCGGTGATATCCGGCAAGCCCGCGCCAATTTCCGACCCTGTCGGGAGGCACCAGACCATGTTGCGCCGGTTTATTGAATCCAGCCGTTTTCAGAACTTCATTACGGCTGTTATTGCCCTTAACGCCATCATTCTCGGGCTTGAGACATCCTCAACTATCATGGATGTGGCGGGGCCGTTCCTGCATGCACTTGATCAGATCGCGGTGGCAATTTTTGTCGTCGAATTGGCGATGAAGCTTTTTGTTTATCGCCTTTCGTTCTTTAAGCGGTCCTGGAATGTTTTCGATTTCACCATCGTTACCATTACGCTCCTGCCCGCCGGACAGGGGCTTTCAGTGCTACGCGCCTTGCGCATTTTGCGCGCATTCCGCCTGATATCGACGGTTCCCTCCATGCGCAAAGTGGTCGAAGCCCTGATGCGTGCCATTCCCGGTATGATTTCGGTTCTGACCCTGCTGTCGCTGGTGTTCTATGTTTCTGCCGTCATGGCGACCAAACTGTTTGGCGCAGGCTTCCCTGAATGGTTCGGGTCCATCGGGGCGTCGCTGTATTCCCTGTTCCAGATAATGACCCTTGAAAGCTGGTCGATGGGCATTGTCCGCCCGGTGATGGAATCCTATCCGCATGCATGGATGTTCTTTGTGCCATTCATTTTGGTGACAACGTTTGCGGTTTTGAACCTGTTTATCGCGATTGTGGTTGATGCCATGTCCACCCACGTCGATGTCGAAGGATCCCAGACTCGCGACGAGATCGAAAGTGATCATGGTGAAATCATGAATGAACTTCGCGAACTGCGCCACGAACTCGCCAAACTCAACGCCCGCGTAGAACGTGACGAAAAGGCACCCGAGATAAAATAACGGTCCCGGCCCCCACCTTAACCGACATCGGGTCAGCCTTTCCGCTGCCGAAAAACTTCAGGCTTTTCTTATAAAGCGGGTGTTTCAGCTATCCTGCGGCTTTTCCCATCGCACCGAACTTGAAAATTTCTGCCATGCAGCCCCCGGTCCGGTCGGTGACGTTGCCAGATATCTGATTTTTTGCATCACGTGATCACGGGTGATTGCGCGCCTGATACTGGCTGCTTTGTACGACGCCATGGCATTTTCCAAACAAATTAATTCATCTTTCTGGAATGTTGCTCTAGTCTTTCGACAAAAGGTCGGGAGAACGGGGAAAATGAAGCTTACTTTTGCGGGGACAGGGTCGGCATTTTGTATGGCAGCCGACAACTTTCAGAGCAACATGGTTCTGGAAACCACCCCGTCGGGTGACGAACAGCCAAAACGCCTGCTGATTGACTGCGGTTCAGATGCGCGTCATTCGCTGCGTAAACTTGGCTGTATGCCAAATGACTTTGAGGCCGTCTATATCAGCCACCTGCATTCAGATCACATTGGTGGTCTGGAATGGATGGCGCTTGCCAACTATTTTATCTTTGACGGGCACCGTGTCGATCTGATCACCGCACGCGAGCTGATCGAACCGCTATGGGAACATTCGCTTCGCGGTGGTCTGGAAACCAGCGACCACGGCAACAGCACGCTGTCCTCCTATTTCGATGTTATCGCTCTTGAACCCGAAGACGGGTTTGAATGGCAGGGTCTGAAGTTTGATGTCATCCCGGCGGCCCATGTCGTGACCGAGGAAAAAACCATGTTTTCCTTCGCGCTGTTCGGGCACGCAAAAAACAAAAGCTTTTTCCTGACAACAGATGCGATATTCGATCCTGATGCACATATGCCCTTCTACAAAAAGGCAGATATCATTTTTCAGGATTGCGAATTAGGTCCACGTCGTTCAGGTGTACACGCCCATTATGATCAACTTGTCACGCTCCCTGCCGACGTAAAGGCAAAGATGTGGCTGTATCATTATCAGGCATATGATAAGCCCGATGCCAAAGCAGACGGTTTTTGCGGATTTATCAGCCCGGAACAAAGTTTCGACCTTGGCTAATTCCACGTCTGGTTGGTAATCTGCGCGATAATAATAAACAGCGAGCAACCGGAACAATTTGTTCCTGACCAACAAAACGGGACGCGCGAATGCCAAAATCGGTTTTTGCCTATATCTGGCGATATAGCCGCCTGCAACAGATCATCCTGACTTTGGTGACGCTGTTTTCATTTCCGTTTCTGTATTATTCCCTCGACCTGCCCAAACTGATCGTCAACGAAGCGATCGGCGGCGCGGGATCGCCATACGATGTTCTCGGGGTCGAACTCGATCAGATCGAATATCTGTTTGCCCTGTCGGGGATTTTCCTCGCCCTTGTTTTCGTCAATGGCGGGTTCAAATATTTCATCAACGTCTATGTCGGCGTGATGTCCGAAAGACTGTTGCGCCGGTTGCGTTATAACCTGTTTGAACGGGTATTGCGGTTCCCGTTGCCGCATTTTCGCAAAACCAGTCAGGGCGAAATCGTCTCAATGATCACGGCCGAGGCCGAACCGCTTGGCGGTTTCTTTGGCGAGGCCTTTTCGCTCCCCCTGTATCAGGGCGGTATTCTGGTTACGATTTCGGCCTTTATCTTTATTCAGGATCCGTTGATGGGCTTGGCCTCCATCGCGTTTTATCCATTGCAGGGATATTTGATCCCAAAATTGCAAAAACGCGTCAATCTGCTGGGTAAGCAGCGGGTACAAAACGTCCGCCGGATGTCCGAACATATTGGCGAGGCGGTTGGCGGTGCCACCGACATTCGTGCCAACGAAACCCACGGGTTTGAGCTGACCCACTTTACCCAGCGTTTGGGCCGGATTTTTGAAATCCGCAAGGAAATCTATTTCCGCAAATTCTTTATCAAGTTCCTCAATAACTTCATCGCCCAGATCACCCCGTTCTTCTTCTATTCGATTGGCGGCTATCTGGTGATCATCGGGGACCTGAGTTTCGGTGCACTGGTCGCGGCCCTTGCCGCCTATAAGGATATGTCCGCCCCGTGGAAGGAACTTCTGGCCTATTATCAACGCCTTGCCGACGCGCGGATTAAGTATGACCAGCTCCACGAGCAGTTCGAACTGCCCGATCTGTCATCTGAACATCAACTGACCGTGCCGCTGTCACCGCGCCTGAATGGCCCGCTTGATGTGACCGCCCTGTCATGGACTGACGATGACGGAACCCGCGTTGTTGAAAATGTGTCGTTTAACATGCCTCTTCCGGGCACGGCCCTTCTGACCGGCTCTGCTGACAGTGGCAAATCACAGGTCGCCCGATTGCTGGCACGGATTCTTGACCCGACAAGTGGTCGGATCCAGTTCAACGATATGGATGCCACCAATCTTCCGGCCGCCATCATCGGTCAACGTCTGGCCTATATCGGCAGTGATGCCTATCTGTTTAACGGCAGCATTTCAGATAACCTGCTATATGGCCTGAAACATCGTCCGATCGTTGTCGATCAAACAGCCGCCACCAGCGACGAAGCCCCCCAAACGGGTGACAATGATAATGCGGTTACACGGGCGGACGAAAAAGACAAAGCCGTTGCCAGCAAGTCCAAAGCATACAATGACCTGGTCGAGTTCCCATTGCCGAATTTTGTCGATCAGATTGACATTTCAGATCCGGCAGCCCTGCCATGGCAATTCACCCGCGAAATGTATGACGAGGTTCAGCGTTCGGGCAACATTCCCTATGACCCGTCGGCGAACTGGATTGACTATGTCGGACCGGGCTTCTCATCACGCGAAGAATTGCACGGCGAACTGATGCGTCTGCTTGAGGTCGTCGGTCTGGACCGCGACATCTATCGCATTGGTTTGCAACGCCGCGTTGATCCGGCTGCACATCCCGAACTGGTTGCATCGGTCCTGACCGTCCGGCCACGCCTAAAGGAAATTCTTGATCAACGGCAATTGTCCGATCTTGTCGAACCCTATGACATTGAAAAATACAACGACAACGCACCGGTGGGCGTGAACCTTGTGTTTGGCACGCCGTCGCAAACCCACTTTGAACGGTTTGAGTTCCTGTCTCATCCGTTCATGCAGCAAACCCTGCGCGATACCGGTCTTTATGAACGCATGGTCAGAATGGGCCGCGAAACACTTGATCTGATGATCGAACTGTTTACCGGCCTGCCCGCAGGACATGAGTTCTTTGACCGCTACAGTTTCGTGTCGGCCGATGAAATTCCCGAAGTGAAGAACATCCTCAAACGGACCGAGGGCGTTGCCTTTGACGACATCCGCAAAGAAGATCAGTTGCATCTTCTCGACGTCGCCATGCAATTGACACCGGCCCGTCACCGTCTTCGGGTGATTGATGACGATTTCCGTCAACTGGTGCTGTCTGCACGTCCTAAATTCCACGAAAACCTGCCAGACTCACTGGCGAAATTCATCGACTTCTTCGATGGCGATGGCTATACCCCGGCCGCCCCGATCCTTGATAACTTGCTGTTTGGTCGCTTTGCCTATGGCCGTGCAAATTCCGAAGAACGCGTGGGCGAAGTCCTGTTTGAAATCGCCCATGAAGGCGGCCTTTACGAAGAACTTGTTGCTCTTGGCCTTGAAAGTCAGGTCGGCGTTGGCGGCAGCCGCGTCTCGCAAACCCTGCGTCAGAAAATCGCCCTTGTCCGCGCCCTGATCAAAAACCCTGATCTGCTGGTGGTTGACGAAGGCCTGTCTGCGCTGGACCGTGAAACCCGCGAAAACGTCATCGCCTATCTCACCGGACAGAATGACAACACCAGTCTTCTGTGGGTGGATGGCGATGATAACGACAATGAAAAGTTCGATGCTTTACTGCATATGTCGAACGGAAAATTGGTTAAGCGCCGTGGTCAGTCGTCAGACGATCAAACGCCTGACAACACCGAATCCGACGAAGAAACCACTGTCGCCGATGGTGACATTGATCAGGAAGTCCGCCTGCTTCGCACCATTCCGCTGTTTGCCGGGCTTGATGCAAGTGTGGTCAAACTCCTCGCCTTTACGAGCCCGCGCCTGACCTTCAAACATGGTGAGGTTCTGGTCAAACAGGGCGATCCCGGCGATGCTGCCTATATCGTTATTTCCGGTCGCGGTGAAATCTGGCTGACGACGGACGAAATGCAAACCGTAAAACTGCGCGATGTAAACCCCAAGGAGGTCATCGGCGAAATCGCCCTTCTGGTCGATGCCCCCCGGTCCGCAACCATTCGTGCGGTCGAGGACATGACCGTTCTGAAACTCGACAAGGCCGAATTCCTTGGCCTGGTCAGACAGGATCAGGCGGTTGCCATCCAGTTGATCCGTGTTCTCGCTGACCGTCTCGACCAAACCACCAAACAGCTCAGCAGTAAAAACAACGATTAATCTAAGGCACCTTATTTATAAAAAACGCAGCATCGGCTCCAACCAATGCTGCGTTTTTTATTGCGTTTGAGACAAACTATATAGTGTTACGACATTTTGCGAATGGCAGCAGGTTTCCAGTTCTCTGGACGCTCGGTACTGCCATCCTCGGTAAAGGCACCGAGTGCGGCATACACGCGTGTTTCCGACTTGGCTGGAACCATAACCTTGCTTTCAAGATAGCGCCAAAGATGGCCTGAAACGGCCTTGCCATGATTACGGCGATCAAACCGATAGGCCCGCGCTGTCGCCCGTCGATATGCTTCTGCCTGATGACGTTTGGAAATTCCCGGTGCTTCCGTCATCAGAGTGTAAAGAGCAAGAACCGACTCATAACGCGACCGCCCCTTTTGCGAAGATAACCGTCCCGGTGCCGCGTCCGGTAACAAGCCAACTGCACCTTTTAAATGCACACCGGCCCCGGTTCGAAACAAACGCAAGAACAACATCTGATCAGGCGACACCAACGCCTTGTTGCAGCCCCCTGCACGCAGATAGAATGCGCGTCCAATCAGCATCGATGTTGAATTGGCCGGGCAATTACGGATGAAAAAGCTAAGCCCATCATCAGTACTTTGAAATTCTTCGGGCAAATCTGTGGCGGGTCGATCCAGTGGATCTTTATCGCCGCCAAACTGGAAATACTCCAGATCACCCCACGCATGTTCCGTATTATGGCGCGTACATGCGGCCAAAAGGTTTCGTGTTGCATCGGGCGCCAACAAATCATCCCCGTCGCAAAACTTGATCCAGTCACCTGTTGCCGCCTCAACCCCGGCATCATGGGCAACCGACGCCCCCTGATTGACCTGACGGACAACCTTGACCGCAAAGCCTGCATCCTTGGTACATTCCTTGATGACCTCAACCGAACGATCCGTTGAACCGTCATCAACAAACACATACTCGCGCTCAAAGTCACCAATCTGCGCATCAAGCGATCTAATCACTAACGGCAGATATTCTGCTTTGTTAAAAACCGTGACAACGAAGGAAACTTTGGTCATGCGGACTATTTCTTTATATGTTTGGCAAAGGAAGCTTGAAGGTTTCGCACCTGACTGCACATCGGTCAACTCTTCCGCGTTAATCGGATCGGCAATTTAATCCATCTTCACACCACCCAAAGCACGGAACCCTCCGCAATTTCATGAATAAAATCGCATCCATCCTGATTGCCTCTCTGTTTGCCATCGTCATGCTTGGCGGGTTTATCGCCCTTCTGGGCGGCAGTATCTTGGGGGGATTGATGTTTCTGATCGGCATTCCCTTTGCCTTTCCGATGTCGACCAGCATCGTCGTGCTGTTTTTTGCCGTGATTATTGTCCGGACTGTCATGGAAAAACGCCGCCAGAAACGTGAAATGCAGAAATACCTGAAATCCTCAGACGACTGATTCCCCTGCGTTTCACGCCTCTGGCAGAAGAAACATTCCTATTTGACCGGCATCAGCCAAAAAAAACGCATCATTTGGCACGCACTTCGGACACCTCCTCTTGCCACGCCCTGATAGCTTCCTTGCAGTTCAACAAACAAGCTGGTCGCAAATGCGTCAGCCCGTTTCAAGGAGGTTCCGATGTCGGCACAATCAAAAGAACAGCGTTGCGTATCCCTAAGCCAGCTCGCTGATCTGCGCCTGCTGCGTGAACATGCGTACATTGATGGCCGCTGGTGCTCGGCCGACAACCTTCAGGTTATCGAAGTCACCAACCCGTTCGATGGCAGCTTCATCGGCACCGTCCCGAACATGGGCATCTTTGAAACCCGCAAGGCCATTGCCGCGGCCAAGGAAGCCTTCCCGACATGGTCGGCCATGCTGCCACAGGACCGCGCAAGCGCACTTCGCCGCTGGCATGATCTTCTGATCGAAAACAAAGAAGACCTCGCCCTTCTGATGACGCTTGAACAGGGCAAACCCATCAATGAATCGCGCGGCGAAATTGACTACGCCGCAAGCTTCATCGATTTTTACGCCGAAGAAGCCAAACGCGTGAACGTCGAAAACATCACGTCCCACCTGCCGGGCCGCAACATGTCGATCAAACGCGAAGCCATCGGTGTGACGGCTGCCGTCACCCCATGGAACTTCCCGTGCGCGATGATCACACGCAAAGCCGCCGCCGCCTTGGCTGCCGGTTGCACCATGATTGTCCGCCCCGCAACCGAAACCCCGTTTTCCGCAACCGCCTTGGCCGAACTGGCTGAACGTGCGGGCATTCCGGCAGGCGTGTTTAACGTTGTCACGGGTGATCCAAACCCGGTGGTTGGCGAGCTGTGCGGCAGTACCGATGTGCGCGCCCTGTCGTTCACTGGCTCAACCGAAGTCGGTCGGCTGTTGCTGTCACAAGGGGCCCAGACGATCAAGAAAATGTCGATGGAACTCGGCGGTCATGCGCCCTTCATCCTGTTTGATGATGTCGATCTTGACGAAGCCGTCGCCCATGCGATCAACGCCAAATTCGCCACCAGCGGTCAGGATTGCCTTGCGGCAAACCGCATCTTTGTCCAGCGCGGCATCTATGACGAATTCCTCGACAAATATGCCAAGGCAATTGGGCAATTGCGGGTTGGCAACGGCATTGAAGAACATGTCGAAATCGGCCCGCTGATGCATGACCGTGCGGTTGCCAAATGTGATGAGCACGTCTCTGATGCACGCGCCAAAGGTGCACGCGTTCTGACCGGTGGCAAGAAAATGGGCGGATTGTTCTATGCCCCGACCCTGCTTGCCGATATCACCGATGACATGCAAATCTACCGCGAAGAAACATTTGGCCCGGTCGCACCTGTCATGCCCTTTGACACCGAGGATGAGGTCATCGCACAGGCCAATGACAGCGAATATGGTCTGGCGGCATATCTGTTTACTAACGATCATGACCGCGCAAACCGGGTATCAAACGCGCTTGAATACGGTATGGTTGCGCTTAACTGCGTAAAAATTACCGGCGCCCCGGTTCCGTTTGGCGGGGTTAAGCAATCTGGTCTGGGCCGCGAAGGATCGCGCCATGGCCTCGAAGAATTCACTGAACTCAAATACGTCTGCGCTGCGTTTAAACAGTAACGCGCGCCTCAGACACCACCGCATTCACATGGGAGAACAACAATGAATGTCATCAAAAACACCACGGCCGACCTGCAGGAAATGGACCGGGCGCACTTCATGCACCCGTCGACCCACATGCGCCAGCATGCCGATGGGGAAACCCCCAACCGCATCATCAACGGCGGCAAGGGCATTTACATCCATGACACCGAAGGCCGCGAAAGCCTCGATGCCTTCGCTGGTCTGTACTGTGTGAACGTCGGCTATGGCCGGACCGAAATTGCCGATGCGATCTATGCGCAGGCCAAGGAACTGGCTTATTACCACACCTATGTCGGGCACGGGAACGAGCCGGTCATTCGTCTGTCAGAGCGCATCATCAAAAGTGCCCCCGAAGGCATGCAGCGCGTCTATTACGGCATGTCCGGATCGGACGCCAACGAAACCAACATCAAACTGATCTGGTACTACAACAACATCCGTGGCCTGCCGCAGAAGAAGAAAATCATCTCGCGCTGGCGCGGCTATCACGGCTCCGGGATCATGACCGGCAGCCTGACCGGCCTTGCTGCCTTCCACAATGCGTTTGATCTGCCGCGTGCGCCGATCCTGCACACCACCTGCCCGCACCATTACTGGAATGCAGAAGCCGGTGAAACCGAGGCCGAATTTGCCAAACGCTGTGCAGACGACCTTGAAAAAATGATCCTGCGCGAAGGTCCGGAAACCGTTGCCGCCTTCATCGGCGAGCCGGTCATGGGCACGGGCGGCATCATCACCCCGCCAGAAGGCTACTGGGCCGCCATTCAGGCTGTCCTGAACAAATATGATGTGCTTCTGGTCGCTGACGAAGTTGTCACCGCCTTTGGCCGTACCGGGTCTTACTTCGGCTCCATGCACTACGACATGAAACCCGACCTGATCACGATTGCCAAGGGTGTGACCTCTGGTTATCTGCCGCTTTCCGGTGTGATTGTTGGCGAACGTGTGTGGAAAGTTCTCGAACAGGGTTCGGACAAAATGGGCCCGATCGGCCATGGCTGGACCTATTCGGCCCACCCGGTCTGTGCCGCAGCTGCCAATGCCAACCTTGATATTGTCGATGGTGAAAACCTGACCGGCAATTCGGCCGAAACCGGTGGCTACATGCAAAAACGCATGCGTGAAACCTTTAGCGACCATCCGCTGGTCGGCGAAGCACGCGGTGTTGGCCTGATGGCCGCCCTTGAATTCGTTGCCGATAAAACCAAAAAAGAACGGTTTGATCCGAATGCGAAAATCGGTCCGCGCGTCTCGGCCGCCTGCCTTGAACGCGGCATGATTGCCCGTGCGATGCCGCATGGCGACATCCTTGGCTTTGCACCGCCACTGTGCATCAACAAGGCCGAAGTCGACAAAGTCATCGACATTGCCAAACAGGCCGTTGATGCGGTTGCCGACGAAGTTGCCGCAGGCAAATAATCAAGCTGTAACGTAAAATATCCATGCTTTTTCAGGGGCCGGTCAGATGACCGGCCCCTGTTTTTATGTGCGCAAAGAATGCATCACGCGGCAACCGACTAACATTCGGTAACGTATTTACCGTTTTTGCCTTTGGTCGACGAAACCGTACAAGACCCGATCTGGCTGCCCGATGAATTGATGATATTCAGCTTGATCTCGGCACCATCGCCCTCAGACCACCAGATACCGCCCCCGGAACCAATAAGGTTCAGCGTCGTCGAAGAACTGCTGGGGATTGCGGAAACGATTGTCGCATTGTCGGCATTGCTGAGCGCTGCCTTCACGGTAACGCCTGCTTTATCGGGCGACTTTTCGCCCCATTCAGCCGGGCTCATCGACACCCCATTGGGCGACAGAACCTCGGCATTCGCCGACGTCATAAACGTCCCCAACAGCACGAACGCCATCATCACTGCCGGGAACAGAATATCCCGCAGCGCTTGAGAAAGATTAAAATCATTCACAGCCTTTTCCTTTCAAATGTGGACTGATCGCACCCGCCAACATGATGTTAACAGGTGCTCCATATCTGACGCACAAAGCCCCTCTGCTGTGAGAATCCCCAACGAACCTGCCAAGCCCAAAACAAAAACCCCCGCAGAAAAATCTGCGGGGGTTTTGTGAAGTCGTTACGTGATAAAGGCGGAAGCCTTACATCGCGGTACCGAATTCCTTACGAAGCGCATCAAGAACTTCCTGGGTGTCGCCACCAACTTCGTCGACAAGGCTTGCGCCAATGCCTTTGGAAGCTTCTTTAAACGCGGCACGCTGTTCGTCATCAAGACGAATGACCTTGATGTCAGGCTTGGCTTCCTTGATACGGTCAAGGGCTGCCTCGTTTGCCTTGGTCTGCGCATCATAGATGAAGTCATCAAGCTCGGCCTTAACCTCGGCAAGCATCTCTTTACGCTCATCTGACAGACCGGCATAGAAGTCAGCATTCGATACCACGGTGGTGGTGTACTGCTGCTGACCGGCATAGATCAGATAATCGGTAACTTCGTAGAATTTTGCACTTTCGACGAAGAAGATCGGGTTAACCTGTGCGTCGATAACGCTGGTCTGAAGACCCGAATAAACTTCACCCCACGGCAGGGCAACCGGATCCGCGCCAAAGGATTTATAGCTCTCGATCAGGATCGGCGAGGTCATGACACGGAATTTCACACCGTCGAAATCAGCCGGTTTTTCAACTTCTTTCTTGGTGGTCCAAACCATTTCCCCTTCCGGGTACATGGTATAAAGCTTGAGACCCTTAGACTCGAAATCCTTGCTCAGGCCGTCATAAATGGTCGGGCTGCCCGACAGGACTTTTTTGTTGACCTCATTGTCCTGCGACAACAGGTACGGCACGCCAAAGACCTGAATTTCAGGCACGAACGTACCCAAGTGACCCGGCGATGCGTTCGAGAACTGAACTGCACCCGCAGACGTCAATTCGGTGATGTCATTTTCCGTACCGAGCTGACCATAGGTGTAGATGGTCACGGACACGTCGCCATCGGTTTTTTCTTCAACCAGGCGTTTGAATTCCTGTGCATACAGATCCTGAACATCGCCCGGGCTTTCTTCGTGGGCAAATTTCCATTCTTCTGCATGGGCGGCGGTTCCAGCTACTGCGAACAAAGCGGCAGCAGACAGGGTCGCCTTGAGGAGTTTGTTCAAACTCATATCGAAGTCTCCCTTATTGTACGCACAACGTCCGGGATCTGCCCGGTTACGGCGGCGTTATGATTGGCACATCAATTTTATGAACGTGCGAAGTGTTGAAATGTTCCTGCATCAGGTCAATGCTAGTTTTGTATCAGGACATAATAACTTTGACGTCTACACATTTACCCGCAGGTCATGTTAGGGTCAGACCAAATTAAAGGGTGGAAAAGCATAATGTGGTTGCCAGACATCGATCTGAGTGGCGAAACCGGGCCCAAATACAAGGCACTGGTAGAAGCGATCATCACCGACATCGAATCGGGACGACTCCGACATGATGTCCGCATGCCCACCCACCGTGAACTGGCCTACCGCCTCAAAGTCAGCGTTCAGACCGTCAGTGCTGCCTACAAGGAAGTCGAACGTCAGGGATACCTCAGATCCGAACGACGACGCGGCACATTCGTTCAGGCCCGCCTGACCGACCGCGCGTCCTCCTTTATCCTTGATAACCGCCAACCCGACCTGATTGATCTGTCGATTGTTCGGACCGCCTATACCGACTTTCACAATGATCTGTCGCGCCAGATGCATGCCCGCCTGGCCGAAGAAACAATGCATGGCTGGATGGAAAGTTGCCGTCCGGTTGCCGGATTCGAATATCACCGCGAAATCGGCTCCAAATGGCTGGCAACCATGGGGATCGACTGCACCATCCCCAACCTTCTGATCACCAATGGCGCCGCGCAGGGGGTGTTCACCGCCCTTGCCACCATTGTGCAGCCTGATGATGTTGTCCTGACCGAAAGCCTGACCGACCATGGGGTAATCGGCACCGCCAGCATCCTTCGCTTCAAGCTGGGGGCGCTTCCCACCGATGAACAGGGCATCCTGCCCGAGGCCTTTGAACGCGAATGCCATCAACGCCAAGTCCGCGCCCTTGTCGTCACACCGATTTTCACCAATCCGACCAATTGCCTGATGGGGCTGGAACGGCGCAAAAAGATTGCCGAAATCGCCGAACACTACGGGGTTTACGTTATTGAAGATGACGTCTATCGCCCGCTGCTTGAACAAAACCTGCCACCGATCACAAGCTTCCTGCCCAAGCTTGGTTTTCACGTTTCAAGCCTGACCAAGATTGTCATGCCGGGGCTTCGCACCGGTTTTCTGACCGTCCCGCAGCACCTTTCAATCCGCGCCAGCAGCGTTTTGCGCGTCACCGGCTGGATGGGGACTCCATTGATGGCCGAGATCGGCGCACGCTGGATTGCTGATGGAACCGTCGATCAGGCCGTCACAGTCCAGCGCGCCCTGATGCGTGAACGACAGGCCCTTGTCGCCGAAATCCTTGGTGATGCGGTTGTCCGTCATCACCCGACATCACTCAGTGCCTGGGTGCGTATCCCTGCCCATTGGCAGGAAGAATGGTTTGCTTCTGAACTGCGCAAAAATGGCGTGGCTGTTACGATTTCCGACCCGTTCATGACCGTTAAGGTCCCCCGCCCCAACGCCATTCGATTGTGCCTTGGCGGGGCTGTCGATACCCCGGCATTGCATCACGGTTTGATGCAGATCCGCCACACAATGGATCAAATGCCGGGTGTCCATGCCTTCGACGTTATGTATTGATTTTTGTCTCATGACAAAAATGTGATTGAACCGTCACAAAGCGTTTTTATTCTGATCCTTCACGCGTGAAGCGAAGACGACATGTGCGGGAGGGAACCGATCACTGCACACAACGTTTTTATAATGTCTCGCACGCGCATCAAGGAGGTCGTATGTCAGCTTCAAATGGGGAAACCCCCGCCCCGGGTGGTGGGGTGTTGGGTATTCTAAAACGACTTGATGACGGGTTGTCCGTGATCGAGCGTCAGCTTCTTGGCTGGAGCATTGTGATCATGGCGGTCAATACCGTCGCCAACGTGATCATGCGTCTTGTCTTTAGTTCGAGCATTTTCTTTTCCGAAGAACTCAATCAATTTTTGATCATTCTCGTCACATTCGTCGGCATCAGCGAGGCCGCCCGGATGGGGCGCCATATTCGCATGTCGGCCTTTACCGATATGCTCGGCCCCAAGGCCAGCAAGGTCATGATGATTATCATCACACTTGGCACAGCATCTCTGTTGTTCCTGCTGGCGTGGTATTCAATTGATTACGTCTCGTCTTTGATCCAGTCCAACCGACTGACGCCTGCGTTGCGTATTCCATACTATTTCACCGTCCTCTGGGTTCCATTCGGCCTGACCGTCACGGGCATCCAGTTCGTCCTTGCCGCAGCAACGAACATCTTCAGGCCGGGGACACATCTGTCCTACCGGGTCGAAGATACGTTCGAAGCTGAAGATATTCACCTGTAAGGAGAACGGAAAAATGGATCTTGGAACCACAATCCTTCTGGTGATGCTTGTACTGCTCGTACTTGGCTTCCCCATGATGGTCCCGCTTGCCACCGCCAGCGTCGTGGCATTTGCCTTTTACATGCCCATCCCCGAACGCATCCTCATTCAGCAAATGGTGACGGGCATATCCCCGGTCGCCCTGATTGCGGTGCCGATGTTTATCTTTGCCGCCGATATCGTGACAAAGGGGCATACCGCCAACCGGCTGATTGACCTTGCCATGACCTTTGTCGGTCATGTGCGCGGCGGTCTTGCCGTCACCACCGCCCTTGGCTGCACCATGTTTGGCGCGGTCTCTGGCTCGACGCAGGCCACCGTGGTTGCCATGGGCGGCCCGCTGCGCCCGAAAATGCTCAAGGCTGGCTACGAAGACAAATTCGCCATGGCCCTGATCATTAACGCCAGTGACATCGCCTTTCTGATCCCGCCATCGATTGGCATGATCGTGTTTGGTGTTGTCGGCAAAGTCTCCATCGGTGAGCTTTTTCTGGCGGGTATCGGCCCTGGCATTTTGATCTTGCTGATGTTCTCCGCCTATTGTGTCTATTACGCCAAAAAGAACAACATCCCGACCATCCCGCGCATGAACTGGACCGAACGTGGTAAGGCCATCATCAATGCTGGTCCTGCGATCATGTTCCCGGTTCTGATTGTCGGGGGCATCTATCTGGGCTGGGTCAGCCCGACCGAGGTTGCCGCTGTCTCCGTCGTTTATGCCATCATTCTTGAAGTACTGATTTTCAAATCGGTCAAATGGTCTGAACTGCTTGATATTGCCAGATCGACCGGCCTGATCACCGCCGTTGTGTTTATTCTGGTCGGCGCGGGCACGACATTCTCGTTCGTGATTTCCTTTGCCCAGATCCCGCAACATGTGATTGGTGCGCTGGGTCTCGAAGGGGCCAACGAATACGTTGTTCTGGCCGCAATCTCCATCGCCTTCTTCATCGGGTGCATGTTTGTCGATCCGATTGTCGTGATTCTGGTTCTGACCCCGATCTTCATGCCGTTGGTACATGCGGCGGGCCTTAACCCGGTTCTGGTGGGGACACTTGTCACCCTTCAGGTGGCCATCGGCTCGGCCACACCGCCGTTTGGCTGCGATATCTTTACCGCCATCGCGATTTTCCGACGACCTTATGCGGAAGTCATTCGCGGCACGCCACCTTTCATCATCATGTTGTTGTTGGCTGCCGTTATCCTGGTGCTTGTGCCGCAAATTGCATTGTTCCTGCCTGAGCTTGCCTTCCATTAAGTCCGGCAAATCAGCAAGAACCGGGTTCGCCGAAGCGACCTAAACACGAAACCGAAACAGGGGTGGTCCAAACAACATGGTTTGGACCACCCCGCCTCTTGGAGTTCAGGATGATGTCCGTATCCCCAGCGGTCACGCCAGAGCCGGTAAACCTGTCCTATTCGCCCGATCCTGTCGGACCGGCAGGGCGGATCGGATTGATTACACTTGCCACCGATTTCAACAGCGAGGATGACCTGCGCGGCATTCTGCCCGGCGACGTGCGCCTGTTCACCACCCGGATTGAAAATGCCAACCCGGTTACGGTCGATAACCTGCGCGCCATGGCCAATGATTTGCCCCGTGCGGCACGCACTTTGCTGCCCGGCTACGGTGTTGATGTTGCCATATTTGGCTGCACATCAGGCACCGCCGTCACCGGCTCAGACAAAATCGCCGCCCTGATTAATCAGGGCATGCCCGGCGTCTCCGTGACCAACCCGCTTCTGGCGGGTGAATTGGCCTTAAAGGCCGTCGGGGCGCAAAAAATTGCCATCGTCACCCCCTATCTTGCCGATGTGACCCGCTCGGTCGCGGATGGCTTTATCAATAAGGGGTTTACGACAACCCGCGTGATGGGCTTTGGTCTGGACAATGATTTCGATATGACAGCCCTTCCACCCGACGCCATTCTTAAGGCCGCCCTTAACGCCGATACGCCTGATGCCGATGCCGTGTTTATTTCCTGCACCGCCATCCGCTCCGCCGAAATCGTGGCCGAGGCCGAACAACAATTGGGCAAGCCCGTGATCACCAGCAATCAGGCCCTGATCTGGCATGCCCTTCATCTGATGAAATACACAAAGCCGGTCACAGGGTTCGGAACCCTGTTTGACCATGCCCCACAACCTTAAAAATAAGTCGAGGTCGCCATGAAAGACCCCATCACATTTGCTGATGTTCTTTCTGCCCGCAAAACCATCGCGGGCCACGTGATCCATACGCCGTTGCGTCCGTCCACGTCGCTTTCCGACCGGATCGGAAGCCCCGTCTGGCTGAAATGCGAACAGCAACAATACACCGGCAGCTTCAAGCTGCGCGGGGCGGCCAATGCTGTCTTGCGCCTGACCGACGCGCAAAAGGCCAAGGGCGTTGTCGGTGTATCCACCGGCAACTATGGCCGGGCGCTGGCCTATGCCGCGCACAACGCCGGGGTCCGTTCGATCATCTGCATGTCTGAGCTGGTCCCGCAAAACAAGGTCGATGGCATCCGCGCCCAAGGGGCCGAAGTCCGCATCATCGGTCAGTCACAGGACGAGGCCCAACACGAAGTTGACCGTCTTGTCGCCGAAGAAGGCCTGACCATGCTCCCGCCCTTTGACCATGCGCACATCATCGCCGGTCAGGGTACACTCGGCCTTGAAATCATCGAAGCCCTGCCAGAAGTTGATACCCTGCTTGTGCCCCTGTCGGGTGGTGGTCTTTTGGCCGGTGTTGCACTGGTGGCAAAATCGATCAATCCAAACATTCGCGTGGTGGGCATCACCATGGAACGCGGCTGTGCGATGATCACAAGCCTGCAAGAAGGCAAACCAACCGCGGTCAAGGAACTGCCGACTTTGGCCGATAGTCTGGGCGGCGGCATTGGCGAAAACAACCAATACACGTTTGATATGTGCGGCGATCTCACCGATGATTTCGTTCTGGTCAATGAAGCCCAGATCGCCGACGGCATCCGCGCGGCCTATCACGATGATCAACAGGTCATCGAAGGATCGGGTGCGGTGGGCATTGCCGCCCTTCGCGCCGGGTTGATTGATAATCCGGGGCGCACGGTTGCCCTGACCACGGGCTGCAATATCGACATGGCGCTGCATAAACGGATCGTTGGCGGCGAAGACGTCGACCTGATGGCGGAGTAACCCCTATGCCAAACATCAGAATCCTCACCGAAACCGATCTTCGCAAGGTCATCGACCTTGATCACGATGCCATTGATTGCGTGCAAAACGCCTTTGTTGCACTGGCAACCAAGGATGTCCGCATGCCGCCGATCCTGCGTCTGGACATTGACGACTATAATGGCGAGGTCGATGTCAAAACCGCCTATGTCCCCGGTCTGGATGGCTTTGCGATTAAAATAAGCCCCGGCTTTTTTGACAATCCCAAACTCGGCCTGCCCTCGGTCAATGGCTTGATGAACCTGTTTTCATCGAAAACCGGCATGCTGGAAGCCGTCCTTCTTGATAACGGCTACCTGACCGATATCCGAACCGCCGCCGCTGGTGGTGTTGCCGCCAACCATCTGGCGCGCAAGGATGCCAAACATGCCACGATTTTTGGCGCGGGTGTGCAAGCCCGATTGCAGCTCAAGGCCCTGACACTGGTGCGCAATATCACATCCGCCACCATCTGGGCCCGTGATCTGGCCAAGGCCGAAGCCTGTGCCAAAAAGGCATCGCTTGAACTTGGCATTCCGGTATCGGCCACCAGTGATGGCAAGGATGCGGCCGCCAATGCCGACATCATCGTTACCACCACGCCCGCACGCGAACCGGTTTTGATGGCCGATTGGGTCAAACCGGGCACCCATGTCACCGCTATGGGCTCGGACGCCGAACACAAAAACGAAATTGACCCTGCCCTGATCGGGCAGGCCGACCTTTATGTCTGTGACAGTCAGGCACAAACCCGCATCCTTGGTGAACTTCATCACGCCATTGATGCCGGCATTGTGACGGCTGACGCGACATTCCCCGAACTTGGACAGGTCATTGCCGGAAATGCTTCTGGCAGAACATCCGATGATCAGATTACCATCTGTGACCTGACCGGGACTGGTGTTCAGGACACCGCAATCGCCACCCTCGCCCGAAGCCGCTGTGACGCAGCAGCAGCCGGGATAGAGGTATCTTCGTAACAACAAAAGGAACATGGGTCAGGAAAGCTGAAACCCCGCCTTTTTCTGGAGGCCTGCGATGAGCCAGGTTGAACTGAATTTCACGCGTGAGGAATATGCCGAGCGCTTGGAGAAAACCAAAAAAGCCATGGTGGAGAAAGGACTTGATCTGTTGATCGTGTCCGATCCGTCAAACATGGCCTGGCTGACCGGCTATGACGGCTGGTCATTTTATGTCCATCAATGTGTGCTTGTTCCGATTGAGGATGATCCAATCTGGTTTGGACGTTCCCAGGATGGAAACGGGGCAAAGCGTACGGTCTATATGACCCATGATCGCATCATTCCCTATCCTGATTACTATGTACAATCGACCACACACCATCCGATGGATTATCTCTCCGAGGTGATCACAAATCGCGGATGGGGATCGCGCAGAATTGGCGTTGAAATGGACAATTACTATTTCTCCGCCAAGGCTTTCCTACAGCTCCAAACTCATTTGCCCAATGCAACGTTTTCCGACGCCACCGCCCTTGTAAACTGGCAACGTGCGATCAAGTCGGAAACCGAAATTTTCTATATGCGTCAGGCCGCCCGCATTGTTGAAAACATGCACGAACGTATTTTCGAAATCGTCGAACCGGGCATGAAGAAAAACGAACTGGTCGCGGAAATCTTCCGTACCGGCATCGCCGGTGTGGACGGAATTGGCGGGGATTACCCGGCAATTGTGCCGCTTCTGCCATCGGGTGCGGATGCCGGTGCACCGCATCTGACATGGGATGAAAAACCCATTCCGGGCAATTCCGGAACGTTTTTTGAAATTGCCGGATGTTATCGCCGCTATCACGCGCCACTGTCGCGCACGATTTTCCTTGGCGATCCGGACCAAAGGTTCCTCGATGCTGAAAGTGCCCTGATCGAAGGCCTTCAGGCCGGGCTTGAGGCCGCCAAACCGGGCAACGTCTGCGAAGACATCGCACTGGCCTTCTTTGGCGTCCTGCAAAAATACGGCATCGAAAAAGACAGCCGCTGTGGCTATCCAATCGGGCTGTCCTATCCGCCCGACTGGGGCGAACGCACCATGAGCTTGCGTCCCGGAGATAAAACGGTTCTTGAACCGGGCATGACCTTCCACTTCATGCCGGGTCTCTGGTTTGATGACTGGGGGATCGAAATCACCGAAAGCATGATGATCACCGAAACCGGCAGCAAAACACTGACCAGTTACCCACGGCAGCTGTTCGTGAAGAACTAGCCACCGGCGATCACACCAACACCGCACCGGGCCGACGTGCCAAACGGCAATATGCCAAGCCGCTCGTCCCCGGTGCAACAGTACCAATGCCGAATTTCGACGGTCGCGACATTCGGCCCTTCAAGGATACGACCATGACAAAAGCCTCCCCCATCAGCCCGACGATCCCGCTTGATCGCGATGGCATCCACCACGGCTTTTTAAAGCTGCCCTATTCGCGTGACGATTCCGCTTGGGGGGCTGTGATGATCCCCATCACGGTTATCCGCAATGGGGCTGGCCCCACCGCCCTGCTGACCGGCGGCAATCACGGCGATGAGTACGAAGGCCTCGTGTCCCTGTTCAAACTGGCGGGCTCCCTTACCCCGGCCGATGTCACCGGGCGCGTGATCATTCTGCCCGCGATGAATTATCCGGCATTTCGTAATGCATCGCGCACATCGCCAATTGATGCGGGCAACATGAACCGGTCCTATCCCGGCAAACCCGATGGCACAGTCACTCAGAAAATCGCCGATTACGTCCTGCGCTATCTCGTGCCTGAGGCCGACATCGTTCTCGACATCCATTCGGGCGGCAAGACGCTTGATTTCATCCCGTTTGCCGCAGCCCATGTCCTGCCTGACAAGGAACAGGAAGCCCGTTGCGTTGCGGCGATGAAGGCATTTGGTGCACCCTATTCGATGATGATGCTCGAACTCGATGCGGTTGGTATGTTCGACACCGTTGTCGAGGAAGCTGGCAAAACCTTTGTCACCACCGAACTTGGCGGCGGCGGCTCCACCACGGCGGAGCGGGTCGCAATTGCTGATCGCGGTGTGCGCAATATTCTGATCCATGCCGGGATTGTCGGCGGTGAAATTGAAGCCGCCCCGAATGGCACCGCCATGCTTGATATGCCCGGCGACGACTGCTTTGTCGCGTCTCAAGACTCAGGCCTGTTTGAACCCTGCGTTGATCTGGGCGATATGGTTAAAAAGGGCGATTTGATTGCCCGCATTTATGATGTCGAGTGCACCGGCACAGCCCCGCGCGAATATCATGCATCGCGTGACGGGATATTATCGTGCCGTCACTTCCCCGGCCTGATCAAGATGGGTGATTGTCTGGCCGTGATTGCAAAGGTGCTGTGACCATGATCAGGCTTGATGAGCTGGATCTTAAAATACTCAAAACCCTGCAACGCGAAGGGCGCATCACCAAGGTCAAACTGGCCGAGGCGGTCAACCTGTCGCCAAGCCCGTGCTGGGAACGCCTCAAACGCCTCGAAGACTTGGGCGTGATTTCGGGCTATCACGCCCATATCAATCTTGAAAAGCTGGTCAAACCGACCTTGGTGTTGACCGAAGTCACCCTGCGCCATCATCAACATGGCGATTTCCAGATTTTCGAGAAAGCCGTGCAGGACATCCCCGAAATCGTCGAGTGCTATGCGCTTGGCGGCGGGGTCGATTACATGCTCAAGGTGCTCTGTCACGATGTTGATGCCTATCAACGCCTGATCGACCGCCTTCTGGTGTCTGATATCGGTATTGATCGCTATTTCACCTATATCGTCACCAAAAAGGTCAAAACCACCGCCATCACCCCGATTGAAAATCTGGTTGAGTCCCCGGAACGGAAATAACCGCTGTTCTTACGCGGTTTTTGGGCTTTCAATGGTTATGTGAACGTCACGGGCCGGTCTGCTCAAATGCAGGCTGGCCCGTGACATCCAAACAGCCGGGGACAATCCATGAAAGAACTGATGAGCAGTTGGCAACTCTGGGCTGGGCTTGCCGCGTGTTTTGCCGCCCTGACCGCAATTTTTGCCAAGATCGGCGTTGCCAACATCAATTCGGACTTCGCCACCCTGATCCGTACGGTCATCATTCTGATCATGGTCTGGATCATTGTGCTGGCCAAAGGGGCGTGGGAAACCCCATCGGCCATCCCAGCCAAGACATGGACCTTCCTGATCCTCTCGGGACTTGCCACCGGGGCCTCATGGTTGTGTTATTTCCGTGCCCTTCAAATCGGCGAGGTCGCCAAAGTCGCCCCGATTGATAAACTCAGCGTGGTTCTGGTCGCGATCTTTGGTGCCATCTTCCTTGGCGAACAACTGACCATCGCAAGCTGGCTTGGCGTTGCAATGATCGGCAGCGGTGCCGCATTGATCGCGTGGAAGGGATAGCCCCAATCCGCGCATGCCATCCCGCGCTATAATTCTTTTCTTTTTTTTGAAACTGTGGCGAAATCAGCTTTCGGGTTTTATCGCGCAGGGGGCGGGGATGATTGTTGGCAATTGGGGCGCAAAAGCCCTGCTGATTGGCGTGTGCATGGTCGGACTGATCGGATGTCAGACAACAACCGGCGACACATCCATACCCGCCGTTCAAAGCACCGCACCCGCGCTTTCATCCGCCCCGTCATCCGCGCCGCAACAAACCGTTGCCAATCTCTCCGAAACCGCCCTGATCAGTTTCGAATTGAACAATTCCGGCATTGGCGGATATTACGGCTGGCAACTTCAAGTCACCCGTGCGGCCAACAATGCCGGGTTCATCCCGTTTATATCGAACCAATTGTCATCGGGCCAAATCCAGCGTTTTGAAGTCTGGCCTGATCGCTATGCAATCAATGTCTATCGACTGGGTGATCTGCAATATAGCGGCTGGGTCGATGTCCATCCTGTACAGATCACTATCATTTACGCCGACTTCGGGTTGTTGTTTGACGATGTGAAAATCAACAATATTGCCGACCCTGCACTCTATCAGCAGGCAAAAGACATCCCCGCATTGCTGACCCCGATATCATCGACTTACAGTCCCCAGACCATTCAGGATACTGGTGGCTACCGCTTTGAATATCGCGGCCCACAACAGTATGGCAAGCATGTCGGCACCGGGACTGTCACGATATCAAAAGCCGGAAAGGAATTTGCCACCATCGGCAATGCCGCCCTTGAAGATACCGGCATATCGGGCCGCATACAGTTTGCCGACAACCGCACGACGGACGGCACCATCGTTCGTTTAAACGGCATCTATCAACTCGCACCGGAAACACGCACCATTTGGCCCGACGGTCAGGAATTTACCGGCCGCTATCAGGTTTTCACCCCGGCTGACGGTCTGCTGCGGATGGTTGACGGAACGTCATGGAAAGGCGCTTTGCGCAACGAACGACCCTTTGGAGCCGGACGGGTTATGTTCGCAGCGGATGGCTGGATCGATCTTCCATCGGGCGAAATGTTCCCGAACCAAACCGGGACATTTTCCTGCGGCGGCAAAATCGTGCCCGTCGGCGAATGTTATTACCATGCCGGGACAAGATTGGCTTCGGCGGCAGAACTTGATCTCTTGATCGAAAGGGATCTACAAATTGCCGCCAAAGACGTCAAACAGCCCCAGCAACAAGCAACGGATGCCCCTCCGGCGACCGAAATCAGCTGTAGACAGGCAAGTGGAACATTTCACGACACGACCGGCAATTCGACATTGACGCTAGACACGCCCGGCCAGGGACGCGGTAATTTTATCAGCTACACCTTTGGCGGTGCCGCAAAATACCGGTTTGAAATCGATTTCACTTATACCACCACCCCCGACAGCATTTCCGTGACCTATGATGGCATTGGAACCTATAGCAATGCTGCAACCGGTCAGGTTCTTCAACGTATGACGATACCGTCCGGCACCGTACCTTGCCAGTTTGACCGTGACGTTCTGGTTTTTGACGGTGTGGAATACCGAAAATAAAGCACATTGCGAATGCGTGAACATTCAAAATGACGGCGAAACTGTTTAACGCCATCTTCCTTGGCCAGCGACGAACCATGGCAAGCTGGCCGGGGGCTGAAATGATCGGCAGCGGTGCCGCGCAAATCGCGGGGAAGGGGTAAAAAGCCTCCGCCCTCAATCGTTAAGACAATCAGCCAAAACCGCACGCGAAAAACCATATTCACCATTCACGTTTAAGGCGAAACGGCGACAAAATACCGGCCAAAAAGCCATAATCATCGGAAAAATGGCCGCAAATTTGCCTGTACTGCCCCGTAACCTCCGTTTCAAATGATATGGAGGTTATGCGTGTCTGGTTCCGATCAAGAAGATCAAACCGCCGCCAATAATGGCGGCGATCGCGTTTTTATTTCTGCCTTTTTTGTTGGTATTGCCGCGATCAGCTTTGGTCTGGGTGCGTTTGTCGTGCTGGCAGAAGTGCCGCCGTATCAATCGATGAAAAATGCGTGGCGTGCCGGGACGGCCCTTTGGGAACAGCGCACCAAATACACCGATGTCGAACGGCTTGATTTCTGGGCCCCGGCCAGAAGCGATCAGACCGGCGTTACCATCCATGATGCCAATCGCGCGCAAAATGGCCTGACACTTTATTCATCGGGCGATGGTCCCCATGCCGTGCTGATCGATATGGATGGCAATATTGTCCATGAATGGCGCATGCCCTTTAGCATGATCCACGATGAAACATCCCCGATCCCCAATCCGCAAAAAGACGACTTCATGCATTGGCACACCGCCAAGATGGCGCCCGATGGCGGGTTGATTGTGCAATACACGGCGGCGGGCGACACCCCGTATGGCTATGGCATGGCCAAGATCGACCAAAATTCCAACCCGGTGTGGAAATATCTTGGCACCGCCCATCATGATTTTTCCATCGCCGATGATGGCCGGGTCTATGCCCTGACACAGGAATTCCGGTTCAACACCTATGCCAACCGCAAACAGCTGACCCCGCCGCGTCTGGATGATTTCGCGGTGATCCTCTCGCCCGAAGGCAAGGAGATCAAAAAGGTCTCGATCCTTGATGCGCTGATCAATTCAAGCTACGCGAACATGGTTGATTTTGCGCCGTATTTTGCCAATGAAGATATTCTTCATACCAATACAATCCAGTTGATTGACGCCGACACCGCAAAGAACTTTGCCTATGGCAAGGAAGGCGATGTTGTTGTGTCCTTCCGCGATCTTGGCATCATCGCCGTGCTTGATATGGATGCCGAAAAAATTGTCTGGGCCACCCGTGGTTCATGGCTGGGGCAACATGACCCCGATGTCCTGCCCAACGGCGATATCTTGCTGTTTGACAATCAGGGCCAGCTTGCCGACCCGGATGCCGGACAATCGCGCGTTTTGCAAATTGATCCGGAAACCAATGCCATAACGTGGCAGTACAAGGGCACAGCAACCCATAAATTTGACAGCAACATCCGTGCTGATCAGCAACGCCTGCCCAATGGCAATACACTGATTACCGAATCAAGCGGCGGCAGACTGCTTGAAGTCACCCCGACCGGCGACATCGTGTGGGAATTCCACAATCCGATCCGTCGCGACGATCCTGATAATCCTGACAAAAAACTGATCCCCGTTGTGTCGCAGGCCGAACGCATCACCGATGCGCGTGCGGCCCTGTATCGCGACACTGTCCCTGCCTCCAACACCGGAGACGCACAATGAAACAGACCCGAAACGCAATGACGCATGCCCAGAACATGTCCGCCCCAAGTTCAAAGCTGATGACGCTCGGTGCCAGCACCTTGGCCGTTGCCATACTGCTGACCGCCTTTCCGGCCCATGCCTATGTCGGGCCGGGTGCGGGGTTAAGCCTTCTGTCCGCCCTTTGGGCTGTCTTGGCCGCGATCCTTGTTGCGGTTGGCTTCGTTCTGATGTGGCCCATTCGCAAAATGATGCGCAAACGCAAAGCCAATCGCACGACGGCGCAAAACAGCACGACCGAAAGCTCAAAACATTCAAGTTCGTGAACACACCGCATCACTGACGCACAACAGGACGGCACATAATGGGACTTTTTGACTGGCCCGCCCCGGCATTCACAACTCTGGACGACTTGATGGGCGACGCCATTGGCCCGTTTGGGCGCGTGCTGATCTGGGGGCTGCTCTGTGCGGTGGTCTCCATGGTCCTGTATCGGGTTTTATCGCCGCAAACCCGGATCAAACAGATCAAGGCCGATGTCAAAACCGCCCAGAAAGCCATGACCGACGACGATGGCGAGGACTTCGCCCACGGCATGCGTCTGGCCAGGGCACAGCTTGGGCATTCCTTCAAACTGGTCGGCTTTGTGATCGGCCCGGCGGTTCTGGCGTCCATGCCCGCCCTTGCCATGATTGTCTGGCTGGACGGGCAATATGGATATCGCTGCCCGGCCCCCGATCAGACCGTGACAATTTCGGTCGAACCACAAGGCACCGCGATTGAGCAAGTCGGCATTAATTCCGACGCCCAAGACAGCAGCTGCCCAACCGTCCAGATCCCCGGAAAGCTTGACGGGCAAACCCACATCATTGCCCCGGCTGCGGCCATTCCGGTCATGCACCAAAAAGTCTGGTGGAACCATTTGATTGGCAATCCGGCGGGATATCTGCCCGACGACACCCCGGTGACGGAGCTTCGCTTTGACCTGCCCGCACAGGAAATCATCGCCTTTGGTCCGGGCTGGGCACGTGGTTGGGAACTGACATTCTTTGTCGCCCTGTTGTTGGCATCCCTGGGGATCAAGAAAGGATTTCGGATCGAATGACCAATCCAACCGGCACCACATCTGACAAGGTCGTCTCGCAAAAATCGCCAAAACCCGAAGCATTCCACGTTTCGGGCTGGGATCACTGGCTCAGCGGCCTGATCGCCCGTCACCCGGCCAAATGGATCCGGCTTGGCAATTTCGAAACGAAAATGGCTGCTGATGCCATCGCAGATATCCAGATTGAAAAACCGATTTTTGTTGCCGGTCTGGCACGGTCGGGCAGTACAATCCTGCTTGAAACCCTTGCCCAGCACCCCGATGCCGCCACCCATCAGTATCGCGATTATCCGCCTGTTTTTACCCCGTGGTTCTGGAACCGCTTTGTCGATCTGGCCCCGGGCAAAAAGAACGTGGCGGTCGAACGCACCCATGCCGATGGCATCAACATCACCCCCGAAAGCCCCGAAGCGTTCGAGGAAATGATCTGGATGGCGTTTTTCCGTCATCTCCATAACGTTGGGGATAACAACACGCTTGATGAACACATCAGCAACCCCGCGTTCGAGGCATTCTACCGTGACCACATCCGCAAACTGATCCATGTCCGGGGCGGCACGCGCTATGTGTCCAAGGCAAACTATCTCGTCACCCGGATGGAATATCTGTTGTCGCTGTTTCCCGATGCACGCTTTGTTTTACCCGTGCGCGATCCGGTTTGGCACATCGCATCCCTGATCAAGCAACACACTCTTTTCTGTGCCGGGGAACAGAATAATCCCCGTGCGGTTGCCCACATGCAGCGTGTCGGGCATTTCGAATTTGGTCTGGATCGCCGCCCGATCAACACCGGCGATTTGCACGCAACCCTCGACATCATGAACCTTTGGAAAAACGGCAAGGAAGTCGAAGGATGGGCGCACTACTGGTCCAACCTGCATCACTATCTGGCAGACCGGTTAACCGTGAACAAGGATCTTGAAAAGGCAACGCTGGTTGTGCGCTACGAGGATCTGGTGGCCGATCCGGCGGACAAATTACGTGCGCTGTTTGATCACACCGGGCTTGCCGATGCCCAACCGATCATTGACCGCGTGGCCCCGACGATCCATGCGCCAAGTTACTATCGCCCGAATTTCGGTGACGATGAAATCGACCAAATCCGCGACATCACCATGATCGCTGCCAAACGGTTTGGCTATGACGTCAGGCCCGCCGAAACACGGCAGGCCTGACGTTCTTAAAATCAGTGATGGTCGCTTTTGCGGCCCGTGGCGGTATGGAAGAAATCCCACCCGGCAAGCACAAGCGTAATTATCGACATGATCGCCAGATCCCACCGCGGGACATATGCAATCAAAATCGCAACAAATCCGGTAAGGATCACAAAAGCCAGAAGCGCCATCGCGCGGTTTAGAGTATCACCCGTCATCAGGCATCTCCCTGCGTGCTGAGATATGTTTTCAACCAGTTTGCGGTGCGCAGCAACCGGGCGTCATTGCCAATCTTCCCGACAAGCTGAATGCCCATCGGCATGCCGTTTTGCGACCACAGCAACGGAATGGTGATCGCAGGCGTGCCACAAAACGTCCAAAGCCCGTTAAAGATCGCATCCCCCGTGGTGTTTAAGTTCGCCGGTGCTTGCCCGGTGGCCGCCGGTGTGATGATCACGTCACACCGCTGGAAAACTTCCTCCAGCCCGGTATTAAACAGACCGCGCCAGTCAAGGGCGGCAAGGTAATCGCGGGCCGTCACATCATTGCCCTTGTCGATGGCCGCAATGATTTCCGATGACAATTGCGCCCGGCCACGCTTTTCATAGGAATAATAATGCTTGGCCATCTCGGCGAAATTGATCTTGGCCCGCAAGGCCGCCGCATCATCAAATGCCTTGGGCAACGGTGCTTCAAAACACTGATCGCCCAAAACACTGGTGATTTCGCGAAACGCCATCACCGTTTCCTCATCGGCCAGTTCATCGAACTGTGGCGGCCGGATAAAGGCAAACATCGGGGTGACCAACGGATCGCTTTTGGCAACATCAAGCAACCTTGGCGTCGGGCTTGGCGACGTATAAGGATCGCCCGCGTCATAGCCAAACAGGCTTTCGGCCACCATCGCCGCCCCATTGATCGAATTGGCAAACACACCAATGGTATCAAGCGTCGGGCTTTGCGGTAAAACCCCGGTTCGGGCAATCGCGCCAAAACTTGGCTTGAACCCGACCACACCGCAGAACGATGCGGGCCGGATCACTGATCCCCCGGTTTGTGTCCCCACCGCAAGCGGCACCATGGCTGCGGCAACGGCGGCGGCCGACCCGGCCGACGACCCACCGGGTGTATGCTCCGGATTGTGCGGGTTTCGGGTTTTGGATGGATGCATAAAGGCAAGCTCGGTCGAAACCGTCTTGCCCATAATGATCGCCCCGGCGGCTTTAAGCCGTGCCACCAGAACCGCATCTTCTTCGGGCACCCGCCCCTCGTCCAACGGTGTCCCGTTGGACGTCGGAATGCGTGCGGTATCAATGACGTCTTTCAGCCCCACCGGCAAACCATGCAACGGGCCAATAGCGGCCCCGGATTGACGCCGCGCATCAAGCGCACGGGCCTGGGCAATGGCAAAATCACTATCAAGCCACGCCCACGCCTGCACCTGTGGTTCGATCTCTTCGATACGCGCAAGGCACGCCTCGACATATTCGACTGCACGCACCGCCCCGCTGGCAAGGCGGTCGCGCAGTTCGACAACATCAAGTGTCAGGAGTGGATTGATATTACTCATTACAATTTCCCAAAGCCTTTTGCATTTAACGGGCGCCATAGAACAGATCAGGCAGATGGAAAACGATCTGCGGGAAAGTGTACATCAACACCATGCTGACAATCACCATGAACAGGAACGGCATGATCCCCTTAAAGATATCGGTCAACAATATCCCCGGAGGGGCAACCCCCTTAAGATAATAGGCCGACATCGCCATAGGCGGGGTCAGGAACGAGGTCTGCAAGTTCAACGCCACCAGAATACCAAAGAACAGCGGATCAATATCAAACAGCGGCAGCAATGGCAGGAATATCGGAACGAAAATAATGATGATTTCCGACCATTCCAAAGGCCAGCCGAGCAAGAAGATGATCAACTGCGCCAAAAGCAGGAACTGCAATGGTGTCAGATCAAGTCCACTGACGAACTCGGAAATAACATGCTCCCCGCCAAGGTATGAAAACACCGACGAGAACGTATAAGACCCGACAAACAACCAGCACACCATCGCCGATGTCCGCACCGTCAGGTAAACTGACTCACGCAACCGATCAAACGTCAACGCGCGGTAAGACGCCGCCAGAATGATACCACCAAGCGCGCCAATCGATGCCGCCTCGGTCGGTGTTGCCAACCCAAACAAGATCGATCCCAAAACCGACAGGATCAGGAACGCCAACGGAAAGAACGAGGTTGCCAGCATCCACAAAACTTTGGGCAGCGGCACTTCAGGAACTTCTTCCTTGGTCGGACGCGGGGCTGCTTTTGGCTGCAACATCGAACGGCCAACGATATACAGAAGATACAAACCCACCAGTGTCAGGCCCGGCAACAACGCCCCGGCATAAAGCCGCACAATCGAAACACCCGATGCCGCGGCATAAACAATCAACATGATCGACGGCGGGATCAGAATGCCAAGCGTCCCGCCGGCACAAATAATCCCCGCAGCAAAGCTTTTGTCATAACGTGCTTTAAGCATCGCGGGCAGCGCCAGCATCCCCATCAGGGTCACAACAGCACCCACAATCCCGGTCGCGGTTGCAAACAATGCACAGGTCACAAGGGCTGCAACCCCAAGCGATCCGGGGATATTGCGCGCGGCAACATTCAGGGTGCTAAACAACCGATTGACGATGTTTGACCGTTCAACGATGTAGCCCATAAACAGGAACAACGGGACCGCTGTCAGGACCTCGTTGGACATCACCGTGTAGGTTTGGTTGATAAATAAATCGAATATTCGGTTGTTAAACGCCCCTTCAAACCACGTAATCGCGGATGTCAGGGTGTCACTGTCTTCGGCAAGTCGGTTAAAGGCCCGCCACATCCGACCGTCATCGAAATAGGCGTAATATCCAAAACCAATCCCCAAAGCCATCAGGGTAAAGGCCACCGGAAAGCCCAGAAATACGAGGATAATAAAGATGCCCAGCATCATTAGGGCGACATGTGCGTCAATCACTTTGGCAGCTCCGTTCGGGGGCAATCACTGTTGGGGTCCAAGTCAGTCCGAAGTTCAGGACCCATCGCTTTTGGCGACACCCTGCTTCATCAGAAGTTCTTCGGTTTCCTGGACATCGTCTTCTGCATTGCGCCAGTACCCTTCACGGATACACATGATGCAGCGCATCACCTGTGCGATGCCCTGAATGAACAGAAGAATGCCCGCGGCAACAATAACGGCCTTGAATTGAAAGATCGGAACGCCCGCCGGGCTGTTCACACTGACCTCGCCATATCCCCAGGACCGGGCGGCATATTTCCAACCCGAAAAGATCAGTGCGATCACACCGGGGAAGAAGAAAAACAGATAAAGAACCAGATCAACCATGCCCTGCGTTCTGGGTTTCCAAAGACGATACAGGAAATCCCCCCGCACATGCCCACCGCGTGACAGGGTATAGGCCCCGCCCATCATGAACATCGTGCCATACATGATAAATGACACATCCAGCGACCAGGTCGTCGGCGCATTAAATAAATATCGCGAAGCCACTTCATAACTCATGCCAAGCGTCATCAGGATGATAAGCCACCCAAACGCCTTGCCAAACCACGCCGACAGCTTGTCCGCAAATTCGATAAATCTGATCATGAAACCTTGTCCGTTCGCATCTTGACCACCCCGCCCGCCGAACCCGGCAGACGGGGTGGTCAGGGTCATCTAAACACTGAAAAACCTATGGGTTGATCAGAGTTTCAGTTTGCCCGGGAAGTAGTGTTCATATGCGAGCTGATAATCAGGTGAGTTCATCAGTTCGTAATAGGTCACACGTTCCACCCATGCACGCTGGCTATCGAGAACCCGTTTCATGAACGAATCTTCTTCAAGTGTCGGGATCAGTTTGTCCCAGGCCTCAAGCTGCGCTGCCAGGATGTCTTTTGACGTCCGGTGAACTTCCACACCTTCGTCTTGCAGTTTCTGCAAGTCGGCGGAATAGTTGTCCATGGCAAGGGCGGTGTTTGACGTCGAAGCCGCCTCAACACTGTGCAGCAAGATGGCCTGAAGGTCCGGGTCCATGTCTTCAAGAAGTGCCTTGTTAAACAGGAACTCGAAGCTTTCAGACGCCTGATGGTATGACGACAGATAGTAGTTTTTCGCCACATCCTGTGCGCCAAAACGCATATCAGACGACGGGTTGTTAAACTCGAACGCGTCAATCACGCCACGTTCCATCGCAGGCACAATCTCACCGCCCGGAAGCTGGGCAACGGACATGCCCATCGACTGCAGAAGGTCTGCTGCCAGACCAACCGTACGATATTTAAGGCCTTCGATATCGCTAACCGCATTGACCTGCTTCTTGAACCAGCCAAAAGGCTGTGCTGGCATCGGGAAGCCCAGACGACCAACAATATCAAGTCCCATAACGTCCTGGGTCAGCTCGCGGTAGAACTCCTGACCACCCCCGGCATAGTACCAGCTCAGCATGGTGGTTGCAGAACCACCAAACACCGGACCAGTCCCAAACAGCGATGCGGCCTTGTTTTTGCCGTACCAGTAAACCGGCACGGAATGGGCAATATCAATCACGCCATCATTGACACCGTCGAGAACCTGAAACGCGGCAACAACCGCACCAGCAGGCAGAAGATCGATTTTCAAACGACCACCCGACATGGCTTCAACACGATCAACATATTGTTGGGCAAACGTCATCCAGATGTCAGATGACGGCCAGGACGTCTGCATTTTCAACACCATCGGTGCTGGCTGTGCATGAACAGCAGGGGCTGCAAACAGCCCTGATGCGGCTGCACCACCGGCAACCACACCGGTCGCACCCTTGGTCAGGAACGAACGACGCGACACTTCGACGGACTTCTTGCCTTCAGATTTATCTTTCGTATTCATTACTTCCTCCCAGAAATACCGTCATAAATCGACAACCATTGCCGACAAACGAACGGTAAATTCAGCCTTCAAAAGCCCCTGACCTTTTTGTTGAAGATCATGTCGATGCGCTTTCCCCGTTTCGGGACCAAAAACCGGCACGCATTTTTTTATTGTTAAAGCTTTGAATTCACTGATATTTGACGGTTAACCCGCCTTGTTAGGCCACCCGGTCACCCGGTTCACGACCCTTAAAATAAGCATCAAGATTATCAAGCGCGCGATACCCCATCGCATCGCGCGTTTCCTCGGTCGCGGACCCTATATGTGGCAACAGGAAAACGTTTTTCAACGCGCTAATCCGTTGATTTCCACCCGGTTCATCGCAAAACACATCCAACCCGGCCGCAAACAGCTTACCGCTTTCAAGCGCATCTGCAAGGGCCGCCTCATCGACCAGATTGCCGCGCGCCGTATTCACAAGGATCGCGCGATCGGGCAGTAATGCAATCGTGTCTTTGTTAATTATTCCGGTGGTTTGCGGTGTGGCGGGGCAATGCAGTGACAGCACATCGGAATTGGCAAACAATCCCTCGACCGTATCGTGGAACACGGCCCCTTTGGCCAGATGCTCGGGAACGGGTTTGCGATTGTGATAGTGAACTATCATTCCAAAACCGCGCGCACGTTCGGCCGCCACCTGCCCGACACGTCCCATCCCAAGAACGCCAAACCGCTTGCCGGTCACTTGCCGCCCAACCATAAAGGCCGGCGACCAGAAATCCCACTTACCGGCCCGGATCATCGCATCGCCTTCCGCCCCGCGCCGTGCCGCACCAAGCATACACAGCATGGCAATTTCGGCCGTCGCATCGGACAAAACGTCCGGCGTATTGGTCACAACAACCCCGGCATCCTTGGCGGCCACCAGATCGACGTGATCAACCCCCACCGAATGGTTGGCTATGATTTTTAACCGTTTGGGCAATGCACTGATCACATCGGCAGAAAAATGCTCGGAATGACACGGAAGTACCGCGTCCACATCCTGACATTTGGCAATCAGCTCATCGGTCGCAAAAACGTGGTCGTCGGCATTTATCACCACATCATAGTCGCGCGCTGCCCGTGTCTGGACGGCGTCGGTCAGTTTGCGTGTGATAAGAAGCCTTGGCTTGTCGGGCATTAAAACGCTCCCGGTGTTTCCCTGATAAGGTGTAGGTTTATTTATTATTTTCCAAGCAAACACCTATACGGAAATTCCATCAATAGGCGATCAATCAAAGGGCTATTCTTTTTCACTTCGTGGAAAACCAACACGCGGCATCCTGCGTCTTTGCCATAAGATGGCTGTCGCCCACGGCCCGGAAACCTTGATCAAACAAGCCCTTAGATCGCCTTATCCATCCGAGTCGGAAAAAATAAGCCTCTCCTGTCTCATCGGCAAAGCTCGCGATGAAAACCGCCTATGACCGCGAAAGACGCCGTTAAATAGGCCCAAAAGCCACAAAAAAAGGCCGCTGCTTCATAAAAGCAACGGCCTGCAACCGACACACGTCGGCGGGAAGAACACGGTTAAGTTCCTTGTGTGGTCACAGGTTTCCCCAGAAAACCTGCCCCCTTAAAGTCGAACCCACGTTGCCCCTTCCCGTCCGGAACGCACGACGGCTTCGACAAATTTCATGCCGTTTAGACCTTCCTGGATGCCCGGCACCAAAAGCGATGCGGCATCTGGCGCGGTGCCATTTAAAAACGCACCAAGTTGGTCGGCAAAATCGGTATAAAGGTTGGCAAACCCTTCAAGATATCCTTCCGGATGCCCCGGTGGTACACGCACACCGCGAAGCCCCTCGGCACCGATGCCCGCCCCACCGCGCGTCATCAATTCCGGACGGCCGTCAAGTGGACGGAAATGCAGATGATTGGGGTGCTCCTGCGCCCATTCAATCCCGCCTTTATCACCATAAACCCGCAATTTCAGGCCGTTTTCGTGGCCCACGGCAACCTGACTGGCCCACAGCATCCCGCGCGCACCATTGGCATAGCGCATCAGGATTTGCACATTGTCATCAAGCTTACGGCCCGCAACAATCGCATCCACATCGGCACACAGTTCGCTGATTTCCAAGCCCGAGACGAAATTTGCAAGGTTATGCGCATGGGTGCCAATATCGCCCAGCGCACCGCCCATGCCCGCCTTGGCCGGATCGGCCCGCCAACTGGCTTGCTTGTTATCGGTATCTTCCACACGGGTTGCCATCCAGCCTTGCGGATACTCAACCTGTACCAAGCGGATATCGCCAAGTTTGCCATCGGCCACCATCTGACGCGCTTCGCGCACCATCGGATAGGCGGTGTAATTATGGGTCAATGCAAACAAAAGACCGGTTTCCTTGACCTTGGCGGCAAGCTGTTCGGCTTCGTCCACGGTCAAACACAGCGGCTTGTCACAGATGACATGAATACCGGCATCAAGCATCGCCATGGCGGCAGGAAAATGAACATGGTTTGGCGTGACAATCGCGCACACATCAATGCCATCTTCGCGCGCGGCTTCCTGTGTGGCCATCGCCTCAAAACTGTCGTAGCTGCGATCAGCTGCAATAAACAGTTCCTCGGCCGACGCACGGGCAACATCTGGCTTGGACGATAACGCGCCTGCCACCAGTTCATAACGATCATCAAGCCGGGCGGCAATGCGATGCACCGCCCCGATAAATGCCCCGTGGCCACCGCCAACCATACCCAGTCGAATACGACGGTTAAGGGGGGTCGTGTTGCTCATGTCTGCCTCCAAATATCGTGTTGCCTGCCGGTGCCTGTTGGTGTCTGATCACACCAGATCAGACACCATATGACCGGACCTTAACTTAGTCCAAGAATACGGCGATTGGCCGCCTCGTCCGTGCCACCATCGGCAAAATCGTCAAATGCCTTTTCCGTCACGCGAATGATGTGGTTCTTGATGAACTCCGCCCCTTCGCGTGCCCCGTCTTCGGGATGTTTAAGCGCACATTCCCATTCCAGCACGGCCCAGCCATCAAAATCAATCGCCGCCAGTTTTGAGAAAATCGCCCCAAAATCAACCTGACCATCGCCAAGCGACCTGAAACGCCCCGCCCGATTTGCCCAGCCCTGATAGCCGGAATAAACGCCCTGGCGTCCGGTCGGGTTAAATTCGGCATCCTTGACATGGAACATGCGAATACGGCCGGCATAAATGTCAATGAAATCAAGGTAATCAAGCTGCTGAAGCACAAAGTGGCTTGGGTCATACAAAATGTTCGCGCGGGCATGATTGTTCACCCGCTCAAGGAACATCTCGAACGTTACCCCGTCAAACAGGTCTTCGCCCGGATGAATTTCATAGCAAACATCAACACCGCATTCCTCGGCAACATTGAGGATCGGGGTCCAGCGTGCGGCCAACTCATCAAACGCGGTCTCAATCAAACCAGCCGGGCGTTGCGGCCATGGATAGACATATGGCCAGGCAAGGGCGCCGGAAAATGTTGCGTGGGCATTGATGCCCATATTTTGCGATGCCTTAAGGGCTGCTTTAACCTGATTGACCGCCCATTCCTGACGGGCTTTGGGATTGCCGCGTACTTCGGGCACGGCAAAGCCGTCAAACATTTCATCATAGGCCGGATGAACCGCAACAAGCTGACCCTGTAAATGGGTCGAAAGTTCGGTTACTTCCACACCATGTGCGCCAAGTGTCCCTTTGACCTCGTCGCAGTAATCCTTGCTGTGTGCTGCGCGTTCAACATCAAACAGGCGTTTGTCCCAGCTTGGGATCTGCACCCCTTTGTAGCCGAGTGACGCAGCCCATTTGCCGATGGAATCAAGACTGTTAAACGGGGCGTCGTCACCTGCGAACTGCGCAAGAAACAATGCCGGTCCCTTGAGCGTTTTCATCGATAACCTCTTAGCGCTGTGGCAGTGTTAAATGGGAAAAGTCGGGACCGGGCAACCATCATGCCACCCGATCCCGTTAGCAGTTCCAGCCTTAGAACGGGCTGTCCGGGAAATAGAAGTTCTTGGCGTTTTCTTCGGTAACAACGGTCGCACCAAGGATATAACGGCCTTCAACCGGCACACCGGACGTGAATTTCAGCGCGGTCAATTCCATCGCGGTTGCGATCATTGCCGGCGGATACAGAACATCAATCGGTGTCAGTTTATCGCCATCCATCACGCGCTTGATGATGTCTTTCATGCCAGCCCCGCCAACGATGAACATCTCATCAGTACGGTCAGCCTGTTTGACAGCTTCGATCACGCCAAGCGCGATGTCATCATCCTGTGCCCAGACAGCATCGATTTGCGGGAAACGCGACAGGAAGTCCTGCATGACTTCATAGCCATCATCGCGGTTCCAGTTGGCGTGCTTCATATCAAGCACTTCGATGTTTGATCCTTCGATGGATTCGATAAACGCATCCACACGTTCGGTATCAACCGTGGTCGGAATACCGCGCAGGATAACGATCTTGCCTTCGTCATCGAGGCGTTTACGGATGTATTCACCCGATACACGGCCCAGTTCCGGGTTATTACCCGCAACATAAACGTCCTCGATCCCCGGCAGGGACAAACCACGGTCAACCACGGTAACAAACTTGCCAGCTTCTTTAACCTGCTGAACCGGAACGGTCAGCGGATCAGACTCAAACGGCAACACCACAAGTGCATCGATGTTCTGAACCGACACCAGATCTTCAAGATCGTTGGCCTGCTCGGTTGCGCCATTTGCCGAAACAACGATGACATCGATGTTCGGATAGGTGGCTTCAATCCGTTTTTCGGCCTGCTCGGCATGCCAGTTCAGACCACCGGCCCAGCCATGGGTCGCTGCTGGAATGGAAACACCGATCTTAATTTTTTCCTGTGCCATCGCACCGGTAGACACAAGGCCAAGACCCAGAACACAGGCGGCCCCCAGATATTTTGTAAACGTCTTCATCAACGCTTCCTCCTGATCAAAAAAAATGATGCATTTTCACATTCATCCCGGACGTTGATCGCCGGTTATTTGCTCTTTTTGCGTCGCCAGTCCCCGCGTTGCAGGAACACGGCAACGATGATAATCAGCCCCTGAACTGCTCCGTTCAGATAGTTACTGATCGCATCCGTCAAATTCAGAATATTACCAATCGTGGTCAGCATGATCGCACCAACAACCGTGCCCCAGATGCGGCCATAGCCGCCCTTAAGCATGGTGCCGCCAATAATCACGGCCGCAATCGCTTCAAGTTCCCACAGAACCCCGGTTGAACTTGATGCCGACCCCAGACGCGGCACATAAATGATCGTCGCAATCGACACACACAGCCCCTGAATGACATAGGTCAGGGTCTTGATACGGTCGACATGGATGGCTGAGTAACGCGCAACCTGCTCGTTCGATCCAATGGCAAAACATTTGCGGCCAAACGGCGTCATGTTAAGCAACACATACCCGGCCACCGCGACGGCAAAGAACACCAGAACCGGGATCGGAATGCCAAGGATATCGCCGTAATAAATCGGGCGATACACACCGCGGATATCGAAATCCAGCGACAAGGTCCCGCCGTCGGCCATATAGGTCACAAGCGACCGATAAATCCCCATGGTGCCAAGGGTAACAATGAACGCTTCGATCTTGCCCTTGGTGCTGACAAGCCCGTTGATCGCCCCGGCCCCTATGCCAAGGATCACGCTCAGCACGACACCCAGCAGCACGGTTTCAACCCCGGCCCCCAATGTCTCGACCAGACCGTTCATCACGACAATCATGGCACCTGAAATAAACGCCGCCATCGACCCGACCGAAAGGTCAATGCCGCCGGCGGTAATCACGAATGTCGCCCCCACCGCGATGATGCCGATAAAGGCCGCACGGGTGAAGATGTTCGACAGGTTGCCGCCGCTCAGAAAGGCGTCATTAATCGCCGTCCCCAAAACAAACAGACCAACCAGCGCCAAAAACGGGCCCAGCGCTTTAAAATCAATGCTAAAGCCGCCCGAAGTCTTCTTTGTCGGTGCTTCGTTGCGCTCAACGCTACTCATGAACAGACGCTCCCTGCTTGCCTGAGATTCCTGTCGCGTGCCGCATGATCTCATGCTCATTGCGGCCATCCCCCATGAGAATGCCGGTAATGCGCCCCCCTGCCATCACCGCAATACGGTCAGACAGGCCAAGCATTTCGGGCATCTCGGACGACAGAAGAATGACGGATTTTCCGCGATCAGTAAGATCGCCGATGAAATGATAAATCTCGCTTTTGGTGCCGATATCGATGCCGCGTGTCGGCTCATCAATGATCACGATGTCCGGATCGGTTTCCATGACCTTGGCCAGAAGCAACTTCTGCTGGTTGCCGCCTGAAAAATCACCGACCTTCGATTTGCGATCAGCAGCCCGGATATCAAACGCTTCAATGGCGGTCTCAAGGGCGGCTTCCTCGGCCTTGCGGTCAATGAACACCCGCCCGAATTTCTCAAGGGCCAGCAACGTCAAATTGGGCCGCATATCCATATTAAGCAGCAACCCGCTGCCTTTGCGGTCCTTGGTCAAATAGGCAATGCCGCATTTCTTGGCATCTTGCAGGCTGTTGATTTTGACAGGCTCACCGTTGCGCTCAATGCGCCCGCTGCTGCGCTCACGCAACCCGATGATGGCTTCCATAAGGGCTGTGCGCCCCGCACCAACAATCCCGGCAAAGCCCAAAACCTCGCCCCGCCTCAGATCAAAGCTGGCGTCGCGCACCTGCCCATCAACCGAAAAATCGCGCACCGACAATACGATGTCAGCGCTGTGATCGGGGGCCCGTTCGGGGAACATCTGTTTGATATCGCGCCCGACCATAAGTCGCGCCATATCGTCCTTTTCGACCTCCGCCACCATTTCGGTCACGACGTGGTGGCCATCGCGCAACACCGTCACCCGGTCGGCAATCGCCTTGATTTCATCAAGCTTGTGGGAAATATACAGGATCGCGACACCCTGCTCGCGCAGGCGCCTGATCTGATCAAACAGGATCTCGACCTCGCGCCCGGTCAGAACCGCGGTCGGCTCATCCAAAATCAGGATATCGGCCTTTTTCGAAAGCGCCTTGGCGATTTCAACCATCTGACGGTCCGACACCGCAAGATCGCGAATGCGTGCGCGCGGATCGACATCACATTGCAATTGATCCAAAAGCTTCTGGGCTTCGCGGCGCATGGTTGCCTTATCAAGGAACCAGCCGCGCTTGATTTCACGGCCCAAAAAGATGTTTTCTTCGACGGTCAGTTGCTCGGCAAGGTTCAATTCCTGATGGATCAGGATCACGCCGTGGCCTTCGCCAACTTCACTATCAACGAAACTGACCGGCGCCTGATCAAGGATCAACTCGCCACTGGTTGGCTGATGATAGCCCGAAAGAATTTTAACCAGTGTGGATTTGCCCGCACCATTTTCGCCCAAAAGCGCATGGACCTCGCCCGCATGCAGATCGATGGAAACATCGAAAAGCACCTGTGCCGATCCGAATGACTTGCAAATCTGCCGACCGGACAGGCGTACGCGCCCGTCCTGATCGGGATCAACGGCGTGAACGGCCGCATCCGTCATGAATATATCCTCCCTAGCGTCGCATTTTCGCGATCATCTGTTGAAATACCAACGATTCCAGCTCTTGCCCTACTTGACCGGTTTATCGCGTCTGCTGGCAAGGCGTGTTCCGCGCCGTGGTCTTTACGACCACAAGCGGGACACAACGATGTCCGGCGGGCGCGATAAACCGGCCCTGCTTGATGGAGTCAAATTCGTCCATCGGCTGCGTTCCGTCGCTTGCCCATATCCCCAATATGACCTGCACGACGCGTCTGGCCGCGTGGACGAATTTGACTCCATCAAGCAGGGCAATAGCTGGAACCGTTGGTATTTACCTCTGTGTAAACGTTTTCATTTTTTATGTAAACCTTTACATTTGCGTTACAGTGACCAAAATCACCCAGCTCACCACCGTGTTGAATGCCGCTGGACAGCCTGTGACCGGCGGAGTAGGAAGAAGCATGCACGAAAAAATCGCGACGATTGAAGATGTTGCCCGCCACGCAGGGGTATCGATTGCCACTGTCAGCCGGGCTTTGCACAAACCTGATGTGGTTTCCCAAACCACACGCGAAAAAGTGCAGGCCGCGATTGCCACCACCGGCTATACCGCCAATGTCATGGCCCGAAACCTGCGTTTGAACCGTTCGGGCATGATTCTTTTGCTGGTGCCCGACATCGGAAACCCGTTTTTTTCAGCAATCCTCTCTGGCATTGAACAAGGGGCCAGCAAGGCGGGCTACAATGTCCTGATCGGTGATACCCAAAACGACCCCGACCGCGAAGCCACCTATGCCGCCTATCTGCGCAGCAATCAGGCCGACGCGATGATCCTTTTGAACGGGCGTCTTCCCGCACCACTGGCCAATTCCCCGGCCAATGCCACCCCGCCGGTCGTCATTGCCTGTGAACGCATCCCCGGATGTGGCTTGCCCACGGTGATTATCGACAATGAACAGGCCGCGTTTGAGGCCACCAGCCACCTGATTAACCACGGCCACCGCAAGATCGCCAATGTTGCCGGGCCGGGCAACAACATCCTGACCATCGATCGCACCGCCGGATACCGCCGGGCCTTGAGCGAACATGGCATTGAACTTGATCCCAAACTGACCTTTGTCGGGGATTATTCAATCGATGCCGGGATTGCCGCCGGGCGCAGCCTTCTGGCCGATGCCAAAACACGCCCGACGGGGCTTTTTTGCGCCAGTGACGGCATGGCCATCGGCGTGATTGTTGCTGCCAAGGAACTTGGCCTGCGCGTGCCACAGGACGTCTCGGTGTTTGGCTTTGATGATATTCATCTGGCCGCGGCCTATGACCCGCCGCTGACCACCGTGCGTCAACCGCGCCGCCGTCTGGGCGAACAGGCCATTGCCCTGTTGCTTGATCGGCTTGATCCCAAGACTCCGACCAAAACCGGCAAAACCGATCCGGTCATTGTCCCGACCGAATTGATCATCCGGCAAAGTACCGGCCCCTGCCCGCAAGGCTGACACCCAAATGAGCGGTCCTGACGTCAGGTTCCTTACCCGTTGCCGATGTTACGCCACTCATCATAAACCGCCCGCGCCCGGCCTTCATGATCCTCGCTTGATTTCGCACTTTCAGATGCAAAAATCTTAAACCGGATGCCATTGGGATCGCGCACAAAAAGGCGGCGTGACGTGCCATCATCTTCGTTATGATAGACAATCTTGTGCTGAAACAGTTGGTTCTGCCACGCAATCACATCGCGCGCCGACCGACACCGCAACCCGATGTGAAACACATCATCGGGCATCTGCGGATCATCGGCATACGGCCCGTTATCGGCCGGCCAGTCATAAAAGGACAACCGCGTGCCATCGCTTAAGGCATAGGTGATCAGCAGGTAATCGCTTTTCCAGGATGGGCTATAGCCACTTTCCGCATGCACAAGTGTTGCCCCCATGACGTTCAAGTAAAACGCGTCTGTCGCCGCAAGATCACGGGTTGGAAATGCAAGATGATCGACACTGACTGGTGCTGCTACCATGTATGCCTCCGTTGGTCTTATGTACCCTTCTCAACAGATGGTGAATTTCGCTCCAAAATCAATCCGATGTCCTGCTTTTGAAATCGTCATGAAATCACAACATGCAACCATGTGCAAAATCACAGTACATATGGACCGATTACCGTATTGACCCCCTTGCGCCCCGCTGCTATTGGGTCGCGGAGCATAGCTTTACGGAACATACCGGCAATCGCGCGCGTTGTTACCCATATTCAAATGACGCGCATTTGGCATCACCGCCCTTGATGGGGGACATAAACGATGAATGACCATAGTTTATCCGTCTCCGGATCATGGATGACGCAGCGTTTCGCCGACCATTAGAGGATCGCACCACATGTTGGTGCGCCTGATGGACCGTCCGGCTTTGGCGTTTTATGCCAAAGCCCCCAATCATCCCACATCCCCGTGACATAGTTGTAGAGAGCCGCCCATGCCCGCAACGCCATATTACCTGATCGACAAGTCCAAGCTTTTGCGCAACATGGAAAAGATCGCCTATGTGCGCGAACATTCCGGGGCAAAGGCGCTTCTGGCCCTCAAATGCTTTGCGACCTGGTCGGTGTTTGATTTCATGTCCGACTATATGGACGGCACCACGTCGTCTTCGCTCTATGAAGTCAAACTCGGCCGCGAAAAATTCGGCAAGGAAACACATGCCTATAGTGTCGCCTACTCCGATGGCGAAATTGGCGAAGTGATTGAGAATGCTGATAAAATCATTTTCAATTCCATCAGCCAGTTGACCCGTTTTGGCGATAAGGCCGCAAACATCGTGCGCGGCCTGCGCCTGAACCCGCAGGTTTCGACCTCAAGCTTTGATCTCGCCGATCCGGCCCGCCCGTTTTCACGCCTTGGCGAATGGGATGTTGCCAAGGTCGAAGCCGTGATGGATCAGATTTCCGGCTTTATGATCCACAATAACTGCGAAAATGACGATTTCGATCTGTTTGACCGCATGTTGGGGAACATCGAACAAAAGTTCGGATCGCTCCTGTCGCGTGTTGAATGGGTCAGTCTGGGTGGCGGCATTCACTTTACCGGTGATGATTATCCGCTTGATAAATTCTGCGCGCGCCTTCGGGCCTTCGCGCAGAAATTCGGCGTACAGGTTTATCTCGAACCGGGCGAAGCCTCGATCACCAAAAGCACAACCCTTGAAGTCACCGTGCTTGATACCCTGTTTAACGGCAAGAATTTGGCCATCGTCGATAGCTCGATCGAGGCCCATATGCTTGACCTTCTGATCTACCGCGAAAATGCCAAGGTCCTGCCCAATATTGGCGATCATTCCTATATGATTTGCGGCAAATCCTGCCTCGCCGGTGACGTTTTTGGCGAGTTTAAGTTCGAACATGCCCTAAAAGTCGGCGACCGCATCAGCGTTGATGATGCCGCTGGCTACACCATGGTCAAAAAGAACTGGTTTAACGGGGTCGGCATGCCGTCCATCGTCATCCGGGAACTGGACGGCACAGAACGCGTTATTCGCGAATTTGACTTTACTGACTTCGTCTCAAGCCTTTCGTAAACCGTAAGGCTGTTTTCATAGCGAACCGGGGCAGAACAAAACCTGCCCCCACCTCTCAAACAAGGGAGTTTTTGGCCCGACATGAAAAAGAATGTTCTGATTATTGGTGCCGGTGGCGTCGCCCAGGTGGTTGCCCATAAATGCGCACAACACAATGACGTGCTTGGCGATATCCATATCGCATCGCGTACCGCTGTGAAATGCCAGCAGATCATCGACAGTATCCATGAAAAGAAGGCACTCAAGAACCCCGGCGTTCTTGAAGGCCACGCTTTGGATGCCACCGATATTGATGCAACCGCAGCCCTGATCGAAAAAACCGGAAGCCAGATCGTCATTAATGTCGGATCTCCATTCGTGAACATGCCCGTCATGTCGGCCTGTATCAAAACTGGCGTTGCCTATCTTGATACCGCCATCCACGAAGAACAGGATAAAATCTGCGAAACCCCGCCATGGTATGCCAACTATGAATGGAAACGCCGCGAAGAATGCGAAAAGGCCGGTGTAACCGCGATCCTTGGCATCGGCTTTGATCCGGGTGTGGTCAATGCCTATGCCAAACTGGCCGTCGAAGATTACTTCGATAAAATTGACTCGATCGATATCATCGACATCAATGCTGGCAGCCACGGCAAATATTTCGCCACCAATTTCGATCCGGAGATTAATTTCCGCGAATTTACCGGCACCGTCTATTCCTGGCAGGACAGCAAATGGCAGTCCAACAAGATGTTCGAGATCAAGAAAGTCTGGGACATGCCCGTGGTCGGCGAAAGCCAAACCTTCATGACCGGCCATGACGAAGTCCATTCCCTGTCCCAGAACTTGGACGTGCCAAATGTCCGCTTCTGGATGGGCTTTGGCGATCACTACGTCAATGTGTTTACCGTGCTCAACAGCATCGGCCTTCTGTCCGAGCAGCCGGTCACAACCGCCGAGGGTCAGGAAGTCATTCCGCTGAAAGTCGTAAAGGCCTGCCTGCCCGATCCAAGCTCGCTGGCACCCGACTACACCGGCAAAACCTGCATCGGTGATCTGGTCAAGGGGACCAAGGACGGCAAGGAAACCGAAGTCCTGATCTATAACGTTGCTGACCACAAAGACGCCTATAACGAAGTCGGCAGCCAAGGCATTTCCTACACCGCTGGCGTTCCGCCGGTGGCGGCTGCCATGCTGATCGCGACCGGCGAATGGGACGTCAAAAAAATGGCCAACGTCGAAGACCTGCCCGCCAAGCCGTTCCTGAACTTGCTCAACGGCATGGGCCTTCCGACCCGCATCAAAGATGCCAATGGCGACCGCGCGCTCGACTTCAGCTAAGCGATTTATGCTTTGATCTAAAACGTAAAATGGCGGACCACCGTAAATGTGGCCCGCCATTTTTCTGACTAATTGCGATATCACCGAATGGCATCAGCCTTACGAAGCACTGTCTGCATTATCGTAAAAGGACAACTTGAAGACAGAGGGCTCAATCTTCAATTGTCCCTGCTTCACATACGCACTGGGGTCTTCCAAAACCTCAATTTTTGGTGACGACTTTAACGCCTGCGTCACCACATAAATCTTGTATCGCTTCCCTCTTTCTAGAGCCGCCGACCATTCATTTGCTGTCAATTCAACATTCGTGATCGCGTTTTCTATCGTTGATTTGACTTCAATACAAATCGGCGAGCCCGACTCATCGAAGGAAGAGATATCCCAGCCTGGATAGTTCCCTTTCTCATCTTCCCATACCACTTCTGAGGCAAGTTTTTTCTGCCCTGCTTCGATGAGCTTCTTCTTTTCGTAAGCAAAAACGGCTTGCTCGCCAGCTTTCCCTACTTTTTGCGACTGCTTTGATCGCCGCCTATTACCACCAGCACAACCTTCACCTGATTTTTTCGGCTTGGGACGTGGCACAAACGGCGTAACCGACGGCGTCAGGTCATCTACCTTCGGAGGTTCGGCGGACTCTTCCAACAGGTCTGCAACACTTGGTGAAATTGGGCTCTCAACAAGCGCGCGATAAACCGACACCATTTTGCGGTAATCTTCGGCAAGCTCGTCATGAGACGGAAGACCGTTTATCTGATAGGAAACGCTTGCAATGGTACAGTGTTCGTATCCGCGATGCCGTTTATGTGAAGATGTCGCCGCAAGGTCGATTGGTCCGACATGCCAATTACTAGGAAAAGCTTCCTTCTGAATCGTGTAAAATCGCTTCGCCGCATTCTGTATCTTTTTTAACGCTTTTGCATTTTCGCCATAAAAGTCCGTGAACTGGGTCGTACCAAAGGCAAGCGCGAGAAAAAGCCGTTTGAAATCGATTGAGAACAGATAGACCGGATAGAAACCCCTTGCTGCGGAAGTGGTTACGCGGTCATCAAAGGTAGCGATCCAAGGAGAGGCTGTGACGCTTCCGAGTCCAGTGGACCCATGAAACCGAATGTGCGTTGTATCCGGCAGGAACCCTCTTAACATCTCGGGCACCGTATCGGTTACAGCCCGACAGACGGGTGCCTCTTTATTTGTCTTTTTAAGCGCTCTATACGCAGGATAGCTGTCGGCAATATTCAGAAGCACGTCACGTAACATTCAATCAATTTCCATATATTTTAGCTGAAAAATCGGAAGGGTTGTCTCGTAAAGATGCCAGGAAGAGTTCAGCCACGCTTCCACATGACGATGGCCGCCATCGCGACAAACACCGCACCGACCCCGGTCACCATGGCATAGCCCGCCATGTCATAAATCGGCCCCATGATCATCGGTCCGGCAAACACCGCCGAATAGGTCGCCGCACTGTTCAGGCCCATCACCGCCCCGCGTGCTTCGGAGGCCTGCCGGTTCAGCGACACCACCAACGCATTCAGGCCAAGCTGGTTTAACATGCCCCAAATCGCGGTTCCGGCCAGCGCGGTGATCTGACTTTGCAGGGTCAATCCCCACGTGCCATAGCTTGCGGCAATCGCCAGCAACACCACGCATAAATACCCCCGGGTGATTTTGGGCGAAATCATGCCCAGCACAAATCCCATCACCCCAAACCCGACCCCATAGGCCAGAACGAAAATCCCGCTGCCTTGCGCGGTCAGGTCAAAGGCCGCGCGCACCCCCACTCCGAAAAAGGCAAAGCTTCCGTAAAACGCGGACATAAAGGCCAGCATCACCGCCAAAAGCTGCCTAACACCGGGCAGCATAATCGCGCGGATCGGCGATGTGCGCGTGCTTTTCCCGCCGCGCAGATCGGCCAAAAAGGCCATCAACACCCCGGCAACAATGACCGACAATCCCGCCATCAGGAAGTAAACCATCCGCCAGCCAAAATGCTCGGTAATGAACGCCGCCGCCGGAACCGCCACCACCAACGATAACGCCCAGCCGGTCAACACCACGCCAAGCCGCGCGGCTTCGCGGCCTTTGGGGGCGGTCGCGGTTGCCGTGGCATAGGACCCGGGCAACAAAATCCCCACCGCCACACCGGCCATCGCCTGCGACAGACACAGCCATATCCAGTGTTCGCTCAACCCGCTTGAAACCTGTGCCACCGCCAGCAAAATTGCCGCACCACCCAACACCCGGCCGACCGGCATGCGGTCAATCATCCCCGCCAACGTCAGGGCCGAAACCGCGGTTGCCGCACCAAATGCCGAAATCGCCCACGCCACGTGATAGGTCTCGGTCGCAAGGCTAAAGGCGACCTCTGACAAGATCGGGCTTAAAACAAATGAGTTTGCCCCCACAAGCAACACAGCCCCCAAAAGGGACAATACTTTCACTTGGGCAATGGCATTTGGATTTTCGTCAGATGGGTGATGGCTCATACGCTATGTGAACACAATTTATGCGTGAACTGGCAAGCAAATTCGAAAACAAGCCGATGAAATTCAACGTCCTTCCAACCTGATCCCATCGGTTCATACCAAAATACACGGCGGCTTCCATCGCGCTGGGCGCGCCCGCCCCCAGACCGAGTCTTGGTCAAAATCCGCCCGAAATCCACATCCGCCACACAACCTATGCGACTGTGCATTGCAATATAACACCCGCTTTGACGCACCGGCATTTGGGCCCTCTCCCCACAGATCGCTTTACGGGTTCCTTGGCTTTCTATGCCGTGGCCTGCCGGGTGGGTCCCTCACACCGCGACGCAAAATAATCCTTTTAAACTCAGACGTTTGACAACCGAAACCGCTTTCGGTTAGCGTTACCTTCCGCTCCGAAAGCGGTTTCGAAAGCGGCCAACATCGCAGTAAAAGCGATGAAAACAAACATCGGGGGATTCCGTGCGCGCACCAAGACGCAGTGAAACCATGACGATTGCCAGACTGGCCAACCATCTTGGCCTGTCCGAAGGAACCGTTTCGCGCGCGCTGAACAACTATCCCGACATTGCCGACAAAACCATCGCGCGTGTGCGCAAGGCCGCCGATGAACTGGGCTATCGCCCGTCCACCACCGCCCGCAGGCTGGCGCGTGGTGTGGTTGAAACCATCGGCTTTGTCCTGCCCGCCCGTCATGGGCATCAAATTGACCCGTTTCTGGCCGAAATCCTTGATGGGCTGGCGACCGAGCTTGCCCTGTCGGACTGGGATTTACTGGTTGCCGCCGTCCCCGAAGGCCATGACGAAGTCGAAGTCATGGACCGCCTGATCCGGTCTGGCAAAGTGGGCGGTTTTGTCATTGCCCGCACACGGCGCCACGATCCGCGCATCGACTATCTGCGCAAATCGCATATCCCCTTTGTCGTGCAGGGCCGCACCGAAGACTGCGACGATTACGCGTGGCTCGATATCGACAATGAAAAGGCCTTTGTCGATGCCATGGACCATCTTGTTGGTTTGGGCCATCGCAAGATCGCCTATCTCGGCGGCGATCCCGACCTGAACTATGCATGGCAACGCCGGTCCGGATATCTGAGCGCGGCAAAAACCCATGGCTGCGATGTTCTTGACGGCTACCTTCATGACGGCATCACCGATGAAATGGCCGCCCGGCACGCCGTTGCCGACCTCCTCAAACATCCCGACCGCCCCACCGCCATCCTGTGCGTCACCGACGCGGTGGCCATTGGTGCGATCCATGCGCTGGCCCATGCCGGGATCACGGTTGGCGAAGAAATATCGGTTATCGGTTTTGATGGCCTGCCGATGGGGGAGGCCATCCACCCCGGCCTGACCACCATGAGCCAGGCCAGTTATCAGGTCGGCCGCGCGGTTGGCCGGATCGTCGTCGCCCAGGCGAACGAGACCAAAGAGGCCAACGCGCCTGCATCCGAGTTTTCCCAGATTCTATGGGAAGCAACGCTGACCATTCGCGGATCAGCCAATCCGCCGGCGCCAAAGCCGGTTACCAATGCCAAGGGAGGCATCTCATGAAAACAAGGTTTACGCGTGCATTGACTCTCGCAGCCGTCGGTCTGCTGGTTTCCACCAGCATGGCAAGTGCGCAGCTGCGTTTCTGGACCATCGAAGAACAGCCAGACCGCCTTGCCAAGCAGCAAGAAATGGCCAAGGCGTTTGAGGAAAAAACCGGCACCTCCGTCGAAGTCATCCCGGTCACGGAATCCGAACTGGGCACACGGGCCACGGCCGCCTATGCGGCGGGTGATTTGCCCGACGTCATTTATCTGACCCTGCAATATGTCCTGCCATGGTCCGAGGCCGGCATCCTTGATACCGAGGCCAACAACGAAGTTGTCCGCGATCTGGGCAAAGATACCTTTGCCCCCGCCGCCTTGTCGATGGCCGATTTTAACGGCGAAGTTGCCGCCGTTCCGTCCGATGGCTGGACCCAGATGGTGCTGTACCGCAAGGACCTGTTTGACGAAGCCGGATTAGAAGCCCCCAACAGCTACGCCAACATTCAAAAGGCGCTGGAAAAACTGCACAATCCGCCGGAAATGTATGGCTTTGTCGCCGCAACCAAGATCGACGACAACTTCATGAGCCAGGTGCTCGAACATGTCCTTCTGGCCAATGGTGCCACCCCGGTTGCCAAGGATGGCTCGGTCGGGTTTGACAAGGCCAAGCTCATTGAGGCGCTTGAATTCTATAAATCCATCGCCAAGGCATCGCCCCCCGGTGATCTGTACTGGAAACAGTCGCGCGAAGTTTACTTTGCCGGTCAGGCGGCGATGATCATCTGGTCGCCCTTCATCCTTGATGAACTGGCGGGCCTGCGCGACAGTGCCCCGCCCACCATCAATGATGACCCGACATCGGGCGAACTGGCATCGAAAACCGGCATCGTCACCCGTCTGACCGGCCCGTCCAACCCGGATGGCGCGGCATGGGGGGACATCAACTATTTCGGCATCACCAATGACGCCGATACCGATGCCGCCGAAGAATTCGTCAAATTCTCGATGGACGAAGGCTATGGCAATACATTGTCCATCGCCCCCGAAGGCAAATTCCCGGTCCGCAATGGTACCGCCGACGAACCGGAAAAATTCGTCGATATGTGGTCAACCCTGCCGGTTGGCGTGGATCGCAAAAAACCGCTGTCCGAACTGTATGATCCGGCCGTGATCCACGAAATCGTTTCGGGGCTTGAAACGGCAAACCGCTGGGGCGTTGCCGAAGGCCAGTTGGCCAAGGCATCGCGCATCATCAACAGCCAGATCATCAACACGCTGGTCCGCGAGTATATCGACGGCGAACGTGATGCATCGGCAACGGCTGATTTGATCAACGAAGAAATCGCCGCCGTCGAATAAACGATCTTGAATTCGGGGCGGGCTGATTTTGGACCGCCCCGGATATCTGGTTTTCACAACGGACCAAAGACGATGACAACGTCCCACAGCACCCAGACACCATCCGCAACAGCACCGCCCAAAAAATCAAACCTCGGCCCCATGGCCCGGCGCGAAGCACGCCTCGCACTCTGGATGCTCGCCCCCACGTTTATCATTGTCCTGGGCGTTGTGCTGTTTCCGTTGCTGGCCAATTTCTGGATTTCGGTAAAGCCGGTCAAACTGTCCGATTTGCGTCCGCCAACCCCGGTGGTGTCCGAACGTATCCGCGGCGACATGGATGTTGCGGGCGAAGAATTCCGCATTCAGTATCGCATGCGAAATTCATCGCAAACCGGGGCGATTGACGATGTTGTTCTGACCGATACCCTGCCGTCTGGCATCACCATCACCGACATTGACCCGGCCTGTGAAATCACCGGTCAAAACGTCACCTGCCGTCTCGACCGGCTTGACGGCGGGGACCGTCAACGCCTTGAACTCAAAGCCACCGCCGATGCCGATTTTGCCGCCAATCCGGTCTCGCCCCGCGACAGCGAACCAACACTGACCGGCACTTCCGAAAATATCCTGACCAACAACCAGTTCACGCTTGATAACTTTGCACGCATCTTTGATTCCCGCGAATTCTGGAGCGTGCTTTGGGTCACCATTGCCTATACCGTCTTTGGCACCTTGGGCGCACTGGTACTTGGCCTGTTTGCCGCACAGATTTTAAACAAGCCCTTTAAGGGCCGCGCGATCATTCGCGGCCTTTTCCTGTTTCCCTATGTCGCACCTGTGATCGCGGTCGCCTTTACATGGGTGATCCTGCTTGATCCGTTTAACGGCACGTTTAATGCCATTTTGCAACGCATGAACGTCACCGATGCCGGGGTAAACTTCTTTGGCCAGCGCGCTTTGCCGATTGATATCTTTGGCCTGACCATTGAATTTCCCCTCGCCCTTGCCACCGTGATCGCCTTTGAAGCATGGCGGTATTTCCCGCTGTCGTTCCTGTTTATTCTCGCCCGGATGCAGTCGATCTCCTCAGACATGTATGAGGCCGCCGAGGTCGATGGTGCCTCCCCGCTGCAACAGTTCTGGCACATCTCCCTGCCGCAGCTTCTGGGCATTCTATCGACCCTGTTTTTGCTGCGCTTCATTTGGACGTTCAACAAATTCGACGACATCTTCCTTCTGACCGGCGGGGCTGCGGGCACGCGGACCTTGACCGTCGATGTCTATGAACAGGGCTTTGCCCTTTCAAACCTTGGGGCCGGGGCGGCCGTAGCCGTCGCCATCTTCATCCTGCTTCTGGTCTTTGCCGTGTTCTACTTCAAATTCGTCCATCGGGAGGATCAGTAATGCGTATTGGTACGGGTCTTCTTCTTGCCCTGATTTCGGGCCTGATCTGGGGCGTGATTGCCATTGTCATTACCGGCATCTCCCTGACCCTGATCACCGGGCTTGCTGCCACCCCGATCATTTCGGCCGGGGCGCTTGCCGGGGCGGTCAATGCCGCGATCATTATCGCGCGTCCCCCCAAAAACCGCACACCGGGACTGTATCTTGTTGCCTTTGCCGCGGTGGTGATTGCGATGATGCTGGTGTCCTTTGGCATGCCGTTCAGCCTGTCATTCTCGCAAAACTCTGCCACTCAGGCCTTTGGCGTTGGCCTGATTGCACTGGCCATCACCTTTGCCAACCGCATGTGTCTGATGGATGCCAATGCGGGGATGCTCAAACGCTACAGCTTTGATCTTGTCATTGTGCGCGTGTTCAAGGGGCTTGGCTTTGTGTTTTTCAGCGTGATCGTCATCCTGCCATTCTATGTGATGGTGATGACCAGTCTGAAAAACCAGCAAGACCTGTTTTTGAACCCGCTTGATCTGTCGATTGATCTCTCGCAGGGTTTTGCCAGCCTGACCGACAGTTATGTCGAACTGTTTACCCAGTTCAATTTTGGCAGCTTCCTTCTGACATCGACAATCGTCTCGGTCTCCACCGTCCTTATCACGCTGGCCTTTTCCATTCCGGGCGCCTATGCGGTCGCCCGGTTGAAATTCCCCGGCCAGACCGTGCTGTCAAGCTCGATCCTGCTGATCTATCTCGTGCCCATGATCGTTCTGGTGATCCCGCTTTATGCGGTGTTTAGCCAGCTTGGCCTGCGCAACTCGCTGGTTGGCCTTTTGATTGTCTATCCGGCCACCACGGTTCCCGTCGCCCTTTACATGCTTCAGGGATATTTTCGCGGCATTCCCGCCGAACTTGAAGAAGCCGGTCTAATGGATGGTCTGTCGCGCCTTGGCGTGATTTGGAAAATCACCTTGCCACTCGCCCTTCCTGCCCTTGCATCGGTCTCGCTCTATGTCTTCATGATTGCCTGGAACGAGTTTCTGTTTGCCTTCATGTTCCTGGATGATCCGGGCATCTTTACCCTGTCACGCGGGGTTGTCTCGCTCAATTCCTCCGAGGTTCCCCGTCAGCACCTTATGGCCGGTGCAGTGATTGCCACCGTGCCGATATTGGCGATTTTCCTGTGGTTTGAACGCTTCCTTGTTCAGGGCCTTACCGCGGGGAGTGTCAAGGGATGATCAGATCACTCATGCATCAAATGCCAACCCGGCATTTCGCACCATTCACACCATCCATAAAAACAACGCCCACCGCCAAAGATCAGGAGGCCAAATAAAATGGGTCAGATCGAACTCAAAGACATCCGTAAATCATTTGGCGGTGTCGAGGTTATCAAAGGCATCGACCTTCAAATCGACGAGGGCGAACTGGTGATTTTCGTCGGCCCGTCAGGCTGTGGCAAATCCACCTTGCTGCGCCTGATTTCCGGTCTGGTCGAGGCCAGCGACGGCCAGATCATCATTGATGGCGATGACGTGACGGGCAAGCCGCCCGCCGAACGTGAACTCTCCATGGTGTTTCAGTCCTACGCCCTTTATCCGCACAAATCGGTGCGTGAAAACATGGGCTTTGCCCTGACCGTGGCCGGAATGCCCAAATCCGACATCACCGCCAAGGTTGATGAGGCCGCCGCGACCCTCAAACTCGAAGACTATCTTGACCGCAAACCCAAGGCCCTGTCGGGTGGGCAGCGTCAACGCGTTGCCATTGGCCGCGCCATTGTCCGCGAACCGCGCGCCTTTTTGTTTGATGAGCCGCTGTCAAACCTTGATGCCGCCTTGCGGGTTGAAATGCGCCTTGAAATCGCCCGTCTGCACCAAAAGCTTGGCGCGACCATGGTCTATGTCACCCATGATCAGGTCGAAGCCATGACGCTGGCCGACAAAATCGTCGTGCTGCAAGCAGGCCAGATCGAACAAATCGGCTCCCCGCTTGATCTGTATCGTCATCCGGGCAACCTGTTCGTCGCGCAATTTATCGGATCCCCCAAAATGAATGTGGTGGATTGCACCGGTGTTGGCACCACGCTGACCTTTGGCAATCGCAACACATCCGATATTGCGCGCAATGCCGACGGCGCGACCAAAATGGGCATCCGTCCCGAACATATGGCCCTATGCCCGGAAAAGGACGGCATCCTTGCCGGGCAGATTGACGTGATGGAACATCTCGGCTCGGACAGCTTTGCCTATGTCAATGTCACCAATGTCGGACTTTTCACCGTGCGCATCGTCGGTCATTCCGACGCATCGGTCGGCGATGTGGTCGGGCTGACGTTTGGATCGGAAAATGTGCATCTGTTCGATGCCGCCGAAAAAACCATTCCGGCCTGATCGATGACGCATTTCAATCCTCACACAATTAAAATGCAGTCAAATGTCACCCAAATGGCGGGCCGTCGTCGGGCCCTTGGTTCGCCATTTGGTAATTTGCTTAAAATGAATAATAAAGATGATTATTCAAAAAATATGAACAATAAAAACAGCCCGAACCGCTACTTCAGCGACCCCAGAACCGCCAGACTTTCATAGCGTTTGATATAGGGTTCATGAAACACCCGATCAACAAATGCGCTGTATTCTTCCATGTCAGTGACTTGAATTCGCAACACAAAATCATGCGCACCCGTCACATGATGACATTGGACAACTTCGGGCATTTTCGCAAACGCCTCACGCATCAGCATATACCGATCCGGCCGGTCGCGCTCCATGGTCAAAAGCACGATAACCATCATCTTTTTGCCAAAAACCTTAGGCGATACAATCGCAACATCGCGTTCAATCACGCCGGTTTCGCGCAACCGCTGAACCCGGCGCAAACAGGCCGCCGACGACAGCCCGACACGGTAGGCAAGCTCGCTGCCGGTCAAACGGCTGTTTTCCTGCAACAGTTCAAGCAGGCGATGGTCGAATTTATCAAGCTCCGCCACGGTTCAGTTTTCCCAAGTCATCATGATGTAACACCCTGTAAACAAGGATGACCCAAGCCGCCAGCGAAAGAAAATCGTTTTTATAAAATTTTTGCGGAAATCTCGCACCGAATTGCGAAGTTTGCGCGCCAAACAACATATCGCAGGCGTAGTTTATCTGTGGGTGCAGAGGAAACTCTAACCCCTTATTAGCAAACAAACTAGCGAGCCAGCATCATGCCAGCACAGGTTACGACTGATCCCCTCGTCGCCACCACCAATGTTGCGCCGGTTTCGGGCGCATCTGTCTGGCGCTGGCTCGTCCTTTTGCCGCGCAAATGGGCACAGGCATACAAGATCGCCCGCGACACCCAAATGCTGCGGTCGGCCCCGCGCGAAGTTCTTGACGATATCGGCATTGCACGCCGCGACGTTCAATTCGCCTGCGAACACGGTCGCCTGCCGAACTGATTACCCATTCCCCATCGGCAAACTGGCGCCCCACCCTGTTTGCCGATGTAATGAAAAGCCTGCCGGTACATATCCTGTATCGGCAGGCTTTTTTCTTTTCGGGGTGGTTACCCGTCGGTTACCCACAGCCCCGCAATGATCAGCCAACAAGCCAAAAGAGAGAGATGAGGCGGTCATGCAATATCAGCTTAAGATCAATGGTGAATCCCGAACCGTTGACGCCGAACCGGGCACCCCGCTGCTTTGGGTTCTGCGCGACGAACTACAGCTTACCGGCACCAAATTTGGGTGCGGTGTTGCCTATTGCGGTGCCTGTACGGTGCATGTCGATGGCTATCCGACACGGTCTTGCCAGACCTTTGTCGAGGATGCGGTTGAAACCGAAATCACCACCATCGAAGGGGCCACCGACAAAGTTGCCGAGGCCGTTCAGGCCGCATGGCGTGAAAAGGATGTGGTGCAGTGTGGTTGGTGTCAGTCCGGCCAGATCATGTCGGCCATCGGACTTCTGACCGAAAACCCCAGCCCGACCGATGCCGACATCAAGGAATACATGTACGGCAATGCCTGCCGGTGTGTGACCTATGTCCGCATTAACGAAGCCATCAAGCTCGCATCGCAAAAGCTGGAGGCCTAAGTCATGACAATCAATGTTTCACGCCGTGGTTTCCTCAAAGCAACCGCTGCTGGCACCACCGCCCTTTTGGTCGGTGTAAACGCCAAGGGTGTTCTGGCTGCGGGAAGCACCGCATCGGCTGCCACCGACTTGAACCCGTTTGTTAAAATTGATGCCGATGGCACGGTGACCGTCATCATCAAGCATTTTGAAATGGGTCAAGGTACCACCACCGGGCTGACCACACTGGTCGCCGAAGAACTTGATGCCGACTGGGATGCGGTTGCCATTGATTTCGCACCGGCCAATACCGAACGGTATAAAAACCTGTTCTTTGGCGCACAGGGCACCGGTGGGTCGACCTCAATCGCCAACTCGTTCATGCAATACCGCGAAGCCGGTGCAGCAGCACGTGATCTTCTGGTCCGGGCCGCCGCCCAGAAATGGGGCGTGGACGCCAGCAGCATTTCGGTTGAAAACGGCATGCTGACATCGGGTGGCAATTCTGCGCATTTCGGTGAATTTGTCGCCATCGCCGCAACGCTTGAAGCAATCGAAAAACCAACGGTTAAAACCCCCGATCAGTTCAAACTGATTGGCAGCGAAAAACTGCACCGCAAGGACAATACCGGCAAAACCAATGGCACCGCGATGTTTGCCATGGATGTCAATCTGCCGGGCATGATCTATGCCGCGATCATGCGCAGCCCGAAATTTGGCGGCACGGTCGTGTCGTTTGACGATAGTGGTGCTAAAGACGTTGGTGGCTTTATCGCCGCACAGGTTCTGCCCAACAAGGCAGGCGTGGTGGCGTTTGGCAAAAACACGTGGGCCGCGTTTCAGGCCCGTGATGCGCTGTCGGTTGAGTGGGATTTCAGTGCGGCCGAAACGCGCAGCACCGATGCCATGATGGCCGACCATAAGGCGATGCTTGATGCCCCGCAATTTGACGTCAATCACGAAGTCCCCTTGGCCTCCGTCGCCCCGATTTTGGCCGACGCGGTCACAACGATTGACGCAGAATTCGATTTCCCGTTTCTCGCACACGCGCCGCTGGAGCCGGAAAACTGCACGATTGAACCCACCGAAAATGGTGTTCGCGTCCATGACGGTTGCCAGTTCCCGACCTTTACCCAGCCAATGGTCGCCGCCATCCTTGAACTTGACCCGTCACAGGTCGAGGTCAAAACACTTTATGCCGGTGGATCATTCGGGCGGCGCGCCAATGCCACGTCTGATTACAATACCGAAGCCGCGATGGCCTTTGCCGTTTCCGGGCGCAAGGTTCCGGTCAAACTGGTCTGGAGCCGCGAAGACGACATTAAAGGCGGCTATTACCGCCCCATGGCCGCCCATCGGGCAAAAATCGGCCTTGATGGTGATGGCAAGATCATAGGTTGGGACCACCGGGTTGCGGTTAAGTCCATCGTCAAGGGCACGCCGATGGCCGGCATGGTTCAGAACGATGTCGACCCGACATCTGCCGAAGGGGTTGCTGAAAGCCTGTATAACGTGCCGAATTTCGGCATTGGCCTCAGCGATTTTCAAACTCCGGTTCCGATCAACTGGTGGCGTTCGGTCGGGCATAGCCATACCGGATTTGTCATGGAAACCCTGATGGATATGGTCGCCACCGAAACCGGGCAAGACCCGATTGAGATGCGCCTTTCGATGCTCGATGGTGGTACGGCCAATCAGGCCCGCATGATCGAAGCCATCAAACTGGTCCGCGACATATCGGGCTGGAAAAAAGGCGATAAGCGCGGCTTTGCCAGCCACCTTTCGTTTAATACATGTGTTGCGGTTGTTGCCGATATCACGGTTGAGGAAACCAGTGTGCACGTCAACAAACTGTTCATGGCCGTCGAATGCGGGGTTGCCATCAACCCCGATGTGATCCGGGCACAGATGGAAGGCGGGGCTGGCTTTGCGCTCAGCGCCATCTTGCGCAATCAGATCACACTGACCGACGGGGAAGTCGATCAATACAACTTCCCGGACTATGAGCTTCTGCGCAACGAAGAGATGCCTGAAATCGAAGTCGCAATTGTTCCGTCAAACAATGCACCAACCGGTGTTGGCGAACCGGGCGTTCCCCCGACCGGACCGGCTGTCGCCAATGCCATTTTTGCACAAACCGGAAAGCGGATCATGGATCTTCCCATGACCAAGGCCGGTTTCGACTTCGTGTAAGGCATACTGCCCGGAGAACCAAATTTCTTCCCCCCTCCCTTGTGTTCTCCGGGCAGCCCCTTTTCCCTTGAAGGGAACAGATAATGAGCAACCAACTTTCTGCGATGCTAAACGCCTGGCATGCGAACCGTGACGCCACCGAATGGGTTTTGGGCACGGTGTATCGCACCGACGGCTCGGCCTATCGCAAGGCCGGGGCGATGATGCTGATCAATGGTCATGGACAGCAGTTCGGCCTGCTTAGTGGTGGCTGTCTTGAGGCCGATATTATCCGCAATGCCCGCAAAGCCATGATCACCGGCAAGGCGGTGATGCTGGTCTATGATGGCAATGACGAAGATGATCTGTCGTTCAAGCTTGGCGTTGGCTGCGGCGGCACGGTCTACATCATGTTGCAACCGGTCACCGCCCGAAATGATCTGGGCCTGTCCGATTTGCATCATGCTTTGACGCAGCGCGAAAGTGGCCTTTATTTTCAGAAAGTCGGCGACGTTGCCGGGCATTTTGAAACCAGCGATATCGCCGCACAACAGACCGCCCATATCGAAAAGCGGACCGATGGTGACTGGCTGATCACACCGATCCGCCCCGAACCCCATGTACTGGTGGTGGGGGGCGGGCTTGATGCGCGCCCTGTGATTAACATTGCCCATGAAATGGGATGGGTGACGACACTTGTTGATCCGCGTGCGGCCAATGCGCGTGCCGAACATTTCGCACATGCAGATACGATTTTGCGCAAGATTGACAATGACCTTGCCCGCCACGTGTTTGAGGCCAAAGTCGATGCCGTTATCCTGATGGCCCATAGCATCAGCATTGATGGCGATGCCCTTGCGGTCCTTAAAAACACACCGATCAAACATCTGTCGGCCTTGGGACCAAATCATCGCTTTGCCGAGGTGTTGAAACACGCCGGGATCACCCGTTCTGATCTGGCATTTGATATTTCCAGCCCTGCCGGTCTTGATATCGGCGGACAATTGCCAGAAAGCATTGCCCTTTCGATGCTGTCGGGCATTCATGCCGGGCTGTTTAAACAAAGTGCCGTGCCCGCCGTTTCCGCTGTTCCCGTCATGGCGCGTGCCGCAGAATGATACCGTTAGCGTGATGAACACCCCCATCAAGCCCCCGGCCCACCCTCTTGCCGTGCTGCTTCTTGCCGCAGGTGAAAGTGCACGGTTTGGGGGACGCAAACAGCTTGCCGATATCAACGGCAGCCCGATGATCTGCCACACCATCAAGGCATTAAGCACGATTGCCGAGGCAGATTTGTTTGTTGTTCTGGGCGCGTTTCAAGACGAAATCGCACCTGTGATCAGCGCGCCTGCCCATATTATCACGAATGACAATTGGGGATCGGGCATGGGCAGTTCCATCGCGGCAGGTATGACGGAAATCCAGCATCACGGGTCTTATGATGGCGTTTTGATCGCGCTATGTGATCAGGTCCGTCTTGGCCGTGCCGATTATGATAAACTGATTGCTGCGTTCGACGGTCAAACCATTGTCGCCACCCGCCATGATGACGGATTTGGTGTTCCGGCGATTTTCCCGGCACATATGTTTAAATCGCTCGCGGCACTCAATGGGCAGGCAGGCGCACGCAAGGTTCTGAATGAGGCGCACCATGAAGTGATTGGCGTCGATCTGCCAAATGCGGCAGATGATATCGATACACAAGATGATCTGATCGCAATGCGCGCGCAGAACACCTAAATAAGCGATTTGGCGACGACATGAGTGTTTCGGGCAGCCCCCCGATTGGAAGTGCGGCATGCTTGATCGCCGCAGAAAAAGAGACGACGTGAATGAAAGCAACTGCAAACATCATGGTCCTTCTGGTCGAGGACAACATGGATATCGCGGCCACCATCAGTGATTATCTGACCATAGAAGGCGTTGAATGCGACCATGCCTATGACGGGGAAACTGCGTACCAGCGCGCGCTGACCGGCGAATATGACGTCATCCTGCTTGATGTCATGTTGCCGTTTCGCGATGGTATCAGCATTTGCCGGGCCCTGCGCGATGAAGGCATCGACACGCCGGTTTTGATGCTGACCGCACGCGACACACTCGAAGACAAGGTCGAAGGATTTCATGCCGGGGCGGACGATTATCTGGTCAAACCGTTCGAGCTTGAAGAATTGCTTTTGCGTACACGCGTTTTGTCACGTCGGCGCAGTGGTGAAGTCAAACGGTTTGCCCTGCGCGATTTGATGATTGATTTTGAAAACCGGTCGGTTGTCCGGTCAGGTCAAAACATCAATGTTTCGCCGACCGGCTGGACCATTTTGGAGGTACTTGCGCAAAACAGCCCACGGGTTGTTACCCGGTCGCGCCTGTCGATGGCGCTATGGCAGGGGGACCCGCCCGATACCAATGCGCTGAAAACGCATCTTTACAAATTGCGTCATCGGATCGACAAACCGTTTGAGCAAAATCTGATTCACACCATTCCGGGCCAGGGCGTGGCCCTGCGCGAGTAACTGTTATGAACACCACCTGTTGTGCCCCCAAAACCCGATCCTTTTCGCGCTTTGTGCGCAATTACGTCTTGCTAGGATTGGTGGTCACGCTGGTTCTTTATACTGCGGTGCTGAATTTCTACATGCTCTATGGCAAATGGATGGTCGCGGCCTTTCAGCTTCAACTGATTGCCGAGCAATATGACGATCAGCTTGCCCGCGACCCGGATGCTCCGTTGCCCAAGGGGTTCAACATTGAATCCTTTGAACGTTTTGACGAACTGCCCGCAGAACTGCGCGCGCATGCACGCCCCAATGACCTCGAACTTAACGAACTTTTCTATATCAACACGGATCAATATGCCGACCAGAAAGACCCAGAAAATCCGATCTTTCTGGTTTTTCCCCATCAGCTTGCCGATGGTCGCGAAATCCTGATTTTGCAGACCTATCATGTCGGCGACGGCGAAAGCGTCTTTTTTGAGCGCCTGCACAATCTGGCTTTGCTTTCGATCCCGTTTGCCATGGCGGTTATTGGCATCTTTGCCTGGTTCCTGTGGATCATTGGCAAACGCCTGACCAAGCCATCTGAAAACCTGCAAGACTGGGCCAACAATTTGACGACCGAACGGTTGGCCGATCCGATCCCCGATTTCGGGTTCGAAGAACTGAATGACGTTGCGCGTGAATTGCATCGGTCGGTCAATCAGATTGACCAGTTTGTCGCGCGCGAACGTGAATTCCTGCGCCAAGCCAGCCATGAATTGCGCACCCCTGTGACCATTGTGTCTGGCAATGTTGAATTGCTGGAAAAAAGCCCGCTTAACCAGACCCAGTCGCGGGTGATGACGCGGATCAAACGGGCAAACCGCAACATGCAGCAACTGCTGGAAACATTGTTGTGGCTGGGCCGGGACAATGCGCCGGTCGGCAGCACCGAACACATCAGTTTCGCAGCCTTCATCGAACAGGAAATCAGTGACCTTTCCTATTTGACCGACGGCAAGCACGTCACATGCAGCTTTACCCCCGACAGCGAAGACACCGTGATCGCCACGTCACGGGCGGCCTTGATGATTGTCATATCCAACCTGATCCGCAATGCGTTTCAACACACCCCCAAGGGGCAGGTAACCATCACGCTAAAGGGGACGGCATTGACCGTCAAAAACACAATTTCGACCTGCACGGGTGAATGTGCCACCCCGCAGGGCGAGGGCATCGGCCTGCAACTTGTCCGGCGGATTTGCGCGCGCCTGAACTGGCATTGCACGCCGACCCACCTTCAAAATGGTGGCATGTCGGTGACCTTTGACCCCGGCGCCGATACGCTGGTCAAACCAGAACCGGAACTTGTGACAAGCTGATCATGGATGGAATATGGTCGCCGCCGGATGGGCAAACGTCACCCGGCCATCCTTCATCCCCCAGATCGGACGACTGATTTCCGAGATGACCTGTGCGCGGCTTTTGGCGGGCAGGACAATAAAGCTTGCGGCCTCACCCACCGCGATTTTGCTTGACCGGCCCAGCAATTTGGCCGGGGCATCGGCCACCATGGCAAAGCAGGTTTCAAGTTCCGCCTCGGTCGAAAGTTGGCTGACATTGGCATAAAGATTTGCCATGCGCGACAGCGAACAATCGCCATAGGGCGTAAACGGGTTCAACACATTATTGGTCGCAATCGTGCAACACACCCCCTGTGCGGCCAGTTTGTGCGCCGGGGCGACCCCGTGTGGTATCGAATGGTCATGATCGCGCCCGGTCAGGAAAAGATCGGTTGCCGGTAAAACTGTCAAGCCAATCCCGGCGTCGCGCATCAGCGCAATCGTGTCATCAAGTTGTGCCTTGGGCAGGACGGATAATTTGGTCACATGGCCAATCATCACCCGCCCCTGCCAGCCAAAGGCGATTGCTTGTTTGGCAACTTCGTCCAAATGCCGCCAGCTGGCATCCAGATCGAAATCAAGATGGAAATCCAGATCAACGTCATAGTCACGCGCCATTTCAAACAGGCGCAAAATCTGACCTTCGGGATCGGTATCCATATAGGGACATCCGCCAAGCAAATCCGCGCCGTTATCAAGGGCTTCGCGCAGTAATTCTTCGGTCCCCGGATAATTGAACAGGCCTTCCTGCGGGAAGACGCAGATTTCAATATCCATCGCCCAGACGTAATCGGCCTTCAGGCGCTTAATCGCGTAAAAGCCCGCCAAACCAATGCCCGGATCAATTTCAACATGGGTGCGCACCGCATTGGTGCCCTCGGTAATGGCCTTTTCAATGACGCGTGCGCCGCGTGCGTAAATGTCATCTTCGGTAAAACCGCTTTTGGCGTTGGCAACCGCACTGATCGCCCCTTGGAGCGTGCCGGTTTTGTTTTTGGCCCGACCCAGGATACAGGCCTTATCAAGATGCAGGTGGCTTTCGACAAAGCCGCAACTGATCAACTGACCACCCGCATCAAAAACCGGCGCCTCAAAAACCGGGGCATCGCCGGTTAGTGACGTGGCAATTTCGATAATCTTTCCGTGGCCAACGGCAATATCAACCAGCGTGTTTTCACCGGGCAGGCAGGCGTTCCTCACCAGATAATCAAGCATCTTACTGTGCAACCTTTTTGGGTTCTTTTGTGGTTTGTTCGGCACCGCCAAGATAGGCGGCAATCAGGCGTTCATCGCGGCGAAGTTCGGACGCCTTTCCTTGGGCGACCACCTGCCCCTGTTCAAGGACATAGGCGTAATCGGCCACGGAAAGCGCCATGGTCGCCATCTGATCGACCAGAAGGATCGTCACCCCGTCATCACGCAGTTCGCCGAGAATAGCATAGAGTTCTTCGGTCATCGCCGGGGCCAGACCAAGGGATGGCTCATCAAGCAAAAGTGCCTTTGGCTTTGCCACCAATCCACGCGCAATCGCCATCATTTGCTGTTCACCGCCCGACAAATGCCCGGCCAGACTGTTGATGCGATCACGCAGGCGCGGGAAGCGTTTCAGGATGCCTTCGAGTTCGTCCTTACTGACCGGTTTTGGTTGTTTATAGGCACCCAGTTCGATGTTTTCGCGCACGGTCAATTCGGGGAAGACCTGCCGCCCTTCGGGGACAAGGATCAGGCCCTGTTCGACGATCTGATGGGGGGCCAGCGTATGGATATATTCGTTGTTTAAAACGATGCTGCCTTTGACCGGGCGCAACAGACCGGCAAGGGCGGTCAGGAAGGTTGATTTACCCGCCCCGTTTGCGCCTAAAAGCGCGACCATTTCGCCCTGTTGGACTTTTAAATCAACCGATTGCAAGACCGGTGCCGCACCATATCCCGCCGTCAAACGCAGGGTTTCAATCACCGGGGAAGCACCCGGCTCGAACGGAATGGGACGCGGGCGGGCCTTCATTTCCCCATCGCCAAGATAGGCCGCGATCACCTGTGGATCGTTTTGGACCGCCTGCGGCGATCCGAAAATGATCGGGGTTCCGGCATCAACGGCCAGAATATGGTCGGAAATGCCCATGACCATTTCCATGTCATGTTCGACCAACACCACGGTGATCCCGGCATCGGCCAACTGACGCAACAGTTTGGCCAGCGACACCTTATCGGCATGCATCAAACCGGCTGCCGGTTCATCAAGCAACAACACGCCGGGTTTGGTGGCAAGTGACCGGGCAATTTCGACCAATCGGCGATCCACATGCGGCAAATCACCGGCCCGGGTATCAAGATCACCAACGTAGCCGCAAAATGCCAACAGCCCTGCCGCGTGGCTGCGGTTTTTGTCCGATGCAATCACCGAAAACGGTGCGCCAAACCGTCCAACCGGAAGGCCCGCGATCACGTTGTCGATCACAGACATGTTTTCAAACAGACGGGTTGCCTGATAGGTGCGCGCAATGCCACTGCGTGCGGCAAAGTCGGTGGGGCGTCCGGCGATATCCTGATCACCGATGCGCACCGCCCCTTCGGTTGGTTTGTAGAAGCCGCTAATGATATTCAAAAGCGTGGTTTTACCCGCCCCGTTCGGGCCGATGATCGATGTTACCTGTCCCGGCTTGGCGGCAAAGGAAACGCTGTTGACCGCCTTGACCCCGCCAAAGGCAATCGACACATCATCGACAATCAAGCCGTCAGATTTTGGGTATGATTTGAGCCCGGCTTCAATGTCAGCAGGGGGAACGGCCTTAACACCGCGTTTGGCAATCGGGATGAAGCGCTCCACCACGCCAACCAACCCGCGCGGTGCAATCAAAAGCACCACAATCAAAAGCGCGCCAAAAATCAGCAGGCGATATTCGGCAAAATCAGACAGGAGTTCTGGCAATAAAACCGAAACCGATGCCCCGACCAATGGCCCCAGCACCGTCCCCGCACCGCCCAGAATGACGGCGAAAAGATACAGGATCGACTGGCTGATCGGGAAGTTTGAAGGTGCGATAAACATCATCAAAGGTGCGTACAACGCACCCGCCAGACCGGCCATGGCAGCCGCAATGGCAAAGCCAGATGCCTTGACCGCAAAGGCGTTATAGCCAAGCGAACTTGCGGCAATTTCGGCATCGCGCATGCTGGTCATCGCCATGCCCCAGCCACTCACAGCCAGACGCCGGAACGCCAGCAAGCCAATCCCGCCGACAATCACACACAGCATCACAAGATCACGCTCGGCAAAAACGTAAGATCCGATTTGCGGCATTGGAAAGCCCATCAGGCCATTTTGCCCACCGGTCAAAGACCGCCATTCAATTGCGCCATGCTCAACAATAAAGGCGAATGCAATGGTTACCATCGCCAAAAACGGCCCGGCCATCCGCACGGCCGATATGGCCAGCACACAGCCCGCAATCGCGGCAATGACCGTTGCGGCCACCAGCGAGAACCAGAAATTCACCCCGGCCAAAGTCAGGATCGCACTGGCGTAGGCCCCAATGGCGAAAAAGCCAACTTGGCCAAGCGACACAAGGCCGGTCAACCCATACAGAACATTCAGCCCCACACATAAAACCGTGGTGATGGCGACAAGGCCAATGATGAACTGGGTATATCCGCCAGTGATCGAAACGCCGATCAGACCACCGATGACGGCGAGAATGATCGTGCAATCGAGCGCAACAGGCTTGTTCAATTTCGGGATGGGATTTTTGAATTTGGGAAGGCTTTTCATCATCAGACCTTTTTGATCGCAGCACGGCCAAACAGGCCACTTGGTTTGATGGTCAGGACCGCGATCACCAAGGCAAACACGACAATGAAGGTATAGGACGAGCCGAGATAGGTGGTGACACCGGCCTCGACCAGCCCATAGATAAATCCGGCCAGCATCACGGCATAGGCCGATGTCATCCCGCCCAGAATGGCGACCGCAAAGGCCTTAAGGCCAAACAATGTGCCCATGTCCGAATGCACGGAAAACAGTGGCGCAATCAAAAGCCCGGCACAGCCCGCCAGCATCGATGAAATGGCAAATGATCCGGTCACCATGACGGTGGTGTTAATGCCCATCAGCTTGGCCGCCTGAAGGTTCTGCACCACGGCCAAAAGTGCGCGTCCTTGCCGGGTATGGCGAAACAGCGCGTGCAAGGCCAGTGCGACACCAATGGCGGCAATCGGGATCAGGATTTGTTGCGGATACACCCCGGTGCCAAACACATTCCAGCTTTCACCGACAAGGTTTGACGGCAATGTGCGCGGCTCATTGCCAAAGGTGAACAGCACCACGTTATCAAGCAGGATACCCCCCGCAACGGTTGCCATCAGCCAGGCTTCGGAATTGCGAATGGCAAATGGGCGGACAAGGAAAAACTCCACCAGAATACCGGCAATGCCACAGCACAGGATCGCCAGCGGATAGCCCAGAATAACCGGGAAACCATATTGTTCACAAAACACAAACCCCAATACGGCACCCAGCATTACCATGCTGCCTTGCGCGAAATTGACTTTTGAGGACACCGAATAGGTGATCTGAAATCCGAGTGCGACCAGTCCGTACATACTGCCAAGACCGATGCCGGTAATCAGGGCTGCGATTAAGAGTGTCATTGCCGGTTACCTGCTTGTCGATTGCACATAGGTGCAGCGTTCAAAGGGATAAAACCCCTTGCGGCACAGAGCGCCGCAAGGGGTGAAAAAGATCGATTATTTGATCGGAATGATCTGACCTTCGACGAAATGCGCGAAGGTGTAATCTTCGGGACCAAGCGCGTCCTGATCGTCCGGGGTGAACGGCATGTCATAGGTTTTGATCATGCCTTTGATGCCGGAAATCTCGTACATGGCTTGGCGAATGGCCGCACCATCGGTCGAGCCGGCCTTTTCAATCGCAGCAGCCGTCAAAAGGGTTGCGTCATAGGCATTGGCAATGCCGGTTGCCGGGGTGACATCGGCAAGCGTTTTGATCTCAGGGAATTTTTCCTGAAGCTTGACAAACATCGGATCGGCCGCGTCGGTAAACAGATAGGTCTGAATGAAGTGGACCTTTTCGCCCGATTTACCGGCAAGTTCGGTGAAACGACCACCGGCCGGGCCCCAATGCGAAGAAATCGGCACATCCCAGCCCATACGATCAAGCGATTTGATCACCTGTGCGGTCGGGGCAACGTTGGCCACGACAAACAGGGAATCTGCACCGTTTTCTTTTAGGCGGGTCAGCTGCGGGACAACGTCGACGTCGTTTGATTCAAACTTTTCGATCCCGGCATGTTCCATACCGCGTTTATCAAGTGCCTTGAGCAAACCCTTTTCATTGGACTCACCCCACGGGTTGTTGATCAGGATCATGCCCGGTTTTTTCGCACCGTAATTGGCAATCAGATATTCAGTGATCGCTTCGTCGACATATTCATCCACGGCCGAAACACGGAAGACATAGTTTTCATCCGCACCGTTTTTGGTGATCCCGGTGCCTGCTGCCCACGGGCCGATGAACGGAATTTTCTGCTGATTGACGAACGGTACAATGGCAAAGGAAACCGGCGTATCAAGCCCCCCAATGATCGCAGCAACACCTTCGCGCTGGGCTAGTTCACGTGCCGCAACCAGACCTTTGCCCGGGTTGCCTTCATCATCACGCGATACAAGTTCAAGCGGCTTGCCAAGAACGCCACCGTCGGCATTGATCTTGTCAATTGCAAGCATAATACCACGCGTAATCGCCTCACCCGATTTGGCCGACTGACCACTTAGCGCAGCAACAAGGCCGAGCTTGACGGTATCTTCGGCACGGGCGTTATGGGCGGGCAAGACGGCGGAAAACATCAGTACCGCCGCAGCACCCAGAAGGGCAGCACGGCGCGTGAGTTTCGGGATAGGCGAAGAAATAGGCATGTGAGACTCCCTGATTATATGACTTTTACAGTTGGTCGTCGCAGTTTCACGGTGCGCGCCAAATGACCTTCGCACTGCAGCAAGGGGCGTGCCAAAAACAGGAATTCAATATAATCAGATAGTTACGAGATTTTTAACCGTGTGAAATTTGTGCATTGCCTTATGTATACGCAAATTGCATGCAATTATTGCATAAAATTAGTGCATGCAAATTTTCTGCTCACGTATTATGCTTATCGCAGATCAAATGCCGTGAATGAGGATTTCCAAATGACTGAGACACCCGCACAAAACGTGCTTGATACCCTGCCGCCAGAAGCCAAAACCGTGCGCGATTTCCTGGATGCATCGATGAAGCCCGACCCGGATCTGGCCGCGACATTCATGTCTGATGATGTTGTCATCACCTTTACCGATGGTCAGAAATACGACCATCCGGCAGGCACAACCGCGTTTAACGCGGCACGTTATAAATGGGTGAAAAAGAAGTTCGGTCAGTTTGACGTCGCTAAGAATGACGATGAAACCGTGGTTTACAGTACCGGCTGGCTGTACGGCGAATGGCCGGATGGCACAGCGTTTGACGGCAACCGGTATGTTGATCGCTTTGTGATCAAAAACGGCAAGATCGTCAAAATGGATGTCTGGAATGAAAGTGCCGAACGCATTCTGGTGCGCAAGGGTATTCGAGCCTAATCACAGCTAGCTGGTGACACGGATGCAAAGGCACCCCGATATCCCTGATAACCGACTGATCTTGCGGACGGGTGGTTATGCGCACGGCGGTTTGCGTATATCACGCGCCGCCGTCACGCACCTTTTTGGCATAGGGTTCAAGCGCATCAAGATACACAAGCGGCCCGCCCTCGTCAGTGGTGAAAAGGGCCCGGTCGGCAACGGCATTAAGATGATGGCGCATCAATTTGCGCGCGGTTTCCTCATCGCCCGTCGCCAGGGCTTCGATGATCTGGCGGTGTTCGGCAATGCCGCAATCGGTCGAATGGGGCCGGGCATACAGCGACAGCGTCAAGCCACAGCGATAGCCGATTTCTTCGACGTAGCGCAGCAAAACCGGACTTCCGGCCAGTTTTGCCAGCAGGATATGAAACTCCGTCGCCAGCCGGATCGATTTTGGCTCGGCCGCGTGTTCGGCCTCGACTTCCTTGGCAAGATGGCCTTCAAGCTCGGCTATGATGTCCGGCGTCATATTCTTGATCACCCGGCTGATCACAAGGTCTTCGATCTGGGTGCGCAATTCAAACAGATCGCGGGCTTCTTCAAGGCTGGGCTTGGCAACCATCGCCCCCTTGTTACGGCGAAGCTCAATCAGGCCTTCGGCGGCAAGACGTTCAAGCGATTGGCGGATCAGCGTGCGGCTGACGCCAAACCGTTCGCCAAGCGAATCTTCGGGCAGCTTCATACCGGGCATCAATACCCGTTCAAGAATGGCCGACCGCAATGCCGAACTGATCATGTCGGTGCGATGTTTTACCTTATCAGATGCCTTCATGCCGATCCGTCACGTTTGATGCGCCATACAATTTACCCGTCTCGTTTGTATAGTTGATTGCATACAATTTAGCCACCACAGATACCCCAATCTGAATTTACGGAAAGAAACCGCTGCCATGACCGACATAACGGCCCCTTCCACCTTCCGCGCCATGGTCACAAGCCCCAGCACCGCCGCCAGCCAAGCCGGGGCAAACGTGCTGCGTGATGGCGGCACCGCGATTGAGGCGGTCGTCGCCACAGCCGCGATGTTAGCGGTAACATGCCCGCATTTCTGCGGTATTGGCGGGGATGCGGTCTGGATGGTGTCGGACAAATCGGGCAAGGTTCAATCGTTTCTTGGCATTGGTCAGGCGGGTGAAAAAGCGCCTGAGACCATAACACCGGGAACACCCATTCCCCTGCGTGGTCCGGCATCAACATTAACCACCGCCTGCACAGTTGATTCATGGCAACACGCGCTGGATCATTCCGCCCGCCATTGGGGTGGTAAACGCAGCCTGTCGGATTTGATCGCCCCGTCAATTGAACTGGCCGAAAACGGCTTCCCGATCAGTGCATCGCAGTGTTTCTGGCTGAACTTCCGTAAAGACGAATTTGAAAACTGGCCGGGATTTGCCGCCATATTCGCCCCCGATGGCCGGATGCCAACGCCCGGCGAAACATTCAAACAGCCCGACCTTGCCCACAGCCTCAAACAGATCGCGGCCAAGGGGGCGCGCGACTTTTACGACGGCGATCTGGCACAGCGCATTATTGCCGGCCTTGCAAACGCAGGCTCCGCGATCACGGCAAATGACCTTACCCAAACACGCACCCGCACGGTTGATGCGGTGTCACTTGCCTATGGCGATGTCACGCTTTATGCCCCGCCCGCCCCGACACAAGGATTGGCAACCTTGATGACCATGGGGATTTTGCGCGAACTGGGGGCAAAGAACTGGGCCGAAGGCGCGGCCGATCATTACCATCTGGTGGTTGAGGCGATTAAGCGCGCGTTTCTGGCGCGCGACCGCATTGCCGACCCGGATTTTAATCTTGATGATCTGAGCAATATGTTGACCGACGAGGTTTTGACATCCGCCGCCGACGATATTTCAACCGCGCACGCAATGGATTGGCCCCATCCGTTCCGCCATGGCGATACAGTGTTTTTGGCGGCAACCGACGCACAGGGCAATTGCGCCAGTGTGCTGCAAAGTACCTATTTTGATTGGGGCAGCGGAGTTGTCGCGGGCGATACCGGCATCATCTGGCAAAATCGGGGGGCTGCCTTTAGCACCCAGCCCGGTCACCCCAATGAACTCAAACCCGGCAAACGCCCATTTTATACCCTCAACCCCGGCTTGGCGCTTAAGAACGGCAAACCGCATTTGCTGTATGGGACGCAGGGTGCGGATGGACAGCCACAGACCCTTGCCATGTTGCTGACCCGGTTGCTTGATTTTGGCCTGTCACCTGCTGAGGCCTTGGCAAAGCCGCGCTTTTTGCTGGGCAAGACGTTTTCGGATGCCAATGACAGCCTGAAGCTTGAAGCCGATGCCGGGGATGACGTGTTTGATGCTCTTGCCAAACGCGGGCATATCTTGCGTGAGATCGAAGCCCAAAGTGCGCTTGCCGGTCAGGCGGGGATCATCCGCATTGATGAAGACGGTTTTGTCGATGGGGCGCATGACCCGCGCAGCGACGGCATGGCGATTGGGGTTTGAAACGGGCTATCGCGGGCAATGATCAGGATGGGCGTTTTCAAACGCCTTGAGGACAGAACAGCGCTCGGCAATCGCGTTGATCCGGTTAAACCGGCTGGTATCAACGCCCCAGCGATGGGCATTATACAGCTGCGGGATCAGGCAGATATCGGCCATGCCGGGCCGATCCCCATGACAGAAATCGCCTTGGGAAGCTTCAGGACCTTGGGCCAGCATGGCCTCAAACCCGGCCAGACCCGATCCGATATATTTTGCCATCCATTCTGATCGCGCTGCATCGGGGTCCTCGCCATGGGTGGTTGCCATATCCATGACATGGCGCACCACGCCAAGGTTACAAACGGGATGAATATCCATCGCGATCACGTGTGAAAGTGCGCGAACCCGTTGGCGGGCCAAGGTATCGGTGGGCAACAATCCCTGCCCCGGTCGGGTTTCATCAAGATATTCAAGGATCGCCACCGACTGGGTCATCATGATCCCGTCAATCTCAAGCGCGGGTACCAATCCTTGGGGGTTACGTTGCCGGTACGCGGGGGACTTATGCCCCCCGGCGAGCAAATCCACCGGCACTGTGCGATACGCAATGCCCAGAAGCCCCAGGGCAATCCGCAGCCGATAGCTGGCTGAGGATCGCCAGTAATCATATAAAACGACCTCAGCCATGATCCGCCACCTTAGCCCTTATATTGCGTTACGGCCTGATCGATCGCACCAAAGATCGATGTGCCGTCTTTGCCGAGCATCTCGATCTTGACCCGATCACCGAACTGCAGGAACGGGGTTTTGGCCGCACCGGTTTCAATGGTTTCAATCATGCGAATTTCGGCAATGCAGGAATATCCCGCACCGCCTTCTGCGACCGGCTTGCCCGGGCCCCCGTCCAGTTTGTTTGACACCGTGCCCGACCCGACCACACTGCCCGCGCCAAGCGGGCGTGTGCGTGCGGCATGCGCCACCAGCTGGGCAAAATCAAAGGTCATATCAACACCCGCGTTGGCCCGGCCAAACGGTTTGCCATTCAAATCAACGTTCAAAGGCAAATGCACCTTGCCCCCATCCCATGCATCGCCCAATTCATCGGGGGTGACGGCCACCGGGGAAAAGGCGGATGACGGTTTGGACTGGAAAAAGCCAAATCCCTTGGCCAGTTCGCCGGGGATCAAACCGCGCAGCGACACATCATTGACCAGCATGATCAGGCGGATGGCATCGCGTGCCTGATCAAGGCTTGCCCCCATTGGCACATCGTCGGTGATGACCGCAATCTCGCCTTCCATATCAATGCCCCACGCGGTATCGGCCATTGCAATATCATCACATGGTCCCAGAAAACGGTCTGATCCGCCCTGATACATCAGGGGATCGGTCCAGAATGTTTCGGGCATTTCCGCACTGCGGGCTTTGCGCACCAGTTCGACATGGTTGACATAGGCCGATCCATCCGCCCACTGAAACGCGCGCGGCAAGGGGGAATGGAGCTGGGTGGTATCAAGGGCTTCGCGTTTGGCAATCGATGATCCGGCGGCGATTTCATCAGCCAGTTCGGTGAGACGCGGCGCAACAATCGCCCAGTCATCAAGGGCGGCCTGCAAGGTGGGGGCAATCGCACTGGCATCGACATAATGTGAAAGATCACCTGTCACCAGAACAAGCTGGCCATCACGTGTACCGTTTTTAAGGGTTGCAAGTTTCATTGGGTTTCATGCCTCCGGCATTCTTGTCGTTAAGTCCAGAAAATCGTCTTTTTGTCGTTTGGCCGTTACGTTTGGGCTTTAAATTTGGGCTTCATGGGCGACCTTGCGGGGTACCGTCAAATTTGCGTTCAAGCCCATCCCAGCAGTCGAGATAATCATCCTGAAGGGTTTCAAGTTCGGCGGCGAATTTGGTCAGTTGCTGCGGGAATTGGGTTTCGAACATAAACGCCATGGTGCCTTCGAGTTTCTCCGGGCCAAGGTTGCTGTTGGATGCCTTTTTAAACCCGAACGCATCGGGGCCATGGGCCAGCATCATGTTGTGCAAACTCATGCCACCGGGCACGAAGCCCTTTTCCTTGGCGTCATATTGCCCACAAATCAGGCCCATAAATTCGGACATGATGTTGCGGTGATACCATGGCGGGCGGAAGGTGTTTTCGGCTACCATCCAGCGCGGCGGGAAAATGACGAAATCGATGTTCGCAGTCCCGGCCTCGCCCGAGGGGGCGGTCAGAACGGTAAAGATCGACGGATCGGGATGATCAAACAAAATCGCCCCGACCGGCGAAAAGGTCCGAAGATCATATTTGAACGGCGTGTAATTACCATGCCACGCCACCACATCCAAAGGCGAATGGTCGATGTTGGTTTGATGGAACTTGCCACACCATTTGATCAAAATCCGGCACGGGGTTTCTTTGTCTTCATAAGCCGCCACGGGCGTTTTAAAATCGCGCGGATTGGCAAGGCAGTTGGCCCCGATGGGCCCGCGTTCGGGCAGGGTGAATTTCGCGCCGTAATTTTCACAGACATAGCCCCGCGCCCCGCCGTCAATTCCGGCTTTGACGATAGATACCTTGAACATCATACCGCGCGGGATCAAGGCGACCTCAAGCGGTTCAACATCCATGATGCCAAGTTCGGTGAAAATCCGAAGCGTGCCACTTTCGGGCACGATCAGCATTTCACCATCGGCATTGAAAAAGTAATCATCGACCATATCGGTATTGCAGACATAGACGTGGCTTGCCATGCCGCTTAGCGTCATGGCGTCCCCGGCCGTGGTCACCGTGCGCATGCCGGTCATAAAGTCGGTTGGTTCGGACGGCATCGGGACCGGGTCCCAGCGCAACTGCCCAAGGGCCAGACTATGATCGCCGACGCAAGGGGCGGTTTTCCAATCTGGCAGGGAGAGGGATTTAAACCGGCCATTGTGGCGCACACTGGGGCGAATACGGTACAACCATGACCGTTCATTGGTGCCGCGTGGTGCGGTAAAGGGCGATCCTGAAAGCTGTTCGGCATACAGGCCATACGGGCATTTTTGCGGGCTGTTCTGCCCTTGGGGCAGTGCGCCGGGCAGGCATTCCGTTTCAAAATCATTGCCAAAACCGGGCATGTAAGACAAATCGCTGCTTGCGCCGTTTTGGGCGGTTTTGCGGGTTGCGATATGATCGGTCATTGCCTTTTCCCTAACAATATTTGATATAGTTACATTCGTAACCATTATTTCTGTAACTATCAAACGGCCATTTAAGCCATGAAAACCGAGTTCGATTTACACAGCTTTCTGCCGTTTCTGATGCATCACGCCAGCGAAAAGGTCAGTTTCGGTTTCCGCGACATTTATCGCGATCAATACCGGATGACCCGATCCGAATGGCGCGTTCTTGCCACCCTTGGCCAATATGGCGCGCTGACTGCGACCGAAATCGTTACCCATACCGGGCTTCATAAAACCAAGGTTTCGCGCGCAGTCTTTTCCATCGAGCAGCGCCGCTGGTTAAAACGTCGTCAGGACGAACAGGACCGCCGTATTCAGCGCCTTGAATTAACCTCCCAAGGCCAGTCGGCGTTTGCGTCGCTTTGCAAAGCAGGCATTGCCTATGACCAAAAAGTCCGCGACTTTCTGGGTGAGGATGATTTCAGTCGGCTGTCTGCCCTCCTGACGAAGCTGAACGATCTTTGATCAGCATTCCTTTGCCACCTCAATCTTCACCGCGCGGATCACCGCCCCAACTTTGGGTGAACGCATCAATTTCAGTGCGGAACGTATCGAAAGCCGGGTGTCCGGGTTGGAAATAATTGGCCTTGGGGTTCATCAGCGTCACACAGCACGCCACCGCCCCGTCCAGATTGTAAACCGGCGCACTAATCGCCGATAAGCCCGGTACAATATCGCCTTCGATCACCGCCGCGCCGCGCGCCCGGGTATCGACAACAAGCCGATCCACCGTTGCATCATCCCAATGCAGGATGTCTTGTTCGGCGTGAATGACATGTTCGATCGCACTTCTGGGCATGGCCGACAAAAAGGCCTGCCCGGTGGCCGATCGCAAAAGCGGCATGACCGTTCCCAACCCCATGGTTGATATGATCGGTGGACCACCATGTTCGGTGCGGATCAGAACCGGGCCGCGTTCACCCCAGATTGCCAGATGCCCGGATGAGCGCAATTCAATGGCCAATTTTCGCAATAAACGCCCGGCACGCATGACAACGTCATTGCGCTCAATCGCCGAAACTCCCATACGAAGCGCCATCGGGCCCAGCCCATAAAGCCCGGTTTGGTCATCCTGCCACGCAAGACCGATCCGCACCAGACTTGCCAGATAACGATGCACCTTGGCCGGTGACATATCGACCGCGGCGGCCAGATCCTTGAGCGGGACCGGGAATTTGAAATCGCACAAGGCGGCAATGATGACGCCACTGACCTCAACCGACTGGATGCCTTTGCGCGTGTCCGCCGCATCGGTTGCACTCATTGCGTCTGGTGCATCCAAGTCAACCTGATCGGTCAAAAGGTCTTTTGTCGGAAACTGGGTCAAAAAATTACCTTTATAAATTTCATATTGCGTAATTCATTATATATATCATAATTCCAAAGCAAAGAGGAAATCACATTCGGCGTCGGATCAAACCCGATGGACTGGATGCGCAATCCCCATCCACCGGCCAGGCTCAATAAGACCGGAAATGCCGACGCCCAAACAAACAACAACCCCATGATCAAGAAAACAGGGAGAGGAACATGAAACCGATGAATTTACGCAAAACGGTGATGAGCATTCTGGCCGGGGCAACCATGCTTGCCGGGGCCGGTGTGGCACAGGCCGCCGACATCACCCTTAAGGTCAGCCACTATCTGCCGCCAAGTCATGGTTTTCAGGTCGATTTTCTTGAAAACTGGGGCAAGCAGCTTTCGGAAAAGACCAATGGCAAGGTTGAGGTGCAAATCTTTGACGCCACATCCGCCTTTGGCAAGATCGACCGGCAGGCCGATCAGGTGCGTGCGGGCGTGATGGATATGGCCGTGGGCCTCAATGGCATTCCGCGTGATCGCTATCCTGCTGCGTCGGTCTTTGAAATGCCGTTCCTTGTGAAATATGCCGATTCCGGGTCGGAAACGCTTTGGAACCTGTATAAGGAAGGCCTTCTTGGCAGTGACTATCAGGACTTTAAGGTTCTGGGTCTTTTCACCCATGAAGGCGGGCTGATCCATACCCTCGATACCCCGGTGAGATCGCTTGACGACCTTAAGGGTCTTCGTCTTCGCACCCCAAGCCCGGCGGTTTCGGCCATGCTTGAATCGTTTGGCGCATCGCCGGTCGGACTGCCGCCATCAGCGATTTACGAAAACCTGCAGAAAGGCAATATCGAAGGTCTGGTAACGACCTGGGATCTGGTCAATGCGGTGAAGGCCAACGAGCTTTTGAAATATCATACCGATGCGGCGGCCTATACCGCCGGGTTCTATTTTGTGATGAACCAGAAGAAATATGACAGCCTGCCCGAAGATGTCCGTGCGGCAATTGATGAAATTTCCGGCGATGCACTGGTGAGTAAATTCGGTGACTGGTGGACCAAATGGGAAGCGGTTGGCAAAGCGGCCGCCGAAGAACGCGGCAATGAAATCATCGTAATTGATGATACGACGCGCGCGGAATGGCAGGCATCGGTCCAGCCGATGATCAAGGATTACCTTGAAAGCCTGAAAGAAAAAGGCGTTGCCGATCCGCAAGCCGTTTACAAACGTGCGCAGGAATTGGTCGCTGAATTTGACGCCAAATATCACGCTGGCGACAAATGACGCAACGCGCTTACAAATCTGGTGGATCGCGGCTTTATGCCGCGGTCGACCACCTTGACCGCGCGATGAACAGGCTGACCGACATTCTGGCATTTGTCGGCATGTCAGCCCTTATTGGCGCGATTGGCATTGTGGTTGTTGATATTGTCTGGCGGCGGATCGGCGGGCAATCGATGGTTGGCGCGGTTGATTTGACCCAGTTTTGCGTCATGGCGGCGGCCTCATGGGCAATCCCCTATGCCTTTAATGCGCGCGCCCATGTCACGGTCGATCTGATCGGTAAAAACCGTCTTCGCATCCTTTTCAACACCATCGACAGGTTGATCCCGCTTCTCTGCGCCGGGATCATGGCCTTTTTGCTGTATCTGTCCTGGGGGCGGGCGATGGAGCAATGGGATTACGGTGATGTGTCGCAAAACCTTGCGATCCCGATGGTCCTGTTCTGGGGCTTTTTGCTCAGCGGCATGGCGATCTCGACACTGGTGTGTCTGGTGCATTTTCTTAAAACGCTTTTAACCAACGAGACTATTTGATGGCCACCGAATGGGCAGGATTAATCGGGTTTGTTGTCGCCCTGACACTCGCACTTTTGCGCGTCCCCGTCGCGATTGCGATGGCGGTTGTCGGCATTGGCGGCTCCTTGCTTTTGACCGACTGGATGTCGGCAAGCTATGTGATGGCAAGCCTGCCGTTTGAAGCCATTTTCCCTTATGGGCTATCGGTTGTTCCGCTGTTTATTTTCATGGGTGTGTTTGCATCCCATTCCGGCCTGTCGGGTAATCTGTTTCGCGGCATCACCGCGTTTTCCGGGCATCGTCCCGGCGGTTTGGCCGCATCAAGTGTCGGGGCCAGTGCCGTTTTTGGCGCGATTTGCGGATCGTCGCTTGCGACCTGTGCGACCATGGGCCGGGTGGCCTTGCCCGAAATGCAAAAACGCGGATACGCCAAAAGCCTTGCCGGGGCGTCAATTGCGGCGGGTGGGACGCTGGGCGTTTTGATCCCGCCGTCGATCCTTTTGGTGATTTATGCGCTGATGACCGAACAATCGATTGGTGCACTGTTTGCCGGCGCGATGATCCCGGGGATTTTGGCGACCATCCTTTATATCGCGTCCATCCGCCTTCAGGTAATGCGCAATCCGTCGCTTGCGCCGGTCAGTGACTATGTGCCGTGGTCGAAACGCTGGGGCGCTTTGCTTCAGATGTGGGATGCGATTGTTCTGATCGTCCTTGTCATTGGCGGGATTTATGCCGGGCTGTTTTCCCCGACCGAGGCGGCGGCTGTTGGCGCGGGTGGGGCACTTTTGTTTGCGGGCATTCGCAAGAAGCTCAGTTGGGCGACATTGCGTGCGGGCATTCGCGAAACGGCGGGCATGACCGGGATGATCTTTTTGATCTTGATCGGGGCGACCCTTTTTAACTTCTTTATTGAAACAAGCGGGCTGACCCAGACACTGGTCAACTGGATCACCACACAGGGGTACTCACCGCTTGCTGTGCTGATAACGCTTTTGGCGTTTTACATCGTTCTGGGCTGTTTTATGGACAGCCTGTCGATGATCCTTCTGACCGTTGTTCCGGCGTTTAACGTCATTACCGGGGTTGGTTATGATCCGGTGTGGTTTGGGGTTTTGCTGGTGTCGGTGGTTGAAATCGGCCTGATCACCCCGCCGATTGGCATGAACCTGTTTATCATTCAGGGTGTTTCATCAGACATGACGATCACCACGCTGTCGCGCGGTATCCTGCCGTTTTTGGCCGCTGATATTGTCCGTGTGGTTCTGATGGTGGCTATTCCCGGTCTTATCCTTTGGCTGCCACATCTTTTGGGATTTGGCAGCTATTAGTGACGCCACCTTTTTTTGGTTGAACAGCCACCTCGCCCCCAACTCATTGATTTACTTGTACCACCATACGAAATTATGGTGGTGCAAGTGATTAGGGGAAAAACCATGATCCGTCCTGCCTGTCTTGGCGATGAAACAGCCATTCGCGAATGCACGATTTCAGCTTATCAGCGCTATGTTGCCGTGATCGGGCGCAAACCAGCCCCCATGACTGCCGACGTGACCTCCCAAATCATGGCCGGGCATGTTTACGTCGCGACCGATGACGAAAACCGGCCTGTCGGCGTTATCGTTTTTTACCCTGATGACGATAATGCCATGATACTGGAAAACATTGCGGTTGCGCCCGAATATGAGGGGAAAGGTATCGGTAAACGCCTTATCGCCACTTGCGAGAGTGCTGCCAGAAAACAGGGCTTTTCACATGTACGTCTTTATACAAATGAAAAGATGTCCCTGAATTTGTCGATCTACCCGCATCTTGGTTATGTCGAAACAGACCGACGCACCGAAGACGGGTTCAAACGCGTTTATTTTGAAAAGAAGCTGCCCCATTCGGTTTGAGCTCAGAAATCTTAAAGGCAAAAGCCCGGGTCAATTTACATCAACCCGGGCTTCTATCGAACGCTCCTGACCAACAATTATTCGGCGGCGTCGACTTTCAGGACACCACGGCGAATTTGGTCTTCCTCGATGCTTTCAAACAGGGCGCGGAAGTTACCCTCGCCAAAGCCTTCGTCGCCTTTGCGCTGAATAAACTCGAAAAAGATCGGGCCGATTACGGTTTTCGAGAAGATTTGCAGCAGGATTTTGGTCATGCCGCCATCAATCACCCCTTCGCCGTCAATCAGGATGCCGTGCTGTTTCATCCGGTCAATCGGTTCATCATGACCGTGCACGCGCTCGTGGGATTTTTCGTAATAGGTTTCCGGCGGGCCTGGCATGAATTTAAGCTCGTTGGCGGCAAGCTTATCGGTGGCATCGTAAATGCCGTCCGTGCCGACCGCGATATGCTGAATGCCTTCGCCTTTGTATTTGCGCAGATACTCTTCGATCTGGCTTTTATCGTCGGTCGATTCGTTCAGCGGAATGCGGATTTTGCCGCAAGGTGAGGTGATTGCGCGGCTGACCAGCCCGGTGATTTTCCCGGCGATGTCAAAGAAATGGATCTGGGTAAAACCAAACAGATCACGATAGAAATCCCACCATTTGTCCATATTGCCGCGATAGACATTATGGGTCAGATGGTCGAGGTAATAGAACCCGACCCCTTCAGGCTTCGGATCGCGGTCGCCCAGCCAGTCAAATTCCGCGTCATAGGCCGATCCGGTTTCATCATATGTGTCGATGAAATAAATGATGGAGCCGCCGATCCCGACAATGGCGGGCACATCGAGCGTCTTGTCATTGCCAACATAGGGTTCTGCCCCCTTGGAGACCGCATGATCAAAGGCATGCTTGGCATCAACCACGCGCCACGCCATTGACGGCGCACACGGGCCATGCTTTTGCACAAACGTCATTGCGTGGCTGCCCGGTTCGGCATTGAGGATGTAATTGATATCGCCCTGACGCCAGACGGTGATGTTTTTGGTTTTGTGCTTGGCGACCGGCACATAGCCCATGCGGGTAAACAGGGCTTCAAGTGTGGCGGCATCTTCATGGGCGAACTCGACAAATTCAAACCCGTCCGTACCGGCGGGATTTTTGTCGGTGATGGTGGCGCGCGGCGCATCATGGGGGAACGGGCCCATATGAAGTCTCCTCTGACTGGAATTATTCAATTTCTGATTAATCCAATCGTGCGCCAAACCGCGCGCAAAGTGCATGCATTTATGGTTGATTCTGGCTACGTAATGCACACATCATGCATAGTTCATCAAAATAGCGCGGATATCATGCAACTTGATAAATTAGACCTTAAATTGCTGGCCGAACTGCAAAAGGACGGCCGCCTGACCAACAATGACCTGTCTGAGCGGATCGGGCTTTCGGCATCACAATGTTCGCGCCGTCGTGCGCGGCTTGAAGATGACAAGGTCATTCGGGGATACCGTGCCGATATCGACCGTCAGAAAATGGGGTTGGGGTTGCTGGTGGTCATTTCAGTCACGCTTGCCACCCATAACCGCGACAATGCCAAACGGTTTGCCCGGCTACTCGCCGATTTGCCTGAGGTCCTTGAGGCCTTTTCCCTGACCGGGGAGATGGATTATCACCTTAAGGTCGCCACCCGCGATCTTGCCGCATTGTCGCATTTCGTCAATGAGGTGCTTTTGCCCCATGACTCGGTCCAGCATGTCAAAACATCAATTGTCCTAAACGTACTGAAGGATTTTGAGGGGGTGGCCGTTGGTGCGCAAACCTGAAATTTGACCCGCACGCCCACACGAAAAAAGACCGCACCCGAAGGTACGGTCTTTTCTGTTTCGAAACTCCCCCTATCCCTGAGCTTCGAACTCCCCCCAAATCAAATCGTCAGATCGCGAGATACTGGTCACGCAGTTCTTCGTTATCAAGAACCTCTTGCGCGGTGCCATCAAAGACGATTTCACCGCTGTCCATAATGATCGCGCGATCCGCAAGCTTGAGTGCCGCGATGGCATTTTGCTCAACAATGATCGTCGTGATGCCCAGTTTTTTGACGTTTTGCAGCGTCTTTTCAATTTCCTGAACAATCACCGGTGCCAAGCCTTCGTATGGCTCATCAAGCAACAGAAGCTTGATATCGCGGGCAAGTGCCCGGCCAATTGCCAGCATCTGTTGTTCACCACCCGAAAGCGTGATGGCTTCCTGTTCCGCCCTTTCGCCAAGACGCGGGAACAGTTCATAGATGCGTTCAATCGACCAGCCGATCGGCTCGGCAATCTGGGCCAGCTCAAGGTTCTGCTCAACCGTCATGCCCGGAATGATCCGACGATCTTCGGGCACAAGCTGAAGCCCAAGCTGGGCCGCCTGCCATGCCTTCATGGTGTGAAGCGGCTGATGGTCGAGCCAGATTTCACCATGCTTGAGTTCCGGGTTCGCCATGCGGGCCAAGGCCCGCAAGGTCGATGTTTTACCCGCCCCGTTACGCCCCAAAAGGGCCAGGATTTCACCTTCGCGGATGTCGAAGGACACACCTTGCACGATATAGCTTTCGCCGTAATAGGCATGCAGGTTATGGACCGAGAAAAACGCCGGGTCACCGCCCTGATTGCGAACAGGTTCCGTTTTTGGCACTGCGTTCATACCGCTTCCCCTCCGAGGTAGGCTTCTTTTACTCTGGGATCATTGCGCACCTCTTCAGGGGTGCCTTCGGCAATAATCGCCCCTTGCGCCAGAACACTGATGCGGTCGGCCAAACTGAACACAACATGCATGTCATGTTCAATAATCACCTTGGTCATGCCGCGTTCCTTGATCCTTTGCAGCAGTTCAATCGTGCGGTTGGTGTCATGGCGCGACATACCCGCAGTCGGCTCATCAAGCAGGAACAGTTTGGGATGCTGGCCCAAACACATTGCCAGTTCAAGCCGGCGTTTATCGCCGCGCGACATCGAACTTGCAATCTGATCCTGATGATCAATCAACCCGACATCCTCAAGAAGATGTTCGGCTTGCTCGCGGATTTCATTTTCCGCAAACAGGCTTTTGAGGAAGCCCATTTTGAATTCGCCATCGCGCTTGGCAAAGGCCGGGATCATCACGTTTTGCAACAATGACAAATCCGGGAAGATTTCCGGTGTCTGGAAGACACGCGCAACCCCAAGCTGGTTAATCTCGTGGGGTTGTTTGCCCGTCAGAACCTCATCACCAAGCAAAACACGCCCCCGGTTAGGGGCAAGACGCCCGACAATCACGTTCAGAAGCGTCGATTTCCCCGCACCGTTCGGACCAATGATGGCATGAACTGTGCCTTCCTTGACCCGAAGATTGATGTCAGACAACGCACGCAAACCGCCGAAATTCTTGTCCACATCGGTTACATCAAGAATGTATTCAGACATCGGTCAGGCCTCCTTCGTCGAAGGTTGTTCTTTTTCTTTGTCCTCTGCGGAGGATGACGAACGGTTGCTCACAAGACGCCAAAGGCGATTGATCCCTTCCATAATGCCACCGGGCAGGAAGATCACGATCAGCATGAAAACCAGACCAAGTGTGAGGTGCCAGCCATCGCCCACAAACAGGCTCAGAACCGATGCAAATGCATTTGCCATCCAGTCCGGCAGGAACGAAAACGCATTCAAAAGAACTGAATCGTTAAAGGCCGACAGGATATTCTCGAAATACTTGATGACGCCCGCCCCAAGCAGCGGACCGATCAGCGTGCCAACACCACCAAGAATGGTGATCAGGACAATCTCGCCCGATGCGGTCCATTGCATGCGTTCAGCACCTGCCAACGGATCGGTGACCGCCAGAAGCGATCCAGCAAGCCCGGCATACATGCCCGAGATGACAAAGGCCGTCATCAAATAGGGACGGGTATTATAGCCGGTGTATCCCATACGGCTCTGGTTTGATTTGATCGCACGCAGTTTCAGGCCAAATGGGGACCGGAAGATGCGCAGATAGATGAAGAACGAAATCAACATCAAGGCCGCGCAAATATAGAACCCGGAATAGCCGATGCCTTCAATCCCAAACAGGTTCGGGGTCGGAAGCGACGCATCAGCCTGAATACCAGCCGCACGATCCAGAATACGCGCATCCCCCTGGGTCAACTGCAGACCGGTTTCACCATTGGTGATCGGGGTCAGAACAGAATAGGCCAGGTTATAGGACATCTGCGCAAATGCGAGTGTCAGGATCGAGAAGTAAATCCCCGAGCGGCGCAACGAGACAAACCCGATGGCCAGCGCAAACAACCCTGACAGCACAGTTCCGAAAATCAACGCCGGAATAACGTTCATCGACAGCAGTTTAAACGACCAGACAGCGGTGTAAGAGCCCACCCCGAGAAAGGCCGCATGGCCAAAGGAAAGATACCCTGTAAGACCAAACAGAATGTTGTAGCCAATGGCAAAGATGCCAAAGATCATGAATTTCTGCATCAGGTCAGGATAGGCCGCCCCAAAGGGCTGCAGCCAGATCGGCATGGTCAGGACCACTGCCGACAGAATGACCATGTAAAGGATATCCTGCTTTGGCGAGACGATTTTTGTGTTTGTCATTTTAGCTCTCCATCACACCGCGACGACCCATCAGACCACGCGGGCGGGTCAGCAGAATAACGACGGCAACAAGGTAAATGATGACTTGGTCAATGCCCGGGAAGATATCTTTTACCTCGGTCATGGATGAGAAGGACTGCAAGATACCCAGCAGGAACCCTGCGAGCACCGCACCGGGCAAAGAGCCCATACCCCCGACAACCACCACAACAAATGACAGCACAAGGAAATCCATCCCCAAATGGTAATCCGGGGGCAGAACTGGCGTGTACATCACGCCTGCAAGGCCTGCGACCACCGCAGCCATGCCAAACACAATCGTAAAGCGCCGTTCGATGTTAATCCCAAGAAGCTCGACCGTTTCGCGGTCCGCCATCCCGGCGCGCACAACCATCCCATAGGTGGTGAAATGCAGGAACGAGAAAACAAGCCCGATGGTCACAAGAGAGAACGCCAGATAAATCAGACGCCACCAAGGGTAAACAACAGCTTCGCCAAGGCCGAACACGGCCCCGATTGCAGCAGAACCGGCAACAATATCCGGTGCCCCCTGCGGGATAGGATTGGCGCCAAAGAACGCCTTGATCAGTTCCTGCATCACAATGGCCAGGCCAAAGGTCACAAGGATCTGGTCGGCGTGTGGACGTTTATAGAAATACCGGATCAAACTGCGTTCCATCACGATGCCGATCAACAACATCACGGGTATCGCAAGAATGATCGATAACGGCACCGACCAGTCAATGATTGCCGTCCCGGTATCGCCAAACCAGACTTCAAGGTAAGGCGTTTCCTTGTAGGCATCAAAGAAGGTCACGGATTCATCTTTGACCCGCAAAGAAAGGGTCAGGATTTTTTCCAGTGTCACCGCACAAAAGGCGCCCATCATAAAGATGGCGCCATGGGCAAAGTTCACCACACCGAGCGTGCCGAACACCAAAGTCAAGCCAAGTGCGATCAGTGCGTAAGCACCGCCCTTGTCCAAACCATTGAGAATTTGAAGAAATATAGCGTCCATCAGTTATCCGCCGCGTATTCGTAAAGGACTTAATGAAAAGACCAAAGAGACCTGCGTGCTGGCAAATGGGCCGACCATTCGGAAATGGTCGGCCCTGCTTGCATTATTTGGACTGTATCAAACCTGATACGGACCCAGTTCCCCACCGAACATGTCGGCCGGATACTCAACCTGTGCACGCGGCACTTCTTTGACGACTTCAAGAAGGTCAAAGTTGGACTGTGGTTCTTGTTTACCACGTACAACCAGAACGTCTTTGAAGCACTGATGGTCTTCTGCACGGTACAGGGTCTTGCCGTTACCAGCGCCATCGAACTCGAAACCTTCGAGCTGTTTGATGACTTCCCAAGGTGCAAACGTACCGGCCATTTCACACGCGTTTGCATAAAGCAGCGTCTGAACATAGCAAGTGTGCGCAGCCTGGGACGGCGGGAAGCCGTATTCCTGACCAAAGGATTTCACAAAGGCCTGTGAGCCTTCATCCTGCAGCGACCAATGCCAGTTGGTGGTACCCAGAATGCCTTTTGCAGCATCGCCAGCACCCTGTGCCATCAGGCGGGAATACAGCGGAACAACGACTTCGAAGTTCTTGCCATTTACCTGTTTGTCACGCAGACCGAACTGAACAGCCTGAGTCAGCGAGTTGACCATATCCTTACCATAGTGGTTCAGGATCAGGACATCGGCGCCAGAGTTCAGAACCGGCGTGATATACTGCGAGAAGTCACCTGCACCAACCGGGGTACGGACAGTGTTCACAGTTTCCCAACCGATATTCTCGGTTGCGGCTTTGATCGATTCTTCCTGAGTCCAACCCCAAGTGTAATCGGCCGTCAGGTGATAGGCGCGACGTTCTGCGCCATATTCATCCAAAAGAACCGGCGCAATTGCCTGACCGGACATGTAAGCGTTGAAGAAATGGCGGAAGCCATAACGCTTTTTGTCTTTACCCGTTGTATCGTTCGAGTGGGTCAAACCCGCCATAAAGATCACACCCATTTCCTGGCAGAGACCCTGAACCGCGACAGCAACGCCCGAGGACGAACCACCGGTAATCATGGCAACGTTGTCTTTTTCGATCATGCGTTTTGCCGATGCACGTGCCGCGTCGGATTTGGTCTGGGTATCACCGGTCACGAACTCGACTTTCTTGCCGAGGATACCGTTGCCCTTAAGCTCAAGCGGCTTGATGGTATTAAGCATCCCGCCGTCGCCTTCACCATTGAGGTGTTTGACCGCAAGCTGATAGGCACGCAATTCGTCAGCACCCTCATCGGCATACGGACCGGACTGCGGTACGTTAAAGCCGAGTTTGATGCTGCTGGCATTGCCCGGGTCGCCCCGGAAAGTCTGGGCGTGGGCGTTCTTGATGAAATGCATCGGGAAAGTGCCGCCGATAAGGGCCGCACCTGTGGTTGCCGCGGATCCTTTAAGGACCGTACGACGTGATACATTCAGGATATTTTTGGTCTCCGACATGGTTTTCCTCCCCAATGTCTTGGGATTTGTTTCAGAAAAATCTGAGGCCTATTTTCTGGTTTGTTTTTTTCACGACCTGTCAAAACAATGGGGGTGCGTTGAAAATGAATCAACACCTAGTTGATATAGAAGAGTTTTTTTGTAAATATATAGATGGACGTTGTGAAAATTTGTAAATTTTGTCAAAAATGAGACTTTAGTATGACCCGTCAGGCCCCCATCGGACATCGTATTCGCGGTCGTCGTAAAGACATCGGCATGACCCAGAATGCGCTGGCCAAGACCGCCGGGATTTCGCCGTCGTATCTCAACCTTATTGAACATAACCGACGTTCGATTGGGGGTGGATTACTGATGCGCATTGCCGAGGCGCTGGACATTCAACCCCATACATTGTCAGGTTCGGAAGAAAGTCGCCTCTTATCAGACCTCAGCGAAGCCGCATCTGATCCGGTGTTTCGCACAACCCCGATTGAACGCAGCGAGTTTCCGTCCATGATCGCCGCCGCACCGGGCATGATTGCGGCTTTTCTGTCGCTGTATCGCGCCTATCGCAGCGGGCTGGACAATGTCGATGCCCTGTCCGAGCGCCTTAGCCACGATCCATTTTTGACCGAAGCCAGCCACTCGATCCTGACGCGGATCACCTCGATCCGTTCTGTTGCCGAGATTTTCAACGATTATGACGACCTTCCCAATGAACAACGCGCGCGCTTTAACGCCACACTGGTGCGTGAATCACAGAGACTGGCCGAATCCGCGACCGAGATTTTCAACTTTCTTGAACGCGGCGATGCCGGACGCCCGGCAACAAGCCCGGCCGAAGAAGTCGATGATCTGCTTAATGACAATGCCAACTACTTCCCGTCACTTGAGGATCAAGCAGCCAACATGCGCCCGGCGATTGACCCGGACGGTGGATTGTTCCTGACCGACCTGATCAACTACCTTGAAAGCCATCACAAGATCAGGGTTGAACGCTTACCCTCTGAAGAATTCCCCACCGGCGGTTTTGAGTGGGACCAGAAAACCAAAACAGTGCGGTTTTCACGCGCATTGCCAATCACGTCCGCACGGTTTCAGGCAGCGCGCACCATCTGCAGCATCGAGGCGATTGATGCCATCAACGGCGTTCTTGATAAGGCGTCGATCAGCAGCGATGCCGGACGACACCGTGCAACCGAGGCGTTGGTGTCCTATTGTGCCGCGGCCCTCTTGTTTCCTTATGAACAGTTTCTTGCCGATGCGCGCACATTCCGCCACGACATTGAATTGCTACAACAACGCTATGCGGCAAGCTGGGAGCAGATTTGTCACCGCCTGACAACCTTACGGCGCACCGGGTCGGAAGGCATTCCCTTCCACCTTTTGCGAACCGATATTGCCGGTAATATTTCCAAACGGTTTTCAGCATCGGGCTTGCAACTGCCGCGCTATGGCGGGGCCTGCCCGCGCTGGGCGGTGCATGAAGCATATCTTGCCCCCGAACGGGTCATTCCGCAATTTGTCCGCCTGCCTGACACAAGTGAATATTTGTTTGTGGCGCGTGCACTTCGCACAGGGGCGGGCGGATACGGGGTTCCGCAATCGGTTTATTCGGTGATGATTGGCTGTGATACGGCCTTTGCCCATGATGTGGTCTATGCCGATGGGTTACCGCTTGAGCGGCCCGATTCAGCCATTCCCGTCGGGATATCGTGTCGACAATGCCCGCGCGAAGATTGTTGGCAACGGGCGTATGAAATGTCGGATACGGCACTTGTATCGCCCGGTGCATAGTCACACGTGTTTTGCAAGATCCTTGCAATTTTAACGCACATTGGCACCCTGACTGATCGCATGAACCATACCACCCCAAAGTAGCATTATAATTCGATCAATTAACGGTTAGGATTGACCGCATAAAATCCGAAAAATCGGGGAGAACGTCCTTTGAACAAGAGACCCAAGGTCCTGATCGCCGAAGATGAGGAAACCATTGTTGAGTCGCTTAGCTTTTTGATGGAAAAAGAAGGCTATGATGTCAGCGTGGCCACAGATGGCCAAACCGCGATTAAAATGATCGCCCGCGACATTCCCAACATGGTGCTCCTTGATGTCATGATGCCCGGCTGTGACGGGTTTGAAGTCGTACGCGCCGTGCGCGCCGATCCGAAAACCAAACCGATCCCGATCATGATGCTGACGGCCAAAACACGCGAAGTCGACCGGCGCAAGGGATTGGAACTTGGCGTTGATGACTTTGTTACCAAACCCTTTTCAACCCGCGATGTCGTATCACGGGTCAAGGCCCTGCTTGAACGAACGGAATGCTAACGCAGCCTTCACCCGATTGGCAGGAGCCCCATCATGACACCACCACGCAGATTGACGGAACGGGCATTTGTTTTGGTACTTGCCGCGTTTTTTGCTTGGATACCGCCGTTGGTTGGGGTCTTTTCGCTTGATGGGCAAATCTTTGGCCTGCCGATCCTGTTTGTGTATTTCTTTGCTGGATGGGCCGTCCTGATTGCACTTTGCGCCATTCTCACGCGGTCGTTACGTAAAGTCGCCCAGTCAGAGAGGCCATAGACTATATGCTCTCCTCTGAACTGGTCATCTTGGTCTCGATTGGGTATGTCGGCTTATTGTACGCCATTGCATGGTGGGGCGACAAACGTGCGCGCGACGGGCGATCATGGGTCCGCAATCCAACCGTCTATACGCTTTCGATTGCAGTATATTGCACATCCTGGACCTTTTACGGGGCGGTCGGCACGGCCGCGCGTAACGGGCTTGAATATCTGACCATTTACCTTGGCCCGACCGTAATCTTCCTTGGCTGGTGGTTTTTGCTGCGCAAAATGCTGCGCATTTCCAAGGCACACCGCATTACCTCGATTGCCGATTTTATCTCGTCACGGTACGGCAAAAGTACGCAACTTTCTGTATTGGTCACCTTGATCGCGGTGATTGGCACAACGCCCTATATTGCCCTTCAGCTCAAAGCGATTGCCACCAGCTATACGGTTCTGACCGTCTGGGATTATGGCATGACCCAACCGGTTGCCGAAACCATAAGCGTATTTTCAGACAGTGGCTTCTGGGCCGCAGTTGGGCTGGCCCTGTTTGGTATTCTGTTTGGCACGCGGTTCATTGATGCCGATGAACATCACGAAGGCATGGTTGCCGCCATTGCCTTTGAAAGTCTGGTTAAGATGTTTGCCCTTCTGGCGGTTGGCATCTTTGTTTGCTTTGTGATGTATGACGGGATTGATCATCTGTTTTCACAGGCACTCAACACCCCCGATACCGCCAAGCTTTTGCAACTGCCTGAAGATGGTAGTGCGCGCTGGATGACATTGATGATACTGTCGATGGCGGCCATCCTTTGTCTGCCGCGCCAGTTTCAGGTCATCATTGTTGAAAATGTCGATGAACGCCATTTGCCGACTGCAAGCTGGGCCTTTCCGCTTTATTTGCTGGGCATGAACCTGTTTGTCCTGCCGATTGCGCTGGCGGGGCTTGGTGCCCTTCCGGCATGGTCGGACCCGGACTTTTTTGTCATATCCGTGCCGCTGTTTGAAGGCCAGTCACTTCTGGCCCTTTTGGCCTACGTCGGCGGGCTATCGGCCAGCACCAGCATGGTGATTGTTGCGACCATCGCGCTTTCGACCATGGTGTGTAACGATTTGATCGTGCCGGCCTTGCTGCGCATTCGTCCGTTTCGCATGACCGAACGCGATGATTTGACCGGACTTTTGATTTTCATCCGGCGCGCCTCCATCGTCGTCGTCGTATTTTTGGGCTTTGCTTATTACCGGTCCGCCGGGGCCAGTGACGCCCTGGCTGAAATCGGGCTTATTTCCTTTGCGGCCACGGCACAATTCATACCGATCATGATTGGCGGACTGTATTGGAAAGGTGGTACAAAAACCGGCGCACAGGTCGGGCTTGTGGTTGGTTTTCTGATTTGGACCTATACGCTTTTGCTGCCGTCGCTTGCCGATAGCGGCTGGATGAACCCGGCCCTGATCCTGAACGGTGCGTTTGGTCATCCGTGGTTGCGCCCCGAAAGCCTGTTTGGGCTTTCCGATTTCGAGCCACTGACCCATGCGCTGATCTGGTCAATGTCGCTTAATACCGCATTTTACGTTCTGATCAGCCTGTTCACATCGCCAAGTGCGCTTGAACGCATTCAGGCAACCTTGTTTGTCGATGCCTTTTCACGCAAAGGACAGGATACCGTTATCTGGCGGTCATCGGCATCGGTCGATGATCTTTATGAGCTTGTCGAACGGTTTTTGGGCCGTGAACGCGCGTTTCATTCGTTCCGTGACTTTGGCTGGGAAAAAGACACCCCATGGCGCGGCAAGGGGGAGGCAAACGCCGATATGATTGCCTTTACCGAACGGCTTTTGGCCGGGTCAATCGGGGCCGCATCGGCGCGTGTGATGGTGTCATCGGTGGCCAAGGGAGAAATGGTCAGCCTTGAGGAAGTATTGGAAATCCTTGAGGAAACATCGCACGTTATTGAATATTCCCAGCGGCTTGAACAAAAATCGGCGGAGCTTGAAAAGGCTGCTGCCGAGCTGCGCGCGGCCAATGACCGGCTCAAAGAACTCGACCGGCTTAAGGATGAATTCCTGACCATGGTCAGTCATGAATTCCGAACACCTTTGACCTCTATCCGGTCATTTTCCGAAATTCTGGTCGACACCCCCACCCTTGACCACGAACGGGCCGAACATTTCCTCAGCATCATTGTACGTGAAAGCGAACGCCTGACCCGCCTGATTGATGATCACCTTGATCTGGCCCGACTTGAAGCCGGTCATTCCGATTGGCGGGCGATTGATGTTGATCCGCGCACCGTGCTTGATGAAAGTGTCGATGCGGTCAAAGGGTTACTGGATCGCAAGGGGGTTGCGCTTACCACCGATCTCGCCGCACAGACCGTGATGCTGCATGTTGATCGGGACCGCCTGACACAGGTGTTTATCAACCTATTGTCGAATGCGGCAAAGTTTTCGGATCCGGAATATCCCAGCGTTTCTGTCCGGGGCGAGGCCATGGACGGTGGGTATCTGGTATCGATCACCGATAATGGCCGCGGCATTGCCCCCAACGAGCTTGAGATCATTTTTGATAAATTCTCACGCGGGGGGAAATATGCCGATGATAAGCCCAAACCATCGGGATCAGGATTGGGCCTTGCGATTGCCAAACATGTTGTTGAACATTGTCAGGGCAAAATATGGGCCGAAAGCCCGCCGGGTAAAGGCGCGACATTCCGTGTCTTTATCCCCGGTCATGTGTTTGCCCCAAGCACATAACGACCCTTCAGATCCCAATCATGAATCGGGACGATCACCTGTTAATGCGTCCGTCATTCTGCGGTACCCCACCGCATCCTGACCACAGGCGCACGCATTTTCGCGTACACTTTTGCCCACTCGGTCCCCAGCAGATATTTATATCAGTTTTTCAATATTCTATCGCAAATTTCACCCGTGCTTTCACCATAGGAACCCTATCCCATCAGGGATAATGGATAAATTTTAACTCGACTCACAGGATCGGTTCGATTAACACTGACGCACTTGGTTAATCGTTTAATCACGTCACTTGACTTGAAACAGTTTCACGTTTCTGCGGAGGCTCCCTTGGCTGCATCGCGTATCGGACCGAACATGACCCAGATCGCCAAAGCCGTTGGCGTGTCGTCGGCGACTGTGTCCAACGCGCTTTCTGGCAAGGGTCGCGTATCGGCCGATCTGGTCGAAAAAATCCGCGCGACAGCCGCCGAACTTGGCTATGTCCCCAGCAATGCCGGGCGCGCGCTTCGCACGGGGCGATCCAATGTTTTGGGGCTGGTCCTACCCGATATTTCCAATCCGCTTTTCCCGCAAATCGCACAGGCGATGGAAGTCGCCGCATCCAATGCCGGATACGGGGTTTTGATTGCCGATTCACGCGGTGACGTCACCACCCAGACACAGGCCATCGCACGGCTGATTGAACGCGGTGTTGATGGGCTGGTGGTTATTCCACGCCGCGGAACGCGCATCGGGTCGGTAAGTTGCCCGGTTGCCATGGTCGATACCCCGTCAACACCGGGCAACACCGTTTCAGCCGACCATTGGGAAGGCGGGGCAGAAATCACCCGCCACCTTCAGGACCTTGGCCATCGCAATTTCCTGTTTGTCGGCCATGATCAGGCATCAAACGTGCAAAATGACCGCATAGGCGGCATGAAAGCCGCCCTTGGTTCCGATACACGCCATCAGACGATCTGGATTGAAACGCTGCTCAACGCGCAGCCAGACCGCACGTCGCTTGGCCTGATGGATCATGTGAAATCCGGCGTTACGGCGATTGCCGCGGTTTCGGATTTGCATGCCTTGCGCGTTCTGACCGAACTGCAAACAGCGGGCATCAAGGTTCCGCAACAGGTCAGCGTTACCGGTTTTGATGATCTGGTGTTTGCACCGGTGGTTACTCCGTCGCTTACCACGGTGCATATGAACATGACGCAGATCGCACAAATCGCGATTGCCGCCCTGATCACAGAAATCGAAATTCCCAAAACAATTGATCCCAATATTGAACACAAGAACGGTGCGGCGGTTTCACACACTGTCAAAGCCGATACGTCCAAGGTTTCCATGGAACTGATGGTGCGCGCCTCAAGCGGCCCGGCAGTTTCACCCGCCACACCAAGCCCGAATGGAGAAATTCTATAATGGCGATTAAAAAGCTGATGATGGCATCTGCCGCGCTGATCCTAAGCGTCACCGCTGCCAAGGCCGAAGAAAAAACCCTGACCATTTCCGTTTATGGTTTTGCACAGGATGCCTTCAAGGAACACCTGTATGAGCCGTTCGAAGAAAAATGTGGCTGTGAACTGGTTGTTGAAACCGGAAACTCCGTCGAACGTCTGGCCAAAATCGAAGCCAACAAGGAAAACCCGGTCATTGATCTGGCGGTGATTTCCATGCGCGATGCGCTTTCGGCGGCACGCAACGGCCTGACCGACAAAATCGACAACAGCAAGCTTGCCAATTTTGACAAGCTTTATGACATTGCCAAAGACCCCAATGGCGATGGCATGAGCATCGGCTACACCTTCTATGCAAGTTCGATCGCCTATCGTTCCGACAAGGTCACCATCAACAGCTGGGCTGATCTTCTGTCTGACGATCTTGCCGGGCGCGTGGCATTGCCGAACGTCACCACGACGCAAGGCCCGCTGACCCTTTATATGCTGGGCAAGGCACTCGGCGATGAAGACCCGTCGCTTAAAACCCCGATTGCCAAGGTTGGCGAGAAAAAAGACGACATCGTTACCTTCTATGTCCGGTCATCGCAACTGGTTCAGTTGATGCAGCAGGAAGAAATCTGGGCCGCACCGATTGGCCGTTTCGCATGGTCGGGCTTCTCGAAAATGGACATGCCAATCAAATGGGCCACACCCAAGGAAGGCCAGTCTGGCGGCATGAACGTCATGGTCCTGACCAAAGGCAGCAAGAACCGCGATCTCGCACTTGAGCTCATGGATTTCTGGTTATCGACCGACATTCAGACCGCCCTGGCCGAGAACCTTGTCGACAGCCCGGCCAACAAGGATGTCGTGGTATCTGATGAGGTTGCCGACAATCTGACCTATGGCGCGGAAACGGTTAAGAACCTCCATCTCATCCCGTCTGAAGTTGCCCTGGATAACCGTGAAAACTGGTTATCGCAATGGAACAACAAGGTCGGTCAATAAGACACCGGATCTGAATTCGGGGCTGGTGACCGCACCGGCCCCGATGATCGATCCAAGACGCTAAACGCGACGCCCCACCTCCCCGTCGCGCCACCATTTACTTAACTTATCGACGACAAGGTTGCTGAGATGTTTCAGAACCGGGCCGAGGCCTTTGCGCTGGTCCTGCCTGCCGCGATCTTTGCCGGTGCCATCTTTTTGGTGCCCGTGGTGATCCTTCTTTCCGAGGGATTCCGATCCGGTGATAGCTGGACAATACAAGCCTATATCGACTTTTTTGCGCGGCCGCTTAATCAGGCGGTGTTTCTGCGCACCCTGAAACTTGCCGCCATGGTCACAGCCGCATCTGCGGTCATCGGTTATGCCGCAGCCTTCGCTATTGTCAATTTGCCGCCCAAGGGCAAAGGCCGCATCACCGGGCTTGTGGTCCTGCCGCTGATGATATCCCCGGTTGCCCGGACATATGCATGGATCGTCATTCTGGGCCGCACCGGCATTGTCAATGAGGCACTGGTTGCAGTGGGCTTAAGTGATGAACCGATCCGCTTCCTGTTTACCGAAACCGCGGTGTTTATCGGGCTATTGCAACTGTTCTTGCCGTTGATGATCATTTCACTGATCAGCGCGCTTGAGAACATGCCACGCGATGCGGTCCCCGCCGCACGGGTTCTGGGTGCAAACTGGCTTCAGGTGTTTACCAAGGTCATCCTGCCGCTAACCAAGGAAGGTCTGGTTATTGGTGGAACACTTGTGTTCACCGGATCAATGACCGCCTATATCACCCCGGCCATTCTGGGTGGGTCAAAAGTTCTGATGCTTGAAACGCTACTGTATCAGCGTGTGACGATGGCCAATGATTTTGTCTCGGCCTCGGTGATTGCCCTGATCCTGATCGTTATGGCGTTTGCCGCCAACCTTTTGCTTAAACGACTGGCAACTGCGAGGAACAAGCGATGAGTAACAAGCTTTATGCCCCGATCATCCTGTTGCTGGTTCTGGCCTTTTTGATTGGCCCATTCATCATCATCATTGCGGCGTCGCTGTCAGCCGGTGAAACGTTATCCTTCCCGCCACAAGGATTGTCGCTGCGCTGGGTGATCAAGGTGTTTGAGGTCGAAAGTTTCCGGGCCAGTTTTGGCATTTCGATGTTTCTGGCGATTGGCGGTACGATTGCCGCCCTGATCCTTGGCATCCCGGCAAGCTATGCATTGTCGCGTTACAAGGTGCCGGGTGCCGAAACCATCCGCACCATCGTGTCATCGCCAATCATTGTGCCCGGTATCATCGTTGGCTTGGCTTTGCTGCGTTATTTCGTTGTGCCGTTTAATTTCGGCATACTGTTTGCGCTGTTTCTGGCCCATACCGCTTTGATCCTGCCCTATGCCGTGCGGGTGGTATCAGCCAGCCTGACCAACCTGCGCTCCGACATCGAAGAAGCCGCCGTGTTGTTGGGCTGTTCGCGCGTTGGTGCCTTTTTCCGGGTGGTGATGCCCAATATTCGCGGTGGTATTCTGGCCGCCTTCATTCTGGGGTTTGTCACCAGTTTTAATCAGGTGCCCGTGTCGCTGTTTCTGTCTGGTCCGGGTGTGCGCACCCTGCCAATCGACATGCTCTCCTATATGGAGATCACCTATGACCCATCGGTCGCAGCCCTGTCGGCCCTTCTTGCTTTCATGTCGCTGGGCATTGTCTTTCTGGCCGAACGTTTCCTAGGATTTTCCCGCTATGTCTGATTCCCGTTTTCTGTCACTTGAAAAACTGACCCTGTCCTATGGCAAAAACGTTGCCGTGCCGGAAATGGACCTTGATATCGCCAAGGGCGAACTTGTTGCCCTGCTTGGCCCGTCGGGCTGTGGCAAAACCACAACCATGCGCGCCATTGCCGGGCTGATGGAACCGGCATCGGGCGCCATTGTTCTGGACGGTGCAAACATCACCCGCGTTCCAGCCAACAAACGCCCGGTCGGGCTGGTGTTTCAATCCTATGCGCTTTTCCCGCATCTCAACGTTTATGAAAATGTCGCCTTTGGCCTGAAACTGATGGGTGTTAAGGGCAAGGACCTTGAAACCCGTGTAAACGATGGCCTTAAAACCGTCGGCCTGTCGCAATATGCCACGCGCAAACCCGCCGAACTTTCCGGTGGGCAGCAACAGCGCGTGTCCCTTGCCCGATCCATGGTGATGGAACCCAAGGTCTTGCTGCTTGATGAGCCGCTTTCGAACCTTGATGCGCGCCTGCGACTTGAAATGCGCACCGAGCTACAGCGCGTTCAAAAAGAAAGCGGCGTGACGATGATTTTTGTTACCCATGATCAGGTCGAAGCCCTTGCCATGGCCGACCGCATTATTGTGATGCTGGACGGTCATATCGAACAGATCGGAACCCCTGAAGACATCTATAACAACCCGGCGTCCGATTTTGTGGCCGACTTTGTTGGTTTTGAAAACGTCTTTGAACGGGTCGGTGACACCATCAAAACCGCAAATGGCGACGTTGCCATTTCGGGCAACATTGATGATGCGACCAAGGGTCTTGCCTGGCGTCCGTCCATGGTGACCTTGGGCGAAGGCCCGTATGAGGGAACCGTGCGCGGCACATCCTTTGCCGGGGGCACGCGCGAATACCTGCTTGATACCCCGCTTGGACAGATCAAGGCCGAATGTGATGCTGCCCTTCCGGCACATGATTTTGGCGCAGTGCTTAAATTCGATCTTCCGGTCGCCAAAGCCGCCCAGCTTGCCCGTACCGGGAGCCTGTAATGGGACTTTGGATCGACACCGATATGGGGTTTGACGATCTGGCTTCTGTGCTGGTTCTAACCCATGCCGGACGCCAGATTGACGGCATGTCTTTGATTGCGGGCAACAGTCCGCTTGAAACCGTGCGCAGCAATGCGGCCAGCGCGGCCAAACTGTTTGGTTGGGATTTTCCGATCTTTACTGGGCGTGAAAAGGCTGTTCTGGGGGGGCTTGAAACCGCACAGGCCATCCTTGGCCCACGCGGCATGCAAAGTGCAGGCGCACATTTACCTGAATGTCGCCCTGTGACTGAACGCTGTGCCTTTGGCGCCCTGTGCAAGTGGCTTGAACAGCCTGCCGCTGGGGATGACAAGAAACATATTCTGGCCCTTGGCCCACTTGGCAATCTTGCCGCTTTGGCCTTGGCCCGTCCTGATTTGGCCTGCAAGATTGATCAAATCACCTGGATGGGCGGTGCGGCGGGGCGCGGCAATCATACTGCCCTTGCCGAATATAATGCCTTTGCCGATCCCGAAGCGCTGGCAATTGTACTGGCCCATGAATTGCCTGTTCGCATGGTTGAACTTGATCTGTGCCGCAAGGTTATTGCGACCCCGGACGATGTCCATGCCATCCGCATTGCTGGCGGCCAGAATGCAAGCCTTTTGGCCGATCTGACCGACGGCTACATCAATATCGGGATTGCACGTGGACGCAGTGGCATGGCGATTTTTGATCCGGTTGCCGCAATTACACTCCTTGACCCTGACGTTGTGCAATTTGCCAACACCCATGTCGCGGTTGACACCAGCCAAGGTGTCGCGCGGGGGCAAACCCATATTGATCCCACCGCAACCGCCAAATTCAATGCGCAATATGGTGTCACGGTTGATGCTGATCGTGCACGCACCATGATCTTTGACGCGCTAAAGGCAGAAGCCGCAAAATGACAGACAGAAATTCAGAACCCCTTGACCTGCATGACGATGCCTTACGTGCGCGCGCGGTTGCTGCTGCCCGTGGCGATGCCCCGTTTGACGTGCTGATCGTCGGTGGGAAAATCGTTGATATGGTCACCGACGAAATCCGCCTTGCCGATATCGGCATTGTTGGAAAAATGATCGCCAGTGTCCACGAACCCGCCACCCGAAGCGATACCCGCACCCTGATCAGTGCACGGGGCCGGTTTATCAGTCCCGGCCTGATCGACACGCACATGCATGTTGAAAGCTCGATGACGACGCCTGCAACCTATGCCGCAACCGTCGTGCCACGCGGTGTCACCACCACGGTCTGGGACCCGCATGAATTTGGCAATGTGCTGGGGCTTGACGGGGTGCGCTGGGCAACCGATGCGGTGCGTGATTTACCGTTGCGCGTCCTTACCCTTGCGCCGTCCTGCGTTCCAGCCGCACCGGGGTATGAAGTATCAGGGGCTGATTTTGATGGCGATGCCATGACCGAAATGCTGTCATGGCCAGACATCCACGGCGTTGCCGAGGTCATGAACATGCGCGGCGTCATCGACCGTGATCCGCGCATGAGCAGCATTGTCCAAGCTGGCCTGACATCGCAAAAACTGGTGTGCGGCCATGCACGGGGACTGGAAAACAGCGACCTTGCCGCCTTTATCGCTGCCGGCATCGGATCGGACCATGAGCTGGTGTCAAACGACGATCTGATGGCTAAACTGCGCGCCGGGTTGACGATTGAAATGCGTGGATCACATGATCATTTGCTGCCGGGGTTTGTGCAAACTCTCAATGAGCTTGGTTTCCTGCCGCAAACCGTCACACTTTGCACAGATGATGTTTTCCCCGATGATCTGGCCAACGCAGGCGGGCTTGATGATGTTGTGCGGCGTTTGGTGCGTTATGGCATGAAACCCCAATGGGCCTTGCGCGCCGCAACGCTGAATGCCGCCACGCGTTTGGGGCGCAATGACTTGGGGATCATTGCCGCCGGACGACGGGCCGATATTGTCATTTTTGATGACCTTGACGACTTTGCCGCCCACACCGTTATTGCCAATGGCAAAATGGTCGCAAAATCTGGCGAACTTCAAACACAGCCAACGGCCCTTGACCCGGCCCCGCTGACCGACACCATGAAGATCGGCACACTGACAGTCGATGATTTCCGCATTGCTGCAACCGGTGACAAAGTCCGTATCGCAACCATTGATCGCCCCCGCTTCACCCGTTGGGGCGAGGTTGAGGCAGACGTCAAAGACGGTTTTGTCATCCCGCCCGATGGCACGACTTTGATCGCAGTCGCGCATCGCCATGGCAAGGTTGATGGCACACCACGTGTGGGCCTGTTGGAAAACTGGGGCACATGGCGCGGTGCAGTTTGCACCACTGTTTCGCACGACAGCCACAACCTGACTGTTTTTGGTGGCAACCCCAAAGACATGGCAATTGCCGCCAATGCGGTCATCAAGGCCGGTGGCGGAATGGCGGTTGCGTCAAACGGTAGACTTGATGCGATCTTGCCGCTGCCGCTGTGTGGGCTGGTGTCCGATGCCCCGATGGATCAAGTCGCCGAACAATTCTCCCACATCCGGGCGGCTACCGATGCCATCGTTGACTGGAACCCGCCGTATCTGGTGTTCAAGGCGCTGTTTGGCGCGACCCTTGCGTGCAACGCGGGCCCCCACCAAACCGATCGCGGCATTGGCGATGTCGAAATCGGTAAACTTCTGGAAACGCCGGTGCTGAGTTCCCAGTAATTCGCAATGGTTCTATCAAACAAAACGGGTGCACGATTTTGCGCCCGTTTTGTTTTTGATGCCAAGAATCACCCGTTTACTCACGTAAGGTCAGGATCAAATACCGAGTTATCAAGGAAACTGTCCGGTCCGACAAACGCGCGGTCCTCGGCACCGTTTGTGCCTTCTACCCGCCAATCATGTGCCGGCACCGCAACATCAAGTCCCTTAACCGCAGTACGATAGAGATCCGGGCGATAGACTTGCCGGATCACCTGATTAAGGTCGGTGTTGGCGGGCACTTGCCCCCATCGTTTCATCTGTGCGCCGACCCAGCTTGCCTGTGACAACCACGGGAAGGTCGCGGTATAGCGATAAAAAACATGCCGATCCGGCACCTCAATCGGTGCTTCGCCGGGGCGCAGAACCGGACGCCCGTCAAGTGACGCCTTAAGCACATCATAGGGTGCACCGACATTGGATTCTTCTGACAACATCTGGGCAAGTTCAGCGCGATTGCCCGGTTGATCGGCCCATTCCGCAGCCCGGACAAGGGCGCGGACAAGGGCCGAAACCGTATCAGGATTTGAAACGACCCAATCCTGACGCACACCAAGGACCTTTTCCGGACTACGCGACCAGATGTCGTCTTTCAACGCGACAATGACCCCATCACCATGGAAAACCGCCCGCTGGTTCCACGGTTCCCCGACGCAATAGCCATCGACCCAGCCATTGCGCAGACTGTCAAACATGCGTTGTGGCGCAATCACCCCCATGTTGACATCCTTGTCCGGGTCAATCCCGGCGGCAGCCATCCAGTAGCGCAGTTCGTAATTATGGCTTGAGAACGGGAAAACAGTTGCAAATGACATGATCGGGCGGCCCGATGCCCGGTCTTCGTCGATGACTTTTTTCAACGCGCGCGCCGATAAGCCACGTGGCCCATGCATTGCCACAGGATCGGCCTCAAGCATCCGTTGATACAGCCGCGTCGACACCGTGATTGCATTACCCCCCCGGCCAAGCGCCATCGGCACGACAAGGTGCTGCACCGGAACGCCACCCAATCCAAGACGGGCTGCAATCGGAATGCCCGCCAAAAGATGGGCGGCCTCATAAACGCCATATGACAGCTTGTCACGAATGGCCGCCCACGACATTTCGCGTACCAGTTCAAGTTCGATATTTTCCTGATCGGCAAATCCCATGGCGCGCGCAACAACCGGGATGGCGCAATCAACCAATGGCACGAAGCCCAGACGAACCTTGTTCCCCATTCCCTAAAACTCCAACTGAAACGCGGTGATGACGCTTTGCGCGATCTCATAGATCTTGCGGTTCTGTTTCATGGCGTTCTTTCGAAGAAGGTTATAGGAATCTTCTTCTGTCAGACCCTTTTCCTTCATCAAAATACCCTTGGCCCGCTCAATCAGTTTGCGCTCATTGAGTTTGGCTTTTGCTTCGTCGCGTTCACGGCGCAACTGATCAAAAACATTAAACCGCGAAATTGCCATTTCAACAATTGGACGAATGCGGTCTTCGCGCAACCCGTCCACCACATAGGCACTGACCCCGGCGGCAACCGCTTCGTGGATCATGCTTGAATCACTTTTATCAACGAACATGGCAATCGGGCGCGCAATGGCACGCGACACCTGAAACATCTGTTCGAGCGTATCGCGATCCGGGTTTTCCAGATCAATAATGATGATATCGGGTGCCAGCGCCTGAATACGTTCGACCAGATTGTGAGACGTCCCGATCCGGGCCACACGGGTATAGCCACTTTCAACCAGCCCGCGCTCGACAATCGCCGCACGGTCAGGGTCTTCGTCAATCACCAGAATGTTGAAGTCTTCTGTCCTTACCAAGTTATCCCAAACTCCCTGACGGCCGAGGCCTCTCTGTCGATGTTATCTTCTCCGGCATTTTTTTCGACCGGTTGAAGGACCGGGATGCGACACAGGCCGCATCCCGAAAAATCATTGTTATGCGTTTATTCAGCAGGTACCGGCTGACCCGATCCAGATGTGCCCATGCGTTCTGCATGCGCACGATCAAACCGTTGCTGTTCTTCGGCCTGGGTCGCTGCCGAGAAACGGACAGCCAAGGCCGCAAAAGAGCACACAATCACGGCACAGCCGAGGTAGAAAAGCCCTTCCTGATAGGTAAGCGCCTCGGACTTGAACAAAAAGCCTGCAGCAACCGCACCGGCATTCCCACCGGCCCCGACGATGCCCGCAACCGATCCAAGTGCCTTGCGGTTAACGAACGGCACAATACCGAAAGTCGCACCTTCTGACATCTGAACAAACAGCGAGAAGACAATCATCACGGCAACGGCAATGACCAAGGCATCCATCATCGAGAAAGCAACAAGTGCGATGCCTTCGACAAACAATGCGAAAAACAGGAATTTGACCCGCCCCGAAAGGCCGCCTTTGGCGGCGAACTTATCGGAAAACACGCCACCCAGCGTCCGGGCAAAGATGTTCATCAGACCAAACAGACCGGCAATCACACCCGCCGTGGCAAGGCTGAGATCAAACCGGTCAAAGAAGTAGATCGCCGCAATATTATTGATGGTCAGCTCAACGCCAAAGCACGCCCCATAAACAAGGAACAAGGCCCAAACGCGGTAATCAGACATCGCGGCCATCATGCCTTTGGTCGCACCGGCATGATCGTCCTCGGCCGACAACGCGCCACTTTTGCGCATTTCGGCATAATTGCCTTCCGGGCAGTCGGTGGTGAAGACCCAGTAAAGTACCGCAACCACAAGCATGATCGCGCCCGGGAAGACCATCGCCAAACGCCAGCCCATGGTTTCGGAAAGCCCAAACCCGAGGATCATGGCAAGGATCAGTGGCATGACCATCTGCGTCACACCACCGCCAAGGTTCCCCCAGCCTGCTGTTGTGGCATTGGCCGTACCGACAACATTGGGCGCAAACATGGTGGAGGTATGATACTGCGTGATCACAAAGGATGCGCCGATTGAGCCAATCGCCAGACGCGCAAGCAGGAAGGTTTCATAGCTGTCGGCAAGTCCGATCAGCATGACAGGTAACGACCCAAGGACGAGCAAACCGGTATAGGTTTTGCGCGGACCGATCTTGTCACACAGTGGGCCGATCAGAAGTCGCACAAGAACCGTGATGGCAACCGATGCAATGATCGTACTGCCGATTTCACTTTTGCTTAAGCCAAGATCATCGCGGACCAGCGGCATCAGCGGTGCGATCCCGAACCAGCCGAAAAAACACAGGAAAAATGAAAGCCAGGTCAGGTGAAAAGTGCGCATCTGGACAGTCTTGAGACTGAACAGGTTTATGCGTGTAGCCTTGTTCTTGATTTCCATAACGGTGAAGCCCTTCGTTTTGGCCGAACAGAGCATCTTGAGTGCCGTGAACAACCGACGGTTTTTGCTATGGGCCTTCATGCTTCATCAGATGGATTCCGCAGGCGGCCCGTCATTCGGATCGAACGCGCTGCGCGGTCATCGCGCGGCAGTTCCAAACGTCTGATCGTCCGCCGTTGGACGAAGAACTGTGAGCCACCCGTCATTGGGCCTGCTTTCGTCAAAGCTGCTCACACGGAAATAGGATGTGCAAACACCGCGCCAATTTTTCCGCGATGCGGGATAAAACTTTCAACATATTGAAATATAACAAATTTAACTGAACGCGACTGCAACTTAAAAAATGGAACGTCTGAAAATCAGGACAAAATGCACAAAAATAAATCACTGACATTTTGTGCTGTTTATTTTTTGTGCATTTTCCCGTTTCGCCCGAATTTCAGGCAATCGCCACTTCCCATGATCAGCTATATATCTCAGTTGCTTACGAGATAATTTACCGAAATTCACATTCTGGCACGGCACTTGAATACAGAAACACATGAGCGCGGGCAGTGTCGCCTGCAGCTCCGGCCAAGATGCCGATCCTATATATAAAGAATCCAATGACGGGTTCCCCGGATAATGACGTCCGTTGTGACATGCCTTTTTCGAAGGCAGACCGCATCGGGCGTTTTTTTGTGCCAACTTCGCATCCCGCGACGAGGAGCCAGAGACAAATGAACCACGTCCCTGCCGCAATAAAGACCGCAAAAGCCCGCTTGGTTGTCATCGGCAACGGCATGGCCGGCATGCGCACCGTAGAAGAAATTCTGTCCCGCAATCCGGACAAATACGACATCACCGTTTTCGGCGCAGAGCCCCGGGTTAACTACAACCGCATCATGCTGTCGCCGTTGTTGTCGGGTGAAAAGGGTTTCGATGAAATCGTCATCAACACCCCGGAATGGTACAGCGAAAACAACATTCACCTTTATTCCGGTGATCCCGTCGTTTCGATTGACCGCAACCGTAAGGTTGTTATTTCCAAAAGCGGCACGGAAACCGAATATGACCGGTTGTTGCTAGCGACCGGCTCGGACCCGATCATTATTCCGGTCCCCGGCCACAAACTGAATGGCGTTGTCACTTTCCGTGATGTCGATGATGTCGATACCATGCTGGGTGCTGCCGCCAAAGGTGGCCCCGCCGTGGTCATCGGTGGCGGGCTTCTTGGCCTTGAAGCAGCAGTTGGTTTGCAGGCACGCGGCATGAACGTAACGGTCCTGCATCTTGCAGGCCATGTCATGGAACGCCAACTTGATCCGTCGGCGGGTTACCTTCTTGCGCAGGAACTCGAGCGCCGCGGCATCAAGGTCATTACCGCTGCCGATACAGGCGAAATCGTTGGCACCGAAAACGTTACCGGCGTTCGCCTTAAGGACGGCACCATGATCCCGGCGGATCTGGTGGTTATGGCTGTTGGCATTCGCCCCAATGGACGCCTTGCCACGGATGCCGGACTTACTGTTGAACGCGGCATTGTCGTTGATGATGTGATGACCACCAGTGATCCGGCCGTTTTCGCGGTTGGTGAATGCGTACAGCATCGTGATCAATGCTATGGCCTTGTGGCCCCATTGTTTGAAATGGCCAAATCCTGTGCCGATCACTTGGTTGAAATCGAAACCCTTGGCTATGCCGGTTCGGTGACCTCGACCAAGCTCAAGGTGACCGGGGTTGACGTCTTTTCCGCAGGCGACTTTTCGGGCGGCGGTGACACCGAAGAAATCGTATTCCGCGATGCCGGTCGTGGCGTTTACAAGCGTATCGTTCTTGAAGACGGCAAGATCAAGGGGGCCGTCCTTTATGGCGACACATCCGATGGTGGCTGGTACTTCCAGCTAATGAAAGATGGGCAGGACGTCACCGAATTGCGTGACACGCTTGCCTTTGGTCAGGCATTCGCCGGGGGTGCTACCGGAAACCCGCTTGATGCCGTTGCCGCCCTGCCAGATGATGCAGAAATTTGCGGCTGCAACGGCATTTGCAAAGGATCCATCGTTTCGGCCATCACTAAAAAGGGGCTCACCACCCTTGATGAGGTCAAGGGCCATACCAAGGCATCCGCGTCCTGTGGATCATGCTCCGGTCTGGTTGAAAACCTGCTGGCGGCGACCTTGGGCGGCGATTATCAGGTCGCAGCCGTCAAACCGATTTGCACCTGCACCGAACATGATCATGACAGCGTGCGCCGTCTGATCGTTGCCAAAAAACTCAAATCCATGCCCGCAGTCATGCAGGAGCTCGAATGGGCTTCATCGGATGGGTGCCATGTCTGCCGTCCGGCGTTGAATTACTATCTGCTGGCGGCCTGGCCGAACGAATATGTTGATCACGGTGCATCGCGCTTTATCAACGAACGCGTTCACGCCAACATCCAAAAAGACGGCACCTATTCGGTTATTCCGCGCATGTGGGGTGGCTTGACCAACCCGCGCGAATTGCGCGCTATTGCCGACGTTGCCGACAAGTTTGAAATCCCGACCGTCAAGGTCACCGGCGGGCAACGTATTGACCTTCTGGGTGTAAAAAAAGAAGACCTTCCGGGCGTCTGGGCCGATCTGAATGCGGCGGGCATGGTATCGGGCCATGCCTATGGCAAGTCACTGCGTACCGTCAAAAGCTGCGTTGGGCAGGAGTGGTGCCGCTTTGGTACCCAGATGTCGCTCAGCATGGCGGTTGAACTTGAAAAAATGACATGGGGATCATGGATGCCCCATAAATTCAAGATGGCCGTATCGGGCTGCCCGCGTAACTGTGCCGAAGCCACGATCAAGGATTTTGGTGTGGTTGCAACCGACGGTGGCTGGGATCTTCATGTGGGTGGCAATGGCGGCATTCACGTCAAGGCGACCGAGCTTCTGTGCAAGGTCACCACCGACGAGGAGGTCATGGAATATTGCGGCGCCTTCATCCAGCTATACCGTGAAGAAGCCCGCTATCTTGAGCGCACCGCACCGTGGATCGAGCGGGTTGGCCTGAAGCACGTTCAGGACCAGATGGTCGATGACACCACCAACCGCAAGGCGCTGTTTGACCGCTTCAAGGTCAGCCAGCAAAAAGCACAAATAGACCCATGGGCAGAACGCGCGAGCCAAGGCGTTGATGCCCATGAATTCACCCCCCTTCCCATGGTCGCAGCGGAGTAGGAAAATGACAGACATTCTAAGCTGGATTGATGTCGGGCCTGTTGCCAACATCCCGCGCCAAGGTGCCCGCACCCTGCAAACCGAAACCGACCGGATTGCCATTTTCCGCACTCTTGATGATCAGGTCTACGCGCTTCTTGACCGCTGCCCGCACAAACAGGGGCCGCTGGCACAGGGCATTGTCCATGGTCATTTCGTAACCTGCCCGCTCCATAACATGGTGTTCTCGCTTGAAACCGGCGAGGCACAGGGACCTGATGATGGCTGTGCGGCCAAGGTCGAATGCAAAATCGTTGACGGGACCGTGCGTGTCGGACTAACCGAACTGCAAGCCGGACTGCGCCATGCGGGATGAGGTCAAAACAACCTGCCCTTATTGCGGTGTTGGCTGTGGCCTGATTATTTCGCCAACCCGTGATGGATTTGCTGTCGGCGGCGATCCCGATCACCCGGCCAACTTTGGGCGGATATGCTCCAAAGGGGCCGCGCTGATTGATACAATCACGGCGGAAACCAAACGTGATTTCCGGTTACTCGAACCGGAGGTCGACGGCGCAAAAACCGATTGGTCGACGGCCATATCCGCAACCGCCGACCGCCTGCGCGACACCATCGCGCAGCACGGGCCAAAATCGGTGGCGTTTTATGTTTCCGGTCAACTTCTGACCGAGGATTATTATGTCGCCAACAAACTGATTAAGGGCTTCATCGGATCGCCCCATATCGACACCAATTCGCGTCTGTGCATGGCATCGACAGTGGTCGGGCACAAACGTGCGTTTGGTGCGGACGTGGTGCCGGGCTGCTACGAAGACCTTGAAATCGCTGATCTGGTCATTTTGACCGGATCAAATTTGGCATGGTGTCATCCGGTGCTTAATCAGCGCCTGCGCGCAGCCAAGGAAAAGCACGGCACGAAGATTATCGTGATTGATCCACGCCGCACGGCAAGTTGCGATATTGCCGACTTGCACCTGCCGATCAAACCGGGCAGCGACGTTGCCCTGTTTAACGGTTTGCTGGCATGGCTTGATCAGACCGGCAATACCGACCTTAAATACGTCGCACGCCATGTTAGCGGCTATGAACAGGCCGTGACAGAGGCCCGCGCCGACTGCCACGATCTCGAGACAACCGCAAAAAAATGCGGGCTCGACACCCATGACAGTGCTGATGCATTCGGCTCAGGTCTGGGGAAGCTGGAAACGTTCTTTAGCTGGTTTGCCGCCTTTGATCGCACCGTGACGGTGTTTTCACAAGGGGTCAACCAATCCTCAAGCGGATCGGACAAGGTCAATTCGATCCTTAATTGCCATCTGGCAACCGGTCGTGTCGGCAAACCGGGCTCCAGCCCGTTTTCTGTCACTGGCCAGCCCAACGCCATGGGCGGGCGCGAAGTTGGCGGCCTTGCCAATCAGCTCGCCGCCCATATGAACCCAAACGATCCGGTTGATGTCGATCGCGTCAAACGGTTCTGGAAATCAGACGTTCTGGAACCGGGCGAAGGCCTTAAAGCGGTTGATATGTTTCGCGCGATTGAAACCGGCGAGATCAAGGCCGTCTGGATCATGGCCACCAATCCCGCCGTCAGCCTGCCCGATGCCGATCGTGTCCGTCTGGCCCTGTCACGGTGCCCGTTGGTGATTGTATCAGACGTGGTCAGTGATACCGACACATTACGCCATGCCCATATCAAATTGCCCGCATCCGGCTGGGCGGAAAAATCAGGCACGGTGACCAATTCCGAACGCCGTATTTCACGCCAACGCCCCTTCCGCGATGCTCAGGGCAATGCCAAACCCGACTGGTGGATCATGTCCGAAGTCGCCAAATCCATGGGATACGGAAAATCGTTCAAATATAGCGGTCCAAGTGATATTTTCGCCGAACATGCCGCCCTGTCAGAATTTGAAAATGATGGGTTGCGCGCCTTTGACATTGGCGTCTGGCACAAGGCAAAAAAATCCGCCTATGACGCAATGGAGCCCTTCCAATGGCCCGCATCGCGCAAGAACCAGCCTACTACCGGCGCTGAACGCCTTTATGGCAATGGCATTTTCACCACATCAAGTGGCCGTGCGAAAATGATCGGGGTTGAACATATCATCCCGCAATCACAAACAAGTGCCGATTTCCCGCTGGTCGCCAACAGTGGTCGCTACCGCGATCAATGGCACACCATGACACGCACTGGAACGGCGGCACGCCTGTCGGCCCATCGCCCCGAACCGCTGCTTGAAATCTGTACTGAGGATGCCGCCCGTTACCGGGTCAAAGATGGCGGCCTCGCCCGGATCAACAGCAAACACGGCACATCGCTGATGCGTGTTGCAATCACGGACGCGCAAGCCCCCGGGCAGGTTTTCGTTCCGATGCACTGGAACGATGTCTACTCGGCCGCGGGTGGGATTGGTCGGCTAACGCCCCCCAATGTCGACCCCCATTCGGGCCAACCCGAAACCAAATATACCCCGGTATCCGTCGAACCATTTGTCGCGAAATGGCAAGGTTTGCTGTTCTCCAACACCCCGGTTGATCTTGGCAACCTGCCCTATTGGGTCGGAGCAACCGGACAAGGCAGCATGATTTATGAAATCGCCAGCGAACAATCATGCATGTTCAAATCACTTCTGCCCATGGCGGCCAACACCAACGACGAACAGATCATTGAATATAGCGACAGCAAAAAAGGCATTCACCGTTACGCCAGATTGAGCGGAAACCACATCACCGGTGCGCTGTTCATCGGTCCGGACCGCCCGGCCCTTGGGCGCGACTGGATATCAAACCTGCTGGCGGCAGATGCCCTTGCAACACCGGAACGCAACGCCTTGTTGGCCGGGCGCATGCCCGATGCCGGTGCAATTAATGACCGCCTTATCTGTTCATGCTTCTCGGTCGGATTGGCCGCCATCAGCAAGGCCATTGTCGACCAAAACGCCGTTTCCCCAACCGATATCGGCCGCTTGCTTCAGGCTGGAACGGGATGTGGTTCCTGTTTGCCGGAAATAAAGGAGATTCTCGATGACGCACTACCGCGCGCCGCTGAATGATCGCATCCGTGATCCGGGCATGGGGACCACCAACCCTGACCGGACCGAAAACTATGCCTATTTCCCGGCTTTCATTCATGTCACCGGCAAAAAGGTTCTTGTTCTTGGTGGCGGTGAAGTCGCCACCGGCAAACTTCGCATTTTAAGTAAAAGTCAGGCCAATATCACGGTCGTCGCACCCGAAATCTGTGACGATATCGCTGTGATGGTGGACGAAGGGCGCATTGTTTGGGAAAGCACGCCCTTCGTTGACACCATGGTCAATGGCGCCGCGATGGTGTTTGACGCCACCGACGATCCCTACCTTACCGCACGCGTAAAGGCGGCAACCAAACGGCGCAACATCCTGTTGAATGTTGTCGATAAAACCGCACAGTGTGATTTCATTGTGCCCGCCATCCTTGATCGTTCGCCGGTGATGATCACGATCTCGACCGGGGCCTGTGCCCCGGCACTGGCCCGCATCATTCGTCAGCGTCTTGAAACGGTTCTGCCCGCCACCATGTCGCAGCTTGCCCGAATTGCGCGCGATGCCCGGCAAAAGGTTGCCGATCATTTGCATGACAATGTATCGCGCCAACGGTTCTGGACGCATTTTTTCCAGCGTGGATTACAAACCCACTCTGCACGGTCCATCGGCCCCGAAGACGTCGATCTTGCCCTTCGTCAGTTCGTGCCCGATGGCAGTTCGGCAACCGTCCCCGGCGGCCAAACACTTATGGCGGATGTTCATGTTGATAACGCGTTTGACCTGCCGCATGGCATTGCGCGTGCGATTGAAACCGCCGACATCGTCTTTCACGAAGATCACATTGCCGATGACATCCTGACCCTTGCACGTCGCGATGCCACCGTCATCCCGATTGGCTGCATCACGCTTGATGAACACCCCGAACGCAAACGCGAAAGCATTGCCCAGCAATCAAAAATCTTTGCGCGACAGGGTTTTAATATCGTCACCCTGACCCAGCCGATCACGCATTAACCCCCTTCATATGTCCCCCTGTGGATTATGGCTCCCTGTCATCCACAAACTAAAAGCCGCGTAAGTTTCCTTACGCGGCTTTCTTTCTGCAATCAGCCGATTGCTTATTTCATCGTCGGCATCACAAACTCAGCACCCTTGCGAATGCCCGTCGGCCAGCGAGACGTGATGGTTTTAAGCTTGGTATAGAACCGAACACCTTCCGGACCATGCATGTGATGATCGCCAAACAGCGATGCTTTCCAGCCGCCAAATGAATGGAACGCCATCGGAACCGGGATCGGTACGTTAATACCGACCATGCCGGTCTGGGTCCGTGCGGCAAATTCGCGGGCGGTATCGCCATCACGGGTAAAGATCGCAGTCCCGTTGCCGTATTCGTGGCTATCCACAAGATCCGCAGCCGTTTCGAAATCATCGGTACGAACAACTGACAGAACCGGGCCAAAGATTTCTTCTTTGTAGATGCTCATATCCGGGGTGACATCATCAAACAGGGTGCCGCCGACGAAATAGCCGTCTTCATAGCCCTGAAGATTGATACCACGGCCATCAACAACCAGTTTGGCACCTTCTTTGACACCCTTGTCGATATAGCCAACAACCTTGTCCCGATGCATCGCGGTGACCAGCGGCCCCATCTCGGCTTTCGGATCGGTACCCGGTGCGACATGCAGTTCATTGATGCGCGGTACGAGCTTCTCAATCAGGGTATCGGCGGTTTCCTTACCGACCGGTACTGCGACCGAAATCGCCATGCAACGTTCACCTGCCGATCCATAAGCCGCGCCCATCAGGGCATCAACCGCCTGATCCATATCGGCGTCCGGCATGATGATCATGTGGTTTTTCGCACCACCCAGCGCCTGACAGCGTTTGCCCTGCGCGGTCGCGGTTTCATAGATGTATTTCGCAATCGGGGTCGACCCGACAAAGCTGATCGCGGTGACGTCGGCATCGAACAACAACGCATCAACCGCTTCCTTGTCGCCCTGAACAACGTTAAACACACCGTCCGGCAAACCGGCCTCGGTCAGCCATTCTGCCATCAGAAGCGACGCCGACGGATCACGTTCTGACGGCTTGAGGATAAAGCAGTTGCCGCACGCAAGGGCCACCGGGAACATCCACATCGGCACCATGGCCGGGAAGTTGAACGGGGTGATGCCGGCAACGATACCCAACGGCTGACGCACCGAATGGCTATCCACCTTGGTACCGACGTTTTCGGTGAATTCACCTTTCAAAAGCTGTGGTGCGCCGGTGGCGAATTCAACAACCTCGATCCCGCGGGTGACCTCGCCCAGCGCATCGGACAACACCTTGCCGTGTTCGGCGGTGATGGCTGCGGCCAGTTCTTCGGACCGGTCTTCGAGAATGCCAAGGAATTTATTGAGGATACGTGCCCGACGCAGCGGGGTTGTATTCGCCCACTCCGCACGCACAGCCGCCGCCGACTCAACCGCCGCCCGCACTTCAGATTTCGATGCAAGATCGACGGTGCCGCTTTGCGCACCGGTGGCCGGATTGAAAACGGCCGCCGTACGGCCAGATGTTCCGGCAACGCGTTTGCCGCCAATATAGTGGGTAAGCTGGTTGGACATGGGGGTTCCTCCCGATAACCTGATTTGTTGATTGCGTGACGATACCATACGCAAAGTGGCGACATTATGGGTATGCACACCGATGCACATCAATTATCATTTATGCAAATTCGATGTGCAATTTTTAAAGTCATCAGTTCTCATAAGGATTTGATCGTGGATTGGGATCGCTTTCGCATTTTTCTGGCCGTCGCCCGGCAGGGACAAATCCTTGCCGCTGCCCGTCAGCTTGGCCTCAACCATGCCACCGTCGGGCGGCAATTGACCGCGCTTGAACATGATCTTGGCACGAAGCTGATTGAGCGGCGCACCACCGGGTCGGAGCTGACGAAGGCTGGGCGTGAACTCATGATCGCGGCGGAAGCGGCGGAAGCGGCCTTCCTGCGCGCCGGAACGGCAGTGTCGAACCAGACCGAAACCATCAGCGGCACGGTGCGTGTCGGCGTTCCTGACGGGCTTGGCAACTACTTCCTTGCCAGCGAAATGGCCGCATTTGCCGCCCAGCATTCTGAGCTTGTCATTCAGCTTGTCCCGCTGCCGCGTACTTTTTCCCTGTCCCAACGCGAAGCCGATATCGCCATCACCCTGGACCGCCCCAAACAGGGCCGTCTGGTGATCAAGAAACTGACCGATTACACGCTCAGCGTCTATGCCACACAGGCCTATGTCGACCGGTTCGGCTCCGTCGAAACCGAGGCCGACCTGACCGACCGCCTGTTTGTCACCCATATCGAAGATTTGATTTACAGCCGCGCTCTTGATTATGCTGCGCGCCTTGGCAAACTGATGCGCCGTCGCTTTGAATGCGGCAGTGTGGTCGCCCAGATGGAGGCCGTGCGCAACGGTCACGGCATCGGCATTCTGCATGATTACGCCACCCAGAACATCCCTGATCTGATCCGTTTGCTGCCTGAAATCCGGTTCACCCGCAATTACTGGATGCTGCAACATCCCGACACCAAAGACACCAGAAGTGTCGCCGCCGTTGCCGAACATCTTACCCGTGTTGTGCGTGCGGCGCGTGATCGGTTTGTTGTTGCCTGACAGCATGCAAAAACAGGCGCAAGGACATCAATCCTTGCGCCTGTTTTTGTGTCGCATCTTTTATCAAGCGGTCGCTGCTCCGTTAGGGCGACGGCAGAAACTCACTTGATCAGATGACTATTGGTCACTTTTTGCGCCAATCAAATTCAATGGCTTTTTCAGCCGACATCTTGCGCAAAGTCTGTTCAAAATAATCGCGGATCTGATCAAGTCCGGCGTTGTCAGACGCCGACATAGCAACCGTCAGGAAAGACGAGCTTGCGGTGATTTCACACACCCCCTGCTCGAACGCAAGAAGACCCTTATTGCTGTCACGCAACTCCGCCTGCACAGAACCATCCGGCTCGCCGGTAAAGCCCTTTAAATAAACGGGTGCGTTACGTACATAGATATCTGCAAAACAATAGGTGGCGTCCATATTCTGATCCAATCCGACTTCAGACAACTGTGTATTCCCAGACGTATTCTTGCCTTCCTGATCCACCAAGCCGGCTTCCTTGTCATCCGTGTCGACCGCAGTCTTTACGCTGATGGAACCCTGATCATCACCTGACATCACATCGCACCCGGCATGGTTTGAATTATCGCTTAACATGAATACCATGCTTCGTATGCGCGCAACAATAGTGACCGTTGGTCAATAATATATGAAAGCATTACGCCGAAATTGATCTCGATTAAACAGAAAATGTTGCGAATTTGCGCCACCGCAAGTCAGACGGCGAAAATAACTTGCCGCACCGCACCCACCATAGCTGAATTGCCGGTCAGTTGGCTGGGAGTGCAGCACGCCCAAAAAATCCGATTTTTTGTTTTATTATTTAGTTACAGACAGATAGACCACATCAATTGGCACGCGCCAAAAACCACCGCCGACAGGCAAAAGTCAGACGAATGTAATGTAAATTTTTTTGTGAAATCAGCTGTCTAGCGCCCAAATTCCGCTGATCACTCACGGCGACACACAGGGACACTGAGAATTTGCAAGACGATGCGGGTTTAACCCTACCTATTAATCGAGTCTGGATGCGACTATTCCTTGGCGTCTACCATGACCAAACTGCTGGCAAAATCCGCTGGCACGGGCAGCACGACCGGGGATAAATCAAGCTGAACAACGGGGTCACTTTCCCCCGTCGCCTTAAAGATCGCCTCATACCGGCACCAGGCATCGTAAAAGTCAGAGACGGACGTCGTTCTTGGCAAACCAAGCTGTTCTGCCATTTGGGGAATAGAACGGCCTTCATCGCGATATTCAAGATCAATTCCGATCAAAAACCCCGGATCAACCGCAACCGCAACCACCACCCAACCACGACTATGGCTAATGCTTACGCCGTGACGATGACCGGCAATTTCCGCCCAAGGACGACCGTCCTCGTCCTTAAGGCATGTTGCGTCGTTACCCTTTGCGACATCGGCAACAAGGTCGCACAGCATATCCCACGCCAACAATGACGACGCTTGGCGTGCTGCACTTCGTTTCAACCGCATATCTTCAAGTTTGCGTATGGCCGAAACAACCCTGCCATCAAAGTGGAAAAAGCGCCTCGCGTCCGATGAGTTAGACTTCCCAAGAGTGGTACTTGCCGCCACCTGCACAATCCATTATTGCTGAATTACAATCACGCGCCCTGCATCGCTGGTAAAATCGTTCCAAGAACGGCTTTTGGGCGGTAGCCTGGACGCCCCCGCACTGGTCACGGGGCAATTTGACCCAACCCGACATGATTGAGTCAGTTTTCCACCCATTAATCAAGGCAGATCAAAATGCGTAGTTTGAAACTTGCTTCTGTTTTTGTCGTTGTCGCAGTGCTTGCGGCATGCTCGGCAACCGTTCAGAACTTCTCCAATCAGCCCTTCCCCGCCGATGTCGCCAAACTCAGCATGGCCGAGATTGAAGAAACCATCATTGAAACCGCTTCGACACGCGAATGGATTGTTCAGCGCGAAGGCGAAGGCCAGTTGACCGCAACCTATGCTCCACGGTCGCACAGTGCAAAGGTTGCTATCTCGTTTAATCAGAAACAGTACTCAATCATTTACGCCGATAGTAGTAATCTCCAATATAATGGTACAACGATTCATCGGAACTATAACCGGTGGGTTAATAACCTGAGACAGGACATCCTGCGCGCGGTTTCGGCCCGTGCGGCACTTGCCAACTAGGACACCAGATGACTTTGCTGTGCGCCCGACTGTCACGTTGGGCTTTGTGGGAAGATACCAACGGTCAGGCCAGCCTGACCTTGCACACATCCGAAAACACGTCGGCTGTATCCTACCCGTCGGCCCAGAACGATCTGGCGCGCAGCATTAAACCCGGTTGGCGGCGGCGGCTTGACCTGTTTGGTCGCGCCGCCGCCGAAACGCTTACCCAGATGATCACACCCGCCGACAACCCGCATATTGTTTTCTGTTCTCGGCACGGTAACATTAACCGCACGGTCAAGCTTCTCCATCAGGTCGCAACCAACGAGGCCCTTTCCCCGGCGGATTTCGGCATGTCGGTCCATAATGCCTTTGTCGGTATTGCGTCGATCAACTGGTCGATCACCCAGAGCCACACGGCCATTGCCGCAGGCAATGACAGCCTGATCGCCGGACTGACCGAAACCATATGTCAAATGATGGCAACGCAAAGCCCCGTTATTCTGTGCTATGTCGATTTGCCGTTACCCGACGTCTATGCCAACACTTTTGCAGAACCCCAGACCGGGGTTGCCTTTGCCATGCGCCTTGAACCCGATAAAGCCATCACCCCTGAGCCGCCGGGCATAGGTGAAGCCCTTACATTCTCATCCTGCGGAGCAGATCAGGCACAGGCCACTGCCACATCTCCATATGATCAGATCAAAAACCTGACGGCCTTTTTTACATCCACCTCTGCCCGCCCCGTAACGCTTGGCAGCAGCACCACCGCATGGACCGTTTCGCGTCATGACTAAGCCTGCCTGCGCCGAAATAGTGCAAAGCACCCAACACAGGAACCTGAACTGGTACTGGCGTCTTGTTGGCACCGGCCTGGCGTTTTCCATCTTCGGGCTGGGCGGTTTGTTCATGGCACTGACCATTTTCCCGGCCCTGATGGTGATTTTACGCAACCGCGCAAAGCGGCGGAAATACGCGCAACTGGTGATTTGCCGTGGGTTTCGCCTGTTTGTCTGGATGCTCGATGTAACCGGCGTTGCAGAAGTCAAAACCCGGCATGTAGACCGTCTGCGCAATGCTAGCGGTGTTTTGATTATCGCCAACCATCCGACCTTGCTTGATGTGGTGATGATCCTCTCGCAACTTGATCGCTGCCAATGCGTGGTTAAACATCAACTGTTTCGCAATCCGTTTTTGTTTGGAGTTGTCCGTGCTGCCGGGTTTATTCGCAATGATGACAACCCGGAAAACCTGATCACGCAGGCCCGGCATCATTTGCGCGAAGGGGCAAATATTATGATTTTCCCCGAGGGCACCCGCACACCCAGCAAAAAAAGGCTTGGAAAATTGCAACGCGGCGTCGCAAACATTGCGATAGAGACACAAGCCGACTTGATTCCTGTGGTTGTGCACTGTAATCACGATACCTTGAAAAAAGGGGTCCCGTGGTATCGCATTCCACCGTCGAAAATTCGCTACCGACTGGACGTCGATCATCCGTTATTATTTAAAGACATTAATGATCCGGACTTGCCGCGCGCCAAACAGTCCCGCGCCTTAACCCGGTTTATCAAAGATTACATTCTGGACAGACTTGAAAATGACTTCGCTGGAAACCGAACTTAAAGCCTTCATCATAGAAACCCTCAATCTCGAAGATGTTGACGTCAACGATATCGACAGCGAAGAAGCTTTGTTCGTTGACGGTTTGGGGCTGGATTCAATTGATGCCCTTGAACTGGGGGTTGCCCTTCAAAAGAAGTATGATGTGCGCATTGATGCCAAGGATGAAAACGTCAAAACCCATTTTGCGTCCGTCCGTAATCTTGCGAACTTTATTCAGGCGTCGGGGAAACAGGTCTAGTCATGCATAGCCGCGAAGAAATCTATAACCAGTTGCATACCTACCTCGTTGACCTGTTTGAAGTCCCGGCAGAAGACATCGCCCCGGATGCACACCTGATGGAAGACCTTGATCTTGACAGTATCGACGCTGTCGACCTCATCGTGAAGTTTCAGGAACTCACAGGCAAAAAAATTCCGGCAACAGAATTCAAATCGGTTCGAACGGTCGATGACGTGGTCGAGAAGATTCATGCCCTGGTCAGCTCCTAACCGCATCGCTACAATCGTCCTGTCACTGCTGGGTATCGGATATCCGGTGCTGGTCTATTTTGGACTGTCGTCGTTCTCACCGCGCGTTATCCTGTTTTTGCTTTTGGCCGCCGTTGTGGTTCGCGCCATTTTGTATCTGATCAACCGTAAATATGCGCAAGCCGGATTGGCCTTGCTGGTCGCTGCAATCCTGTCCGTCGCTGGCATTGCAAGTGAACTGGTTGCCATCCGCTTTTACCCGGTCATTGTTGCTGGCTCCCTTGCGGCGGTCTTTACCGTCTCGTTGTTTTCGGGCATGCCGGTCATTGAGCGGTTTGCCCGCATGCGGTCGGCAGAGCTTGATGGCTATGCCCGTGCCTATACACGTAAGCTGACCAAGGTCTGGATCGGGTTTTTCATTGCGAATGGGCTTATTGCCGGATGGACGGCCCTTTATACCAGTCTGGAAACATGGACGCTCTATAACGGGCTGATATCCTATGTTCTGATCGGCATTTTGTTTGTTGGTGAATGGCCTGTGCGTCGATTTCTGCGCGCCCGTCACGACCGTCACACCCAAAACCGTCCCCGTCAGGAACCGGTATGAGCGTTTTTTTCGAACATCTATATGACGACAAAAACGCGCAGACGCCCCTGTGTCTGGAAAACGGCGCTACATATCCGGTTGGCGATATCGTGCGCGACATTGACCATCTGGCCACCACCCTGCCAACCGGGCAACGCGTTGCGATTTATTGCCAATCCGCACGCCGGTTTCTGGTTGCCCTTGCCGCTGTCTGGCGCAGTGGTGGTACAGCCATCCTGCCGGCAACCGACAAACCCGGTTACCTTGATGAGATCAATCAGCAGTTTGATCTGTATCTTGATGACGATGCCATTGATGCCCGTCTGGTGAGCCCGACGGACGTTTCCGCCTTTGACATGCGGTTACCAACCAGCACCGCATGCGCGGCCATCTTCTTTACATCGGGGTCAAGCGGACAGCCCAAGCCGGTCATAAAATCACTCGCCCAGATCGAAGACGAAATTCAAACCCAAATTCCCCTTTGGCATCCCATAATGCCACAGGGTGCCCGCATGATCGGGCTGGTGTCGCATCAACATATTTACGGTCTGATCTTTCGCATCATCTGGCCTGTCATCACCAAACAGACGTTTAGTGCAGACCCAACGCCGTTCTGGGACATGATCCTTGCTGACATGGCACCGGGTGACGTTTTGATCACAAGTCCCGCTCAGCTAAAAAACCTGCATCCCGATCTCGAAACTGCACCGCGTCTGTCGCTGGTTCTGTCATCGGGCGGGCCGCTTGATCTTGCCACTGCACAGGAAGCCACCCGCGTTCTGGGTGTCTGCCCCACCGAGATTTATGGCAGCACGGAAACCGGCGGGATCGCATGGCGTCAACAAACCGGGCCATTGTCTGCATGGACCCCATTGCCGGGCCTGCAAACCAGCCTTAATGATGCGGGATGCCTGCGCGTTTGCGCCCGCCATATTGCCGGGGATGACTGGTATCAAACCGAAGACCGCGCAACAATTGACAGTGATACCGGATGTTTCACCCTGCACGGCCGGGCCGACCGGGTGGTGAAGGTCGAAGGCAAACGCATATCCCTTGGCGCGGTGGAGCAGCATCTGCGCCAAAGCGATCTGGTTCAAGACGCCGTTGCCTTACTGGCCGACGAAAATGATCGACGCTTGGCAGTAGTCGCGGTCCTGACCGAACCCGGCAAGGATCACTTGCAAAAACGCGGCCCGTTTCGCATGGGCCGGTTGCTGCGCCGTGAAGTTGCCCGATTTGAAGACGACGCAGCACTGCCGCAACGCTGGCGCTTTGTCGACCAACTCCCGACCGACAATCAGGGCAAACGCCCCTTGCATCTTTTGCGCGCCCTTTTCACCAAAAATGCCGATCTTGGGCCGGTCATTCATAGCCAAACCCGTGATGGGCAAAAGGCCATTCTTGGCTTAACCCTTCGTCGCGATATGACCTGTTTTCAGGGACATTTTCCAGATCATCCGATCCTTCCCGGTGTTGTTCAACTGCACTGGGTGGTTCAAACTGCCGCCACCCTTTTTGGCAGCCCGAACACGGTCGGAGAGGTCAGCCAGCTTAAGTTCCGCCGACCGATATCGCCCGAGGACGATCTTAAACTTGATCTTGATTTTGATGCCACCGGGCCAAAGGTGCGATTTAGCTATCATTCCGACGCGGGCGGCGTTCATAGCTCCGGTACAGTCAAGTTTCGCATCGCCAGCCAGGATCAGGAAACCGCACCGTGAAAATATGCGCCCTGATCCCGACCCATAACCACCATCAGGTTTTGGCCGATGTTATTGAGCGCGTGCGCACCCATGACCTGCATGTGTTCATCATTGACGATGGCTCCGACGTTGCGACCGAACAAAAAGTCCAGTCCCTGCACGATCCGGAAAACGGGGTAACCTGCCACCGCTTGGCAATCAATAGCGGCAAGGGTGTTGCCGTCATGCAGGGCATGGCACATGCCAGTGCGGCGGGATTTACCCATGCGATTCAGATTGATGCCGATGGCCAACACGACCTCGACCAGATCTCGGAAATGCTGACACAGGCCCGCCGCCATCCAAACGCGCTGATCACGGGTCTACCGGTCTATGACGACACCATCCCATTGGGCCGAAAAATCGGCCGTTGGGTCACCCATGTCTGGGTCTGGATTGAAACCCTGTCGACCACCATCCGCGACAGCATGTGCGGGTTTCGCGTCTATCCGGTCGAGCAAAGCCTCGCGGTCTGGCACGACGAAGGTGCGGGCAACAAAATGGATTTCGACACCGAACTGATGGTGCGGATGTATTGGCGCGGGGTTCCCATCATTCATGTGCCGACAAAGGTCACCTACCCCGTAGGCAATACGTCGAACTTTCGCATGTTCGAAGACAACCTTCTGATCAGTGCGATGCATACAAGGCTGGTGTTTGGCATGCTTGGCCGCCTGCCCGGCTTTATCTGGCGCGGTGGAAAATTTGCCAAGCCCAGCACAGATGCCTCAAACCATTGGTCTGAAATCGACGAGCGCGGCATGTATTTGGGCGTGCGGTTTCTTGGCTGGGTTTACCGCATTGCCGGACGGCGGGTTTGCCTTGCGATCATGCTGCCCGTCATCGTCTACTTTCATCTGACCGGTGGCATTGCACGGCGGGCATCGCGTGATTTTCTGACCCGCGCACACCAAAATGGTGCACCCGTTACCCCAACCCGTTGGAACAGCTTCCGTCATTTCCTGCGCTTTGGCGAAAGTGCGCTTGATAAAATTGCCGCATGGTGTGGTGAGCTAAAAATAGACGATCTCGAATTGCCCGACGACGCCGACAATCTGTTTGCCTATATGCCGCGTGATCAGGCCGCCGTTTTGCTGGTATCGCATTTTGGCAATATGGAACTGGTGCGCGCCATCGCCAGCCGGGATCGCGATTTCCGCGTCAATGTCTTACTACATAAAAAAAATGCCGCCCGGTTTGGCCGCGTGCTGCAAAAACTGGCGCCGGAAAGTCAGGTTGACCTGATTGAGGTCACCGAAATTGGCCCCGATACTGCCATCATGCTGCGTGAACGGGTTGAACGTGGAGAATGGATTGTTATTGCCGCTGACCGGGTTGCGATTGGCGCACGCGATAAGTCTGTCTCGGTTCCCTTCCTTGGTGAAGATGCCAATTTCCCGCAAGGACCATTTGTTCTGGCGTATCTGCTACAATGCCCGGTCTATATGGCGGCGGCCTGGCGCACAGGAAAACGATTTAAAATCGCATGGCAAAAACTGGCCGACAGCCTGACCCTGCCGCGTAAGAACCGAACCGATGCCATCGCAGGCTACGCCAGCCAATATGCGCAATGGCTTGAAAAGATAGTTGTTACTGAACCGCTGCAATGGTTCAATTTCCATGACTTCTGGGCAAAGAAAAAGGACGGTGATGACCGATAACCGCATCAATGTAATCTTTGGCGAAAACGATCTTACGGTCGAAGATGTCATTGCCCTGTCCGAACAACGCGCCCAGCCTGTGCTTTCAGGGGATCGCGATTTTCGCGGCCGCATTCAAAAGGGGGCTGATTTCCTGGATCAGCAACTGCGCGACAAGGGCCATATTTACGGTGTGACCACCGGCTATGGTGATTCTGTTTCACGCCGCGTGCCGCCCGAACTGGTTGCGGAACTACCACTTCATCTGAGCCGCTTTCACGGCTGTGGGCTCGGCGATATTCTTGGCCCCGAACAGGCACGCGCCGTTTTGGCCGTGCGTCTGGCATCGCTTTGCACCGGCTATTCCGGCGTCAGTGTCGATTTGCTCAACCAACTGGCAAACTTGCTTGATCATGACATTACCCCGCTGATCCCCGAAGAAGGATCGGTGGGTGCCAGTGGGGATTTAACCCCGCTTTCCTATGTTGCCGCGGCTTTGATCGGCGAACGTGACGTTCTTTATCGCGGTCAGAAAACATCCGCCCAAGACGCCTTGGCAACCGCCGGATTAACCCCGCTGACCTTGCGCCCCAAAGAGGCGCTTGCGATCATGAACGGAACGGCCGTAATGACCGCCTTGATGTGTCAGGCCTTTGTCCGTGCCAATTATCTGTGCAAACTGACATCGCGTATTACCGCCCTTGCCAGCATGGGCTTGCTGGGCAACCCGGCCCATTTTGACAAACGCCTTTTTGCCGCCAAACCCCACCCCGGACAGGCCCAGATTGCCGCTTGGATCGAAGACGATCTGTCATCACTGGGTGATGACTATCAACCCGCCCGGCTTCAGGATCGCTACTCGCTGCGCTGCGCACCGCATGTAATTGGCGTTCTGGCCGACATGATGCCGACCTTCCGCAAAACGCTCGAAATTGAGCTTAATAGTGCCAATGACAACCCGCTTTTGGATGTCACGGAAAACACCATCCTGCATGGTGGACATTTCTATGGCGGGCATGTCGCCTTTGTGGCCGATGGCATGAAAACGCTGGTCGCCAATCTGGCTGATTTGATGGATCGCCAGATGGCGCTTCTGGTCGATACCAAATTCAATCACGGACTGGCATCGAACCTGTCGGGGGCCGACCCCGACCGCGCATCGATCAATCACGGACTTAAGGCCGTTCAAATCGGCGCATCCGCCTGGACGGCCGAGGCATTGAAACAAACCATGCCCGCCAGTGTTTTTTCGCGTTCTACCGAATGTCATAATCAGGACAAGGTCAGCATGGGCACGATTGCCGCACGCGATTGCCTGCGCGTTCTGCAACTGACCGAACAGGTCGTGGCGGCAAACCTTTTGGCTGTTGGTCAGGCCATCGCGTTGCGCGAAAAATGTGGCGAATTAACCAAGGAACAACTCGGCCCCAAGGTTTCAGCCTTTATCGACAGCTTAAAGGAAGACATTCCTTTCATCGCCGAAGACCAACCGCTTGAAGGCACCTTGCGTCTTTTGGTGTCACGCATTCAGAACCGCCACTGGGCGCTCTATGATGAAGAAATCGCATCATGATCAGTGCATCTGTCACCGAAACGATCCAGTTTTATCATCTTGATCCGATGAATGTCGTCTGGCACGGCAACTATGTGCAGTTCTTTGAAAATGCGCGCTGTGCGCTTTTGGAAAAGATTGACTACAACTATCCGCAAATGGATGCATCGGGCTATGTCTGGCCAATTGTTGACATGCGGGTCAAATATGTTGGCCCGTGCACCTTTGGGCAAAAAATCACCATCACAGCAACCTTACGCGAATTCGAAAATCGCCTGAAAATTGATTATCTGATCACGGATGCAAAAATCGGCACCAAACTGACCAAGGGCTTTACCATTCAGGTCGCAGTTGAAAAAGACACGGGCGAAATGCTCTTTCGCAGTCCCGACTTCCTGATTGAGAGGCTGGAGGCCATGACGCAATGACCCACCGCTGGTTTGTACCATTGGCAGTATCCGCCTTGACCCTGTTCCTAGTCGCAATGCTATCGGTAATTCCAGCACGCGCCGACGGAACCGCGCCCAAGGCAGATTCGCCGTCCGCCGCCATGCCAACCCCGATCAGCGATCAGCAATATCTGACCGGCACATTTGCCCTTGACCGCCATCTTGACGGCTTTGACGCCCCGCTCACCTCGACCGGTGACTTTACCCTGTCGCCCCGCAAAGGTCTGATTTGGCAAAACCTGAAACCGTTTCCCGATACCACCGTGATGAACGATCAGGGGATTAGCCGCAAACATGATGACGGCACGTTTGAAACCATTGTATCAGGTGCCCGGTTTCATCAGTTCATCGCACTGATTTCAGCCGTTCTTGCCGGAAACTGGGAACCGCTGTCTGACCAATTCACCATCACACCCACAAAGACCGCCACAACACCAAACTGGCAAGTCACTCTGGCACCAAAGAACAACAACGGATTGTCCGAACAGGTCAGCCAGATCGTCGTTAAGGGCGATGAATTCGTCACCCACGTCACCCTGCACAAACCATCAGGTGATCGCGATGAAATCACGTTGAGCAACCAAACCCGCCACGACCTGCCACTCCCCGATGATCTTGCCAATCTGCTTTCGGGAAACCCTGATTGATGGCAGTGCGCGGAGGTATATGGGGCATTTTCCTGTTGATCATGGCGACCTTTGCCATTTGGCAGGTCACATCGGGCAATGCCCGGATTGATGGCGATGTCCTGTCCCTGATCGGGTTGGAGAAAACCGACGACACTGCCCGCAAACCCGATATCGAAACCGTACGCGACTTACTGGAAAATGATGCCAATCAGGCCATCATCATGGTATCGGCCAACCAGCAAGATATGCTTGAAACAGCAACCCGTGCGTTGGCTTCTGACATCGCAAACATTCCGGGCACAAAGTCGGTTTCTATGCCGGGATATGACGCGGGAAACCTTGCGCGGCTTTCAGATTTTTACCTGCCCCATGCGCAAAGCCTGCTGTCGGACGGGGACCGGGCACTTTTGCGCGACGGCAACGGTGAACCGGTTTATCAAAACGCGGTCAAAACGTTGTATGCGCCGGCTTCAATGCTCAGTGCAGCATCGCTCCGTGCTGATCCGTTTTCCCTGCTTCCCGGTTTTCTGGCCGAACTGGGGGACAAACTTGGCTCTTCCGGGATCGTGCAGAGAGACAACCACTTCCACACCCCGATCATCATATCCCTGACCCCGGACCTTCGGCGTCAAGGACGGGACATCGCATGGGTGGGCAAGGTCAATGACGCCATCGCCAACGCCCAAAGCACCGCAGATCAACCTGACGGGTTCACCATCGCGAAAACCGGACAAGTCTTTTTCGCCGTGGCCGAGGCAACTGCGGCGAAATCCGATGTCCAGCGCATCGCCATCATTGCGACCCTTGGCATTTTTGCCATGGTGCTCAGTGTGTTTTTCTCCCCACTCCCGTTAATCGGCACCTTGATCACGGTCGGCAGCGGCTTGATCGCCGGTATTGCTGCCGTCACCCTGATTTTCGATGGCATTCATGCCATTGCGCTGGTCTTCGGGGCCAGTCTGATCGGGATATCGGTCGATTATGCGCTGCATTATCTGGTGCTACCCGCCGATGAAAAATCACCGACGGCCCGGATTGCGACGATCCGTTCCGGCCTAAGCCTTGGCCTTTTGACCTCGGTCTGCGGCTTTGCGGTTTTGGCCATCAGCCCGGCCATCCTTCTGGCCCAAATCGCGGTTTATTCCATCGCCGGGCTTATCGCGGCCTATGTCACCGTGCTTTTCGTCCTCCCGCTTTTGCCCGCGCGGAGCGTCAAACACCGGTCGCTCATCCCGCGTGCGTATCAAAAACTTGATGATACCTTGCGCCGCCTACAACTGCCCCGGTTGGTCCGGGGGGTGGGTGCGCTTGCCATCCTTGGTGGATTTACGGTCTGCGTTCTGTTCATACCAACCGATGATGACATCCGCCATCTCGGGCATGGCAACGCCCCCCTGACAACGCAGGCCCGTCTGATCGGGGATACCATGGGCATGGGGGGTAATCCCGTCTTTATCCGCATTGATGGCGCGGACAGCCAAACCCGCCTTCAAACGGGCGAGGCCGTACAAAACGCGCTGCGTCCCCTGATCAAAGACGGCACTGTCGGGTCGGCCTTTGGCCTGTCTGACATGATCCCGTCGATCAAACGACAGGACGAAAACCGGACCCTGATCAAAGATCATCTGTATGAAGCCTACGCACCTAAACTGGCCCCGCTGCTCCCGATCAACATTCAAACGCCTAACCCTGACGCCCCTTATTTACAGGCCGACGAAGATGCCTTTGCCAAGTTCCCCGAGTTGGCAAACCTGCGCGATGGCACGACCGATATCGTCCGGTTAAACGCCGTGACCGATGCCAATGCCGTTGCCATGGCAATTGGCGACATCGACGCCGCCCGTCTGATCAACCCGCGCGCCACCATCACCGACCAGTTTGCCCATTATCGCAACGGGGCAACGATGGGATTGGCGATTGCCTTGTTGATTGCCGGGATTCTCGCCATAGCACGCTATGGCTTAATCCGTGGGCTATGTGTTTTAGGAACGCCTGCGGGGGCGATGCTTATTGCCCTTGGCGGGGCGGCTGCAATCGGGATCACAATCAATTTCTTTACCATCATGGCACTGTTTCTGGTGTTTGCGATTGGGGCCGATTATGTGATCTTCTTTTCCGAAAGCCAAAAGCACGGCCAGCAGGATGCAACCCGGTTTGCCGTGTTTTTATCGCTGATCAGCAGCATTCTGGCCTTTGGCCTGCTCGCCAGCAGTTCTGTTCCCGTGGTCAGTGCCATTGGAACCATCATGGCCATTGGACTTCCAACGGCATGGGTGCTGTCCTATGCCATGTGCCCCACATCCGTGAAAGCCGATCAATCTGATGTCTGACAATCATTCTGAAAGCCACCTCATGACCGATTGTGACATCGCCATCATCGGTGCCGGACCGGCCGGAACGGTTGCCGCCAAATTTCTATGTGATGCGGGCTTAAGCGTGATTGTGCTCGAAGCGCAAACCTTCCCGCGCTTTGTCATTGGCGAAAGCCTTCTGCCTCACTGCATGAATGTGCTTGAGCGGGCCGGTTTGCTTGATGCGGTTGAAAAGGCCGGTTTCCAGCACAAAAACGGGGCCGTCTTTGAACGCGGACCACTTTATCAATCCATTGATTTTCGCGAAAATTTCGAAGACAGCGGATGGGGCACCACCTTTCAGGTTCAACGCGGCCGGTTTGATCACATTCTCGCCCAAACCACCATCGATGCCGGGGTCGATATCCGTTTTGGGCATAAGGTCACCGATGCGGTCTTGCGCGATGGTGACTGTACCCTCGACTATGAAAATGATGCGGGTCAAACCGGTCGGATAAGATCGACATTTGTTCTCGACGCCAGTGGTTATGGCCGGGTCCTGCCCCGAATGCTCGGCATTGTAAAATCAAGTCAATCGACCGAACGGCGCGCCCTGTTTACCCATATGCGCGACCATATATCCGCCCCCAATTATGACCGGGAAAAAATCCTGATCACGGTCCACCCCGTCCGCTCCGAAATCTGGTATTGGCTGATTCCGTTTTCCGATGGCACGTCCTCTGTCGGGGTGATTTACCCCGATCAGGACCCGGAATTTGATGGTCTTGATGATCAGGCCATCTTTGATCGCCTGATTGGTGATACCGGCCTTGGTCCCCTTCTGGCCAAGGCCGAACCAACCCGTCCGCTTAATGCCATTGCCGGATACAGCGCACAATCCGACACCCTTTTTGGCGACGGCTATGTCCTTCTGGGCAATTCTGCTGGTTTCCTTGACCCGGTTTTTTCATCGGGTGTGACCATCGCCATGCATTCCGCCGAACTGGCGGCAAAGGCGCTTATTGCGCGCAACAAGGATCAGGCCGTCGATTGGGATGCGGATTACGCCATCCCGCTTAACCGGGGCGTGGAAACGTTCCGTTCATATGTCGATGCATGGTATGACGGACGTCTACAAACGATTATTTTCAATCAGCCCGATGATGATACAAAACTCAAACGTATGGTTGTTTCGATCCTTGCAGGATACGCTTGGAACCTCGACAATCCGCTGGTAAGCAAAACTGACCGTTATCTGGAGATGTTGCACGACCTATGCGATCCATCCTGATCCTATTCATGACCCTGTCTCTGAGCGCATGCGTGACGGATTTTGCCGACTTGTCGGTCCCGAACCCGTTTGCGTCCAATCCTGCGTATACGGTTGCACTGGCACCGGGGATCGCCATCGAGTTACCGGAAAACCCGTGGGACACGGCCCAAAGCCTTGAGGCCACCCAACAGGTCACCGCACAATGGCGCCCCAAAAACGGTGAACCGGGCACGGCCACTTTCCTTGCCCGGATTTCGGCACAGCCCGGTCAGGTCAGGATTGCCGTGCTTGATGATCTTGGCCGCCGGGCCATGACCATTGACTGGACCCTTGATGGGCTCAACATCGTCAAGGCCGACTGGGTGCCAGATGCACTTGACCCTGAACGGTTGCTTGGCGATATCGTCATGACCTATTGGCCCGACGATGTTGTCAGTGACGTGGTCGACCAATCCATGACCATCGAAGAAACCATGGGTCAACGCACCATCCGCACCAACGGTGATGGATTGGTGTTTGTTACGATTGAAAAACCGATCCGCGACCCGTGGCAGGGTGTGGCAACCCTGCGCAATATGAAACTGGGCTATACCCTGACCATCAGATCGCAAAGATTGGGGTCCTGATGATGTCGGTGACTTCGACCTTTCTGTCGGCCCTTGGCATTGTTTCCGCCCTTGGACAGGGGATAGAGCAAACATCGCGCACCCTGTTTGGCGACCGCCCGGCGGACATGATTGCCCATGACGATTTTCTGATTGATCGCACCACCATGCTCGGCACCGTAACCGGACCGCTTGCCCCCGTGCCCGATCATCTTACGCAATATGACACCCGCAATAACCGCCTGCTATGGACTGCCATGGCCCAGATCACCTCTGAAATTGACGATCTGATTACGACCTTTGGCAAAGACCGCATCGGCATCATTCTGGGCACCAGCACCTCGGGCATCGAAGAAGGCACCACCGGGTATCAGGACATGCTGCAAACCGGCACATGGGCCCCCGGTTTTCGCTATGAGCATCAGGAAATCGGATCGCCTGCCGCGTTTTTACGCGATGCGCTGGGTCTGTCGGGTCCAGCATATGTGATTTCGACCGCCTGCTCCTCAAGTGGTAAGGCCTTCGCATCCGCCCTGCGATTGATGGATGCGGGCATGTGTGATGCCGTGATTGTTGGCGGGGTCGACAGTCTGTGCCGTCTGACCGTGCGCGGATTTGATGCGCTTAATTCCATCTCCGAGGGCGTCTGTAATCCGCTCAGCAAAAACCGTGACGGCATCAATATCGGTGAAGGTTGTGCGCTGTTCACGCTGCGCCGCGACGCAGGCGACATTGCCCTGATGGGGGTTGGCGAGACATCCGATGCCCATCATCCCAATGCCCCGCACCCCGACGGGATCGGGGCAATTGCCGCGATGAAATCTGCATTGGCACATGCCGGTCTGACACCCGATGATATCGGCTATATCAACATGCACGGCACCGCGACGCCACTTAATGACAGCATGGAGAGCACCGCCATCGCACAGATATTTGGCACAGCGGTTGCCGTCAGCTCAACCAAACCGATGACCGGTCACACACTGGGTGCAGCAGGCGCGATTGAGGCCGCCATTCTTTGGCTTTCACTACAACAGGCACATGATGGCGCGCCATTGCCCCGCCATCATTGGGACGGTGTTACTGACCCGGCTGTTGCCGAAATGAACCTCGTTGAACAAACGGGGCAGCAAGTTGCCCCAAACGATAGACTTGCCATGATGAGCAATTCCTTCGCCTTTGGCGGCAGCAACGTATCAGTCATTCTCGGACGCGGTTTTATCCCCGCAGGGACACCTTCATGAACAAGGCATCCCATACGCAGACCACAACCATGCCCGCCATTGCTGAACTGGTCCCGCATGCCGCCCCGATGTTGCTGATTGATCGGGTCTGCGATGCCGGGCCTGATCACCTTCAGGCTGAAGTCACAATTCAACAAACAAGTATGTTCTTTGAAAAAGGCTACGGCGTACCCACCTATGTCGGGATTGAATATATCGCACAGGCCGTCGCCGCATATGGTGGCTGGCGCGCCAAATCTGCCGATCCTGCCGCAGTTCCGCGCATCGGCTATTTGCTTGGCACCCGCAAAATGACCATGACCCGCGACTGGTTTGAACCGGGTACCCGATTGAATATATATGTCGAAAATGTTTTTGAAGATGGCGAAATGGGCGTCTTCAAAGGCGAAATTCGCGACGAGAATGACGTCATTGTCGCTGCCCAGATCAATGTCTATCAACCCGGTGACACAGCCGCCACGCCGGCCTCATCCCACACGACCCACAACCAAGAAACGACAACGCCATGACAGAAACCATTCTGGTAACAGGTGCCAGCAAGGGCATCGGGGCCGCCACCGCCAAACGCCTTGCGCGCGATGGATATGATGTCATCGTTCATTATCATTCAGACCGCGATGGCGCGCAAAGGGTCCTTGATGACGTCATTGCCATGGGCCGCACCGGGCGTCTTATCCGCTTTGACATTGCTGACCGCGATGCCACCCGCACAGCCCTTGAAACTGACATTGCTGAACATGGCGCGCCGTTTGGTGTGGTGCTGAATGCCGGGTTGACTCGCGATGCCGCCTTTCCCGCCCTTGAAGATGATGACTGGGATGCGGTGCTGCATACCAATCTGGACGGTTTCTATAACGTCATAAAGCCCCTCATCATGCCGATGATTCAGCGCCGAAAGGGCGGTCGTATTGTCGCACTGACCTCCATCGCCGGTCTGGCTGGCAACCGCGGGCAGGTCAATTATGCCGCGTCCAAGGCCGGGATCATTGGCGCGGTCAAATCGCTGGCGCTTGAACTGGCTAAACGCAAAATCACCGTCAATGCCGTCGCGCCGGGGGTGATTGAAACCCAGATGACCGATGAATTGCCCGCCGATGAGGTCAAAAAAATGATCCCGATGCGCCGCTACGGTACGGTCGATGAAGTTGCCGCGACCATTGCGTTTTTGTGTGGAAATGATGCGGCCTACATCACCCGTCAGGTCATCAGTGTAAACGGGGGCATGCTATGATCCGGCGCGTTGTTGTCACCGGCATGGCCGGAATTACGGCCTTGGGCGATGATTGGCCCACCATTTCAGCCCGGATGTACGCGGGCGAAACCGGCATTCGCCGCATGAATGATTGGGATGGGCGCTATGATCTGCGCACCCGCCTTGCTGGCCCGGTTGAGGACTTCACGCTTAAGGGCAAGCTTACCCGCAAACAATTACGCAGCATGGGCCGTGTTGCCCAGATGTCGGTTGCCGCCACCGACAAGGCGCTTGAGATGGCCGGGCTTCGCGATGACACGAAAACATTACAAGGCGGACGCCTTGGCATTGCCTATGGGTCATCATTTGGCAGCACCCCGCCGGTGATGGGCTTTACCAAGCTGATGGAAACCGGCGATAGCAACGCCATCACCGCGACCAGTTATATCCAGATGATGAGCCACACCTCGGCGGTCAATATCGGCGTTCTATACGGCATTTGCGGGCGGATCATTCCAACATCGACCGCCTGCACATCGGGCAGCATGGGGATCGGTTATGCCTATGAAGCCATCAAATACGGCATGCAGGATTTGATGATTGCCGGCGGGGCCGAGGAACTTTGTCCAACCATGGTCGCGGTGTTCGACACCCTGTTTGCCACCAGCGACAATAACGACCACCCTGAAATCACCCCGCGCCCTTATGATGCCAACCGGGACGGGCTGGTGATTGGCGAAGGGGCCGGAACGCTGATCCTAGAAGAATACGAACATGCCAAGGCGCGCGGGGCGACCATTTATGGTGAAATCGTCGGGTTTGCGTCGAATTCCGATGGCGCCCACATCACCCAGCCACAAGCCGACAAAATGGAAATTGCACTGCGTAAATCGCTTGAGGATGCGGGGCTGAGCCCATCTGACATCGATATCGTCAATGGCCATGGCACCGCCACCGACCACGGTGATCTCGCCGAAAGCAAGGCCACCCGTGCGGTGTTTGACCGCGCCATTCCGATCCATACCCTTAAGGGCCACTTTGGTCATACGCTCGGCGCCTGTGGCGCGATTGAGGCATGGCTGGGTCTGGAAATGATGCGCGACGGAAAGTTTGTTCCGACCGCAAACCTTAAAACCCCCGACCCGGCCTGTGCGGAGCTTGATTATATCAAGGACACCGCACGCAGCCTGTCGGCCCGATATATGATGAGCAATAATTTCGCCTTTGGCGGCATCAACACATCGCTGATTTTCACGCTACCATAGGCCTCAACCACCAGCCTTCACCTCATGGGAAAAGCCTGACAATGCGCATTGCCATCCTTGATGACTATCAAAACCTTGCCCTGTCCTCTGCCGACTGGTCAGAAGTTACGTCAAAAGCCGATGTCAGCGTCTTTAACGACACCCTCACCTATCCCAACGCACTGTGCGAACGCCTCAAACCGTTTGATGTGCTCTGTGTGATGCGCGAAAGAACGCCCTTGCCTGCATCCGTTCTGTCAAACCTTCCCAACCTCAAACTGATTGTCACCACCGGCAAACGCAACGATGCGATTGATGTGACCTATGCCAATGATCATGGCATAACAGTCTGCGGCACCAATTCCCCCTCCACTGCAACACCGGAGCTGACATTCGCACTGATGCTGGGTCTGGCGCGCGGAGTTGTGCCGGAAAACACGTCCATGCGCACCGGCGGCTGGCAGGTCGGTCTAGGACAGGACCTTGCCGGATCGACCCTTGGCATTATCGGGCTTGGTCGGCTGGGCTCCAAGGTTGCAACCATCGCCAAGGCCTTTGACATGCGCGTCACGGCCTGGAGCCAAAATTTAACCAAGGAACGCTGTGCGGAACTTGGCGTCGAATACATGCCAGAAAAAGAAGCCCTTTTGACCGATGCCGATTTCGTCACCATTCATCAACGCCTGTCCGACCGAACCACTGACATGATAAGCACCGATGAATTCAAATGCATGAAGAAAACCGCCTATCTGATCAACACATCACGCGGCCCGATTGTCGATGACGCGGCCCTGATAGAGGCGGTTAACAACGGCGAAATTGCCGGCGCCGGGCTTGATGTCTATGACATCGAACCGTTGCCCGCATCCCACCCACTGCGCCGCTGCGATGGTCTTTTGCTGACCCCGCATCTTGGCTATGTCACGCGCCATACGTGGGATGTATTTTACGGTGAAACGGTCGGTGCCATTATGGCATGGCTTGCTGGAAAGCCGGTTCGCGTGATTACGCCCTGACATCCCGTCTTTTAATCGTCGATTATGCACAGATGTAACCGGGCTCACATTCATAACAATGATCTCGCCAATGTGACTTGCCATCCCTGTGAACTTCCCGCACCGTCTAAACAGCGTTCAAATCACATCCTCAAACCCCTGCCCCCGGCCTACACCACCTTTTAAATGCCTGAATTCAATCGTCGTCACCATCTCTGCACCACTTAGTCACACCGACGAAGGAGCACACGATGAAACGTTTGACTGCCAAGGATTTTTCGCCAAAGCTTCTGGAGCTTTATGATTTTTACGCCCACGGGATTATTTCCCGGCGCGAGTTCCTTGACCGGGCCGGGCGTTACACGGTGGGTGGCATTACCGCTGCGGCGGTTCTAAGTGCCATGAGCCCGGATTACGCGCTTGCCAATCAAGTTGAATTTACCGATCCCGATATCGTCCCCGAATACATCACCTATCCATCTCCCAACGGCCATGGCGATGTGCGCGGATATCTGGTTAAGCCCGCAAACGCGACCGGCAAGCTTCCCGGCGTTGTCGTGGTGCATGAAAACCGCGGTTTGAACCCCTATATCGAAGACGTCGCGCGCCGCGTTGCCAAGGCGGGTTTTATCGCCCTTGCCCCCGATGGCCTGACATCAGTTGGCGGATATCCCGGCAATGATGACAAGGGCCGCGAACTGCAACGCGAGGTCGACCCGACCAAGCTGATGAATGATTTTTTCGCCGCCATTGAATTCCTCACCACTCATGATGCCACAACCGACAAGATCGGCATCACCGGCTTTTGTTATGGTGGGGGTGTTGCCAACGCGGCGGCGGTGGCCTACCCGGAACTGGGGGCTGCTGTACCATTTTATGGACGTCAGGCAGACGTCACAGACGTGCCCCGTATTCAAGCCCCGATATTGCTGCAATACGGCGAGCTTGATGAACGCATCAATGCCGGCTGGCCCGACTATGAAGCGGCGCTCAAAGCCAATGATAAGGTCTATGAGGCCCACATCTATCCCGGTGCCAATCATGGGTTCCACAACGATACCACCCCGCGCTACGACAAAGACGCGGCCGAACTGGCATGGCAACGCACCATCGACTGGTTCAACAAGTACCTGACTTAACGCAAGCTGACAGAAACCGGCGATCCTGATGGACCGCCGGTTTCTATGTTTAACATCAAAGCCGATTGTCAGTTCAACGGACAGCCACCGGATTAATGATCATCTGCACCGCACCTTTAAGCTTGGCCTGCCCCAGTACAAACAGGAACTCATGCGCGCGGTCTGCGGCAAGGTCGCGGGTGACGATGTTTTCAAGGATGTAAACCCCGTTTTCGGCCAGAAGTTTGACGTGAACCGGGAAAAACGCGTCCGGGTCTTCATGCGGGACGGCTTCAAGCCCCCATGTATCGGCCCCAACGGCGACGACACCCTGATCAGCCAGCCAGGACGCGGCGGCAAGCCCAAGACCCGGTTCGGTACGGCCATAAAGCCCATCATCCTTACCCACCAGATCAAGCCACCCGGTATGGATCAGGACCACATCGCCTTTGCGGATTTCCGTTCCAGCCGCTTTTTGCGCTTTCATCAAATCATCAAGGGTAATCACATACCCGCCGTCAAGACGATCTGTTCCCTTGATCGCTGCGATATCAAGCAACACCCCCCGCGTCGCAATCGGTGGCACATTTTCAATGCCAAGCTTTGTTAAGCCGGTGGCCATGACAAAGTCCTCGGCATGGTTGTTGTTATAGTAAGTGTGATGATCGCCAAGATGACCAAGGCCATCAATCTGGGTCCCGACGCCCAGCCAGCCAGTGAACATATCATCGTTATATGTTCCGGAATTGCTGCCGATGGTTTTATTCCCGCTTTGACTGGGCGAGAATACTGTTACCGCAACACCACGCGGCGCAAAGGCCGGTGTTTCGCGTGAAATTTCCATCCCCAGTGAATAGACCTTTCCCGTTGAGATCAGCTTGATCGCTGCCAGGGTTGTTTCTGCACTCAGATTATTGGCCGCCCCGATCTGGTCATTCGGACCAAATTTTGAGGCAAACCGGTCTTCGGCATGAACAGCATTGGCACAGGCCATGCCCAGAATAACCGACGCTGCGATCAGGATTTTTGATTTACGCATTGTTTCCTCCCTAAGTTGATAAGGACTCAAGGATGGGCAATTAACATGCCAAGAAAACAACTAGGGAAACCGGGAAAAATTGCGTTATAAAGAGCGAAATTCGATCAACCTTGAATTTAGAATGATCGGTTATCGCTCAAATGCGAAATCACTCACAACAAACATAAACACGACGCGCAGAAGGTCCCTTCCTTTCGGCAAAATTACCGCCCAACCAAAAATTGCATAACACCATTAAACTTTAACAGTTTTTTTTCATGTACCACTTGAAAACCATGCTTAAACAACGTCATATTCCAACCTCAAGGTTTCGGGGGAAATCAAAAAGTTCAACGCAAAAAAAACACCCAAAGACACGTTTCTTGAGCGAGCATTTTGATTTCAGCACCAACGTTTGAAGGGCCAGACGTTGCAAAAAGAACAAGCAAATATGATGGCTGGGAAGGATAAGGACCATTATCCTCTTACATCGCCACAAGCAGCTATTTGGCTGGATCTGGCCAAAGGCCGTGATCCCGTACAATATAATATCTGTAATGTTGTTGAGTTCGGTGGAAAACTCGATATAGACCTTTTGCACCGGGCCATTGTCCAGTGTGACGGGGAAAATGATGCCCTGCGCCTGCATTTTTCAAGTCATCAAGGCGAGGTCACTCAGTTCTTTGTTGATGAATGCCGACCAACAGACTTTGGTGTCATTGATCTGCGCTCTGAGGACGATCCAAAGGCCGCTGCCTTCCGCGAAGCCAAAGCCCTTCAAACCCGCCCTCTTGCATTTGAGGTTGGCGAGAACTGTCGTCATCAGGTCCTGCAGCTAGGCGAATATCTTTTCTGGTGGGTCCGTGTTTATCACCATCTTGTGTGTGATGGATACGCGGGTCACTTGATCGCCGAACGGACAGCATCGATCTATAACGCGCTAAGCGCAAAGAGCGATATTCCCGAATGCCCGTTCCATTCCTATCGCGCGTTTGTTGAATCTGACGCTGCCTATTCTGATGGGCCCGCATATCAAAATGATCTGGTCTATTGGCGCGATCGCCTGACCCCCGATAGGCCGCCATCCACTTTCTCGGCCTACCCGGTTGGAGAGGCACAGAAAAGTGCACAATTTACCGACACACTTGATGACGCGACGCTAAAGTCATTACAAAGCGTATCACGCGCATGTGGCATGTCAGCAACCGCGATGACAACGAGCCTTTTTGCCATCCTGCTTGGGCGGATTACACATCAAAATCATCCAGTCTGGAATATGCCGATGCTCAATCGGCTTGGTAAGGCGGAGCGAAACACACCCGGCACATTCACATGCGTCGCCCCCTACGATACGAATTTAAGTGAACATAAAAGTATATTGGAATTAGGCAAAAACATCTTCGCCACATCCCGCCGAGATGTGCGTCATGCCCGCATAACTCCGCTGCGTTTACGGATGGCCAGTATTGGCGCAAAAAGCCTTTCGGCGTCAGGTGCTAATTTCAACAGTCTTGATTCTGCAACACCGATTGCATTTTCCGGCCTTTCAACACGACGCATCAACATTCAGGTTGGCCCGGCCAACGACCTTAGTCTGGCATTTTTCAGCGAAGCAATATCCCCCACCCAATCAAGAGCAGAACTGATCTGGCAATTTGACGCCAATCGCATTGATGAGCCTGCCGTCAGACAAATTGCAGATCAGTTTGAACTGCTTCTTAAAGCAGTTTTGGCCAATCCCGATCAGGATATCGCGGCCCTTGGCAATCTTGTGACGATTGACCAAGAAAGCCTCGGTCTGAACAAGAACACGCCAAATAGCGAAAATCTGTCCGCCAGTTTGCATGAAATCCCGATTCTAGTATCAGAAGATGAAAAGCAACTTGCAACAGACATCACCCGCATCTGGACCGGGTTGATCCAAAATGACGATATTGGGCCAGATGACAACCTGATTGAAGCTGGCGCGCATTCGCTGCTGCTGCCCCGCGCGCAATATGCGCTGTCGCGACTTGTCGGTCATGATCTTTCCCTGCTTGAGATTTTTGAACACCCGACCATCAACGGCCTGACACGTTATATCTGCGATACCTTTCCCAATATTACAGTGGCCTTGGCTAACCACGGTCAAGGTATCGACGGTGCACCGGACACAAACACCGTTGTCGAGAGGCACCAAGGCACTCCTGAGCCGATCGCACAGGATAGACAACAGATCGTCGCTGACATCACCCGTATCTGGGCCGTGTTGCTTGAAAATGACGATATCGGGCCGGATGAGAATCTGATCGAAGCGGGTTCTCATTCGCTGCTACTGCCCCGCGTGCAGTACGAGCTTTCGGAACTCTTCGGGATTGATATGTCCCTGCTTGAGATTGCTGAGTGTGCATCAATCAATGCCCTTGCTGACCGTATCTGCGAAACCTGCCCCAATTTCAAGACGGTGCGTGAAAACGCAATCACCAACACCCCCTTGTCAGAAGAAACAAGTGTCCCCGTTCGATCTTTGCCAAAAGAAATCCCGGTTATCTGGCAAAATGGCCTTCACATATTGCAGTTCAGCGCCCCGACCCGTAGCGAACTCGACGAAATTACCGCACATGCTTCCGCGCAACTAAGCTATGATGGCTCAGCTAACCATCTCTCCCTTCTGGCGACGGAACTGGCAGTAGCCGAACCTCATTCAGAACGTGCCGTGATCCTCGCGCACGATACAGCATCAGCCATTGACGCACTCACGTCCAGCCATTCGCCAATGCGCATCGACGCAAGCCTTTCGGGCGATGATCCAATCGAAACCTTCTTGCTATTTCCCGGCCAAGGATCGCAACGTCCGGGGATGGCCCGTGCCCTGTTTGATGCGGACCAGGAGTCCGCCGAACTGATCAATCGCGCCTGTAAAGAAGTTATCGGCTTTTCCGGCCCGATTGACCTGCGTGATTTGCTTTTATCGACCGCCCCCGCGCCTGCCGAAACAGAACAACTTGCCAACACCGACTATGCCCAACCGGCTTTGTTTATATTTGAGTATGCACTTGCGACCTGGTTGATGCGGTATGGCGTCACGCCATCAGGTTTGGCTGGACATAGTATCGGTGAATATGTCGCAGCTTGCATCGCAGGCGTCATGTCCTTTGAAGATGCCCTGCGCCTTGTTGTGATGCGCGGCAAACTCATGCGCCAAACCGCCCCCGGTGCGATGTACGCCCTTTCCATGCCCGAAGACGACGTTACCGATATTCTGACGCATTTTGGCTCCAAGCTGTCCTTGGCGGCGAAAAACGGACCGCGCCAGCATGTGGTTGCAGGTGATATCGCGTCTATTGATCGCCTTGAAAATCATCTGAAAGCGACGGGTAAATCTGGCAGGCGTCTGGTGGTCTCACGCGCCTTCCATTCTGATCTGATGGATCCTATCCTTGCGGCATTCCGTGATGAAGTTGCCACAGTTAGCCTACACGCACCAAACATCCCGATCCAGTCGAACTTGACCGGAAAATGGCTGACCGATGAAGACGCGACAAACCCGGATTATTGGGTGCGCCATTTGCGTCATGGTGTCCGGTTTGCCGACAATATTCATGGCCTGTTGTCATCGGTAACCACAGGCCTGTTTATTGAATCCGGCCCAGGTAATACGGCAACCCGTCTGGCAGCGGTGAACGGGGTCAAGGCAGAACACTGCATTGCCCTGCAATCTGCCTCCCCGCCCGAAAGCACATTAGAGAAAACGCTTCGGGGACAGGATGCACTCGCCCATGGCCTGGCAACCATCTGGGCACATGGCGCACAGCTTGCGTTTAGCTCTGGAGCAACCGGCTCCGCAGAACCGCAACAGCAACCGGCACAAACCTCAAATGACGAGGAAGATCTAAAACCCGGCCCCATCGTGTCTGCGTTTCCGGCCCATCCTGCAGTCGAGGGGCAATGGCTGGCCCGTCGCGATCAGCCAGCAGACAACAGTCATCACATTATTGTCAGCTTCCGATTGCCTCAAAACACCGATTTTAAAGACGTCAAACGCGCCATTGAACAGGTCATAGAGCGCCATGACGCCTTGCGTTCCACATTTGACGAGCACCAAGGTCAGCTGCAGCATCGCGTTCACGCCACTATGCCGGTCCCGGTTAGAGAACTTGATCGCGTTGAAGACATCCGAATTGGCCTGTTTGATTTGCGAAACGGTCCGCTGGCCCGAGTTGGCTATGTTGCGCAAAATAGTTCCCGTCCGCCGATCCTTACACTTGCCATTGATCACATTTGCTTTGACGGACAATCCGCCCCCACCCTCGAACTTGCGTTTCTCGACGCCCTAAACGGTATCGAGAAGCCTCGTCCCGAAACGGCACAATCCATTGCAAGGCGCGGGCATGAGGATTTGGCTGGCAACCGTGGGAAAACAGGAAAAAATTTCTGGAAAGAACGCAGTGAATTGCTGCTAGCAACACCATTGCCTGCCGGATCAGATGCGACACATCCTGGTCGTTCCACACGCCTGTTTAAGAAGCTGAGCAGCCAGCAGGTTGACGCCTTTACGACGCTATCGCGCCATATCAAAACCGCCACGCCGACCGCCATCTGGAACGCACTCATTCTGGCTGTGATTGCACGCCACAAGGAACATGGCGTCGCGGTTCTCGGGCAACCGTTTTCCGGGCGACATGGTCGCGAGAACCAACAGATCATCGGTTGCTTTGCCAACGTTTTGCCAATTGCGATCAAGGTCGACCTGCAGGCAGGCTTTGACGTCTTGGTCGGCACTGTCGCCCGCGAAATACTATCGATGCTCGATATCCAGGATTATCCGTTATCGCGTTTGATCAAAGATCTGTCACAGATGGCAAAAGCGCCGGTCGACCTGCCGTTTGATGCGGTCAGCACGATCGAAATCAACGAAGATATTGACGACATCAACGATATTGATTTCGGTGCGGGAAAATTCCCGCTGATGGCTACACTGCTCAAATGCGGTGCCGGAACATTTATCGCAATTGAATATAAAACATCGATTTATGGCCCCCACTGGGCGGAGCGCTTTGCCGAACGCTTACTTTCCTTCCTTGGCAGCTTGGCCACAGAACCGGATAAACCACTGGGTGAGATTGATATTCTGCCAAGTGACGAACGGCAGTTTTTAATCGAAGACCTTAACGCAACACATTCCCAATACCCGCGCGACACGGGGCTTGGTGAATTACTTGCGTTGCGCATTCAAGATCCCGCCTGTGCCAATCGCATTGCAATTAGCGATGGCAAAACCAGGATCAGCTATCGCGACCTTGGCGTCTTGCTGTCAGAACAATCAACCAAACTCGACGAGATTGGTGTCCAGCCCGGCCAAACCGTCGCCCTTGCCACAGAGCGAAATACCGATGCGATTATCGCCCTTCTGAGTTTGGTCTGGCATGGCAATGCCTACCTGCCAATCGACAAATCCCTACCGGCAAATGCAATTGCCGATTTGATGGACGAATGCGGCGCACACACGCTTCTTTGTAGCCCCCACGAGCAGGATCGTCTGGCGGAACTGGCTGCACGTTTTAATGTTGCACCCCTGCCAAAGGCACAGGCCAATGGGGCCACCGCCAAATTCAAATCCTCTGCGAAACGGTCAGGTGATGACCTTGCCTATGTCATGTTCACATCCGGATCAACGGGTAAACCAAAAGGCGTTCTTGTGCCCAATCGAGCCGTTGCACGCCTTGTTTTGAACAACCCCGCCCTTCCGTTTGATGAAAACGACGTCATTGCGCAGGCAGCATCTCTTGGCTTTGACGCCGCCACACTTGAAATCTGGGCACCGCTTTTGAACGGCGGGCGCTTACATGTCCTTGACAATGAGGCTCTGTTTAACCTCTCGACACTGAGCACCACGCTTGCCGATGCCGGTGTCACGACAATGTGGATGACAGCCAGCCTGTTCAACCTCATTGCTGACGAAACACCAGAATCGTTCAAATCGCTCAAACGTTTGATGAGCGGTGGCGAGGCCCTGAGCCCTGCCCATTTGCGCAAGGTCCGTACGGCCTGTCCTGACGTCATGCTTATCAACGGCTATGGCCCAACCGAGAACACAACATTTACCTGTACACATTTGATCACTGAAAATGATCTTGGAACAGGTCACATTCCGATTGGGAAGCCTATTGGCAATACCCGCATCTATGTTGTCGATGGCGACGCCCAACTGGCCCCGGTCGATGTCTGGGGTGAACTGTACGCCGCTGGAGACGGGCTTGCACTTGGCTATACCGGTGCCCCCGAACGCACCGAAAAATCATTCGTAAAGATTGATGGCATTGACGAAGAGCGCCTTTACAAAACCGGGGACCGGGTACGTTGGCGCCAGGATGGCACCATCGAATTTGGCGGGCGCCGGGATGGGCAGGTCAAAATCCGCGGCCACCGCATTGAACTGACAGCCATCGAACAGAAACTCTCAAGCCTTGCGGGCATTCGCAACGTCTGTGTCTTACCGATTGGTACCGGTGCAGACGCGTTTCTCGGTGCCGCCATTGCCGCGGACAATGATGACAGGGACGCGTGGGCAGCCACCCTTGCCCGCGATTTCCCCGACTATATGGTCCCCGAACGTTTCGTGGTTTTCCCGCATCTTCCCGTGAACGCAAATGGCAAGGTCGACCGTAAAAATCTGCAAGCGGCTATTGCCCAAGCCGATCATGTTCGTGCTGTCGAAAAAACGCAAAGCACTGCATCCGAAGACCTGATCGCGGGCCACTTTGAAACACTGTTCCCCGGCAAGGCAATTACGCCATCGTCTGATTTCTTTGCCCTTGGTGGTCATAGTCTTCTTGCCATGCGTCTTGCTGGCATGATCGAAACCCAAACGGGTCAGCGCCCGAAAATTCAAGACATCTTTACCGCACGCACGGTTGCCAATATCGCCACACTGGTCAGGGATGGAAAGCATGCGCCCGCACAGGAAATCCTGCCCCGGACAAACGCAGACCGCTTTGCTCTTTCAAGTGGACAGGCGCGCTTGTGGGTATTGCAACGCATGCAGCCCGAACTGGCCGTTTATTCTGTACCGATTACGTTTGAGTTAACCGGCACAATCGATGCATCCGCGTTACAGCGCGCACTCCATCACCTTGAAGACCGCCAGCACGCTTTGCGTTTACGCTTTACATCCGACCCGGACCACCCGGACGGCGTTGTTCAGGTTCTTGCACCGTCCGGATCATGGGTGTTGCGCCATCATCATATGGATGAAGCAACGGCCAACAACTTTGTCGCAGCCGAAACCGCCCGACCGTTTGATCTTGAGGATCAGCCACTGGCACGTGCTGATCTGATCACGCTGGGCCCGGATCATCACCTGTTGATGATATCGCTGCATCACGCCATATGCGATGGCTGGTCGATGCCGATATTGCTGGGCGAATTGACCACGTTTTACCAAGCCGAACTCAATGGCGGCACGCCGTCACTGCCGCCGATTACCCATCATTATGAGGATTTTGTAAGCTGGCAACGCGCCTATCTTGCAACGGACGCCGGCAAAGCTGCCCTGACGCGCTGCAAAGATCGCCTTCTTCCGCTGGCAGAGCCCCTAAACCTGCCAACGGATTATCCACGTCCGGCCGAACGGCGCTTTGCCGGTGATTTTCAGGCCGTCACATTTAGCAACACGACATCGCAACTGATTGACCAAGCCGCCGAGCGGTATGGCACAACAGCGTTTAGCATCCTGACCGCCCTGACACAGGTTCTGCTCTATCGTCACTGCGGGCAGACCGATATCCCGATGGGTATGCTGGTCGCCGGGCGGGATAATGCGTCGCTGGACAATGTCATTGGCTTCTTCGTCAATACGGTCGTTCTTCGACAGAAGGTCGATCCAGATGCACTGTTTGACGCCCATCTGGCCACCACCACAAAAACCATCATGCAGGCCCTGTCCGATCAGGCTGTGCCGTTTGAGGACGTCGTCAATGCCGTCAATGCGCCGCGTGATTTGTCACGCAATCCGCTGTTTGATGTGCTGGTTGCCTGGCAGGACGACATGCCCGAAATCCGCACCTTTGGCGACATGGAAATCTCGCTGCGCGAAACCGAATTCCCCTTTGCCAAATTTGATCTGGGTTTCTATTTTTTCCGCAAAAACGCAAAGCTTTCCGGCCATATCGAGTTTGATACTGCCCTGTTTGATCGGGCAACGATTGCATCCTTTGTCGAACGGCTTGAAACGCTGTGCCATGCTGCTCTGTCAGGGATGATAAATGCGCCGCTATCAGCTCTGTCGATCCTGCCCGATGCTGAACGCGCCCAAATTGACCAGTTCAATGCCACTCAAAAACACCTGCCGATAGATCGCAGCATTTCCGAACCGTTCCTTGATCAGGTCGCAGCAACGCCCGATACCATCGCCGTTCGCGACGATACTGACGCGCTCAGTTACCAACAGTTTGCCCGACGTGCAGCCGGGATCGCCCAAATACTGCGCGGGAAGTCAATCAAGCCCGGCGATGTGGTCGGCGTTGCGGTGCGCCGTTCGGTTAACATGCTGGCCGCCATTCACGGCATTCTTCTGGCCGGTGCGGCCTACAGCCCGCTTGACCCCGATCATCCCGAACAACGCCGCAAAGACATGCTTGATGATCTTGGCGACGGGTTCGTGATCACAACGCCTGATCTGACCGATCTGTTTAACCCGGCCAAGACCATTGTTCTTGATGGCAATGAAGATGAAGATGTTCCCGCCCTGACAAGCGGACCGGATGATCTGGCCTATGTTTTATTTACATCCGGTTCAACCGGCCGCCCCAAGGGGGTTGAGATCGCCCACCGGGGTGTGCTGAACCGTATCCTTTGGATGCAGGATACCTTCCCGCTGGGTCCCGATGATGTGATCTTGCAAAAGACACCGATCACCTTTGATGTATCGGTCTGGGAACTTTTCTGGTGGTCATGGACTGGTGCACAGGTTGTCTTACCCGCCCCCGGTGCTGAACGCGATCCCCGCCAAATTGCCGATGCCATTTGCCAAAACCGTGTGACGACAATGCACTTTGTGCCGTCGATGCTGGCAACGTTCCTGTTTGCCATCGAAAGTGGCATGGTTGATATCGAAAAACTGGCAACACTCAGGCGTGTTTTCGCCAGTGGCGAGGCCCTTGATGCGGCTGTTGTGCAACGGTTCAACGCTTTGCTATTCGATAAATTCGGCACCGAACTTCACAACCTTTATGGCCCGACAGAGGCCACGGTTGATGTCACCTGGCAGGCATGTTCGCCTCATCAAACAGGCAGTGTCGTTCCGATTGGCAAACCGATTGCCAATACCAAGGTGCATATTCTGTCGGGCGATTTCAAACCGCTTCCCATCGGGGTTGCCGGTGAAATCATTCTGGGCGGTCCGCAAATCGCACTTCGATACCGCAACCGCCCTGAACTCAGTGCAGAAAAATTCCCGAGCGATCCAATATCACCGGGAAGCCGCCTGTATCGCACCGGCGATCTGGGGCGCTGGCGCCGTGATGGCACCGTCGAATATCTGGGCCGCATTGATCATCAGGTCAAAATTCGCGGATACCGGATCGAGTGCGGCGAAGTCGAAGCCGCCCTTGAAAGCCACCCGAATGTCGAACGCGCACCAATCAAGGCGGTCAAGGTCGCTGGCCTTGATGAACTGCATGCGTTTGTTCTGGGCACGGCGGATCTTGACGTTGCGACATTGCGCGAACACCTGCGCAAGAACCTACCCGAATACATGATCCCCGCGCGGTTTTTTGCGATTGATCATCTGCCTCTGACCAGCAGTTGCAAGGTTGACCGCAAGGCCCTTGCCGGTAAACCGATCCGCGCCAATTTGGCCAAAAGCACCGCACCTGCAAAATCTGCTGCGCAGCCCGCCCAAAAGACCCAAGCTGCAACCCGCAACATCGAAGCCGACATCACGCGGTTGTGGGCAGAAGTCCTGCCCGACGTAACCCCGACGCGGGACGACGGGTTCTTTGACGTTGGTGGTAACTCGCTGTTGCTACTTCGTCTGTTTGAAAAAATTGAGGCCCGCTGGCCCGGCAAAATCGCGATTGTCGATCTGTTTGCCAATCCGTCGATTGCCGGTCAGGCCGATCTGATTACCCGTGATGCAAACATCCCGACCGACAGCGGATTGACCACATCCGAAAGTGCCATTCTTGCCAATGATGAACCGATTGCAGTGATTGGCATGGCACTTCAGGTTGCCGGTGCAGACACGCCAGAACAATTCTGGACTGATGTCGCCGCCGGGCGTGATCTTGTCCGCCCATTGCCCGCCGCCCGCGAAGCAGACGCGCGCGAACTCTATAGCGCAATCGGCAAACCCGTCCCGGCACGCTTCCGCGAAGTCGCCTATCTCGACACCCTGTTTGAATTTGATACGCAACGCTTCCGCCTTGCCCCAATAGATGCCGGGCTGCTTGATCCCGATCAACGCCTGTTCATCGAAACAGCCTTGATGGCGATGGAAGATGCCGGCTATGGCGGCAATGCGCTTAAGGGCCAAAAGATCGGTGTATTTGCCGGGGGCGGCACCAATCCGGTTTGGCGTATGGCGATGGATCGCATCCCGTCCGCCAAGGCCGAACAGGCCTTTGCATTGAACGTGCCGTCAAACATTGTCACGCGCCTGTCGTTCTTAAAGGATTGGCACGGTCCGGCCAATGTCATTGATACCGCCTGTTCGTCTTCACTGGTTGCCGTCCATCACGCTTGTCAGAATCTCCGCAATGGCAGTTGCACGGTGGCCATTGCCGGTGGCGCCAAACTCCTGCCCTGTCCGCCGGATGCCGATAACGGCTTTACCATCGACTCTTCCACCGCCCGCACCCGTGCCTTTGACGCTGGGGCCGACGGTACAGGCATGGGAGAAGGCAGCGTTATCTTCGTGCTCAAACCGCTTAGCAACGCACTAAAAGACGGCGACCCTATCCACTCGGTTATTCGCGGCAGTGCGGTCAATCAGGACGGCACCTCAAGCGGGGCTGCCGCCCCCAACCCGGTGATGCAGGCCGAAGTTATCAAGGATGCGGCACGTTCCGCCGACATTGATCTTGCCAGTGTGTCGTATTTCGAAGCCCACGGAACCGGCACATCCCTTGGTGACCCGATTGAGATTGATGGCCTGACACGCGCCTTTGCGGGAATATCGGGTCAAAAAGCTCTCGCCTTTATCGGATCGGGCAAGGGCAATTATGGTCATCTTGATGGCACCGCAGGCGCACTTGGTCTGGCCCGCGCGATCATGGCCCTGCGCCATGATCAAGCCCCACCACAGCCCTATTTTGAAACCCCAAACCCCAAGATCAATTTTGACCGTGCCCCGGTTCAGGTCGCGCAAAAACGCGTGAAACTTCCCGATCAGGGTACTGCGCGCCGGGCTGGCATCAGTTCATTCGGGCTCAGTGGCATTAACGCCCATATAGTGATCGAAACCGCACCAGAGCGGACGAACCGTCCGCAATCAGAATTCAAACCCGATACGCTGTTTGTCTTTGCCCTGTCGACAGGTAGCGTTGATGCCCTGCGCCAATATGCCGCAAACCTTCATCACCGTATCAGCAACGATCCGTCATTAGTCCTTTGTGACATTGCCCTGACACTCGCATCCGGGCGTGATGCGCTAAAACATCGCTTTGCCTTTACCTCACAAACCCGTACAGAGCTTCTTGATCATTTGCTTGGACTGGCCACCGGAATTGAAACGCCAAGCAGTGTCAAAACCCCAACAGACGACAATTGCGAGGTCGTACTTAACGACCCGGCGACGGCACAAACGCAAATTGATCGCTACCTTAACGGTGGAAACTTGCTATGGCCTGCCGATGCCAAGGCACGGCGCGTTTCGCTGCCCCCGGCCCCGTTTGTCCGTAAGACATGCAAACCTGTTTTCGAAACCCGCCCCCAAACCACATCACAAGGCATCCTGCAGGGGCCGGTCGAAACACCAACCGCGCGTGTGTTTAGCATCGCCATCAATGACCCTGCTTTCTGGCCTTTGCACGAACACAAACTAAATGGCCATCCGACACTGGTCGGCATGGCTGTTCCGGCCCTGATGGCAAAGGCCGCGGCCAGCCTTTCCTCCACGCCAAATCAACCAGTCTGTCTGTCCAACCTTGTCTGGCACTCGGCACTGGTTGAAAACAGTTTACCAGACGGCAAAGTGACCCTGTCGTTTGACGATGATGGTAAGGTTGAGCTCGCTGGACGCCTTAAAAATGGTACTTGGCGCGTCTTTGTCAGCGCCTCTTGGCATGCAACCCCTGCCATAACAACGCCACCAACATCATCGCTTGAGGACATCCGTCTTCGCGCCATTAACAAGGTGCCCAATTCAACATTTTCCAACCAGTTTGGCCCGATCAACGTCAGTGATCGTTGGGATTGCACCCTGTCGCTACAGTTCGACAGCACCGAAACAGTCGCGATTAAACACCTGCAGATAAAGCCCGCCTATCTGGACGATATCAACGACTGGCTTTTGCATCCCGCACTTGGTGATGTTGCGTGCAGCATGCCTTTGATGAAACTGGGAACCGGGTATCTCCCGGTCGGCATTGATCAGATAACCCTGTACGGCATTCCAACCGGTGATGTTTATGCCTGCAGCGAAGAACGCGCTGATGGTATCTTTGAAATTTCCTTGTATGACGTCAAAACCAGTCAGCTTGTTCTGTTGGCCACCGGTGTGAACTTCGTCAAAACCGGGCAGGCCCAAACGCAGGGTCGCCCCGAACTTCTTGCCACTGTTTGGAAACAATCCCCCTTGCCCGCTGCTCCCATTCCATCGGGCAGCCTGTTCATCAGCAACACGGACTTCTGGCCTCTCCCCGATGGATGTAAACACATCCACCCCAACGCCTTGTCCAAGGATGATCTGGGAACGCGATCACATGCTGTATTGGCCCTGTCCGCAGATGAAAACAGCGCACGCCGAACCGCCGATACCCTGCGCACCATTCTGCACAACATGCAGGGTCGGTTACGGTTGGTTGTTGTTGGCAGCGGCGCTTTTACCATTGCCTCCGATCCGATCACGCCAAACCCGGATCAATCGGCGGTGGCGGGGCTCATCCTTGCGATTGCCAAGGAAGAACCGCAGCTTGATATCAGCTTTGTCGATCTGCCCGCCCATGAGGCCCTCGAACACCTTGGCGCAGAACTGTCCAACAGTGCCGCACAGGATCCAGTCAGCGTCTATCGCAATGGCGCGCGCCATGTGCGTGACCTTGCCGCACCGGTAATCGACCAACAAAGCCCGGCAAGCACGTGGCCAGATCACGGTGTTTGCGTTGTCACCGGCGGCACAGGTGGCTTTGCCATCGCACTGGCCAAAGAATTCGCTGCGAACGGAAAGGTGCAGTTGGCCTTGCTCGGTCGGCGCGGCGAAACCATGCTTGATGACGCCACCAAGTCCGAGATCGCGGTCCTGCGTGATCGGGGCATCACGCTATCGGTGCTCCCCTGCGATATCACAGATCACGCATCACTCAGCACGACCCTTGACGACATCCGAAACCGGATGGGACCGATCACGGCCATCGTCCATGCTGCGGGTATTGCTGATGGCGGCTTCCTGGCACGGCGCGATATGGCGGATTTTGATGCCGTCCTTGCGGCAAAGATGATCGGGGCGCGCAATCTTGATCAACTAACCCGCGATGATCCACTCGAGGCCTTCGTCATGTTTGGCAGCCTGACCGCCATCACGGGTGCCCCCGGTCAAACTGCCTATTGTGCGGCAAATGCATTCCTCGATGGGCTTGCCCATTATCGTGCGGCAAACACACGCCCGGCGCTGACCATCGACTGGTGTGCGTTGAGCGAACAGGGCATGGCCGCACGCCATAAGGTCCGACTTGAAGACGGTTCATGGATTTCGCCCAAAGACGCCATCCCATTGTGGCGTTCGGCAATTTCGCATGCCACCGCACAGTTGACCGTTCTGGATCCCGCGGTCCTGCACAAGGCGCCGTCCTCTGTGCTCAACAGCAATGACATTGCAGCAGCTTCCAAGACCCAAACGAAGGTAGATGCTCCCAATGCCCAAACGGCCAGCGAAATTATCGCGTCAATCTGGGCTGAAACCTTGGGCTATGAACATATCAGCCACGATGATGATTTCTTCGCCCTTGGCGGTGACTCCATCACCGGCATGCAAATCGTAGACCGGGTGAACAATGATCTTGGCGTTTCCCTGACCATCTCGGACCTGTTTTCCGCACCAAACATCGCATCCATTGTCGAATTGGCCGATTTCCAACCGGTCTCAAAACTGGCACCCACCTCAATCCCCCCAACGACAACGGCACGTACCGACATCTCTATCGATGTCAGCGATCCGAAAACAACCATCTGTAAAATCTGGGCAGAAACGCTTGGATATGAAGCTGTTGAACCGGATGACGATTTCTATGCACTCGGCGGTGATTCCATTACCGGCATGCAAATCATTGATCGCATGACCAGTGAACTTGGGCACAATCTCACGCTGACCGACCTGTTTGAACATTCCAGCGTCGAAAAGCTCGCCCAAAAATTGCATCTGACACCTAAACCAGCCACAGGATTAAACGAGGCCTCATCCCTCTTCACACCTGAGCCGAAAACAGCCCCTGCCGGTCCGACGGATGATCCGCGCCGCGCGCCAAAGCTTGCCCGCTATCCGCTTGCCGCCGAACAAATCTCGGTTCTAAATGCCGCCCAAAAAGGCAATATGGGAACCGCCTTCAACCTGCCCCATGCCTATATCCTTAGTCCGAAGTTCGATATCGATAAGCTTGCTGCTGCGATCAGAAAACTGACCGAGCGCTATGATCTTCTGCGGACCCGGATTATTTCCGACAGCACCACAGAAAGCTGGCAGATGGAAATTTTGCCCGTGGATCAAGCGCTCCCGGATTTGACCGTGCGTTCCATAGCCGGATCACTTGAAGATGCCAGCACTGCACTGGTGGCACCGTTCGATCTTGATACTGAACTCCCTGTCCGCTGGGCGTTACTGCAAGATCAATTTGGAAAAACATTATTGTTCTTTGATATTCACCATGTGCTGGCCGATGGTTTCACAACCGAACGTCTGCTTGGGGAACTCTTTGGACTTTATACCGGCACCGAACTGCCGCCACTTAAATATCAGTTACAAGACTATGCATGGTGGAGCCAGACTGACGACAGCCACCAACGTCTGGCGGCGGCCCGGAACTATTGGCAATCACTTTACACTGATCACCTGCCAAAGCTTGACTTGCCATCAAACCGTCCACGACCCGCCTATCACACCTTCAATGGTGAGATTACATCATTCGCTGTTGACGCAGAACTGCTTGGCAACGCGCGCAAGTTCGCTGCCAGTAACCGTGTCACCATGTTCACACTTGTCATGGCAACGTGGTTTACGGTGCTGGGCCGGATGGCAAAGACCGATGATCTCGTCATTAGTGTCCCGGTCAGTGCCCGCGATGCCGGCGGTTTCCGCGATGTCGCCGGGATGATGGTTTCGCTTCTGCCCTTGCGCATGCACCTTGATGGCAATGAAACCGTCTCAAACCTTCTGGCACGCATGCAAGAACATCATGTCAGCGCCATGCGCCACCGCGCTTACTTCCTTGATCAATTGCTTGATGATCTCACGCCACCTGCGTCACCAGATCGCACATTGCTTTCGGAAGTATCACTTTCTTACATGAACTACGAAGCAACCACGCATGCGGATGGCCTGAACGATCAGGCGCCGCAACCGGTGATCGTTGATCGCCATCATTGTAAAAATGATCTCGGTATCTTCATACGCGACCTGCCGGGTAAAATGACGGTCGCCTTTGACTATTACGCCGACATGTTTGATCGCGAATCGATCGACGCCCTTGGTCAGGTCTTTGCCGCCACCCTTGAACGCCTGATACAATCGGGAACGCAGCCCATTGGCAGCATTGACCTTCTATCTGGCACCCCAATTGAAGCGCTGAAACACTGGCATCATGATGCGGCCCAACCGACAGTATCGGCTGAGGTTTCCAACACCCAGTCGGCAGAACAGTCAGGCACAGAAATTGTCGTTGCGGACATCTTCAGCGAGGTTTTCAAAAAGCCGATCAGTGATCCTGCCACCAGCTTCGTTACTCTTGGTGGACATAGTTTGCTGGCGATCCGCATTGTGAACCGTCTTGCCGACAAAACCGGCACACGCATCAGCATGGCTGATTTCTTTGCCACTCCAACCATCGCCGGGTTGGCAGTACTGATCGACCAAACGCCGACAACCGACACAAAGATACAAAATACGACGATACCATCCGCGCCCGAACTGGATCTTTATCCGGCCAGCCACGCGCAGAAACGCCTTTATCTTCTGTCACAGATGGCCGGCGATACCGGCGCGTATGGCATGTTGTTTGTGCTGCGCTGTAGCGGGTCATTACAGCGTCCAATCTTGGAAACCGCGCTTCGAAATCTTGTTGATCGCCATGAACCGCTGCGCACCGCATTCGAAGAACATGACGGTGTTATCAAACAGCGCGTTCACCCGACATCCCCCCCCGACATCATCAACAGTGATGTGTCGGCCCTTGCTGATCCGGCACGTGAAGCTCTGCGCCTAACCCGCGAAGAAGCAGCAAAACCGGTCAAACTGGACCAACCGCCACTGATCCGCGCCCACATGATCAAGATTACTGATGACGAATGTTTGCTGTTGATCGCGACGCACCACATTGTCGGCGATGGCTGGTCATCTCGTATTTTAACCCATGAACTAGGCGTTCTGTATCAGGCCGCCCTCACTCAAACATCGCCCGACCTGGCCACCTTGCCCATCACCTATAAGGACTTTGCCCATTGGCAGTCGCAACAAGACTGGACCGATGCCGCGAACTACTGGCGTGAGAAGCTTAAAAACGCGCCGGACCAAATCATGCTGCCCACAGATTATCAGGCACCCGCAGTTCAATCCTATCGCGGGGCACATGCCCATATGATGATTGACGATGATGTCCTGCGCGGATTGCACGCGCTGGCACGCGCTCACAAAGCAACATTATCATCTGTTGGTATGGCGCTGTTTTCCGCCATGCTGTATCGTCTTACCCGACAGGACGACATGGTCATCGGCATGGGTGTTGCCGGTCGCGAGAAAACCGAAACGGAGGGCCTGATTGGTTTCTTCGTCAATGTTCTGCCGATCCGGGTCAAACTTGATGCCGATACCGAACTCGATACATTGATTGACGAAATCCATCGCGATGTTACCGCCGCCCTTGATCGTCAAGACTATCCGTTTGACGAACTTGTGCGCGCCGTAGCCCCCAAACGCAACGCCAACCGCCAGCCGCTGGTGAATGTCGTTTTCGAATATCAGCGGTTCGGGGCATTGACCGGCACGGATGACACCAGCGGCGGGCTGCCAATCGCAAATACCGATCATGACAGTCTCCTGCCTGACAACATGGATGCCTTTGTCGATAACACGACGGCAAAGCATGACGTTATCCTGTTCCTGACCGAGGACGGCGATCAGGCCCGTTTTACACTGGAATACGACACCGATCTTTTCGGGGCGGAAACAATGCAGAAATGGCTTGGCTTCCTGACAAAATTTGCCGCAGCAGCGGCACAAAACCACACGAACAAAAACGCCCAAAGGGATGCATAAATGAAAATCGCCGACTTTGACTTCGACAGTTTGGAAACGTCCAATCCCAACGGCGAAACTGCGTCCACGGCGTCCCTTGGCAGTATCGTTGCACAGTTTGCGACCATTGCGTCTGAGTATCCCAACCGCATTGCGATTGAGGACGAGGAGGACAGCGTCTCCTTCGGTCTGCTTGATCGCCAAAGCAATCAGATTGCCAATTTCATCGTTGGGCTAAAATTGCCAGACGCGGCAATAATTGGTGTGATGACCGGGCGCAACCGCCATTATATTGCTGCCATTCTTGGTGTTTTGAAATCAGGCCATGCCTTTGTGCCACTTGATCCCAATGTTCCGTTAATCCGGCGTATTGCCATTGCGCGCAATGCCGTGACCCCGCTTATTTTGGCTGATGCCAAACATGTTGGCGATCTTCATCAAATGCAGTGGCGGTGTGATTGCGTCAAACATGTCATGTGTCTTGATCATGATGCGATTGACAGCATCTCCGAAATGCCCGGCTCCCTGATGTCGACCGAACTTTGGGATCACCTTGCCGGGGATACAGCCGATAACGTGCTTGCGGGTGGCTGGAAAAGTGCCTTTACCGGTCAGCCGATTGCCCCATCGGCCATGGATGCGTTTGGCACCAATGCGCGGACCAAGGTGTCCAGCCTTGTTTCAAGCGATGCCAATGTCCTTGAAATCGGCTGCGCATCTGGTTTCACGATGAAACATATTGCCCCGGTTGTCGGGCACTACGTCGCAACCGACCTGTCTCGTCGCAATGTCGAACGCACCGAAGCACTGGCAATTCATTCGGGCATGACACATGTGATGGGCCGTCAGCTTGCCGCCCATGACATTGATGTTTTTCAGGAAGGCTCCTTTGACCTGATCATCCTTAACAGTGTGATTGAAAACTTCCCGGGCTTTGGCTATCTGCGTCAGGTTCTGGCCAAGGCGGCCAAACTTCTGGCTCCCGGTGGGGCGATATATCTTGGCAACATCTGGGATGCCGACCGACGCGATGCCTATCTTCGCGATCTTGCGCAATTTGCGTCTGATAATGTCGGTATGGGATATGACACCCGGCTTGATTTCCTCGAAGACCTGTTTGTCCCTGAGGCCTTCCTGACCGACTGGGCTTTTGAACATGGCGGGTTCAAGGTAACCCGATCCGCCATCGATGCCCCCGGCTTTGATCCGGCCCGCTACACCTTTGATCTTGTGCTGTCGCCAGATAACAAAATTGCGCCGACTTCGGGCAGACGTATGCGCCATGACCTTTCCAGTCTTACGACCATATCGGATGACGCACCGGCAGTTTCCACAAACACCTCGGACCTTGCCTACGTTCTGTTCACCAGCGGCACGACCGGCGTGCCCAAAGGGGTCATGATCGAACATGGATCGGTGGTCAATCTTGCCCGGTCGGTTCTTGAGACGCAGCTCAAATTGATTGGTGCAGATAACACCGATACCTGCCTGAACCTGACCTGTGTTGCACCCTTTGCCTTTGACGGATCGGTCGTTCAGATTTTTGCTGCCCTTTTGCACGGTCACAGCCTGCATATTCCCAGCCTCGAAACCCGAACCGATCCAGAAGCCCTGCAGGGCTTTATCGCTGACCACAAAGTTGATCAGCTTGATGCCACGCCAAGTTTGTTTTTCCTGCTGGTCAACCATTGGCAGCAAACCGGCCAATCCTGCCCCGCACAGATGGTGGTGCTTGGCGGTGAACCGGTTGCATCGGATTTGGTCGAACGGTTTTTTGCCTTACCCGGTCATGGCAACATTAAGCTGGTCAATGCATATGGCCCAACCGAATGCTGCGTTTCAGCCGCCCAATATGTCATGACCTCCAACAACTTCCGCCAAATCCTGCCACCACCAATTGGATCACCGATCAATGGTGTCACGATCAACATCTGCGATGATAAAAACCGTCCCCTTCCTGACGGCGTTCCGGGTGAAATCCTGATTGGCGGGGCTGGCGTTGCCCGGGGGTATCTCAATGACGATGCTCAAACCAATCAAAGCTTCATCACCCGCCCCGATGGAACGCGCTGGTATCGCAGTGGTGATATCGGCCGCCGGCGCAATGATGGCGAAATCGTCTTTGTCGGGCGCGAAGACGGCCAAGTCAAAGTGCGTGGCAACCGGGTTGAACTGGCCGAAATTGAAAACACCATCACCAAACACCCGCTGGTGCGCCACGCTACGGTGATCCTGCACAAGGCAGCAGGTCAGGGGGCCGAAAATATTGTCGCCTATCTCACCACCGATGCCGGTTTTGACATTGCCTCTTGCCGCATACAACTCGAACAATCGCTACCGCCCTATATGGTTCCGGGCTACATCATCTGCCTTGATCAAATCCCGCTGACCTCAAACGGCAAGGTCGATAAATCAAAGCTCCCGGCCCCGTCGAGCACCCAATCAATCGTGACCGACAAGCCAAAAGCACCGTTGCAGTCCGATCTCGAACGCACCGTCGCCGCGCTGATGGGCGATGTGCTTGATTGTTCGGTCGATGATGCCAATGCCGATTTCTTCGAGCTTGGCGGCCACAGTGTTCTTGCGGTTCAATTCCTGTCCAAACTCACTCAATCGGTTGATGTCAAAATCCCGCTCAGCGATTTGTTTGCCGGCGCAACTGTTGGCAGAATTGCCGCCCGCATTGAAGGCCGTCTGCGCGATGACAAGGCCAAAAACCCGATTGTCTCGGTCAACCCCGAAGGCAAAGACATTCCGATGGTTTGCTTCCATCCGGTTGGCGGCAACATCCTGTGTTATCAGGAACTCGCCCGCGCCCTTGGCCCGCAACAACCGGTTTATATGGTTGAATCACGTGGCCTTGACGAAGGACAGGGCCTGAACGCCACCGTCGAAGAAATGGTCGCATCCTACCTTCCGGCCATCCGCGAAGCCGTTCCAACCGGACCAATACGTGTCACGGGTTGGAGTTTTGGCGGATTGCTGGCCTTTGAGGCCGGATACCGCTTGGCGCAAGCTGGCGTTGATGTGCGCAGCATCAGCCTGCTTGATGCCATCGCCGTACCCGATTCCGTGCGCGAAATGCTGCGCAAGGACGAAGCTGAATATCTTGCCGATATCTTTGGCGAACTTGGCATTGTTCAGGCCGAAGACCTGCGGCCACTGACCCCCGAAGAACGCATCGATTATCTGCTCGAACATGGCAAAAAATCCGACCTTCTGCCTCAGGAAGCTGACCGCGATACCATGCGCCGCCTGCTGGCTGTTTTCCAAAACAACGCTCTTGCGGCCGTGCATTACATTCCGCCGAAAATCGAAGATATCGATATCCTGCTGATCCGCCCGGAAACCATTGTCCGCGGCGCACCGTTTATTGAGGGGGATGACTTTAATGGCTGGCGCAAATTTACCGCCGAAAACCTGAAACTTTCCATGGTGCCGGGCACACATGGCACCATGATTGTCGGAGCAGACATCAGCCATGTCGCACAGGCCATGCACGCGCAAATCGAACGGACAACCTGAACAGATCAATCACACCCGAACCAGAATTGATCAAGGCGTAGCACCCTTGTTCAAAGTACCTGTATTACCGGGAACTTACAGCCAGATTGGACCCGCACCTTCAAACTCGGTCCGGGCAGGCATGGTCAGGGCAAGCCAGACTTTTGCCCCCGGCCAGACATGGGTTTGATACTGACCAAAATTTTCATATCGCAGTATGAAACACGTGCCCTTCTGCGTGATATCTGATGGGGTATAAAGCGCAAGCGGGCTCATCATCGCGGTCGTCAATGTCTTTGCCAGACTTTCCCGCGCCACCCAAAGCAAACTGGCCGCCCGAAAATCGGATAAGGCTAGCCTGTCACACTGCGCACGGGTTTTCGGGTCAAGCCCCGCAAGTACGGGCCCAACATCCTCTTGTGACGGCACATCAACATCAATCCCCATCGGATGGGCGCGATGAAAAATCAGTGCCGCGCCATAGCTTTGCGAATGTGAAATTGATACGCCCAGTTGCCCGATATCACATTTCCTATTTTCACTGATCATTACTGGTTGATCAAATACGCCATTTTCCACCGAAACATCGGATGGATCTAAATCCGGACAGTGTTGGTGTAACGCCAGCTTGGCCGCCAACCGACCTGCCACAAAGCTATCGCGGCGGCGGGCATGTTTAAAAGTTTCGAGCCGATCTGTTTCGCGCATGTGAAAAGATGACGTGATCAGTTCCGCGCGGTCTTCTGGCGTCAGCACGTCAAGGTCAACCACCGCCAGCGTCGCACGCAGGATTTTATCCGCGTCAAAGCTGCCCGACGGTGTCGGGCGCAGCAGGTCAATCGATTGCAGTTTCACGGCATCAGACGCAGTCACGTCGCGGCCTCATCATAGCGGGGCGGGTAGATGGGGCAAAGTACCCTGCCCCACAAACAAAAGGAATGCCCAAAGCATGCTTTGGGCATTCCTGAAAAGATATCGGCAATTTGGTCCGAAAACCCGATTACGCTTTGGCTGTCGACGCATTACCAGCAGGTTTTGCTGTCGTCTTACTGCCGCCCTTAACAAATTCCGACGCTTTGCGCTTGCCTTCGGCAAACTCGTCCTTGAATTTTTCAGATGCTTCATCCGCGTCAAAGTCGGCAACCGTCCCGCCCTTGGCAAAGTGCCATGCAAAGACACGCCCCAGCGCATAGGTGCAGGCCGCAGCAAAGGTTGGCATCGCCACAACACCAAAGATCGTCCCGACAACCGGAACACGACGGATCAGGCGTGCCGTCGCATAGCCGACCCCCGTAACCGGCAATACCGTTGCCACCAGTGTTGCGATCGAACTTTTGATCGCATTTTCCGAGAACGGCACACCATACGCATCACACAGTTTCGCAACCATGCGAAGCTGGATGGTGCTGCTTGCTGCCATCTCAAGGAAAGGAATTGGAACAAGCCCACCAACCGCCGCATAGGCAGCATGGCGATGAATGCACCCACGCACGACAGCGCGGAGCTCAGCTTCTTCTTCTACGGCAACTTCTTCAGTCTCGTCGACTTTATCTGCTTCGCTCATCATGGCCTCTTTGCAATTATCTGTTGGCTGGCAAGGTTACAAAACGAATACCTAATTTTCCAGCAGCTTAACCCAACTTACGGTTTATCGCAACAAACAGAAGTTGTTACTGTTTTAAGTCCGATTTCATTTCCGGCACGGCTGCGGGCTCGCGCCCGGCCGGTGCCTCGGCACGTGATCCACTTGGGTCGTAAACCGGGGCGATGGACTCCATCACCTTTTGCATCGTGCCCGGTGCGGTTGCTTCTTCAACATCTGGTGTTGCCGAACCGGCTTTCGGTGCGTCTGGCTTCATCGCAGGTGTCGGCTGGCCGCCCGGGGCATTCAGATTTTTGGGCTTGGCCTGGCTTGATGACGGCCCCTTGCCATCAGGGTCACGAAGCCCCGGTGAAATGGCATTCTGTGGCGAGATTTCAGTACCGCGTGCGTTAAAATCATTCGCCGATGGCAATGTTTCCTGCCGATCCCCGGTCAATTCGGCACCGGGCTCCTCGGACTCCCGCGACGCCCCCGGCGCATCGGCTGTATTCAAAATCACCGGAAGCCCGTCTCGGCCCCCGATAATAATCGTCTTGCTGTTGCGTGATGTCGCCAGCGACATGGTCGCTTCAATCCCGCGCAGACGCAGATATTCCTCGGTAATCGTTTTGGCGACAATATCCTGGAATTCACGGATACCTTCGGCCTCGATCTTCTTACGCTGCTTTTCTTTTTCTTCGCGTGCCAGACGGAAATCATATTCCAGCATCGCCTGATACTGTTCGGCCTTGCGTTCAATCGCATCGGCAACACGCTGCGGAAGCTTGACCGACCGGATCAGAACATCTTCAACCGTGACCAACCGCCCCTGAAAACTCTGATTAACCAGGGATGAGCCAAGCTGATTGACCATCCGTTCAAGGATCTCCGCCTGAATGAACGCACGCGTTTCGGTATAAAGCTGTTCAGGGGTGTAACGTGAAATCAACTCACGCGCATGCGATCCGATTTCAGGGTAAACAAGAACTTCCGGGTAATCCGGCCCCACAAGTTTATGTAGCATCCCGGCCGCTTCACGGTTAATGCGATAACGCACCGCAATGTCGACTTCCATCGACAAACCGTTGGATGAAATGGTGTCATAGACGCGCGCCTGATTTTGCAAACGTGCGTCGTAAATAAACATTTTATCCCATGGGAAGATCAGCTGAACGCCTTCGCCGTAGCTCCGTTCGACAACTGTCCCGCCAAAGAATCGATACCACATGACCCCGACATGCCCTGACGGAATGGTGATAAAGATCTGCGGCGCCAGCGCGATCATCCCAATCAGCACAAAAAAGATCGTGATCAGAAAACTGGTCTGATAGCGCTTTACAACGCCTTGCAACCCATAAACGATCCGCCCGGCAATCCCGCGTGGACGCCCGTCGTCGTCGTCCCCTCTATCGGGACCGCTTGCGGACATTGTGGTGCCATCAACCATTCGTTATCTCGTTCTCGTATGCTTTTTCTGAAAAGTCGATTGCACGTCAGTAGTCTTCGATATCTTTGATTTTTTCACGAACTTCGCGCGACGGACGGGCGACAAGCTGCACCAAAAAGTCCCCAATCGGCGTAATCACAACCGCCAGGATGAAATGCCCCAGAAACCCGAACGAGGTCTTACGCCCCAAAAGACCGCAGACGATCGCGGCAAGTAAATAAAGTATGATAATCATTAATTGCATAACTTTGGATTCCGACGCCCGAGTTTACCCTGCTGGATCGATCATGCCGCTTTCGCGTCTTTTACGACCGTGAAGCCTTCTTTGAATTTTTCTTTAAAGTACGGCTCTGCCTGTTTCGGATCGAAATCCTTCAATGTCCCGCCTGCCGCATAATGCATCACAAAAACACGGCCCAGCGCATAGGTAAATGCCGCATTGAAACCCGGCATGGTCAGAATGCTCAAGGACGTACCAAGCACCGGCAAGGCCTTGGACAGCCCGGAAAAAATACCCGTCGCCAAAAACGATTTACCTAGAACACCACCGGTAATACTGGTCATCATCGTCGCGATGACAGCCTGTCCACTGCTCTTGCGAAAATCGACATTATAAAGACTGCTCAGTTCCGCCAGCATTTTAAGCTGCACGGCAACCACCGCGGTCGAGTCCAGAACGGGAATGGGAATAAGGCCGGTGCCCGCAGCCCAAAGCATATTGCGCCGAACAATGCCGCCAGCAAGCCGCTTCTGCTTGTTGCGCTTCAACTGTTCTAACCGTGCATTGCCCATATCACCCCCCGGTTTTGTTAAGTACCTAAAGCATAAACGCTAAATTTTCACACTGCAAACCGATTCAGGGGCTTATACGCACTTGACCGCAGCACTTAGGCAACCGACGATAGCCTTTTAAGAATAAAACGCCTGCCACAAAGGACCATAATGTTGGATTGCCCTTTTCGCGCTTTCGCAGGAGCATTGCAGTGAGCCTGGCAACAAAGATCGGTGTTGCACTTTTTCTCGTGCTTGCAGCTGCACTTGGCATGACAACCGTGCTGAACTACCTGCGCTTTGATCAAACGCTAAGAACCTTGGTCACACAGCGGATCAACGTCGTCAGCAACGAAACCAGTCAGGACCTCCTGGCCGGGATTGATCTGGGGCTGCGTCTGGAAAATATGGAAAACCTTGGTGCGATTCTGGATCGCCGCCTTGGCATGTCGCGCGAAGTCACCCACATCGCTGTACAAAACTGTCAGGGAACGATCATCACCCAGACAGCTTCCGATACGGCTACCAAGACCGCCCAAGGTGCCGGTACCACGGAAGTACCGCCGGACGCACAGGACAAACCATCATGGACTCGCTTTACCGATCAGGGCGTCATCGCCGTGACACCCCTGCGCGATAGTCTGGGCCAATGTGCCGGTATGCTGGTAATTACCGCCAACAGCAGCGAATATTTCCGTAAACTCGATAGCGCCTTTACCGAAATGTGGAAATCGGCCGCCATCGGGATGCTCGCCATCATTCCTGTTCTGGGCCTTTTGGTGGTTTTAATGCGCCGCCGCCACCGGGTATTTTCCGAACTCCACGAAGATATCGAACGCGCACTCGCTGGTCAGGCCGGCACCAGCACCGCCCATGACAAGGATGTTCTTACCGAAAGCGAGATGGACCTGATCGCGCTGTATCGTGAAATCCGCGACCAGTTGCCAAATGATGATCCCCAGACAGATCGCGATACATCGGTGGAGAAATCCACATGACCCAGAACACCAAACCAAAATCTCCTCTGCCCGGTGCGGCGAAAACATCTCATCGCCGCATCGTGCCAAAGGGCACGATCTGGATTTTACTGCTGTTTAGCACCTTGGCACTATGTGTTGCGCTGATCGGGATTTCATGGCGCGCGGCTGATCTTGCGCGTGCCGACCTGCAATCGGAAATCCGCGAAAAGGCCGAAATCGAAGCCAGAACACTGGCCGAAAAAATCGAACATGCCTTGGAACTTGGTATCCCGCTCGATGCGATTGTCGGGTTCGAAGACGTCGTGCATCAACTGCAATCTGGCGATCCGGATCTAAGCTTTGCTGCAATCGTGCACGGGCAAGACCTGCTGCATGTCGGCGGCATGGCGCGTGATGCGATCAAACAGGCACTTGCCAGTGACAGTGACACCGGCACCGGCACCGGTACCGACACACACCCCAACATCATCACCCGTGTCACGCTGGGCCATGACGCCCACAACGATCATGTCGAAAATGACCTGGCAATTGTCATTGGTCATGACCGCGCCGCACTGATGCGCCCGGTCACCGACAATCTGTTTGATATCGCGATCATTTTCATCATCACGCTGGCACTGTCATTTGAACTTGTCTTACTGGTTCTGACCGTCAATGTCGCCCTGCCGGCCCGGGTTGCCCGTCGGGTTTTGACCAATGTCCGTGAACGTAAATTCACAATCCTGCATGGTCAGTCGACACGCGATGAAATCGGCAGTTTCATGGAACATATCAACACCGTGATCAGCCGCACGGCGCAAAAGGTCGGCACCCGACCGCACCGGGAACGCGAAGTCAAACTGATCGGCGTGCGCTTGCTGGCCTTCATGTTTGTTCTGGCCGAAGAACTCGCCCGTCCAATCATGCCCGCGTTCTTTAGTCAGGTTACCGCACCGACCATCGATGGGCAGCTTGGTGCGGGGATCGTCATGGCAACACATCTTCTGATGGTTGCCATTGCCATGCCACTCTGCAGCCTTTTTCAGGAACGGATCGGATCGTTGCGCATGTATCTGGCCGGGGCCCTTCTTGCCACCATTGGCCTGTGCGGAACGGCCTTTGCCACCGGTCTTTGGGATCTGATCCTGTGGCGCGCATTATCGGGCATCGGCTACGCCACAACCTTTGTCGCCTGCCAGTCCTATGTCCTTGATGCGACCAATGACAGCAACCGCACACAGGGGACGGCCATGATGGTCAGCGGCATCATGCTTGCCGATATTTGTGGCCCGGCGGTTGGCGGTATTTTTGCCGGTCACTTTGGTGACGCCATCACCTTTGTTGCCGGGGCCGCAATGGCCTGTCTGGCGGTTGCATTGGCCTTCTTCCTGATGGACAACACAGTACGTGGCAAAACATCCCCCCCTGTCCCGACACGCAAAGCCTTCAAGGCCATGCTGGGCAATCGACGACTGCAAGTCTTGGTCCTGTTTGCCGCCGTCCCGGCCAAACTGATCCTCAGCGGGTTTCTTTATTACCTGACCCCTTTGATCTTGTTGCAATCTGGTGCTACCACCGCCGAAACCGGGCGTGTGATCATGCTCTATGGTCTTGTTGCTCTTCTGACAGGTTGGGGGGTCGCGCGCTGGACCGATAGCAAACAAAATGAAATTCGGGCTGTGGGCATTGGCGGCGGACTAACCGCAACCGGTTTGTTGCTGGCGGGCTTCATGCCACAATATGCAACCTTTGCCGTCGCAGTTGCCATGCTTGGTCTTGCACAGGCGACCTCAATCCCGGCCCAACTTTCTGCCAGTCTGAAAATCAGTGCCGATTTCACCTGCGATCATGGATCGGGCCCGGTGCTTGCCGTTCTGCGACTGGCAGAACGGCTTGGCGGGGCCTTGGGACCGTTGCTGGCTGCCGGATTAACTTTGTGGGTTGGCACCGATGCGGCCGTCTTGTGTTTCGGGGCGATTGCCGCAGTTGCGGTGATTTTCTTTGAGATCATGATCGGTCACGTGCCCGCAGATCAAAAAACCAAACCCTCCGTGCAGGAGGACGCACCATGACCCATCTGATCAATTTTTTGCGTATTCTCACCGTGCTTGTGCTGGCCGTCACGTTTTCCGCGACCAGTGTTTTGGCGCAAACCAACAGCACCGATCCGTTGAAAATTGCAATGATCCTTTGGCGCGGCGAAACACGGGTCGAAGACGGTTTTCGGGGCTTTTTTGCCGACCGCGGCATTCCTGTCGATCTTCAGATTTATGATGTTGAACGCGACCTTTCCCGCATCCCGGGCATCATCGCGACCTTACGCAAAAACCCGCCTGATCTTGTCTATACCTGGGGTACCGGGATCACATCCAACGTTGTTGGCAAATATAATCAGGTCGACCCCGATAAAAACATCACCGATCTTCCCGTGGTGTTTGTCATGGTGTCGTCTCCTTGGAAAACGGGCATTGCCGCGCCGCCCGGACAATCGCGCCCCAACATCACCGGGGCAACTCACATTGCCCCGCTGCCTGCACAAATTCAGGCCATCCGCGCGTATCGCCCGATGACCAAACTGGGGGTTGTCTATAATAGCGGTGAAGACAACTCGGTTTCCAACGTCGAAGAACTGACCGCACTTGGGGCCGAAATGGGGTTTGACGTCCTTGCCGCCCCGCTTGGCCAAAACGGCGATCCGTCCTCAAGTGATATCGCGCCCGCCGTTGCCGAGCTTGCCAAACGCGGTGCGGATATCCTCTATATTGGACCCGACAACTTTATTGGCACGTACCGCGACGCCCTGACCGATGCGGGCTTTGATAACGGTCTGGCCGCCTTTAGTGCCACGGAACTTGAAGTCCGCGACGGGCAGGCAATGCTGGGTCTGGTCAGCCGCTATGAACTTGTCGGACGGTTAGCCGCAAGCAAGGTCGAAGACATCCTGATCAATGGCCTTTCACCGGCAGATATTCCCATTGAAACACTTGACCGGTTTTCTTATCTGATCCGGCTGTCATCGGCGCGCAGGCTGGCACTCTATCCACCACTTTCGTTGCTTGATTACGCTGAAATTATCAAATGACTGTAATTGCCCGTCTGAATGAAACCCATCTGTCCGCCGTCATTGCGTTGCATCACGATGTGCTTGCCGATGCCGACCCCACACTCGTTGCCGGTGAAACAGACATCTTTTTTCAGCAGCATCTGTCTGACTGCGGCCAGATATTTGGCTTCCTTGATCAAGATACTCTGCTTGCCTATGGCGTCTTGGGGTTACCACGCCCCGGTGATCTTAATTTCGGAGCCGATCACGGCTTACCGCCCGACCAACTAAAATCGGTGGCGCATATCGACGGCGTTGCGGTCAGACGCGATTGTCGTGGGCAGAATTGGCAATATAAATTGACGTGTCATCGTCTAAACGCGGCACGCACTGCCGGACGTGAAATTGCACTGACCACCGTCGCACCAGGCAATGTCGCAAGCCTGATCAACATTCTGTCTGCCGGAATGATCATTCGTGGTCTGAAGGAAAAATATGGCGGCCATCGGTTTTTGATGCGCGCTGACCTCGGCAAAAACCCAATGCCCCACCAAACCAATGAAATCACCCATTGGTGCCCGGCAACAGATTTTGAAAACTGTCATCGCATGCTAAAGGCGGGCTATGTCGGCGTGACTTTTCGTAAGGCCACCTCGCAAAGCGCCCCAGACATCGGCTGGTTGCCGCTTGACTGCACGTAGGTGGTTTCACTGCATGTAGGTGTAAGGCGTTTTTGCTGCTTTTGACACGCTATCCGGCTCATTATAGAACTGCTGCCAGTCGCAGGCATGCAGATCGGTTTCCCAATAGCATGCCGCCCCTTTATGGAACGGCAGGAAGTTGCCCTTCTCATACATGTCATCGGCCATAACACTGCGAAAGGTCGGAAACTCGGTTTTCAGCTGTTCGATATTCTCGTGTATTATGCGGGTCACCCAGTACACCACATACGGATCAGCCACTTCATAGGCCATCAGTGACGCCTTGAAACCATATGAGTTAATTGCCTGTTCCTGCCGGTCATACGTCCTCGCCGGAAGGACCTGATCAAAGAAATAATGGTTTGCCGAAACCAGTTTCTGAGTCAATGGTCCGCCCATGCCAATCACTTTGGCATCACAGGCAAGGCTGTCTTCAATGATGGATGCCGGATGCCCGATCCACAGACCAAACGCATCAATATAATCTTCGCAAATACCAAGCCGGTTATAGTCCTGCGCAACGCTGTAGACCGTTTCCATATCGTCAAGCGTGATGCCATATTGACCCAGCAGTTCCAACCACAACTCGCGTGATGCCGACCCTTCCGGACCAATATTAATCCGCTTTCCGCGTAAATCAGCAATGCTTTCAATCTCGGAATCCTGACGCACAATCAAAAGCCCCATCTCGTCATGCAATGACATGACAGACCGCGCGCCCGGGATCGGGTTAACCCCGGCCTGAGCTTCCCAGTTGTTGTTTGATTGCACAATCGCCAGCTGGACCCGACCTTCTTTCATCAATTGGATATTGCTGCCAACCCCCTGGGATCGAAGCGGGACGCAATGAACTCGATGACGTTTGTAGCTGCGACGCATCATGTCGCAGATTTTCGCTGCCACCTGAAAATACACGCCATTCGTACTGCCGCTATAGATCGCGGCGTAATAGGACCGTTCGCTTTTGCCATCGCCCATAATTTCTGTGGCGTTCGACAATGCAATCAGACTGTCAGGATCGCGCGCCTTGCGCCGATATTGCGACAGGGGAATGGCATCTGGTTTATAAAGCCACCCATCAACCATATCGGGGTTACTGTCGCTGATCTTGATATCATCCGCATCATACTGATCGACATCAAAAGCCTCGGTTTGGGGCGCACTGGCCTGCGCAGAGTCCGCCGTTGTCGCGTCTTGCGCGAAACCAGCAACCGACATCCCGCAAACGAGATACAGCGATACAATCGTCCATCTTATTGGTTTAGTCAGGCCGTCCGATGAAAACCACAAGGTCAATTCTACCACAACCAGTTTGCGCAACAGGCTTTACTGTACTGGATTTTATCGCGCACCGTCGAGATTCAATCTTGCGCATTGCAAAGTTTCTCAGACATTTAACCTGTATTCTTAAGCAAATTGTATTTGACGATCCAAAGAGCCCTTATCATAACCATTAGTATGTATATTCAGACACCACCCTTGCCACCCAGGATCATGCAGTGACCGGTTTAAACGCCTTTGTCCCCGGACGCGACGAGGTTTATCAGGCCTTTGATCTGATCTCGTCCTGGCCGGACTACTGCCAAAGCCCCTTGCTGTCATGCCCGGGTTTGGCCGATGAGCTTGGCATTGGCAAGGTCTGGATCAAGGATGAAAGCAAGCGGTTTGGCCTTGGCGGGGTTAAGGCCCTTGGCGCGCCCTATGGGCTGAAACGTCAACTCCTTAAACGCGGCATCGAACCTGGAAGCCCTCAGTGCCGCGACTATACCGCCATCGCCGCCACCGATGGCAACCATGGCCTTGCAACCGCGTGGGCGGCGACGAAATTCAATTGCCCGGCAAAAATCTATGTCGGAAGCGACGTTGACCCGGCCCGTATGCGGCGCATCCGCGACAATGGTGCGGAACTGGTTTATGTCGATGGTACCTATGATGATGCAGTCCTTGCCGCCAGCGATGCGGCAACCGCATCGAATGTCCTACTGATCACCGACACCGATTACCGTGGCGATCTGGATGTAACGCGCGACATCATGGCGGGCTACGCCGTGCTGGGTGTCGAATGCGTCCGTCAACTTCGTTCCCAGAATGAAACCCTCGACAGCATCTTTCTGCAATGTGGGGTCGGCGGCATGGCGGCGGGCTGTGCGATTGGCATGTGGCATGAAACCGGGCAAAAGCCAGTGGTTTGTTCCGTCGAACCTGAAACCGCCGCCTGCGTTAAAACCAGCATCGAACGCGGTGCATTGACGCGTGTGCCGGGAAAACTTCTGACCCGTATGGTCGGGCTATCGTGTGGTTGTCCCAGCCTGTCGGCATTTGAAATTCTTCAAGACGTCTGCATTGGCAATATCGTGATTAACGATGCCATTGCCAAACGCGTACAGGACCAGATGACACTCGGTGTCCGCAACGATCCACCGCTTGATACATGGGACACCGGTATATCGGGTATTGCCGGGTTGTGGCATGTTGCGCAAAATCCCGAACTGCGGGACCGCTTCGCCCTCACAAGCCAAAGTCGTGTGCTTGTGATCAACAGCGAAGGCGCTATTCCCGACCAGTATCTTCAGCCAAATGTTTGATGCGTATTTGATGGATATTTCACGAAACATATTTGGGCCGCTGGACAGTTCTTCAGGCCATGCTACAGTTGATCCATCAACGCCGGGTTTGTTTTGGGGGCCGTTAACTAAATGAAGTTGCTGGAATTGTTATCTTGGGGCGATAACAACCTTGTCATCCGGCTTGGCGTTGCGGGTGCACTTTCGGGTGTCGGCAGCGCAGCACTTCTTGGTATCGTCAACACGGCCGCCGAAGAAATAGCCGATAACGGCATTGACGAAGTTAACTGGGCACTTGCCGCGACCTTTATCGTGCTGGCCGTTGTTTACTTCCTTGCCGAAGTATTTTTGATCAGCACAATTGCCCGGCAAATCGAAAACGGCATTGACCGGGTCCGCAAAAAGCTGTTGTCGCAAATCGCCGTTGCTGACTTTGCCCAGATTGAGATTTTCGGCCAGTCCCGCCTTTTTGACAGCATCACCCAAAGCACACAGAACATCTCGCAAAACTCCCACATGATCGGCATGGCTTTTAGAAGCCTGCTGCTGCTGGTTGCTGTCATGGCCTATGTGTTCTGGCTGTCGATGCTGGCGTTTTTCATCATTGTCGTCGTGGTCGGGGTCGGCATTCTGATCTATCTGCGGATGGGCAAAACGCTTTCGATGTGGTTTGGCAAACTTCATCAGGTTGAAACCATCCTGTTTGACCGGGTGTCCGATTTGTTTGCGGGCATCAAGGAAGTCCGCATGTGGTCCAAACGCAGCGATGCCTTTAAGGTCGCCTTTGACAATGCGTCTGACAACAAGGCCGAGATCGGCAAAAAAGCCCAAACCATGATTTCGCGTCAGATGATCATGGGCATTTCGGCCTTCTATATCCTGCTGGCCATCATCGTCTTTATTGTTCCGGTATATTCCGACAGTTTTGATGCCGACGTTGCCAAAATCAGTACTGCCGTCCTGTTCATGATCGGCCCGATCAGCATCATTGTGCAGTCAATGTCTGTTCTTGGCATGGCCGAACGATCGGCCGTTCGCATGATGCAACTGTCACAGGACCTCGAAGACATTCGCGAACCGATTGCCGAAGACGGCATGCCGCTCAGCGATCCTTTTGATCACGTCAGTTTTGAAAATGTTGTCTTCACCTATCCCAACCGTGATCCGCGCCACGGGTTTGAATTGGGCCCGATTGACTTATCCGTCAAACGCGGTGAGCTTTTGTTTATCACGGGCGGCAATGGGGCCGGCAAATCGACCTTGATCAAGCTTCTGACCGGTCTGTATCGTCCTGTTTCTGGCAAGGTCAGCATCAACAATACCCAGCTTGGCCCGCAAAGCATGTCGGCCTATCGCAATCTGATCGCGACCGTTTTTTCAGACTCTCATCTGTTTGAGGAACTGTTTGGCACAACCGACATCACGGTTGAGGATGCGCAATACTGGATCGAACGGTTTGAGCTTGCCCACGTGACCGGCATTCGCGACGGGCGGTTTATCACCATCGCGCTATCGGCTGGACAACGCAAACGCTTGGCTCTGATCACTGCCATTCTTGAAGATCGACCGATCATTGTGCTTGATGAATGGGCTGCGGATCAGGACCCGTATTTCCGTAAAAAGTTCTACCGCGAAATTCTGCCTGAGCTCAAACAACGCGGCACGACCATCATCGCCGTCACCCATGACGATCATTATTTTGATGTTGCCGACCGTCGATTGCACCTTGATACCGGCAAGCTGAGCGAGCTTGATCTCACTGACCCGCGCGGGAGGATCTGACATGATGCTGTTCAATGTCCTGCGCACGCGCGCGAACATCAACATGCGTACTGTTATCGCGCTCTTGGTCATGGCGGCGGTCTCGACCACCATGGTTCTGGTCATCGTCAATATGGCCTCGTCTCAGGCCGAAGAGGGCACCATCAGCGCGCGCCTTCTGGCCTTGATGGCGCTGTCATTGATCGGCTTCATCTGGTCGCAGCACACAGCAGACACGCTTGTCGCAGGCGAGGTCGAACGCATTCTGCATCAATTCCGCTTGTCCCTGTTTGACGAAGTCCGCACATCCTCCCCCGAAACGCTTGAAACCGTTGGTCAGGGCCCGATACAGGCCGCCATGACCCAGGAAATGCAAACCATCTCAAACACCCTGCCGATGCTGATGAACGGCATACAGCAACTGGTTCTGATCCTGTTCGTCAGCCTGTATCTTGCGTGGTTGTCGCTGTTTGCCTTTGCCATGATTGCCGTGCTTGCCGCCTTGGCTGTCGGCATTCACCTGTATCGTATCAAACGCATCAATGCCGCTGTCCGCGAAGCCGCCGAGGACGAAGGCAAACTGTTTGGCGGGCTGACCGATCTTCTTGATGGTTTTAAGGAAGTGAAGATGAACAGTCTTCGCCGTGAAACCCTGCTGTCGCGGCTCAAAATCCGGTCGGAACGTACCCGCGATACCAAGGCCACCATCAAACAACAATGGACCCGTGAAACCGCCGCCGTGCAACTTGCGTTTTATATCATGATGGCGGCCATGGTTTTCATCGTGCCGATGTTCACATCCGACTATCATGACGTCGCGGTGCAAACCACAACCGCCACCCTGTTTTTGTTTGGCCCCATCGGCTCGACCATCATGACCTTGCCGGCCTTTAACGACAGCGAAGCCGCCCTTGCCAAAATCACCAGCCTGCAAGAAGAACTCGGTGATGCGCTCAGCAAACAGCACCAGCGCGAAGCCAATGCCACCGACAGCAAAGACGCCCGCGCACCGCTTACCGACATCACGGAAATTGCGCTGAACGATGTGCGCTTTACCTACCCCGGCCCAACTGGCGGGTTTTCCGTCGGCCCGCTGAACGCCAGCTTCAAACGGGGTGAAATTACCTTTATCACCGGGGGCAACGGGGCGGGAAAATCAACCATGATTGCGCTTCTGACCGGTCTTCGCGCCTTTGACAGCGGGGAAATTACGGTCAATGGCACGCCTCTGGGTATTGATCAGCTCCAGAACTACCGCGATCAGTTTGCCTCGGTCCTTGCCGGTTACCATCTTTTTGACGCCCTTTATGGCATTGACCCGATTGACGAAGACAAGGTCAACGCCCTGCTCAATCAGATGGAAATCGCCAATAAGGTAACGCTTGAAAACAACGCCTTTTCAACAACATCCCTGTCACAGGGCCAACGCAAACGCTTGGCCCTGATCACCGCCCTTCTCGAAGAAAAACCCGTCCTCGTGCTTGATGAATGGGCCGCCGATCAGGACCCGCATTTCCGTTCGGTCTTCTATGAAAAAATTCTGCCCGACCTGCGCACACAGGGCAAAATCCTGATCTGCGTCACCCATGATGACAGATGGTTCCATTTGGCGGATCGCATCTATCATGTCCGCGATGGCCAATTCGACGAAACCAGCACTTAGGCGAGCCGTCAGCTCACCCGCCAAACGTCTCCGCAACCACCCCAATCACCGCATCCTGATGGTCGGTGATAAAGAAATGCCCACCCGCATAAACATGCTTGGCAAACCCGCCCGTCGTTGCCTTCTGCCACCCCTCAAGGTCGTCCGGCACCGGGCTTGCATCCCTATCCCCGCCAAACACAGTGATCGGGCAGGATAGCTTGGCAAGATCGCTGGAATAAGCCGTTTCCGAAAGCTTGAAATCGGCGCGAAGCGGTGCTTCAAACAGGTCACGATATTCCTGATTTTCAAGGATTTCACTTGGCGTACCGCCATATTTGGCGACCTCGTGCCAAAACGCGTTCGATGCCAAACCGTGTAAAGGTGCGCGCTTCATCGCAACGTCAGGGCTGCGCCGTGCGGCTAAAAACAGATGCTCCGGCCCACAAACACCATCGCCATCCTCAGCACCTTCGGCACCCATCCGGCAGGCCAAATGGTGCGATATAATCGCCCCCATCGAATAGCCAAAAAACGCATAGGGCTTGTCGGTCAACGGCCCGATGGCGTCATGGATCGCATCAACCATGCCATTGATTGTATCAATCAGCGGCTCGCCAAACCGCTGTTCGCGCCCCGGCAGACAGACCAAAACAAGTTCGGTATCTGCGGGCAAACGGCTGCGCCAAGACCGATAAAACGATGCCCCGCCCCCGGCAAACGGAAAACAAAACAGCCGCCGCCGTGTGGGCACCTGCCCCGCCCCATCACCGGGCAACCTCACGAACCATTTGCTGCTGTCCATCCCTACCCCGCGCGCGATCCCAAAAACGACAAACCCATTGCTATCATCGTTTTAGCCGTAACTCCAACGCGCACGATTTTCACGCCTGTCATTTCCCAAAACTAAGCATTCAGATATTTAGGACAATCTAATTTAAAGATGTTTCTTTTCTAAATCTTCTGCTACTATAACGGGTATACGGGAGGAAATAGCATGAAAACAATTGGCATCCGCGCTGCTCCGAGAACAGTAACTTTTGCTATCTTCGACACAAAAAACGTCGAGGTTTTAAATGTTGAGAAAATTAAGATTCCAGCTGCTTTCGATGCACCAGAAGCATTGAAATATTTGCGCTCTAACCTTTTAGACGTCTTGCGCGAGTATGAGATTGACCATGCTGGAATTCGCATAACTGAAGCATCCGCCAAAACTATGAATATACCAAGAATTCAGATTGAGGGCGTAATACAAGAGTCCTTCGCGAGCTCTCAACTCAAGTCATATTACATTGGTCAAATTGCTTCAATTTCCAAGCGACTTGGGATTGATCGGACACGCTTCAAACCAATTGTATCCGGTGAAAATGATCTTCAAATCGATAATTGGGATAAAATGAAAACGGAAGAACGTGAAGCGATACTTTGCGCGATGGGGGCCAAACATGCTTAAACCCTACCAAACAGCACAGATAAAATTCGAAATAGACTCTGAAATCGGGCAACACGGAAGAAATTCGCAAACTTTCTTAGCCTTGGACCATCAATTAAATGCAAAAATCGCCATAAAGAAAATTGATAAATCGAAATTAGACTCTCCAGATGAATTCTTTGCCGAATCACAAGCACTTTACGCAAGCGCACACCCCAACGTAGTTCAAATACATTATTCTTGCTTTGATAAAGATTATATTTATGTAGCGATGCCATACTACAAAAATAAATCGGTCAAAGATCTGATAGAAGAACGCTATCTGACAGTTCGTGAAATAATAATTATAGGCTCGCAAACACTTACAGGTCTACACAATATTCATTCAAAAAACTTAATACACTTTGATATAAAACCTGACAACATTCTCCTATCAGATAGGAGAGAAGCTCTTATCTCAGACTTTGGTCTAGCGAAGCAGATGAACTTCTCTGGTATCGCTGCTCAAGACAGAATATATGGAAAAATGCTTCCCCCAGAAGCAACTCGAGGTGAAGATTTTGAGAAAACATTTGATATTTATCAATTTGGCCTGACACTTTACCGAATGTGCAATGGCAACGAAGACTTTAACGCGCAATTTAGCAAATATGGACCACCAGATAATTTCGACCTAGCTACGTTCAAATTTGATTTACGAAATGGAAATTTTCCAAATCGCTCCAAATTTCTACCACATATTCCCAAGAAACTTAGAGATGTAATTAAGAAGTGCTTGTCAATCAGCCCAAAAGACCGATACCAAACCGCAATTGAAGCATCCAATGCCTTAGCAGAAATTGAAGGCAACCACTTAGATTGGCAAATTAGCGTAAAGCCTGACCGAAACATCTGGACAAAGAACGAAAATGGAACAGAATATGAACTGACCATATTTGATGACAGCCGTTCACTCTGTTACAAGTCTACCGCAGGTGGTGATAGGCGACGTGTTGTTGCAGCTTGTAAGGCGTTAAACACGGACGCTAAACAGAAAAAGTTTTTCGCAGACTACTGATGAACACCGTAAAGAATAAACCTGAACAATATACAAAACGCTCAGATTTGCCGGGCAGAGCTAAACATGTGAAAAAATCCGACATTGTGTCAATGCGAAGACGTAAGAAACGTGATTTTTCCTCCGTCAAGATAGATGCAAACTTTTACTTCACATTCAGACCCACAAGCGATCATCACAAGAAAAAATAACTTCTGGAACCCAATCCTAAAAAAAACGCCCCGGAAAAACCGGGGCGCATGATTAGTTTTAAAACACCACACTCGGCAACCAGTTCGCCAATGACGGCCAAAGCCAGATCACGAAAATACCAAACACCTGAAGGGCGATGAACGGCACCACACCTTTGTAAATCTGGCCCGTGGTGATTTCGGGCGGTGCGGCACTGCGCAGGTAAAACAGCGAAAACCCGAACGGCGGCGTTAAGAACGATGTCTGAAGATTGATCGCAATCAGGATCGCCAGCCACACCGGATCATGCCCCATCATGATCAAGCCGGGCGCAATAAGCGGCAGCAAGATCACCGTGATTTCAACGAAATCAAGGAAGAAGCCCAGAACGAAAATCACCGCCATACAGAAGAACAGCGCCCCCGTCGGGCCGCCGGGCATGGATTCAAGGATTTGCGCCACATGGTCCTCGCCGCCCAGCCCGATAAACACCAGCGAAAACATACTGGCCGTCAGGATGGTGGCAAAAATCATCGACGATACTGTCATGGTCGATGTCAGCGCGGATTTCAAAACATCCGCCTTCCATGCCTGCTTCAAACAGGCCGCAATCGCCGCAATCCCGGCAACCGACAACACGACATAGCCAGCCCCCAGCACATAATCAAATCCCGTGAGATCACTGCGCTGCAAACGGACCGGCGCAACACCGGCCATAATCGCCAAAATCAAAAGTGCCGCGGTTCCGAGCAGCACCAGATTGCGATTGACCCCCTGACGCACGCCCGCCATCAGGATCGCGCCAATTGCCCCCACCGATGCGGCCTCGGTCGGGGTGGCAATCCCGCCAAGGATCGCGCCCAAAACCGCAATGATCAGCAAAACCGGCGGCAACACTGCGCGGAAAACCTCGGCCATATCTGGCCTGCCATCTTCACTTTGCACCGGCGGCATGTCTTGCGGGCAGAAATAGCCGCGCAGCAAAATATAGAGGATGTAGATCGCAACAAGGGTTAACCCCGGGATCAAGGCCCCGGCAAAAATCTGCCCGACGGAAATGGTTTCAATCGTAAACTTGCCCTGCTCATACTGCGCCTGCTGATAGGCCGATGACATCACATCCGACAGAATAATCAACAATGTCGATGGCGGGATAATCTGCCCCAATGTCCCGGCCGTACAAACAAGCCCGGATGCCAGTTTCGGGTTATATCCCGTGCGCAACATGGTCGGCAGGGCGATCATGCCCATGGCAATCACCGTCGCGCCAACAATCCCGGTCGATGCCGCCAAAAGCGCGCCGACCAACACCACCGAAATGCCAAGCCCGCCGCGCAACCGCCCAAACAACCGCCCCATGGTATGAAGCAAATCTTCGGCAATGCGTGATCGTTCAAGAACGACCCCCATCAAAACAAACAACGGAATGGCGATCAAAACATCATTGGTCAGCGTGCCAAAGACCCGCTGTCCGAACGCGCCCATCAGACCGATGTTCATCGTATCGGTGACCCAGCCGAGATAGCCAAACGCCACCGCAACACCGGCAATCGAAAATGACACCGGGAAACCCAGAAGGATGCAGCCCATCAGGGCAACAAACATCAATAAATCAAGATATTCCATTAGCTTTGCGCACCCCTGTCTTCAGCACCGTCACGCAAAATAATGATTTGCCTGAGCAAACAGGCCACAGACTGAATAATCAAAAGAAGACAAAACGCCGGGATCAGTGATTTCAAAAGCCACACGGCGGGAATGCCCCCAACCGAAATCGCCCCTTCCATCATCGATACAGAATTAACCACCGACGGCCATGTCCAATACAGTAAGGCCGCCATCGACGGGATCGCCAGAAACACATAGCCAAACGTATCAATGCGCGCCTTGGTGGTTTCCTTGGCGGCGGCATAAAAAATATCGACCCGCACATGCCGATCCACCAAAAGCGTATAACCCGCGCCAAGCATGAAAAGCCCGGAATGCAGGTACAAAACACTTTCATTGAGCGCAATAAAGCTGAACCCGAAAACATAGCGCAGCAAAACCACGGAAAACTGCAAAAGAACCATCAACAGCGCAAACCAGCGCACCGTCATCCCGGTCCAGTGGTTCACAAGATCAAGCCGATCAGCAAGGCGTTGCATCAAATCCCCCCGAAAGCAAAAACCGGCGCAAGGGCAACCCCTTGCGCCGGTTAGCATCTTTATCAGAAGCCAAGCACCTTGGCGCGTGCATTCATCTGACCATTATCGGCATAGGTCATATAACCGCCAATCAGGTCACGATAAGACACAAAGCTTTCGGTTACTTTGCGTGTCAACGCATCGTCGCTTTCGCGCAATTCGCCAATCACTTCGGCCGCTGCTTCACCCATGGCGGTGATCACTTCTTCTGGCAACATACGGACTTTGACGTCCTGCTCGGCCACCAGTTTCTGCAATGCCATCGCGTGTTTGGTCTCATACTCGGTCCAGACTTCATTATAAAGACTGTCACAGGCAAATTTGACCACGGCTTTAAGATCATCCGGCAGATCGGCAAACGCCTTGGCATTAACCGCGCATTCCTCGGCTGAGGACGGCTCACCAACACCCGGCCAGTAGTAGTTTTTGGCAACCTGATAGAAACCAAGCGCACTGTCGGACCACGGACCAATGAACTCACCGGCATCAAGTGCACCTGACTGCAACGCCTGGAACATGTCACGCCCGCCCATGGCCTGAACCGCCATACCAAGTTTTGAGCACATTTCCGATGCCAAACCGGTGGTGCGGAATTTAAGCCCCTTAAGGTCATCAACCGATTTGATCTCATTGCGGAACCAACCCGCCCACTGCGGGCCCGAGTTGCCACACAGGAACGGCTTCAGACCAAACTGACCATACATTTCGTCATACAGGTCCTGACCGCCACCATGCGCCAGCCAACCGGCCTGTTCATCCGCACGCAGGCCAAATGGCTGCGACCCGAACAGAAGGATGCCTTTGGATTTTGACCCCCAATAAGCCGGAACTGCGTGATAAATTTCTGCAGTGCCTTCCGCCACCGCATCAAACACACCATTGCCCGGAACAAGTTCGCCCGCAGCATGCAGTTTGACTTCAATCCGCCCGCCCGAAAGGGTGGTGATACGATCAGCCAGTTTCTGTGCCGCAACGCCCGGCCCAGGAAGATTTTTCGGCCATGCGGTAACCATGTTCCACTGGCGTTTATCCTGTGCAATCGCTGGCGTTGCAAAAGTTGCGGCTGCGGCCGCTGCACCAACACCGGCAACACCGGCGGTCAGAAAATCACGTCTTTTCATTGTTAAGCCTCCTTGATTGAACCCTGATCAGGGGCGGGGAGCCCCCGCACCTGTCGTTTAACGTATCGAATTTATTTGCCGAGAATCCCGGGCAGATTAAGCCCGTGTTCACGTGCACAATCGAGTGCAATGTCATATCCCGCATCGGCATGACGCATCACACCGGTTGCCGGATCATTCCAAAGAACGCGTTCGACCCTACGTGCGGCATCTTCTGTGCCGTCACAACAAATCACCATGCCTGAATGCTGCGAAAAGCCCATTCCGACACCGCCACCATGATGCAACGAAACCCATGTGGCCCCCGATGCGGTATTGAGCAGCGCATTAAGCAACGGCCAGTCACTGACCGCGTCCGAACCATCTTGCATGGCTTCGGTTTCGCGGTTCGGGCTTGCGACCGAACCACTGTCAAGATGGTCACGTCCGATCACCACCGGGGCTTTCAGCTCACCATTCTTGACCATCTCGTTAAACGCCAGCCCCAAACGATGACGCTGCCCCAGCCCGACCCAGCAAATACGCGCCGGAAGCCCCTGGAACGATATCCGATCCCGCGCCATATCCAGCCAGTTGTGCAGATGTTCATCATCAGGGATCAATTCTTTGACCTTCTGATCGGTCTTGTAAATATCTTCCGGATCACCCGACAACGCTGCCCAGCGGAACGGGCCGATCCCCTTACAAAACAGCGGGCGGATATAGGCCGGAACAAACCCCGGAAACGCAAAGGCGTTCTCAAACCCTTCATCAAGGGCGACCTGACGGATATTGTTGCCGTAATCAACCGTCGGAATACCGGCATCATGGAAGGCCACCATGGCTTCGACCTGAACACGCATCGATGCACGTGCGGCTTTCTCAACAGATTTCGGATCTGATTCCTGCTTTTCGCGCCACTGCGCGACCGTCCAGTTTTGCGGCAAATATCCGTGTACCGGATCGTGGGCCGATGTCTGATCGGTGACGATGTCCGGGCGCACACCGCGCTTGACCAGTTCCGGGAACACGTCAGCGGCATTACCAATCAGCGCCACCGATTTGGCTTCCCCCGCCTTGGTCCAGCGATCAATCATCTCCAAGGCTTCGTCAAGCGAATGGGTTTTCGCATCGACATAGCGGGTACGAAGGCGGAAATCAGCCCGCGTTTCGTCGCACTCAACCGCCAAACAACATGCCCCAGCCATCACAGCCGCCAACGGCTGTGCGCCGCCCATACCGCCCAAACCACCGGTCAAAATCCAGCGGCCTTTAAGGCTGCCGTCGTAATGCTGACGCCCTGCCTCGACAAAGGTTTCATAGGTACCCTGCACAATGCCCTGCGACCCAATGTAAATCCACGAGCCCGCCGTCATCTGGCCATACATCGCCAGACCCTTTTTATCGAGTTCGTTGAAATGGTCCCAGTTGGCCCAATGGGGCACAAGGTTGGAATTGGCAATCAAAACACGCGGGGCGTCCTTGTGGGTTTGAAACACCCCAACCGGCTTGCCCGACTGCACCAAAAGGGTCTGGTCGTCTTCCAACTCTTTGAGGCTGGCAACGATCTGATCAAAATCCTTCCACGTCCGGGCGGCACGGCCAATCCCGCCATAAACCACCAACTCATGAGGATTTTCGGCAACATCAGGATGAAGGTTATTCATCAACATGCGCATCGGCGCTTCGGTCAGCCAGCTTTTCGCCGTGATTTCGGTTCCGGTTGCCGGATAGATATCACGCTGATTGTGACGCGGGTTGTTGGTCATGATTTGCCTCGTAGTGCTGGGGCCAATGCGGCCAAAGTTGTCAAAATTTCAGAAAGATGCGTGCGCAGTTTTGCCGCCCGCGTCTCGTCATAGGTCCAAGGCGCTGCCTCGGCCGACAAATACGTCGATTGTGCGAGTTCCATCTGGATGGCGTGCTGATTGATGTCCGGGCGGCCATAATGGCGCGTGGTCCAGCCCCCCTTAAAACGGCCATTCAAAATGGATGAATATCCTTCGGCCTGCGCACAAATATCCTGGGTCAGCATCTCAATCGTGTGGTCACAGGTCGTGCCCAGATTGGTACCAATATTGAAATCAGGAAGCGTGCCCTCAAACAAAAACGGAATGTTTGACCGGATCGAATGGCAATCATACAGGATCGCAATCCCATGCTTGGCGCGCACCCGCTCAAGCTCCGCCCAAAGGGCCGCGTGATAGGGGGCGTGGAACTGTTTGGCGCGCTCTGCGATGTCGTCTTCGGTCGGGGCAACATCCCAGATGTTTTCACCATCAAAATCGGTCAGTGGCACCAAGGTTGTGGTGTTTTGACCGGGATACAGGCTTTCCCCCGCCGGATCGCGATTGGCATCAATCACGTAACGATGAAACGTCGCGCGCACCGTGGTTGCATTATCCAGCAACCCGTCATAAAGCGTATGGATATGCCAATCCGTATCGGCCAGTTCCCGACCACGGTCATTCAGCTTGGCCGCGATGTCATCGGGAACATATGTTCCGGTATGGGGCAATCCCAAAACAATCGGTCCATCACCGCGATGGATTTCTACAGGGTTCATATCAATCGATCTCCTGATTGATGACATTGACCTTCATAAAGGCCCGAATGGCGTCAAAATCGTTCTGCATCGGACGGTCGTCGCGATAAGGCGGAACGAATTTTCGGATTTTTCCATACATCTTGCCGGTCCCTGCGGCGGGTTTTGCACCATCACCATGCAGGTCATAGGCTTGCGCCGCTGCCAGAAGCTCAATCCCCAGAACAAGCTCAAGATTGTCCAGAATGCTCAAAACTTTCCATGCCGCCGGGGTCGCATGGGTCAGCATGTCTTCCTGCAAGGCCGATGTAATCCCGCCATCCAGACTGGCCGGTGCGGCAAGACGGCGGTTTTCCGAAACCAGTGACACGGCGGTATATTGCGCAATCATATAGCCCGAACAGACACCGCTTTCGCGTACCAGAAATGCGGGCAAACCGCTAACCAGCGGATTGACCATTCGGTCGATCCGGCGTTCTGAAATTGCCGCCAATTGCGCAACGGCAACACCAAGATTGTCCATCGAAAGCGCCAACGCCGCCCCCACCGCATGGGCTTGGGAATGGACTTCCGGTGCATCCGGATTTCCCAGAACGGCGGGATTGTCCGTCACACTTTCAAGTTCGCGCGTAACGGTGGCAACCGCGTCGTCAAACACATCGCGCGCCGCCCCGTGAACATGGGGAACCGACCGCACGCTTAGCGGGTCTTGGGTCCGTTTGCCCGCCGATGCCGTAAGCATCGGACTGTCTTGCAAATAGGATCGAAGCGTTTCCCCGACCTTTTGCAAACCATCCGATTTGCGTAATCCCAATGCTTTTGGCGCAAAGGCCGCGATTTGACAGCCCAGATTTTCTGCCGTCATCGCCGCCGCCAAATCCGCCCAGTCAAGCAACTCAGACAATCGCGAAAGCGCAAGACAGGCCATACCGGTCGCACACGGCGTCCCGTTGACAAGACTAAGCCCTTCTTTGGCCTGCAACCGCAACGGTGCCATGCCAACCTTCGCACAGGCTTGCGCCCCGGTAATTCGAACGCCATCGTGCATGGCATGTCCGTGACCAATCAAAACCAGACCAATGGTCGCACCATGGGTCAAATACCCGACCGATCCACGCGACGGCACCACCGGAAGACAATCCGCATTCAAAAGCGCAATCAGGGCATTGACGATTTCTGGCCGTACCCCGGACGCACCATGTGCAAAATTATTGATTTGGGCGGCCATGATTGCACGGGTTTCAACCCGGCCAAGCGGCACACCCACCCCGCAAGCATGGCTCATCAGGATATTGTGCGACAACGCCTGTTGCCGATCCCGGTCAACAATCACGTCGCACAGAGCACCGACACCGGTATTGATGCCATACCCCTTGATCCCGCGTGCCACAAGCGCATCAACAATTGCACGGCCATGTGCAATGCGCTCAACCGCTTCTGGTGAAAGTTCCAGCCGCGCCCCTTTGGCGACGGCGGCAACCTGATGCCAACTCAACGATGTCGAAAGCCTGACCGTTTGCATCATTCGGCCCCCACCCCGACAGGGCGGCGTTCGACAAAACGGGCGACATAGTCATTGGCAGGATTGTTAAGAATATCTGCAGGCTTTCCGACCTGAACCAGTTCGCCATCTTTAAGGATCGCGATTTCCGATCCAATACGAAGCGCTTCTTCAAGATCGTGCGTAATAAACACGATGGTTTTCGATAATTTGGTCTGAAGCTCTAACAACTGATCCTGCATTTCAGCCCGGATCAATGGATCAAGTGCGCTGAATGCCTCATCCATCAGGATCACATCGGTATCAGCCGCCAACGCACGGGCCAGACCGACACGCTGACGCATCCCGCCCGACAATTCATGCGGATACTTGTTCTCATACCCCGAAAGATTGACCGCATCGATCCATTGCTGACCGATTTCACGTGCCTTCTGGCGTGCCGTACCGCGCACACGCTGTCCGTAAATCACGTTCTGCAATACGGTCCGGTGCGGCATCAACGCGAAGCTCTGGAACACCATGCTGATATGATGGGTGCGGAACTTGCGAAGCTCCTTGGGCGAAAGATCAAGGATGTTCTTGCCATCGAAAAGAACCTCACCGCTGCTAGGTTCAATCAACCGGTTGAGATGCCGCACAAGGGTCGATTTGCCCGAACCGGACAATCCCATGATCACGAATATCTTGCCCGGATCGATGGTCATGCTGACATTGTTAAGCCCCACACTGCATCCCGACTGGCTCAGGATTTCTTCCTTGCCAAGTCCCTGACGGGCCAGTTCAAGCGCCTTGTCTTCCTGATGACCAAAAATCTTAAAAACGTTGCGGATTTCAATTTTACCCATTGGTCACGCCTCCAGCCCGGGTTTTGCCAAAACCTTGCGTGATCCGGTCAAGAAGAACCGCAAGAATCACGATGCCGATCCCGGCTTCCAGTCCCTTGCCGACATCCAGCGTTTGAATGCCGTTCAAAACCTGTTCACCAAGGCCGCGTGCGCCAATCATTGATGCAACAACCACCATCGACAGGGCCATCATGATCGTCTGGTTCAAACCGGCCATGATGGTCGGTGTTGCCAACGGCAATTCAACGCCAAACAGAATGCGGATCGGACTGCCGCCAAATGCCGTTGCGGCCTCGACAACTTCCTTGTCCACCTGCCGGATGCCAAGATCGGTCAAACGGATCAATGGCGGCACGGCATAAATGATGGTTGCCAGAATTGCCGGTACTTTGCCCAACCCAAACAGCATCAAGGCCGGAATCAGATAAACAAAGCTCGGCATGGTCTGCATGATATCGAGAATGGGCAAAATGGTACCGCGAACAAACCCGTTCTTGGCCGCGATGATACCCACCGGCACACCGATCAACACCGAAACGATTGTCGCCATAAGCATCAATGCCAGCGTCTGCATCGTAAGGTCCCAAAGACCCAGAACACCAACCAGAAACAGCAAGATACCCACTGCCGCAGTCAGGATGATACGACGCGAACTGTACCATGCACCAACCATGAAAATGATGATGACACACCACCATGGCAGCCCGCGCAAAGCGCTTTCGATCAGCAAAACCGACTGAAGCAACGCATGCGAAATCGCCTTGAACACCCATCCGTAATTGATGACCAGCATTTCAATGAAATCATTGACCGGGCCACGAATGGAATAATGAAGATTCTCAGGGAACATCGAAGAATTTCCTTCTATTGCCTTCTCCCGCAGGAACGCCTTCCGTGCCGGGCCTCCTGCCGGAAACATCCGGCAGGAGAATGCAGGTTCATCGTGTTATTTCAGGCTTTCTTCGATTTTTGCCTTGGCTTCGTCGGTCACCCACGGGCCCCAGACATCTGCCTTGGTTTTAAGGAATTCCTCGGCAACCACATCGGCATCAACATCATTATCTGACATATAAGCGAGGCTGCCATTAACTTCGGCCAGCGGGAAAGTCGCCTTTTCAAGGACCGAAATGATTTCCGGTGCTTCGTCGGCAAAGGTGCTGTTCACACCATAAGCAACATCGACACTCGGGAATGCACAGCCTTGCTCACGCTTACCGTCCGATTTCGAAATCTCTTCCCAGCACGCATCACTGTACGCCGGCTCATCAAGCTGAATGAGGTTGAACTTGCCCATCATCGCGGTCGGCGACCAGTAATAGAACAGGATCGGGTCACCCTGCAGATAGGCTGACTTGATTGCCGCATCGAGTGCCGTACCCGTCCCCGGACGGAAGTTCACGTAATGCTCGTCAAGCTGATAGGCTTCAAGCTTCGCCGAGCTGATCCCTTCACAGGTCCAGCCGGACGGACAGTTCAGGAAACGCCCCTTTGACGGTTCTTCCGGATCGGTAAACAGTTCAACGATTTTTGGATCGGAAAGCTGCGAAACGCTTTTAAGATCGGGTGCCATCGGCTCGATCCCGCGTTTTTCATCGCCTTTAATGACATAATCGGGCACGAACCAACCTTCGCTCGCCCCAACAAAGGTCGCACCGATGGCTTTGACCTTGCCCTGATCAACGGCCTTGTTCCAGATATCACTGCGGCCCAGCCACTCTTCGGCAAAAATCTGGATGTCGTTATTTGCTGTTGCCTGTTCCAGCGTGATCGAATTGCCCGGAATGGAATCCACCTGACAATCATATCCCTTTTCAAGGATCTTCATCATCACCTGCGTAATGAATGCACCACTTTCCCAGCTGATCCCGGCGAATTTCACGGTATTGCCGTCACCACAATAAGACGCGCTTGCGCCGGTGGTCGATGCGCCAAGCATCATGATTGCTGCAAGGCCGGTAAGTTTAATACGTGTCAAAGACATGTTAGCCCCTCTGATAAAAGCGCATTCCGCGCTATCATTTTTAAACTGGTCCGTTATGCGGACTGCCTCTTCCCTTGAATGGTGAGTTGGTCACCCGTCTTTTTGCTTTTGCCGCCTTCCGCCTATGGCAATTATGCGGACTAATCCGGGGCGTCCTTTTGGAAACGGACGTTCCGGGGAAACAGATTTTTGTTTAAGCAGCCTCTCCAACGACAAAGCCTGAAAGACCGGCTGTATTCACAAGCGTTCCATTCGTCACAAGCTCACCGGCCTTGGCCAAATCGGGCGCCATATAACGATCCTGTTTGACGGTCGCGATATCCTTGCGCACCGTGCCCAGCACATTTTGCAAACCGGCACTGGTTTTAACCGGGGCTCTGAATTCCACACCCTGCGCGGCACAGATCAGCTCAACACCCAGAATATAAGACAGATTGGCATTCATCCGCGCCAACCGGCGTGCCCCGTGGGCCGCCATCGACACATGATCTTCCTGATTGGCACTGGTCGGCGTGCTGTCGGTCGAACACGGGTTTGCCAGATGCTTGTTTTCACTCATCAGGGCGGCCGTTGTGACCTCGGCAATCATCAGGCCGGAATTAAGGCCCGGTTCCGGGGTTAAGAACGGTGGCAAATCATGAGAAAGCGTTGGATCAACCATAAGGGCGACCCGGCGCTGGGCGATTGCGCCGATTTCGGCGACCGCAAGCGCGATCTGATCGGCGGCAAAGGCCACCGGCTCGGCATGGAAATTCCCGCCTGAAACAATGCGGCCATCTTCTTTCAGCACCAGCGGATTATCGGTCACCGCATTGGCTTCAATCTCCAAGGTCTGCCCGGCAAAGCGCAGCAAATCCATCGCCGCCCCGGTCACCTGTGGCTGACAGCGGATGCAATAGGGGTCCTGAACGCGGGTATCACCTTCACGGTGGCTTTCGCGGATTTCTGATCCGTCCATCAAATCACGCATCGCACGCGCGACATTGATCTGACCCGGATGACCGCGCAATGTATGGATTTCATCAACCAGCGGCGCGGTTGACCCCATGATCGCATCGGTTGAAAGCGACGCGGTCACAATCGAGCTTGCCGCATTGCGCCAGGCTGAAAACAGCCCGACCAGCGCACAGGCGGTCGAAAACTGCGTACCGTTAATCAGCGCCAAGCCTTCTTTGGGGCCAAGCACCACCGGCGTCAAACCGGCCTTGGCAAGGGCATCGGCACCGGACATGGTAGCACCATCATATACCGCCTCGCCCGCACCGATCATCACCGCCGCCATATGGGCAAGTGGCGCCAAATCCCCCGACGCCCCAACCGATCCTTGCGATGGCACCACCGGGGCAACGCCCTTTTCCAGCATCCCTTCGATCAGATCGATAATATCCCAGCGCACCCCCGACGCCCCGCGCCCGAGTGACAGCAATTTCAACGCCATCATCAACCGCGTGGTCGGCACATCAAGCGCCTCGCCGACCCCACAGCAGTGGCTCAATATCAAATTTCGTTGCAGGGTTTCGGTATCTTCCGATGCAATCTTGACCGACGCCAGTTTGCCAAACCCGGTATTGACCCCATAGACCGCATCTTCGCCATCGGCAGCGGCGCGCACCATCGCATGTGCGGCCTCAACCCCGGCCTTGGCCGACGGATCAAGTTTAACCGCGCGCTGATCGCGCCAGATGGCTTCAAGATCCGCCAGTTTTGCCGATGCAGGAACGAGCGTCAGGGGTGTAGTGTTGCCTTGGGTCTGGTTATGGGTCGCGGTCATTATGCATCCCTTTAGAATACAGCGTTGTGGGGCGTTGTTTCGACGTTTGGGTAATTGGTCAACTGCGTTGCTTCGGTGTCGGGCTCGGGTCTTAAAGGCGGTATTAAAGCGATGTTAGTGCGCAATATTGAGGTTAAACTAACACCTCAAATCAATTGAGTTAGTCAACTAACTCTTTATCGAAACCCCGCCAAAAATACGATCAAATAACGGATTGAACCCAATGCGATATGAAAGCTCGGCCGGGTGGCTGACGTCCCAGATCGCCAGATCGGCCCGCATGCCCGCCTTGACCTGCCCCGTATCATTCAATCCAAGCGCACGCGCAGCATGAGCCGTCACCCCAACTAATGCTTCTTCGGGCGTCAGACGGAAAAACGTGCAGGACATATTCATGGTCAGCAAAATCGACATCAATGGCGACGTCCCCGGATTACAATCGGTGGCCACCGCCATCGGAACCCCATGTTTGCGAAACGCCTCAATCGGCGGCAACTGGGTTTCATGCAGGGTGTAAAATGCGCCGGGCAGCAGAACAGCAACCGATCCGGATGCAGCCATCGCTTTGGCGTCATCCTCATTGGCATATTCGACATGATCGATGGAAAGCGCGCCGTAACTGGCCGCCAGCTTGGTGCCACCAATATTGGAAAGTTGCTCGGCGTGCAGCTTGACCGGAATACTCAGCTCACGGGCGACATCAAACACCCGCGCAATCTGATCGGTGTTAAACGCAATCCCTTCGCAGAACCCATCAACCGCATCAACCAGCCCTTCGGCGTGTGCTGCACGCAATGTCGGGATGCAAACCTCGTCAATATAACGGTCCGGTTCGCCCTTGAATTCTGCCGGGGTGGCATGCGCACCAAGGAAGGTGGTCTTGATCCGCACCGCGCGGTGCTTCTCGATTGCGCGCGCCGCGCGCAGCATATTGAGTTCCGTCTCGCGGTCCAGCCCGTACCCGGACTTGACCTCAATCACGCAAACACCTTCGGCCAAAAGCGCATCAACCCGTGGCAGAGCACTTTTCAAAAGCTGATCAACATCCGCCTCACGGGTTGCCGTCACGGTCGAGACAATCCCGCCGCCCGCGCGCGTGATCTCTTCGTAGCCCGCCCCCTCAAGACGCATCTCAAACTCAACCGCCCGGTTGCCGCCATGCACCACATGGGTATGGCAATCAATCAGTCCGGGAGTAATCAGGCGACCTTCAAGGTCATGATAGGGGAATTTTGCGGGGTCTTTATATTCGGCCGGGATGGCATCGGCATCGCCGACCCAGACGATCATGTCGTCCTTGATCGCGACGGCACCGTTATTCCTCATACAATAAGAAAATCGGTCCCCGTCGGACGTTTTATCGATGGTTGCGATTTTTGCATTTCCCAGCAACATGCGAAGCATCACCCCTTGATAAGTTTGTTATTAACGATAATATGTACGTACATAATAACTCTGTCAAGACGGGTATAGGCAATGACGGTTCTTTGGGCAAAACAGGCACTTACGACAGCGGGCTGGGAAAACAACGTCCGGGTTGAAATCGATCAAACCGGCAGAATATCAAGCATTCAGGCCGATTCCCCCGCGACCGGAACCCATGTTGGCGCGCTTTTGCCTGCCATCGCCAACCTGCACAGCCACGCCTTCCAACGCTCCATGGCCGGATTGACCGAAAAACGCGGTCCAGACCCGCGTGATACCTTCTGGACGTGGCGGCAATTGATGTTTCGGTTTCTCGATCAATTGACCCCCGATCACGTGCAAGCCATTGCTTCCTTTGTACAAATGGAAATGCTGGAAGCCGGTTACGCCAACAATACCGAGTTCCATTACCTGCACCATCAGCCGGGTGGCGCGCCTTATGATAACATCGCCGAAATGGCCGAACGCATTGCTGCCGCCGCAGATATCACCGGCATCGGCCTCACCCTTTTACCCGTCCATTATCAATATGGCGGTTGCGACAAACGCCCGCTCGGTGATGGTCAAATCCGGTTTGGCAATGACCCGGAACGCTTTGCCAAATTGTATGAGGAATCAGCCAAGGCGTTGAAATCCCTACCATCTGATACCCGCATGGGTGTTGCCCCGCATTCGCTGCGCGCAGTGGGTCGCGAAGATTTAATCGCCACGACGAAGCTTTCCAAAGACGGTCCTGTGCATATGCATCTGGCCGAACAGATCGCCGAGGTCGATGAGGTCAGTGCATTCTGGGGCAAGCGCCCGGTCGAGTGGTTGCTGGAAAATGCCGATGTGAATGAAAACTGGTGCCTGATCCATTGCACCCAAATGGCGGAACATGAAACGCTTGGGTTGGCCAAAACCGGGGTAATCGCGGGGCTTTGCCCGATTACCGAAAGCAGCCTTGGCGATGGCATTTTTGATGGCGTGCGCTACCTTGGTGCGGGCGGCACGATTGGGATCGGATCGGATTCCAACATCCGCATTTCGCTGTCCGAGGAACTCCGCACCCTTGAGTACAGCCAGCGCCTGCGCGACAATTCACGCGCCGCCCTTGCCACCCCGGATCAGTCCACTGGCCGCCGTTTGTTTGAAGCGGTTGCGAAAGGCGGCGCACAGGCCGCCGGCCGTGATGCGGGTCGAATTGAAGTCGGCGCATTGGCCGATTTGATGGCCCTTGATGGTTCGGCAGTTGACCTGATCGGTCGAACAGGCGATACGATCCTCGATACATATATCTTTGCCGGAGATGATCGCATGGTGCGTGATGTCTGGTCGGCGGGTCGGCATGTTGTGACCGACGGCCACCACATTGCCCACGACGCCATCACGGATGAATATCGCAAGGTCATGGAACAACTCAAGGCATCGGTGTGAGCACCAAGACCCAAATAACGCAGCAAGCAGCGCATGATACAGCCCCCAAGTCATCGACCGGGGGAACTGTGGAGACAGTGAACGGGATGCCGACTGTAACCTCGCGCAAGAAGACAGCCGAGGATGCGGCAACGTCCACCCGTGCCCCACGTCGTCGCGCAGCACTGGCAGCCCAGACCAACTGGCAAAGCGTGCATGACGAGGTTCTGCGTCGCATTCATACCCGTCAATGGAAACCGGGGGATTTGATCCCCAAGGAAGTCGAACTGGCCGAACAACTTGGCTGCGCGCGCGCCACCGTGAACCGTGCGCTGCGCGAGCTGGCAACTGAAGGATTTCTTGATCGCCGCCGCAAGGCCGGAACGCGCGTTGCCAGCCATCCGGTGCGCCGTGCCAAACTTGATATTCCGGTCATAAGGCTTGAGATCGAAGGCCGGGGGCAGAAATATGCCTATGGTCTGCTGTATAGTGAACGCCGCACCCCACCGCCGGAAATCTGCACCAACCTGGCCGTGACACCCGACAGTGATATGCTCCATATCACGTCGCTTCATCTGGCTGACGGCAAACCCTATATGTTTGAAGAACGCTGGGTTTCGGTTGCGGCGACACCAGCAATCGCCGAGGCGGACCTGTCAAAAATCAGTGCCAATGAATGGCTGGTGCTGCATGCGCCCTATACCAAGGGCGACATTTCATTTTCCGCCGTGCTGGCATCGGAAACCGAAGCCAAAATCCTGCGCACCCACAAAGACGCGCCCTTATTCCTGATGGAGCGCACGACATGGAATGGCGATCACGGAATTACATCGGCCAGACTTTTGTTCGCACCGGGATACCGGATGCATTCGGCGATCTGAATGCAGTCAGCGTAATGACACCTATGATGATCCTCCCAAGAGCACAAACGCTTGCCCTTATAGGCAAAGGTCGCATACCAGACGTTATGTTATGTCCGCTTTGTCTCGGCTCTCCTCCCTCAGAATAAAGGGGGACTGCCCCCCCCTTTTCTCCATACCCTTCCATGCAACAACGCGCGCACCAACCCGACGTTGGGACCGACCATTCGCACGCCTGCCTTGACCACTGAGACAGCGCAGCCCATGAACGGGTAGAAAAGTATCTCATCCGGGCACAGCGAACAGCACAGTTGCGTCGAACGCAGAAAGCCAGAGCCAAGCGCAGCTTTGATCTGCGCCTTGCCCATCCTAAGCCTTTTCGGGGCACAATCATATCTCGCACAATCAAAATCTGTCATACAGAAATTAGGAGATACGTATGAATGTGCCTTCTTGTCGAATACCTTCCGCCAAAAAGCCCGATGCTCCGGTTTTCCTTCTATCTTGAAGGGTTGACAAAACAATTTCTGTATAACAGGTTTGTGCCGGAGGGTGCGCGGTGCATCAGAAGCGTTTTGCCCGCCGCGGCACAGAGGAGAATCTGGCATGACTATCGACCATCGCCGTCGGATCGGGCACGTTGCCGAACAGGCAGGATCCATTTTCATCACATTGTTCGGGCTTCTAATCCTGACCTTTGTCATCGGGCGCATCATGCCCAATGACCCAGTGCGCGCAATCGTTGGCGAGGACGCGACCCGTGAGGTTTATGAAAACGTCTATCGCCAGCTGGGGTTTGATCGCCCCATGTGGGAACAGTTCCTGATGTATCTGCGCGACGTGGTCCATTTCGATTTCGGCACCGCGATTCGCACCGGGCAGCCGGTATTGAACGACATCCTACGCGTTCTGCCCGCCACGATCGAACTGGCGACCTTTGCCATCATCGTCGGGGCGGGTCTGGGCATTCCGCTGGGTGTCGCGGCGGCGGTGAAAAAGGACAAATGGCAGGATCAGCTGATCCGCGTGTTCAGCCTCATGGGGCATTCCATGCCGATTTTCTGGACCGGGATGATCGGCCTGCTGATCTTTTATGCGAGCCTCGGCTGGGTCGGCGGGTCGGGCAGGATGAGCCAGTTCTACATCGGCCTCGTGCCGGAGCGGACTAATTTTCTGTTGATCGACAGCGCTCTGGCGGGAGAGTGGGAGGTGTTTCGATCCGCGCTCAACCACATTGTCTTGCCGGCCTCGCTTCTGGGCTATTCTTCGGCCGCCTATATCACCCGAATGACACGCAGTTTCATGCTTGACCAGATCAACCAAGAATATGTGACAACCGCACGGGTCAAGGGGCTGAGCACGCGTGAGACCATTTGGCGCCATGCCTTTGTAAACATTCGCGTACAGCTGGTAACCATCGTGGCACTGGCCTATGGCGCGCTGCTTGAGGGGGCTGTGCTGATCGAAACTGTCTTTGCATGGCCCGGCTTTGGGCAGTATCTGACCTCGAACCTGCTGATAGGAGACATGAACGCGGTCATGACCTGTGTTCTGATCGTGGGCGTCATCTTTATTGCGCTGAACCTGATTTCTGACCTCCTGTACCGCCTCTTTGACCCAAGGACGCGCTGAGCATGACCGACACAACATTGATCACCCCCCGCGCCAAACCGCATCTGGAATGGCTGTACTCTTTGCTAAACATTCTGCGGTACCTGGCGCGCACGCCGACGTCGGCATTTGGGCTGGTGGTGCTCGCAATCCTAATCCTTGCGGCGGTGTTCTGCCCGCTGCTGGCGCCCCATGATCCCTATGTACAGGACCTGCAGAATACGCTGGCCCCACCCAGTAACGCGCATTTTTTTGGTACCGATGAGCTGGGCCGCGACATCTACAGCCGCCTTCTTTACGGCTCGCGCATCACACTTACAATCATCTTTCTGGTGACCATCGTCGTTGGTCCGATCGGGTTGTCTGTCGGGGCTGTCGCGGGCTATTTTGGTGGGCGTGTCGACATGGTGATGATGCGGATCACAGACATCTTCCTGTCCTTCCCGTCGCTGATCCTGTCGCTGGCCTTTGTGGCCGCACTGGGTCCGAGCCTGAACAACGCGATCATCGCGATCTCGCTCTCCGCGTGGCCGCCCATCGCGCGTCTGGCCCGGGCCGAGACGATGACCATTCGCAAAGCTGATTACATCGCGGCCGCCCGCTTGCAAGGGGCGAGCCCCGCACGAATTATCTGGCGATCCGTTGTGCCGATGTGTCTGCCGTCCGTGCTGATCCGCCTGACACTGAACATGGCGACGGTGATCCTGACGGCGGCCGGGCTTGGCTTCCTTGGTTTGGGGGCTCAGCCGCCGATGCCGGAATGGGGTGCGATGATTGCCACTGGTCGGCGATATATGATCGACAGCTGGTGGCTGGTGACATTTCCGGGGCTTGCGATCCTGTCTGTTAGTCTGGCCTTCAATCTGTTGGGCGACGGGCTTCGCGATGCACTTGACCCCAAACAGATGAACCGGAGATAGATGATGAGCGATCCCATTCTGACGGTAGAGGATCTGAGCGTGCGGTATGGTGGCTCCCCCTCGCCCGCCGTGAACAACGTCAGCTTTACGCTCGGGCGTGAACGGCTGGGCATCGTGGGAGAATCCGGGTCGGGCAAGTCGACGATCGGACGCGCGCTGATGCGTCTGCTGCCAACTGCGGACATTACCGCCACCACCGCACGGTTCGAGGAGGTCGATCTGCTGGGCGCGACCGAGCGGGAGATGCTCAAGGTGCGCGGCGCGCGGATGTCGATGATCCTGCAAGATCCGAAATTCTCGCTCAACCCGATCCGCCGTTGCGGCGATCAGGTGGCAGAAGCGTACCGGAAACATTTCAGTTGCTCGCGGTCGGAGGCAAAGTCCAAGTCGATACAGATGCTGGAGGCGGTGCAGATCCGCGATGCGTCGCGCGTCTATTCCCTCTATCCGCACCAGGTTTCGGGCGGCATGGGACAACGAATTATGATCGCCATGATGCTGCAGACCAATCCGGACCTTGTCATCGCGGACGAACCGACCTCAGCTTTGGACGTTACGGTTCGGCTTCAGGTTTTGAAGATCCTAAACGATCTGGTGGCAGAGCGTGGCATCGGGCTGATCATGATCTCTCACGACCTCAACCTTGTACGCAACTTCTGTGATCGGGTGCTGATCATGTATGCAGGCCGCGTGGTGGAAACGCTGAAGGCCAGTCAGCTTGATCAAGCGCAGCATCCCTATACCCGCGGCCTGCTGGCTGCACAGCCGCGCATCGGCGGGTCGCGCGCGCCGCTTTCGGTGCTAGACCGTGATCCAAAATGGCTTGAGGAGACACAGGCATGAAACCCGTCGACATTCAGGATATGTCCATAAAATTCGGTGCGCTCACCGTCCTGCCCGAGGTCAGTTTCCACGTGGAGGCTGGGGAATGCTTCGGCCTTGTGGGGGAATCGGGGTCGGGTAAATCGACAATCCTGCGCTGTGCGTCGCTGCTGCTTGATCAGTGGCGCGGAACAGTCAAAATCGGCGGGGTGTCGGTCCGTGATATGAACCCAGCAGAGCGTTGCCGCACGCTGCAGATGGTATTTCAGGACCCTTACGGGTCACTGCACCCGCGTCACAGCGTGCGCACGGTGTTGTCAGAACCACTGAAAATTCACAAGTTTAGCGACCACACCAACCGGATGGAGCAGGCTCTGATTGACGTCGGCCTGCCGGTTTCGTTCCTGGATCGCTACCCCCACCAGCTATCTGGTGGGCAGCGTCAACGCGTTGCCATCGCCCGCGCACTGATCGTCGAACCCGATGTGCTGTTTCTAGATGAGCCGACCTCGGCACTGGATGTATCGGTGCAGGCTGAAATCATCAATCTGCTGGTGCGGCTTCGGACCGAAAAGAACTTCACCTATATCATGGTCAGCCATGATCTGGCCGTGATTGATCATATGTGCGACCGCTTTGCCGTCATGAAAACGGGGAAAATCGTCGAGATCCTGCCACGCGAAGCGATCGTCGGCAATCAGGCGACCCACCCCTACGCGCGCGAATTAATTGCGGCCAGCCTGACCTACGAAAATGCGCTCTAAGTGCGGTTTTTGACAGTAACGGGAACCACGTCTCGTATCAGCGAGGCGTGGTTTTTTTGTATCATGAACCGGTGGCAGAGACGCCTGCACCGAAAAACGCAGCCCCGATATGGGACTGCGTCTGGTTGCTACAAACCGGGAGGGAGTTACCGGTCCTTGACGACATCCTCGAACCGGGACACCCAAGGGTCAATGACCACGCCTGATACGTCAGACTGGTAGGCCGCCGTGACGACCCGTTCGGAAAACGGCTGAATCGCCGTCACCTTTTCGTCGATCATCTGCTGGATCATCTCATATTTCTCGATCTGGGCAGCATCGTCGCGTTCGACCAACGCCGCTTCAATTGCGCTGTTCAGCTCATCGTCAATATAGGAGGTGCGCCAGCTTTGAAAGTTGGTAAGACCCGCCTCTTGACTGTTATCGGGGTTGTAAACCAGCGCGCGCAGATTGCTGTCGGGGTGCGGTTGCTGACCGCCGCCACCACGTCCGACCAGCAGCGCAAACTGGCGATCGCGCATCGCGCCATAGATCTGACCACCATCGCCGGTGATGATCTCGGCATTGATCCCGGCCTGTGACAGGGTACCCTGAATTGCGGTGGCACTGTCGAGGAATTGTTGTGTCGAAATCACACGCAGGGTCGTATCGAACCCCTCTGGATAGCCCGCCTCAGCCAGCAGTTCCTTGGCCTTTTCGACGTCAAGGCTATAGCCCGGATCTTCCCGCGCACCAAAGGCACGCGAGTTAATCACGCGCTGACGTTCGACGCCAAAGTACGGCATGATAGCGCCATTGATGCCATCGTAGTCGATCAGATAGCGCAGCGCTTCGCGCACTTTGGGATTGGCGAAATGCTCGTCCCCGGCAGAGGCAGCAAGGTAATAGAAACCGGCGCTTGGAACAGTTTCCACTGTGATGCCGTCCTGGCTTTCGAGCGCACGAAGATCGGGCGCGGCAAGGCTGAACCCGACGTCTATGTCACCCTGTGCTAGCCCCAGCCGCTGACTCTGGCTTTCGGGCAGATGGCGCATGAGCACCCGTCTCATCGCAGGGACGTCGCCCCAGAAAGCTTCATTTCGCGCGAGGATGACATATTCATTAGCCCGCCACTGGCCGAGCGTAAAGGCGCCCGAGCCTGCAGAGTTGTTGGTCAGGAATTGCTGCCCCATGTCGTCGCCCGCATTATCCATCACCAGCTTTGAGTCAAGGATCGAGCCGACACCTGCCTGTGACAGATACATCAGGATCAGCTTAGGGTCATCTGCCTGCGGCAGATTCAACTGAAAGGTCTGATCGTCGATCACGACAAAGTCGTCGTCTATCCCTTCTGCCGTAAAGCCCCGGCTCGAGAGGTTTGACGATTGCGCCTGCCCCAAAGTCATCAGCCGGTCAAAACTGTATTTTACGTCATGCGCGGTCACCGTATTTCCGGACGCAAATCTGGCCCCATCGCGCAAGGTAAAGGTCACCGACCTATTGTCTTCGGAGATATTCCAGCTGGTCGCCAGGCGCGGTGACAGCGCACCTGTCAGAGGATCTAGTTCGACCAGTGAGTCATAGATGTTATTAAGGATTTGTACTGACTCACCACCGGTGATAGCGGCAGGGTCCATACTGAGCACATTGGTCATGGTAAAGCCGACGATCAATTGATCCTCTGGCGTTTCAGCCAGAACCGGCGTGGAAAATGCCATCAGCACAGATAGGGCTGCGGCTCTCAAAAGATGTTTCATGGTTCTCCTCCCTTTTTTTCGTTTCTGTGAAGTTCGGTCAGCTAATCCGATTGTTTTCGATGTGATCGAAATCAATATCTTCACCCAAACCGGGGCGGTCGGGCACGTGTACCCAGCCATCCGCGTCCATCGGATCAGACAGTGATTTGAGGTAGTCAAAACCATCATCATACTCAAGAAACGGATGCAGTAGGCCGCGTTCGTACCATTTACAATTTTTGGTTGCAGCAACGACTTGCAGGTTCATGGCCGTATTGCCGTGCACTTCGCATTCCATCCCGAAACTTTCCGCCAGATGCATCGTCTTGAGAGCAGGCGTGATCCCGCCCACATCGTTGACCCCGGTGCGCAGAATATCGCAGGCGCCAGCCTTGATCCATTCAGCGCGATGCCAATGCTTTCCCGCTGCGCTTTCCGGGCCGATGACGGGAATATCCAAGTTGTCGGCCAGCCACTGATACGAGGACATCGATTGCTCATCCAGAGGTTCCTCAATCCAGGCAAAGTCCAGCTTTTCCAACCCCCGGCCGAGTTCAAGCGCATCAGTACGGCTGTACCAATGGAAGGCATCGATCATCAGGGCAATGTTCGGACCGACCGCCTCACGCACAGCAGCACAGGCTTTGAGGTCCATCTTGACGTCGGGCGACCAGGACACCGGCGGCATCCATGTGTGCAGCTTGATCCCCTTGTAACCGCGCGCCACCAAGGCTTCGGCGAAACGACCGTAATCCTCCGGCGCGGCTAGACCGCCCTCTATCTCATCACCGCACATGATTGAACCGTATGCACGTACCTTGTCGCGATAGGCACCGATCATCTTGTAGACCGGCTGCCCCAGGACGCGGCCTGCCAAATCCCAGAGCGCACAATCCACCACCGCCAGTGTCCGGTCGGTCAGTTGCGCGGCAGACCCACGCTGCCAGTGTGCCAGATCCTGCCATAGGCGTTCCCGGTCACGATGGTCCTGTCCGATCAGCACCTTGCGTACGAACTTGTCGATCACATGCGGGCGGACGACCTCGGGTGGGCAAAAGCTGTGTCCGGCATGGCCGTCTTCGGTGCGGATGGTCAGCATCGCTTGCTGTACGGAGTGCACGGGGCCGGGATGGGCATGGCCTGCGCTGTCGCTATGTCTACGGGTGGCGTGCCCGAAGACGCTGACCTCGATATCGCTGATGATCACGGAATGCTCCTGCGTGGCGGTCGATTAATCTGTATAACAAAATTGTAAGACAGATAGCAGCATCCGGTCAATCTGAAATCTCGCGCTTGGACACGCAGCACGCTCTTGGGCAAAGGATTGCAGTTTTATTTGCGCACTGGACATGCGATATTGTCATCATATACTGCAGCTTCCAACCTGTAAGACAGAAAGTAAACCCACCGTGAAAATAAGCGACATGGCCCAAGCGACGTCCGATAAATCAGGACCGGATGCAACACCGGCCCGGACGCGCGCCACGCTTATCGCCGAGACGCTGCGCCGCGAGATTGAGCAGGGCCACTTCCGCCCCGGCGACAGATTGCCAAGTGAATCTGAACTGACACGTACCCATTCCGTCAGCCGCACTGCGGTGCGCGAAGCGTTGGCGTTGCTGCGGTCCGACGGGCTGGTAGAGGCGCGCAAAGGGTCGGGAGTCTTTGCGCTTGATCCGGCGATGGCGCGGCATTCCGGACCTTTCGCAGACCTGGACATCGAACGCCTGTCGGGGGTAATCGAACTGTTCGAACTGCGCTCGGCCTTCGAAATTCGCGCCGCCAGCCTTGCTGCCATCCGCCGGTCTGCGGACCAGATTGACGAGATCCTGCGTGCAAACGAAGTGGTGTCGACTGAACTGAAGGCCGGAAAATCCACCCGCGAGGCGGATTTCGCCTTTCATTACGCGGTGGCGCAAGCCTCACAAAACAGGCGATTCCCCGAGTTCCTGACCCTTATCCGCCCCGGGATCGTGCCAAGGGCCGAGCTTGAACAGGGCCGCAGCGGCGTGCGGCGCCCCTATACGCCAAACCCTGATATCGTCCTGGAACATGCCCGCATCGCAGATGCGATCATCGACGGCGACCCCGACGGTGCGGAGGCCGCGATGAAACGGCATCTTGAAGACAGCCTGTCGCGCTACCGCGCGCTCTTGCACACATCGACGGTGGCTGACGAGAAAAAGGGAACTATTCCTTTGTCCAGGTCTTAAGCGCTCCGTTCATTGCGCTTCAAAACAGCTGCCCCCGCGAAGCAACGTCAATCAAAAATGAGGCTGCACCCTCCCATTTCTATATGAAATGACGTTCGGGCGAACGATGGCTTGCGAGCTTTGTCTTGCCGCATTGAGCGGAATCCGCCAAAACAGATTGCAAAGAAATAAAAGCAACCACCATTCTGTTCGCAGGGAACGCCCGTGTCCGCCTTTCATTGGTCGCGCAATCAACGTCTGAGCCTTGTTGCCCGATATACGCTGTTATCGGTTGGGGTTGTTGTGTGCGCGCTGATTGCGTTGAGCTTTCTGTATCAGCGATTTTCCAATGAACTGATTGACCGCCTGACCGGGGAACGGCTGAGCGCGCAGGTTGCCGCGACATCGAATAAGCTTTCAGCATTTCTCGATGCGCGCATTTATCAGTTGGTCACGCTTTCCAACCACCCGGCCCTTCCCGCATTTATTGACGCGCCCAATACGCCGCAAGCGGACGAGGCGCTGACCCTGTTGCGGGTTGAGGCGGACTCCCCCGATTTGTATGGCGTGCTGTTTTTTGACCGGCAGGACAATCTTGATCGTCTTGTTGCCGGGCAGGCCGCATCCGGGCCACCCTATTGGTCGAAAACCGATTGGGACATCAGCGGACTTCCGCGGGTTACCCATGAAGGGGTCGAGTTTATTGGTCCGAAATTGCCCGAAAATGGCAATTCTGGCTGGCTGTTGATGCGTCAACAAATCCGCGATTCCGGACTTGGTCAAAACGTATCGGTGGCCCTTCATATGCGTTTGTCATCCTTGACCGAACTGCTGGCAAGTGCCGGGGTTGCCGGGGTGATTGAGCCATTGCTGCGCACACCGGGTGGCGTAGTACTTGACCCGACGGGACGCCCGGCCGAGGTCACCGGCGAACTGGTCGAGGGGCCCAACATCCTTCCAGGCTGGAACATCGTCATGAGCGTTCATCCGGGCACCATTTTACAGCCAATTGATGAAACCCGACTGTGGCTTTATGCCACCGCCATTCTGATTATTGCGGTGATTTTGGCGATCTTCTTTGCCCTGTCGCGCAGTCTACGCCGCCGGGTTGATACGCTGGTGCAGGGTGCCAATAGCATCGCATCGGGCGACCTTTATTACCGCCTGCCCGAAGGCCGACGGCGCGATGAAATCAGTACAGTTGCCAAGGCGTTCAATACCATGGCCTGGCAGCTGAAAGATTTGATTGATCGCACGGTACGGGCCGAAAAGCTTGCGGTTCTCGGGCAGTTTGCCACCGGGGTGGCGCATGAGGTTCGCAATCCGCTGGCGACAATGAAAACCACGGTTCAGGCGCTGAGTCGGCGCGAACAAGATGAAGAACGCATCACGCTTTTGGATGATATGGGCAGTCAGATCGACCGGTTATCCCGTGTGGTCAATGATTTGTTATCCTACGGCCGTCCGGGTGAAGCCGCACCACAGGCCACTGCAATCCGCGAGTTATTCCGGCAAACATCGATCCTGCTTGAACCGGTTGCCGATGAGGCACATGTCCGGTTCTTTACCAGCGGGGATTCGCGGCTTAACGTTTATGTCGATCCTGAGCAAATCTTACAAATCCTGCTGAACCTTGGCATTAATGCCGTGCAGGCCTGTAATGCGGGGGGAACGGTAAGTTTGCGGGCCGAGGATCACGGCGACACGGTTGAAATTCGGGTTACCGATGATGGGTGTGGCATCGCGCGCGAGCATTTACTTGACGTCACCCAGCCATTTTTTACCATGAAAAGCAAAGGTACCGGATTGGGACTGACAATCAGCCAGCAATTGGTTGATGCCAATCACGGTACGATCAACATCGAAAGCGCCCCGCAAGAGGGCACGACGATAATATTGACGTTCCCGGCCAGTGGCCCGGGGATTGGTCAGGAGGAAATAACAAAAAATGTCCAGGCAGATCAGAATACTGATCGTCGACGATGAAGAATCTTTCGTCCGGTCATTAAGCTTTGCCCTTCGTACAGAAGGCATGGACGTCACAGGTGTTCATTCCGGCGAAGATGCTTTTTTGGCGGTGCGCAAACAGCAATTTGATATCATCCTGCTTGATCTGCGTCTTCCGGGTGCGGATGGCATGGAGGTGCTTACCAGCATCCAGAAATTGGATATCAGCATTCCGGTCATCATGATTTCGGCCCATGGCGATACGCGCGCGGCCGTTCAGGCGGTTAAAAATGGGGCTGCGGATTATCTGAGCAAACCGTTTGAGCTTGATGAGTTGATCCACACCATCAAAACCACGCTTGATCAAAGTCAGGTCGCGCTGGAACTTGATTATCACCGACGTCGTGATGCGGTCCCCGCCAACGGCTTGATCGGTGATTGTGCCGCCATGAGCGCCCTTCGCACCACCATTGACCGGGTCGCACAAAGCAGTGCGACCCGTATTTTGCTGTTGGGCGAGTCTGGTACAGGCAAGGCATTGGTCGCACGCGCCATCCACAGCCAAAGCCCGCGCCACGACCGCGCCTTTGTCGAGGTCAATTGTGCCGCATTGCCCGAACAACTGATTGAATCGGAATTATTCGGGGCGGAAAAAGGGTCCTATACTGGCGCGCATCAAAAACGCACGGGGTTGGTACGACTGGCCGATAGCGGCACGTTGTTTCTAGATGAAATTGGCGAATTGCCCCTCGCCCTTCAGGCCAAGTTTTTACACTTCCTTGAAAATGGCGATTATCGCCCGGTCGGGGCAGAACGGTCTGCATCGGCGGACGTGCGGGTGATTGCCGCGACCAACCGCGATCTTGCCGAACAAGTTCGGCTTGGTCAGTTTCGCGAAGACCTGTTTTATCGATTGAACGTCATTACCATCGATATTCCCGCCCTTCGTGCACGCGGCGAAGATATCCTGAGCCTTGTCAGCCATTTCGCAGATCGACAGGCACAGGCCGAAGGATGCCGCCCGATCGAGTTTGACAGCGAAACGCAAGGTATGTTGCGCACCCACCCGTGGCGCGGCAATGTGCGCGAGCTTAAAAACCTGATTGAGCGTCTGACGATCCTGTACCCGGGCAAAACCATCAGTGCAGATGTGCTGCCCGGTGAGTTTCATCAAACCGATGATCCGCATTATTCCGATGGCGCAAACCGTTTATCAAATACCGCCCATCCGCAATTACAGGACCGCCTTGATGTCACCGAACGCCACATTGTACAGGACGCCCTTGAACAGGCGGACGGGCACAAAGGCCGGGCCGCAGAAATTCTTGGCATTTCGCGCCATGCCTTAAAACGCCGTTTACAGCGACTTGGCCTGCAATAATCCTTTTTGCCACTGACCGAATTGAACCCTTATGAGCGATAACCGCTCATAAGGGTTTTCCTTTTGGAGCGAAAGCCGCTCAAGCACGCGATCAAACCCAGCCACCCAAACACCCAGAAACGTTCAAAACCGCGCCCTGACAGGCTTCGCGGCGCATTCCTCCAAACTGGCACAGCCTTTGCGCAATAGCCCAACAAAGGTACAAACACGAATGGAACAACCATTCGTAGGGAGGATACGTCATGGAGATGCTCAAACACCCGGTTTCCGGGTGCATCACCATAATTGTCGCAACGTTGGTCTTGTTGGCGGGGACACCCGCACAGGCAGAACGTTTTGAGCTTGGCGCCACATCCGCAGAAGCGGACGCGGTTGTCGGCTGTTTGTACCCAATGACCGGACGATCGGCGACCTATGGTCGTGACAGCATCGCCGGGATCAAGATTGCCCTTGATGACCTTGCCCAAGAAGCCAAAGCCGGGTTACCCGCACCAAAACTGCGCGTCATTGCCGATGATCCACGGTCCAAGGCATCCTATGCGGTACGACTGGCGCAGGATTTCATTGCCAATGACAAGGCACAGTTCTTTTGTGGCATTGTCTCATCGGGTGTTGCGCATGCGGTCAGTGACCTTGCCCAGCGCGAAAAGATCATCATGGTCGGCACCGATCATGCGTCTTCGCGGCTCAGCATCGAGGCCGGGCATAAATATTATTTCCGTGTGACCAATGACAGCTGGACGTCGATGGCCGCCGGTGCGCGATACCTGCGCGATCTGCAAAAACAAACCGGTTGGCGCAAACTGGCGTTTATCGGCCCGGATTATGATTACGGTCATGTGTCATGGACCGACCTTCAACTCGCCCTTTCCGATCTTGGTGTGGCGTATGAAACCGTCGGGTCACTTTGGCCAAAGCTGTATGAGCCAGACTACTCAATCTATATAAACGCGCTTCAGTCGGCCAAACCCGACATCGTTGTGACCGCACTTTGGGGCGGAGATTTCATTGCCTTTATCAAGCAGGCCGCCACCACGCGGTTCTTTGAAACCACGCGGCTGGCCAATTTTGACACCGGGGCGAATTACGATGTGATGACCGCCCTTGGCGATCAACCGTATCCGGGGCTGATCCTGTCGGCGCGCCATCATAACAACTGGCCCGATACCGGACGCAACAAGCGGTTTGTCACCCAGTTCCATGAAATGACCGGGCGTTTTCCGACCTATGCCGCCGAAGGCGCCTATACCGGGATCATCGCGATTGCACGCGCGATTGAAAAAGCCGGTGGAGCCAATGACGACGCGGCACTGATCAAAGCGCTTGAAGGGTTGCAACTGGCCCTTCCGGAAGATCCCCCCGGTTTCGCATCCTACATCGATCCAGATACCCACCAGATTGTCCAGGCGCAAGCCGTGGGCACGGTCGTCCATAACGAAGATTTTCCGCCATCAAAACTGATGGTGGGGAATTGGGCGATCTACGACGCCGAAGACCTCAAGCCGTCAAAAGAGATGGTCAAACGCCGCCGCGACGCGGTGGCGGGCGGGTCAGAGGCAGTACCACCGCCAACACCATAGAGCTTTCCTAGGGAGGAAAACGTGAAGAATAATAAAGCAACTTTCAGCAAATATCTGGTTTCGGGCGTCGCAGCCCTTGCCCTGACTGCCGGTATGGCAACGGGCGCATCAGCAGCCGAAAACGGCAAATTCCGCGTTGGTATCGTGACATTCCTGTCAGGTGCCGCAGCGGGCCCGTTTGGTGTTCCGTCTGCCAATGCTGCCAAGGTTCTTGTTGAAGCACTCAACAAAGGCGAACTACCGGCCCCTTATGACAAAATGGGCATCAATGGCGTCGAAATCGAAGCTGTGATCATTGACGAGGCCGGTGGTGCCACCAAGCAGGTTGAAGAATACCGTAACCTTGTACAGCGTCAGAAAGTCGATGCGGTTATCGGGTATGTTTCATCAGGTGATTGCCTTGCCATCGCACCGGTTGCTGAAGAACTTAAAACCTTCACCATCGCATATGATTGCGGGACCCCGCGCCTGTTTGCTGACAATGCAGATGCCCAGTACATGTTCCGTACCGGCCTTGACGCATCGGTTGATAACATCGGTGCCGTCCGCTATCTGGCCGCGACCCGTCCGGATGTTACCCGTCTTTCGGGCATCCAGCAGAACTATTCCTGGGGTCAGGACAGCTGGGCCGATTTCACCGCAGCGGCTGCGAAACTTCTTCCTGAGTCAGAAATCGTCGAAGAACAGTTTCCGAAAATCTATCAGGGCCAGTATGGTGCCGAAATTTCTGCCCTGTCAGTTAAACGCCCGGAAATCGTTCACTCCTCCTTCTGGGGTGGTGACATGGAAGCACTTGTCTTGCAGGCAAATGCCCGTGGCCTTCTTGAAGATGCGACCGGCCTTCTGACCTGTGGTGAAGCAAGCTTTGCCACCTATAAGGATCAGGCCCCCAATGGCATGATCATTGGCGCACGTGGTCCGTTTGGTGCATTTGCACCGGACAACGCGCTGAACACCTGGTTCAAGGGTGCGTACACCGCAGCCTATGATCTTGATCCGGTCTATCCGGCAACCAAAATGGCGCAGGCGATCCTTGGCCTGAAGTTTGCTGCTGAAAATTCCGGCGTTGCCGACAAGGAAATCCCGACCGCTGAACAGCTTGCATCCGGCATCAAGGGCGCAACCTTTGAGTCAGTTTCGGGAACTGTCGAAATGGCGCGTGCCAATGGTCATCAGGCCATGCAGGGCATCACCTACGGCGAATACCATTACGAAGACGACAAGGCATCCATCGTGAATAAAGTCTCGTTCTCTGGCGAGTGTGTCACGCCGCCAGAAGGCGTTTCTGCTGCTGAGTGGATTGCCGAGGGTTTCCCGGGCGCTCAGTGTAACTAAGCGCATTCTCCCTGTGACTGCGGGCATCCCCATTGCGGGATGTCCGCCCCTTTTCCTGCACATTGGATATTTGTGATGACAAGTCTTCTTGCCGTCCTGATTGATGGTTCGATCTATGCATCGTGGCTGTTTCTTGTTGCCGCTGGCCTGACCGTTATTTACGGCGTGATGCGCATTCTGAATATGGCGCATGGCAGTTTTTACGCCATTGGCGCCTATTCTGCGGCGTCATTGGTTGGCTGGTATTTCAACAATGGCATTGGCCCGGCATGGATCAGCTATCTGTTGCTGGTTGGTGCCGCACTGGTTGCCGGCCTGATTGTTGGTGTGATTGTCGAACGTGGATTGCTGCGCCTGATGTATGGCCGCGACGAAATCCTGATGGTGATCATTACCTATGCGCTTTTGCTGATCCTTGAAGACACGATGAAAATCGTCTGGGGGGTTAGCCCGTATTTTGCCTATCAACCCTATACAGAACTTGGGCGAACGGCGTTCGGGTTGCTTAAGGTGTCAAATTACGATCTGGCACTGGTTGGTGTGTCCGCCGTTCTTGGCCTTGGCCTTTGGGCGTGGCTGGAACGCACCAATCAGGGCAAGGTCCTGCGTGCAGTGATCCATGACCGCGAAATCGCGGTTGCCATGGGTGTCAATGTCCGCCTGATGTTTACCATCACCTTTGTTTTGGGCACCACGCTTGGCGCGCTTGCCGGTGCATTGACGGCACCTGCCATTTCGGTTGTGCCGGGCATCGGGATCGAAGTCATCGTGCTGGCCTTTGCGGTGGTTGTCATTGGCGGCCTTGGCAGCATTGGCGGTGCAGCCGTTGGTGCACTTCTGGTTGGGCTGAGCCGTGCGGCTGCGGTGCATTATGCGCCGGAGTTCGAACTTTTCGTCATTTACGGCGTCATGTCGCTGGTTTTGGCGTTCCGCCCCGAAGGCCTGTTTGGCCGCACCATGGCGAGGAAAATCTGACATGCGATTTGATAAAACTGAAATCTCGCTTGCGCTGGTCGCAATCGCCTGTGTCCTGTTTGGTTTTGTATCCCCGGGCTGGCTGATCTTTCTTTTGACCATTGCCCTTGCCAAGGCGCTTGTTGTGCAAGGTGTGGTCATGCAGATGCGGTCGGGGCTGGTATCATTTGGGCAGGGCCTTTTTTACTGTATCGGCGGCTATACCGTCGGCATGGGCGGGCAGTTTTTTGGCATTCATGATGCGATTGCCGCCCTTGCGCTGGGTATGGCGGTTGCCATTGTTGTCGCCATGATCCTTGGTCTGCTTTTGACGCGCTACCGCGATATTTTCTTTGCGATGCTGTCACTGGCGTTTTCCATGATCCTGTTTGGCATTCTGGTCAAAAGTCAGGGCCTTGGCAGTACGGATGGCTTTAACGTTCATAACTGGACCGTGTTTGGCTGGGCGCCGGAAACCGGTGCCGATAGCCAGCAAACCGTCTTTACCATGACCGTTCTTGCCGGTTTACTGATCGCCGTTCTGATCCACCGTTATACTAAGGCGGGGATCGGTGTGATCTGCGAGGCGGTGCGCGAAAACGAAGTCCGGGTGGAATATCTTGGCCTGTCACCGCGTTGGCTTTTGTATGGCAACTATGTTGCAGCCGCCTCTGTGTCCGCACTTGGTGGTGGCTTAACCGCCCTTGCCACCGGCCACGTTGATCCGGAAATGGCCTATTGGACCACGTCGGGCGAGTTCATTTTCATTGCCCTTCTTGGCGGGCTTGGCCATGTCGCAGCACCGTTTATTGCCGCCATCGTTTTCTCGGTCGTTCGGACATACTCAATCGAATTTGTCCCCAACACCTGGCAGATGATCCTTGGTTTCACCCTGCTTGGCGTCATCGTGTTCCTGCCCAAAGGTCTTTGGAGCCTGGTCTCACGTGAAAAGTCAGGAGAACGCACATGACCACCATTCTTGAAACCCGTTCCCTGAACAAAGAGTTCGGGGCCGTGATTGCGGCCAAGGATTTGAACGTGCAGGTCGCCAAGGGCGAAGTTGTCGGTGTTATAGGATCGAACGGGGCGGGTAAAACCACGTTCATCAATATGGTCACCGGCTACCTGAAACCAACACGTGGCGAAATCCTGTTCAATGGTAAATCAATCCTTGGACATTCACCGCGTGCCATTACCCGTGCGGGCATGGCCCGATCATTTCAGGTGGCACAACTGTTTCCTGATATGTCGGTGATTGACAATCTGATTGTCGCACTTGCCGCAGCAGAAAGCCCGCGCCCCAGTTTCCTAAGTCCGCTTCGAAGCGATGCCCGCATTGCACGGGCCGAGGAAATTCTGGCAGAATTCGGTATTGAGAATTACCAAAACTCAAAGGTCACTGCCGTTCCGCAAGGGGCACGGAAACTGGTTGATATCGCCATGGCGCTAATTGGTAATCCGCAGATGTTGCTGCTTGATGAGCCGACCAGTGGCGTCAGCATGGATGAAAAAACCGGCCTTATGGATACGGTGATGAATGCGGTGCGCCAACATGGTGTGACGGTTCTGTTTGTTGAACACGATATGGACGTTGTCGAACGCTATGTCTCGCGTGTGTTGGCGTTTTATAGCGGCGAAATTATTGCCGACGGCAAACCCGCAGCAGTCCTTGCCGATAACCGGGTCCGCGACCTTGTGACCGGCCATCGTCCAACTCATAAAAAAGGGAATGGCGCATCATGACCCTGGAAATCAAAAACCTGAATGTTTCCATCGGTAGCATTCCGATCCTGCGCGATGTGTCGTTGTCGGTGCCATCAGGGCAGATGTTTGGCCTTATTGGTCACAACGGTGCGGGTAAAACCACATTGATGCGCGCCATTATGGGGTTGCTTGAAGTTGACGGCGGCGACGTAAGCTTTGACGGCAACGACCTTCGTAAAATGGCCGATCATGCGCGGGCAAAAAACGGCATCAGCTATATGCCCGAAGACCGCCGTCTGATCCCGTCACTGACGGTTGAGGAAAACATCCTGATGCCCGCATGGACCAATGGCATTACCGATGCCAAGGAACGGCTCGAATGGGTTTATGACCTGCTGCCCGAAATTGCCCAGTTCCGGCAACGCCGGGCTTTGCAATTATCCGGTGGACAGCAAAAGCTGGTGTCGCTTGGTCGGGCGTTGATGCCGGGCCGCAAATTGTTGTTGCTTGATGAGCCGTTCGAGGGTGTCGCACCTGTTTTGTCGCGGCGTCTATCGGAAGTCATCGCCAATCTGGGCCGCAGTGGCCTTTGTGTTCTGATTTCAGAATCTGATGACAGCCATTCTTCCGATCTGGTGACGGGCAGCTATCGCATTGAACGCGGCACCGTTCACCCCGCCGACATGCAGCCCGCATAAGCGTCCCAAACAAGACGAGGTTTTCCATGTCCGACTTTACGTTTGAAACAACGCCGCGCGTGACTTGCGAATTTGATGGTGCGCTTAAGCTTGGTGCTTTGTGCAACGAGCTTGGTGCAAAACGCGCGGTTCTGATTACTGATCCCGGTCTGCAAAAGGTCGGGCTGATTGATGCCCCGTTTGATGCGCTTAAGCAGGCCGGGATCGAAACACTGCTTTGGACGCGGGTTGAAGCCGATCCACCCGAAAGCACCATTCTTGAGGCGGTCAAAGGGGCGGCTGATTTCAAGGCCGATATCATCATCGGACTTGGCGGCGGGTCCTCGATGGATACCGCCAAACTGGTGGCGCTTTTATGTGGGCACGATCAAAAGCTTTCTGACATATACGGTATCGGTCTTGCCAAAGGGCCGCGCCTGCCGCTTATTCAGGTGCCGACCACGGCGGGAACCGGATCGGAAGTTACCCCGATCTCAATCGTCACCACCCCGACACAGGAAAAGAAGGGGGTTGTATCCCCGTTGCTTTATCCTGATATCGCCCTTCTTGATGCCAAACTGACGATGGGACTTCCAGCATCCATCACCGCCATGACCGGTATTGATGCCATGGTACATGCCATTGAGGCCTATACCACCAAGCACAAGAAAAATGCGCTGTCTGATGGTCTGGCCATTCGTGGTCTGCAACTGATGACCAGCACGATTGACGATGCCGTTTCAAAAAATCCAAGCCGGGCCGCGCGCGAAGCCATGCTGCAAGGATCAATGATGGCCGGGATGGCCTTTGCCAATGCCCCCGTGGCGGCGGTTCATGCGCTTGCCTATCCACTGGGCGGGCATTTCCATGTGCCGCATGGGCACAGCAATGCCTTGGTCCTGATCGAGGTCCTGAAGTTTAACCGTGACGCTGCATGCCGCCAGTATGGTGAACTTGCCCGTGCGGTTTTGCCGGATGAACGGTTTGCCGATGATGATGCGGCCTGTGATCGGTTCATTGCGTTCATGACCGACATGGTCAACCGCATGCCCTTTGCCAAAACGCTGCGCGAAGTTGGCGTCAGCGAAAGTGATCTGGATATGTTGGCCACCGATGCGATGAAGGTCGAACGCCTTTTGATCAACAATCCGCGTGAGATGACCTTTGACGCGGCGCGCACAATTTACGCCAGCGTGCTTTAACGACGGAGCCCCACAATGCTTATGTTAAATGATCCCGGCCTTTGGCAGACCAAGGGCCACATCAATGGCGCATGGACAGATGCGACCAGCGGCAATACCTTTGCCGTGCTTGATCCTGCGACCGGTGAGCACCTTGCAAATGTGCCCGATATGGGCGCGTCTGAAACCCGTCAGGCTATTGAGTCTGCCAATGATGCCCTTCCGGCATGGCGTGCACGTACCGCCAAGGACCGCGCGGCTGTTTTGCGCAAATGGTTTGACCTGTGCATGGCTGCCAAGGATGACCTTGCGCTTTTGATGACCCGCGAACAGGGAAAACCGCTTGCCGAGGCAGCGGGCGAAGTTGCCTATGGTGCCTCCTTCATTGAATGGTTTGCCGAAGAAGGCAAACGTATTTACGGCGATGTCATTCCATCGTACGGTGGCGACAAGCGCATTATTACCATCAAACAGCCGATCGGTGTTGTTGCCGCCATCACGCCATGGAACTTCCCGATGGCGATGATCACGCGTAAATGCGCCCCGGCACTGGCTGCGGGCTGCACGGTTGTGATCAAACCGGCGGAAGACACACCACTTACGGCATTGGCTTTGGCCGAACTGGCGAAACGTGCCGGGTTCCCCGACGGAGTGATTAATGTTGTTACCGCGTCCCATGGGGCGGATATCGGCAATGAACTGACATCCAATCCAATCGTGCGTAAATTGTCGTTTACCGGCTCCACACAGGTCGGCAAACTGTTGATGCGCCAATGTTCCGATACGGTGAAAAAGGTCAGTCTGGAACTGGGTGGCAATGCCCCATTCATCGTGTTTGACGATGCCGATCTTGACGAGGCCGTTGCCGGTGCGATTGCGTCAAAATACCGCAATGCCGGACAAACCTGTGTCTGTGCCAACCGCATTCTGGTGCAAGAGGGTGTCTATGACGCGTTTGCCGAAAAACTTGCCGCAGCGGTTACAAAGCTACGTGTTGGTAATGGCATGGAAGATGGCATTACCCAAGGTCCACTGATCAATACCAAGGCGATTGAGAAGGTCGAAACACTGGTCGCCGATGCGATTTCAAAGGGGGCGACAGCCATTCTTGGTGGTGCCCGCCATCAGCCTGACAGTAATTTTTTCACCCCGACTATTCTGACCGGGGTGACCGATGACATGCGGATGTTTTCCGAGGAAATATTCGGCCCGGTCGCACCGCTGTTTAAATTTAACACCGAAGAAGAAGCCATTCGCATGGCCAACGACACGCCGTTTGGATTGGCAGCTTATTTCTATGCCCGTGACATTGGCCGGATCTGGCGTGTTGGCGAAGCGTTGGAATACGGCATTGTCGGCATCAATGAAGGGATCATTTCAACAGAATCCGCCCCGTTTGGCGGTGTCAAAGAATCCGGGATCGGCCGAGAAGGGTCAAAATACGGCGTCGATGACTTTGTTGAAATCAAATACATGTGCCTCGGCGGTCTTGCCGGAAAAGCCAACTGATCTGCGATCAAGGAGCCCCACCATGAGTTTCATGTTTCGAAGTGTCGCGCGCATCGTTTGCGAGGCCGGTGGCATTGCCAAAGCCGGCCCGCTGATGAAGGAACTTGGTGCCACCCGTGTCACCATCATTTGCGATCCGGGCATTGTCGCCCTTGGTTTTGCCGATCAGGCGCAAAAATCGCTGGAATCGGTAGGCATCGCCGTGCAGGTCTTTTCCGATGTTGCCGCCGATCCGCCCCAGCATGTCGTCCAACAGGCGATTGACGGCGCCAAGGACTGGAAGGCGGACGGGATTATTGGCCTTGGCGGCGGAAGCTCGCTTGACAGTGCAAAGCTGGTTGCGCTGTTGGCCAATAGCGACCAAACCATCGAAGAAATTTACGGCATAGACAAAGCGACAGGTGATCGCCTGCCGCTGATCCAGATCCCGACCACGGCGGGAACTGGATCAGAAGTGACATGGGTGTCGGTAATTACCGATCCGGATCACCTAAAACAAGTTGTCTATACTCCGCAATTGATGCCCGACATCGCATTGCTTGATGCGGAACTGACCTATGGCTTGCCGCAAAAGGTCACAGCGGCCACAGGCCTTGATGCGATGGTCCATGCGATTGAAGGTTATACCAGCCGGACGCGTAAAAACCCGATTGCCGATGGCATGGCGGTCACCGCCCTGTCGCTGCTGGGCAAAAACCTGATGAAGGTGATTGAAAACCCGGGCGATAAGGATGCGCGGTCTGCCATGCTGCAAGGGTCCCTGATTGCCGGGATGGCATTTGCCAATGCGTCGGTTGCCGCCATTCATGGGTTGGCTTATCCGCTTGGTGCACGGTTCCATATCCCGCATGGCCATGCCAATGCGTTGGTGATGGCACAGGTTCTGCGGTTTAACTTGCCAGCAGCACGCACGCTTTATGCGGAACTCGCCCCTTGCCTGATTGAGGATGCCGATTTCGCATCCGACGACGAGGCTGCCGAGGCCTTTGTCCGCCGGATTGAAGAAATGGTGCCCGCAAGCGGACTTGAAACCCGGTTGCGCGATCTTGGCGTTACCGAAGATTCGCTTCCTGAAATGGCAGAAGAAGTCTTCACCAAGATATACCGCCTGATCGAAAGCAACCCACGCGACATGACCGCCAAGGATATTGAGGCAATCTACCGCGAGGTTTACTAACCAAGACGAGCATATGGAGAACAAACACCCCCCGTACCCTAACCAGATATCGGGGGTGTTTGTTCTGGCTAAAAATACGATGAAGCCCAGAAACAACAAAACCCAACCTTTTCAGGTTGGGTTTTCAGATTGCTGACAAAGTCCTCGCCATTGGCGGGGACTTTTGATTCAATAGGGTATGCTTAAGAAGAAGACATCCCATCAGGAAGAACTTGAGATGGTGACCTTGTCATCTCTGGTGCCATCGGA